>Ga0302313_10001901_pt1 | contig 15189 bp, 12 predicted proteins | sample III_Palsa_N2_2_FD_200454 | JGI IMG/M metagenome (GOLD analysis project Ga0302313, IMG submission 200454) | Peat permafrost microbial communities from Stordalen Mire near Abisko, Sweden - III_Palsa_N2_2 | ecosystem: Environmental > Terrestrial > Soil > Palsa > Peat permafrost | place: Sweden...
CGCCGCGTCGATGAAGATTTGCAGGTTCGCCTTGATCGGCGCCTGGCCAACGAACTCCGCCAGAGTTTGAGGACGAAGGGCTTTGTCGGCGGTTTCAGTCGGGGCTTCTTCGCCGGAAACGAGCCGGGTCATGATATCCATCGGCCGCTGAATTTGAGAACCCTTCCCCCTCGAGGGGGGAAGGGTAGGGATGGGGGTGTTCGAGCCAGTGATGGGGCGAAAATCTCCGATGGGTTCCAGCGCCTTGCTAGGCTTCGCGCTGGAAGTGATCGGATCCCATCAGAGCCTGCTGCCTCGCCCTCGGTGCGCGCACCCCCAACCCTGCCCTTCCCCCCTGGAGGGGGAAGGGTTGCGATCTTCCGTCCCTTCGCCAGCGGGACTTGAGCGAACGGCCTCACTTCCCAATCTCCTGCAGAGCGGCCTTGATCAGCGCCGCGACGTCCGCGTCTTCGCCCAGCCGGCCAATGGCCTGTTCAACAGTCCGGCGTCCGACCGCTTCGGCGACGCCCAGGCCCATCAGGGCGGCGACGGCCTCGCCGGCCGCTGACGGCGCGGCGGGCGCGCGGACCGCCTGGGCGTGGAAGGCGGCGACCGGGCCATCGACGATGGGCTTGTCCTTCAGCTCGGTGACGATGCGCTGGGCCAGTTTGGGCCCAACCCCTTGGGCGCGGCCGACCAGGGCCTTGTCCTCCCGCGCCACGGCGGACGCGAGCTCGGCGGGCGGCAGCACGTCCAGCACCGACAGCGCCGCCTTGGGCCCCACGCCCTGGATATTCTGCAGCAGCAGGAAGGCGCGGCGTTCCTCGCGGGTGGAAAAGCCATAGAGCCGCATGCCGGCGGACTCGGTCCACTGGGTCTCTACATGCAGCAGGGTCTCCTCGCCCGGCGCAGGCAGATGGGCGAGGGTGCGCGAGCCGCAGCGGACGACATAGCCCACGCCGCCCACATCGATCAGCGCTTCCTCCTCGCCGACTTCGGCGACAGCGCCGCGAAGCCTGCCAATCATGCGGCCGCTCCAAATCGGCGGGCGCGCCTCGCGTGGGCGTGGGTGATGGCGACAGCCAGGGCGTCGGCGGCGTCGGCGGTGGGGGAGCCAGCGGTAGGCAGCAACCGGGCGATCATGAAGGCGACCTGAGTCTTGTCCGCCGCGCCGGTGCCGACCACGGCCTTCTTGACCACGGTCGCCGCGTATTCCGCCACGGGCAGGCCGGCCCTGGCCGGGGCGATCATGGCCGCGGCGCGGGCGTGGCCCAGCTTCAGGGTCGACGATCCATTGGCGGTGGCGAAGGTCTCTTCGATCGCCGCCTCATGCGGCGCATGCGTCTCGATGATCAGGCTGATCTGTTCGAACAGCACCAGGAGACGCTCGGCGAGGCTGAGTTTGTCCGGCGGCGCGATCACCCCGTGGGCGACATGGATCAGCCGCGCGCCGTCGATGATCACCACCCCCCAGCCGGTGCGGCGCAAGCCCGGGTCCAGCCCCAGAATGCGAATCGCGTTCGTCATGTGTTCTCAAACATCGCTTGCCGCATCGATCATGTGAAGCGCATTAAGTAATCGTCAATTTCGCGGTCCCAGGCGCTGATGATTTAACGACAACGGGGTCGAGCTAGGACGATGGGGAGAGCGCTCGGGGAATGAAAGTGCAGGATCTTCCCGCACCGGTTACAGCCGCTAAAGCCGATTGGCTTAGCGGCGGAACTTGGCTGGGGTTTACCCCCTCTGGAAGTAAGCCAACGGCTCGTGAGCGTTGCCAGGGCACGGTTACGAAGCAATTTGGGGCCGGGTTCGTCATTGAATACGTCACGAAGTCCTTCGGCGAGCCAAACAAGGGCTTCGAGAACGATCCCGAGTTTCAACGTGACCGCGACCGGCACGCCAAGTTGGCCGGTAAGTTAGTTGCGGTTCATCGGTTGAGGCAATCGGCGTTGCCGTTGATTGATTTCATCGGGCCGGATGACTTCCATAAGCTGCAGGATATTTGGTCAAAACGGGGGCAGCGAAATCGCTGGTCAGTCGCATTTCCGATTGTCGAGAGCTATGAATTTGTTGGTGATCCTCCGGACGCTAAGACCGTGTTCGGCGAAACGGCATACCGGCGATTGTTTGGGCGACAATCGTCGACGTTGAGAGAGCTTAAGTTCGACGAACGATGTGCGCTCAACGAACTTGAGATTTGTGAAGTTAAAGCGCCAAACGCGTGGGTTGACGTCGACGAGCAGCTCAAGCTGGCCGACCTTAGGCCCGTAAACGAACGCATACTTGGCCTCATCAGGCTCGATCTGAGCGATGAGGCTTTGGAAGGTTTTTCGGCGGAAAAATGGTCTAGCCTACGACGACGCGCGGCTCAGCTTGCGACGAAGCTTATTGTCGAGCGCCAACGAGATGGCCGGTTGCAGTGTGATGCCTGTCGATTTGATCCATCGGTTCTAATCGGAAACCGCAATGTTAGCCCGCGCGCACTTCTCGACGTGCATCACAAACGGCCGCTTGCTCTTGGACCAAGACTCACCCAGCTGACCGATCTCTCATTGCTTTGTCCGACTTGTCATCGTCTTGAACATCGGTTGATACCGAAAGGTGCGTCCATCTTCGACGGCTTGCCGGATTGGAGCGCCTAGCCGTTGAAGCTCCGCACCGCGTCGATGATCTTCCCCTGCATCTCGACGTCCAGATAGGGGTGCATCGGCAGGGCCAGCACGGTTTGCGCCTTGGCCTCGCTGACCGGCAGGCCGCCGGGGCGCGGGTAGACGCCGTAGACCTCCTGGGTGTGCATCGGCATCGGATAGTAGGCGGCGCTGGGCACGCCCTGGGTCTTCAGGTGGGCGGCCAGACCATCGCGATTGGGATGCTCGATGGTGTACTGGGCCCAGGTCGAGAAGCCGCCGTCGATCACCATCGGCGTGGTAGTCACCGAACCCTTCAGGCCGGCGGCGTAGCGTTTGGCGATCGCGTCGCGGGCCTTCAACTCGTCGGCGAAGATTTTCAGCTTCTCGATCAGGATCGCGGCCTGGATCGTGTCCAGCCGGCTGTTTAGGCCGACGCGGACATTGAGGTATTTGGGGTCGTGCTCGAAAGTCTTGCCGGCGATGTCGCTGGCGGTGGCCTTGCCGTGGACGCGGAGGGAGTCGATGCGCTCCGCCAGCCAGTCGTCGTCGGTCAGCACCGCGCCGCCGTCGCCATAGCAGCCCAGCGGCTTGGCCGGGAAGAAGCTGGTGGTGACCACATCGGCCCAGGCGCCGGGGTGCTTGCCGTTCAGCGTGCAGCCGAAGCCCTGGGCGCTATCGGCGATCAGCTTCAGGCCATACTTTTTGGCGATGGCGGCGATGGCCGGATAGTCGGCGGGCTGGCCGAACAGATCGACGGCGATGATGGCCTTGGGCGTAAGCTTGCCCTCGGCCTTGATCGCCTTGATCGCCGCCTCCAGGCGCGCCGGGTCCATGTTGTAGGTGTCGGGCAGGATGTCGACGAATACCGGCGACGCGCCCAGCCAGGGAATGATCTCGCCCGTCGCGGCGAAGGTGAAGCTGGGGCAGAAGACCGCATCGCCCGCGCCGATCTCCCAGGCCATCAGCGGCAGGGCCAGGGCCTCGGTGCCGTTGGCGCAGGACAGGGCGTGTTTGGCGCCGGCGAAGGCGGCCAGGTCGGCCTCGAACTGGCGCACTTCCGGGCCCATGACATAGGCGCCGTGAGCCAGCACCTTGGCGATGGCGGCGTCGATCTGTGGCTTGATCCGCTTTTGCTGCGTCGCGAGGTCGATAAACGGGATGGTCATGCCAATAAGCGCCTTCTAAGGAGGGCCGGTCTTTAGGGGGCTGATTTCGCGACTGCGAGACAAACCCTGTAACCGACTGTTTCGCCGCGCCGCCTTGGGGAGTCCACGTGGAAAGCATTCTGGTCGCCGGCGGGGCCGGCTATGTCGGCTCGCATGCGTGCAAGGCCCTGGCGAAGGCGGGCTATCAGCCCGTCGTCCTGGATAACCTGCGAACCGGCCATGCGGATGCGGTCAAATGGGGGCCGCTGGTCCAGGCCGATATCCGCGATGTCGACAAGGTCCGGGCCATTGTGCGCGAGTATGACGTTTCCAGCGCCATGCATTTCGCCGCCTCCAGCCTGGTCGCCGAGTCCGTCGTCAAGCCGGAACTCTACTACGATATCAATGTGATCGCGACGCTGCGCTTCCTTGAAGCCCTTACCGCGGAGAAGGTCGGCCAGATCGTTTTCTCGTCCAGCGCCGCCGTCTATGGCGCCGTCGAGGCGGACCTGATCTCGGAGTCCTTCCCGCTAGAGCCCACCAATCCCTATGGCGAGACCAAGCGCGTGATCGAAGGCGCGCTGAAGTGGATGGGCGCGGCCCACGGCTTTTCCTGGTGCGCCCTGCGCTACTTCAATGCCGCCGGCGCGGACGAGGACGGGGAGCTCGGCGAGCGACATGACCCCGAGACCCACCTGATCCCCAACCTGATCCGTTCGGTTCTGGGCACGGGGCCGGCGCTAAAGCTGTTCGGCGACGACTATCCGACGCCCGACGGCTCGGCGGTTCGCGACTATATCCATGTGACCGATCTGGCCGACGCCCATGTCGCCGCCCTGGCCTATCTGCGCGCCGGCGGCGCCTCGCGGCCGTTCAACCTCGGCGTCGGCAAGGGCCTGTCCATTCTCGACGTGGTCGCCGCGGCGGAGACGGCGCTGGGCAAGCCGGTAAAGTATGAAATGGCCGGCCGCCGCGCCGGCGATCCGCCCAAGCTGGTGGCCGATCCCTCCGCCGCCATGTCGGCGTTCGCCTGGACGCCCAGTCGGTCCGACCCGGTCAACCTGGTCCGCACCGCCGCAGCATTCGAATCCGCGCGCACGAAGGCCTAGCCATCGGCCATCCGTTAAGAGCGGGCTAACGTGGTAACGCGTAACGTCGCCTTGCTTTTCGTGGGCGACGACCATTCCGTGTCAAATCTTCACGCGCCAAACCTGATCGACGCCGACCCCGGCGTCCGCGCCGACCGCATCACCACGGCCGGGGCTTCCGATGTGCTTGATCGGCTGAGCCATCCGGCGCTGATCGCCGCGGGGCTGGTCACCGTCATCGGCCTGGACGCCATTCGCCGCAAACTGGGTGACCGCTGGCCGATCAAGCGCGCGCAGATCTGGGACCATGTGGAGCGCGAGCTGGAGCGCACCTTGAGCGCCGCCGACATCTTCCTGCGTACAGACGACGTCAGCTACACCATCGCCCAGCCAGGTTCGGACCGCTACGCCGCCCAGGCGGTCTGCTTCACCATTCTGCAGGACGTGCTGAAATTCTTCCTCGGCGAGTCCCGCGCCGCCGACATCGACGTGCGCACGGTCTCCTCCATCGTCGGCGGCCAGATGACCTCCCAGCCGGTGGATCTGACCAAGCTTCGGCGCGGCGGGTCAGGCGCCGTGGCGGAGACGCCCGCCGAACAGCTGGCGGCCGCGGTCACAGGGCCCCTGGCCGACCACGCGCCGGCCGCCGCGCATTGGAAGCCGCCTCTGGCCGGCCGCTCCAGCATCATCGAACTGTCGCCGACCAAGCGCGGAAGTTTCGATCTGAAGCTGAGCGTGGAAGGGGTCTGGAACCTCAAGCGCGGGGTGCTCACCTCTTTCGTCATCGAGCGACACGGCGTTCGCGGCAAGACCGATGTCGCCGAGCTGGAAGAGATCGACGTGGCGACGCTGGCCTATGTCTCGACCCTGCTGGATGAACAGGGTGAGCAGGGCGGGGCGCTGACCCTGCACCTGCCCCTGAGCTTCACCTCGCTGGCCACCCAGAGAACCCGCCAGCGGCTGCTGAGCCTCACCCAGCCGGTGCGCGAGGCCATGCGCCGCACGGTTCTGCTTGAGATCGTCGACCTGGACCCCGGCGTGCCGCCCAGCCGGCTGATCGAGGTGGTGGGTCTGGTCCACTCGCTGTTCGTCGGCATCATCGGCCGGGTCAAGCCGACCAAGGCCGCGCTGGCGGCGGTGAAGGGCTGTGGCCTGCGCGGCGTCGCGATCAACGCCGAGCACCTGGCGCCGAACCAGCCCGAATTCGACGCCCGTCTGAAAGCCTTCGCGGCCCTGTCCCGGGATGTCAGCCCCAACCTCCTGGTCCATGGCCTGCCAAATCTTAAGCTGATCGACGTCGCCACCGCCGCCGGCTTCACCCACGCCAGCACGACCGAGGGGTAGGACGACAAGCCTACACCCTTCCCCGGCCCTTGTGGCGGGGGGCCATTGAGCGCGAAAAGCAGTCGATGAACGCGGGTGTGGCCCCGTCCGCGCCTTGGCCGGCGCCGTCCGAGCCCAATGGACCCCAGGCACAAGACCTGGGGAACGGCCGTGGATTAGCCTCGCCGGCACATCCGCGATTGATCGCCGCGCCCCGGCCGCTACAGTCCGCCGGCAAAGTCCGGGAGGCCGTTCCTGTCCGCTCAACCCATCCTGACCATCGATGACCTCAAGGTCGACTTCACCACCGGCGATGGGGTCATCTCCGCCGTGCGCGGGATCAGCCTGAACGTCGCCCAGGGCGAATGCCTGGGCGTCGTCGGCGAGAGCGGCTCGGGCAAGAGCCAGACCTTCATGACCGTGATGGGCCTCTTGGCCGAAAACGGACGCGCCAGCGGCTCGGCCAAGTTCCAGGGTCAGGAACTGCTGGGCCTGAAGCCGTCAGCGCTGAACCGGCTGCGCGGCTCGAAGATGACCATGATCTTCCAGGACCCGCTGACGGCCCTGACGCCGCACGTGCGGATCGGCGACCAGATCACCGAGCCCCTGAAGCTGCACCTGGGCCTCTCCGACCAGGACGCCCGCAAACGCGCCCGCGACTGGCTGGACAAGGTGCGGATCCCCGAGGCCGCCCGGCGGTTGAGTCAGTATCCGCACGAGCTGTCCGGCGGCATGCGCCAGCGGGTGATGATCGCCATGGCCATGGCCTGCGAGCCTGAACTACTGATCGCCGACGAACCCACCACCGCCCTCGACGTCACCGTCCAGGCCGAAATTCTCGACCTGATGGCCGAGCTGAAGAACGAGACCGGCGCCGCCATGGTGCTGATCACCCACGACATGGGGGTGATCGCCCGGCTGGCCGATCGAGTCTGCGTGATGAAGGACGGCCTCTATGTGGAGCAGGCCGAAGCCGAGGCCCTGTTCGCCAATCCGTCCACCGACTACACACGCGCCCTTTTGGCCGCCATCCCGCGTCTGGATCGATCCGATCGCGGCGGGCGGCCGACCATCGACGCCGTCCCCGCCGACGCCCCCGTGGTGGTCGAGGGCAAGGACGTGAAGGTCTGGTTCCCGATCCACGACAAGCTGTTCACCCCGCGCCGGATGCTACGCGCGGTCGATGGCGTAAGCTTCACCCTGCGCCAGGGCGAGACCCTGGGCGTGGTGGGCGAAAGCGGCTCGGGCAAATCGACCCTGGCGCGGGCGGTGCTGAACCTGTTGCCGGCGACCGGCGGGTCGGTGACCGTGCTCGGGCGCGATGTCACCCACGCCGACCGCGACGCCATGAAGGCCGCGCGCAAAGACCTGCAGATCGTCTTCCAGGACCCCTTGGCCAGCCTCGATCCGCGGATGACCATCGGCGATTCCATCGCCGAGCCGCTGCAGGCCTTCCGTCCCGATCTGAACCGCGCCGCCCGCGAGGTCGAGGTGCGGGCGATGATGGACCGGGTCGACCTCTCCGAAGCCCTGATCAATCGCTATCCGCACGAGCTGTCCGGCGGCCAGAACCAGCGGGTCGGCATCGCCCGGGCGATGATCATGAAGCCCAAGCTGGTGATCTGCGACGAGGCGGTTTCGGCCCTGGACGTCTCGGTCCGCGCCCAGATCATCGACCTGCTGATCGAGCTGCAAAAGTCCCTCGGCATGGCGATGATGTTCATCAGCCACGACCTGGCGGTGGTGCGCGAGATCAGCCACCGGGTGCTGGTGATCTATATGGGCCGGGTGATGGAGGAGGCCTCGCGCGAAGACCTCTACGCCGACGCCCGCCACCCCTATACGCTAGGTCTGCTGTCCGCCGCGCCGATCCCGGACCCCGCGCTTGAGCGAGGCCGCAAACGCGTGAGGCTGACTGGCGAGCCGCCGAGCCCCTTCGATCCCGCCAGCGCGCTGCGGTTTCTACCCTCGAAGAAGTCCGCCGATCCGAAGGCGCCTGTCTATATCCCCAAGCTGGACGAGGTCGCACCGGGACACCGGGTTGCGGAGTTCGACGCGGTTTAGGGCGCCGCAAGCGGCCCTCCGGGCTCAGCCGAAAACCGGACCATCAGGAAGCCAAACGCCCACGCTCACAAAGATCGTGGTGACCACCATAGGGTGTATTGACTCTTTGGCGCGTCTTTGAGAGCTTTCTCGCGTTTAGGTTTAGCATTCTTCTCAATATTCGTTCGGGGGAATCGAATGAAGGTACGTGGGCCTGTCGTTGCGCGTATTTTCTTGGTCGCCGCCTTGGTGGTGATCACGCCGATCACATTGGCGGGCTGCGCCTCATTAATCTCAGCAATAAGTCCACCTCCGCCTCCACCCCCACCTCCGCCGCCGCCCCCACCACCTCCTCCTCCTCCACCCCCTCCTCCGCCACCGCCTCCAGTGGGCGGCTCGGCAAATTATAATGTTAAGGAGGTGCTTCCCGGGCTGGGCGTGATTGGGCAGCCAACGGTAGGAACGCAATTTGTTGGTCCCGGAACCTATCTGGGTCCGATTCCCACGCTTACGCTCTTTCTGAGCCCCAATGATCCCGCCAGGAACGCGGCCGTTTGCGCGGCTTTCGTCAAGCTCCCAACCCAGCAGGCGGCGCAGGCGAAGAGCCCAAACGCCATTGTCATCCCCCTGCGATGGCTTTTGACCAAGACAGACCGGATTGACACCACGGACTGCACTCAAGATGTCGACAACTACGACTTCTTCCGCGCCGCGACTCTCTTGGGCGGGATAGCCGCCCTAACCACCGATCCCACGGGCAACCACCCAGATATAACTGGGTCAGGGCCCTATCTGGTGGAACAGTTCAGCGACGCCACTGGAAACCACTTCCTGCTTATCGATTTTTCAAAGTCAAAAGACCAAGATTTTCAAGGCCTCGGCCCGATGATCGCCTCGGCGTTGAGCCAACAAAGTGATATTTTGAGCACCAACAACGCGCCCAGCCCGGCTGTTCAGAGCGCCGTGGGCGGAACCCAGGCCATTGCAGCCGCAAAATCCAACCTGCCTGGCTGGCTCCAGACCGTTTGTGGCGCTGCAACAAGCGTTTGGGCAAAAATGGCCGAGGTCATCGTCTCGGCCGCCATCCCTCCGGCCGCCGCGGTGATCGTTCCGTTGGAGGCCGTTACAAACGCGGGCTGCACGCCCCCAGCCCAGAACGGGCAGACCGGTGGTGCGGCGCCCGCGCCGGCTCCCGCCAAGGCGAAGGGAAAGAAGTAACGCCGTCCTCTCGTCGAGGACGGCGGCGCCTCAATTTTCGGAAAACTTGGCCTACCGCCGTCCCGCCACCGGATGCGAACTCGATAATCCGCCGTCCACCACGATCGCCTGGCCGTCCACATAGGACGAATCCTCCGACGCCAGGAACAGGGCCGCGCCGGCGATTTCCGACGGCACGCCGCCCCGTTGCAGCGGGTTCAGCTGGCCGATCTTGCCCTCGGTGCCCTTTTCGCGAGCCCGATCGAACATCGGCTGGGTCATGCCGGTCTCGATCAGGCCCGGGCAGATGGCGTTGACGCGGATGCCGGTGCCGGTCAGCACCTGGGCCGTCGTCTGCACCAGATTGATGACCCCGGCCTTCGAGGCGCTGTAGGGGATGGGCCCCGCGCCGGAGCGGATGCCGGCCACCGAGGCGGTGCAGATGATCGAGCCCTTTTTGTTAGGGATCATCGCCTTGGCCGAATGCTTGATCGCCAGGAAGGGGCCGATCAGGTTGATGCGCAGGATTTCCGTCCATTGCTCGGCGGTCAGCTCGAACATGTCGCTGTAGCCGCCGCTGACGCCGGCGTTGGCGTAGGTGATGTCGATCTTGCCGAACTTTTCGACCACGGTCGCGACCGCCTTGGCGACGTCCGCTTCCAGGCCGGCGTCGCCGGTCATGGCGAAGGCCTCGCCGCCGGCGTCGGTGATCATCTTGGCGGTTTCATGCACAGCCTCGGCGCGGTCGAAACAGACCACCTTGGCGCCTTCCTTGGCGAACAGAATGGCGCTGGCCCGGCCGATGCCGCTCGCCGCGCCCGTAACCAATGCGGCCTTGCCTTCAAGACGTGCCATGAACGCTCTCTCCCTCAGTTTCGAACGATTGTTTGGTTGCCCCATGCTTTAGAGGGCCAAGGCCTTGGGCCGCAAGACCTGAGCGAGACGGCTCCAGGGATTGATATCGGCCGAGGTCAGCTTCGGACCCTGCGCGCGGCCAAGCGCCGCTGCCCGGATCGCCCAGTTCTAACGGTAAGCGCGCGCCTGCATTTCGAACAATTCCGCATAGAGGCCGGCGCGAGCGAGCAGGGTCTCATGACTGCCGAATTCAATCACTCGGCCCTTGTCCAGCACGGCGATGAGATCGGCCATGCGGACGGTCGAGAAGCGGTGTGAGACGAGCAACGTCACCTGGCCGCTGGCGGCCCGCGACCTGGCCTGGGCCGCGAACCGTTCGAACAGATCGTGCTCGGCGGTGGCGTCCAGGGCGGCGGCCGGCTCATCGAAAACCACCAGCAACGGCTGGTCCCGCACGATCGCCCGCGCCAGGGCCAGCTTCTGCCATTGGCCGCCGCTCAGCTCCACGCCGCCCCATTTTCGGCCAAGCATGACCTCCAGCCCCTCCGGCGACAGCTCGGCGATATCGGCCGCGCCCGCGCCGGCCATCGCCGCCAGGGCCTGATCCCGTTCGCCCAGGCGCGCCAGGTCGCCTACTCCAACGCTTTCATGCAGCGGCAGCTCGAAATTGGTGAAATCCTGGAAGGCGGCGCTGATCCTGGCGCGCCAGTCGGCGGCGGCCATGTCCGCCAGATCGGCGCCGTCGATCAAAATCCGCCCCTGGCTCGGCCGGTAGAGTCCGCAGAGCAGCTTTACCAGTGTCGACTTGCCCGACCCGTTCTCGCCCACGAGAGCGATCACCTTGCCGGCCGGCAGGTCCAGGGTGATGTCGCTGAGCGCTGGCCGGTCGCGGTCGGGATAGCTGAAGCTCAGGCCTTCGACCGTCATGCCTTTTTGCAGGCGCTGGGGCGGTTTGGCGGACGGCGAGGCGCGGTCGGCGGACTTGGCGGAGAAGTCCACCAGCCAAAGGTATCGCTCCACCGTCTGCAGCGTGTTCTCCAGGTACTGGCCCATCTGCAGGGTGGTGGTCATCAGCGTCGACACCGTGGTGGTGAGCGTCGCCGCTAGCACCACATTGCCCAGGCTCACTTCGCCCCGGGCCCCGCGCAGCACCACCCAGCCGATGGCCAGCACGCAGCCCGTGGTGAAGGCGAGGCTGCCGGTCATCGACCAGAACACCGCGCGCTGAGACGCCTCGCGGGCCATCCGACGCAAGGTCTCGGTAATCGCGCGATGGCGCCGCAGCATCTCCTCGCCGAGGCCAAAAACCCGCAACTCCTTGCCGGCTACCGGCGAGGCGGCCGTGTTGTAGAGGTGGGTGCGTAGCCGTTGTGGCTCGGCGCTGGCCTCCAGCGCCGCCTTGGCCAGCCGCTGCTGGCGCCGGTCGGCCAGAAAGCGCGGCGTGGCGAATAGCGGCAACAGGACGAACACGGGATCGATACCGACCAGCACCACCAGCGTCCCGACCATGATGACAGCCAGCTGCAGATTGATCACCACCGCCTGGATCGAGGCGGCGAGCAGTTGCCGGCTGGAGCGGATCAGGGCGATCTTGTCGGCGTAGATCGGCCGATCCTGGTAGTCGAGGGTGGCGATCGCCGTCGTCAGCCGGATCAGTTCGCCATCGAGATGGGTGGTGAACAGTTCGCTGACCCGCCGGGTGAGTTGGCCGGTGATCAGGGACGCAATCACCGCGACGCCTGCCACCAGGGCGATCACCGCGCCTGCCGCGGCCGCCCGCGCCTGGTCGTGATGGGTCGCCGCCTGGATCAGGGCCTTGGTCGCATAGCCGCCGACGATGGTCATCGACCCCAGCAGGGTCTGGTTGGTCAGCAGGCCGAGCGTGCGCGCCGGCGCAGCCTTGAACGCCAGCGCCAGCACGGCGCCAATGCCCCGGCCGAAATTGCGGATCGCGGCGACCGGCTTCATGCGACGCTCTCCGCGCCGTCGTCGGCGAACCTCGCCGACTGCAACGTGAACAGCGCCGCATATCGACCGCCACGCGCCATCAGTTCCTCGTGAGAGCCGATTTCGCTCACCGCGCCATTCTCCAGCACGCAGATGCGGTCGGCGCGGCGCACGGTGGAAAAGCGGTGCGAGATCAGCACCGTGGTCAGGCCCCGGGTCAGATCCAGGAATCGGTCGTAGAGCTCGGCCTCGCCACGGACATCCATGTTCGAGGTCGGCTCGTCGAGGATCAGCACCTTGGCGCCCGCCTCCACGGCGAACAGCGCCCGCGCCAGGGCGATCCGCTGCCATTCGCCGCCTGAAAGGTCCGCGCCGCCGGTGTACTGACGGGCCAGCGGCGTCTCCCAGCCTTTCGGCAGGGCGGTGATGCGCTCAAGCACCCCGGCCTTGGCGGCCGCGCGGTCCAGGGCCGCCTGATCGCCGGCTCGCGCCAGTCCGCCGAAGCCGATGTTGTCGCGGGCGTTCAGATGGTAACGCAGAAAGTCCTGGAAGATGGCCGCGATGCGGGTGCGCCAGACGGTTGGGGCGATGTCCTTCAGATCGACACCGTCCACCCGCACGATGCCCTCGGTGGGGTCGTAGAGCCGAGCCAGCAGCTTGACCACGGTGGTCTTGCCCGCGCCGTTCAGCCCGACCAGGGCCATGGACGAGCCCGCCGGAATCGTCAGGTTCAGATCGCGCAGGACGGGCGTCCCGCCGGGATAGGCGAATGAGACCCCTTCGAACCGGATGCCGACAGCCGGCGCCTCGGCCGGCAGGTCCTTCGCGCCCGGCGCTTCGGCCGGTCCGGCCAGACCTTCCAGCTCAAGCAGCGACGGCAGCGACGCGGCGCCATGTTCGATCACGAAGTCCGCCGCGCCGAGCTGCCCGAGGCTGGTGAAGGCCTGCGCCGCGCGGAGGAAGATCAGCGCCGCCGCCAGGCTGATGACGCCGCTGGCGGCGTCGAGCCCGATCAGGCCGAAGACGATCAGATTGACCAGGGCCGCGCCGGACGCGGCGCCGATGCTGACCACAAGGTCCCGCCGCTGGGTCCGCCATTGCTGGCCGACGCTGCCCAGCCATTCGCCCCTGACCCGCTCGGCGACCCAGCCGGCTATGCCCAGCAGCCGCACCTCCTTGGCCGCCGCCGGCGCAAGGGCCAGGTCGCGGTAATAGTCGGCACGCCGCAGTCCCTTGGTCTGGCCAAGCGCGGTGGCGGCCTGGCGGGCGGCGATCCGCTGGTTGATGGTGGAGAAGACCAGTTGCGCGGCGAGCAGCACCAGCGGCGCCCACCAGCGATAGGCGAACAAGAGCGAGCCGGAGATCAGGGCGGTGAGCGTGCGCAGGGCCCGGCTGGTGATGAGCTGGAAGATCGATCCGCCGGGGGTGAAGCCGCTGATTCCGACGCCGGCCAACTGGGAGACCAGGTCTGCGGTCTTGGAATCTTCGAGATGGGCGATGCTCCAGGGCCGGTTCAGGGCGGTCAAGACTCGCTCTTGCAGATGGGCGTCGAGGCGGCTGCGCGCCTGCCCGGCCATCACAAACAAGGGCCGGGTGACGATCTGCGCGGCCAGCATGATCAGGGCCCAGGTGGCCATGGTCATCAGCGTATGGTGGGCGGCCGCCGAGCTTGCGCCGTCCCGCACCGTGGCCGGCAGGGAGCCGATCATCAGGCCCATGGTGACGATCGCCGTCGCCGGCATGGCCGCCGCGAGCAGCAGCAAGATCGCGAGGCCCAAGCTGGTTAGAGGGTCGATGGCCGCCAGCATGCGCACGCACCGGCTGACCGGCGCGTCCCAGATTCCGCGAACGAAGGCGGTCGGTGAAGGCGTGTGGCAGTCCCCCGGCGGCCGATCTATCTGTGATCTACAGCGGCCCAGCCGCCATTATATCACGGCGTTATTCAGGCCGCCTCCGACCGATCTTTACTGCCGAGCCGGAACAGGGCGCCCAGGCCCAGGCCGGCGAGCAGCGCCACGGCCATTGTGGTCTTGGGCCGCATCTGGGCGCTTGAGACCAGGCTGGACTGGCGCACCTTGGCGTGGAAGGCGCGCTCGCGCAGGTCGCGGCTCGGATGGTGCAGATTGTCGCCGGGCGCGTCGGTGCGCTTGGCGCGATCGTGGTTCACCCCGGCCGCCTGGCCGGCCAGCAGCCGTTGGGCGGCCCAGGGCCAGAAGGAGCCGATCACCCGGATCACCGGGCCGTCCGCCCCACCGATGTCCAGCTCGCGCACCGGATGCTCTGCGGCGTGCAGGATAGCTTGGGCCACCAGGGGGGTGGCATAGACCGCCGACGGCGATTCCACCGCCAGCTCGGTCAGGTTGCGGGCGTGTTCCGCATAGGGACTGTCCACCGCCTGCGGCTTGATCAGGGTCACCGAGACCGGCACGCCCTGGCCGGCCAGCTCGAACTGCAGCGCCTGGGTGAAGGTCTTCACAGCCGATTTCGAGGCCGAATAAACCCCCTGCATCGGCGCCGGCACATCGCCAAGGGCCGAGCCGACATTGATCACCGCGCCGCCGCCGTCGCGGGTGCGCAGGTGTTCGACAGCCACGCGCGAGCCGTGCACCACGCCCCAATAGTTGGTGTCGAACAGCCGGCGCTGATCCTCCAGCGGGGTGTCGGTCACCGCGCCGATGATAGTCACGCCGGCGTTGTTGACCCAGGTGTCGAAGCCGCCGAACTCGGCGATAGCGAAGTCGGCCACCGCCTGGACCTTAAGGCAGACGCCCACGTCGGCGACCACATAGGCGCAGCGCGCGCCCTTGGCCGTCAGGTCGTCGCAGACCGACTTCAGCGCCTCTTCATTGCGGGCTGCCAGCACCAGGGCCGCGCCCTGATGCGCAGCCGCGCGGGCCGTCGACAGGCCGATGCCGGAGGTGGCGCCAGTGATGACGATCACCTGACGCGACAAGGGTTTGAGCTTCAGCGCGAGCTTGGTCA
>Ga0302313_10001904_pt1 | contig 15180 bp, 6 predicted proteins | sample III_Palsa_N2_2_FD_200454 | JGI IMG/M metagenome (GOLD analysis project Ga0302313, IMG submission 200454) | Peat permafrost microbial communities from Stordalen Mire near Abisko, Sweden - III_Palsa_N2_2 | ecosystem: Environmental > Terrestrial > Soil > Palsa > Peat permafrost | place: Sweden...
CCGCCCTGTCCAATGATTCCCAACGCCTGTGTGTGAGCATGTCCGCCTCCGTTTCCCGCCACCGCGAATGCGGTGCGGGCCGCCTGTACGAGCGACCGGGTTCGGCGCGGGTACAGGTGATGAGACGCATGCTATATTTGCAACGAACCCGTGCATATCTCCTATATTGGAATGCATCGTTGCCCCGGATAGAACGATAAGAGGGAGCCTGTGCCTATGAACGCGATCACCGACCTCAACGATCTTCGGCTGTTCGCAGCGGTGGTCGAGCACGGAAGCTACACGGCGGCCGCGCGCAGCCTCGGCCTGCAGACGTCGAAGCTCAGCCGGCGCATTCGTGCTCTGGAGGAAGAACTTGGCGTCCGCCTGCTGAATCGCACCAGCCGGAGCCTGTCTTTGACGGAAACCGGGCGGCAGTTCCACCAGCATTGCCTCGCGCTGGTAGCGGAAGCAAACGCCGCCAAAGATATCGTGGACCGCACGCGCGCGAGGCCGCAGGGCACCGTCCGCATTGCCTGTCCCGTCGCCTTGCTGGAATCCGGTATCTCCAGGATCATCGCGCGATACGTCGAGGAGAACCCTGAGGTCCAGGTTCTGCTGGATGCAACCAACCGCCGCGTGGATGTCGTCGAGGAAGGTCTGGACTTCGCGATCCGGGTCAGGCTTCCGCCATTGGAGAACACCGATCTCGCCGTCCGCCAGTTGGGACTGTCGATCCGCATTCTGGTTGCCAGTCCTGCCTTGACGGCGCGCTATCCGGTGCCCAGTTCTATCGAATCGGTTAAGGAATGGCCCACCGTTTCCATGGCCAGCAGCGGCGGGCGATTTGTCTGGGAGCTCGTCGACGCTGAGGGGCACGCGACATCATGGGCGCATCAACCGCGACTCGCGACCGACGACCTGGCCAGCCTGCGGGTCGCGGCCATATCAGGTGTCGGGGTGGCCATGCTGCCGAGGGAACAGGTCGATGCCGATATTCGGGCAGGCCGCCTGCAGCACCTGCTGCCCGGCCTGGCCAGCACGCCGGGTCTCGTGCATGCGATCTTCCCCACGCGCCGAGGCATGGTTCCGGCGGTGCGGCACTTGCTCGACGCACTCGTTTCGGGATGCGAAGGTCTGAACTCGACGCACTAGGGTGGCGAAGCTACCTTCTTCTTCGTACGACCCGTCGCCCCTTCGTCCTGGGAAGAGGCGCCTCCTCCGGCGCTACTTAGTTGCCGGCCTCTCGGCGGCCCTGTTCCTCGACCGTATAGATCGCCTCCGGCATCACCTCGAGCCGGCCTTTGGGGATCGGGTCGCCGCTTTTGTCCGAAAAGCCGTAAGTGCCCTCGTCGATCTTCTGCAGGGCTCGCTCGATATCGCCAATGCGCAAATCATTCGTGTTACGCAGCGACTGGTTGATTTCATCCTGCGCCATTCCTTGCGCGTCGTCCTCGAATTCTTCGGCCTCGTCGCCGTGCTGCTCCTGCGACGCGCGCTCGTCGGCAATGGTGTCCTCTTCTGTGCCCAGCAATTGCTGGCGCAGCGCCTCGAGGCGCTTGCGTTGCTGCGCGATAAACTCCTCACTCAAGTCACCTGATTGATCCGGCATGGTTTCCTCCCTTAGGGGAATGCGGGTAATTCGTGTAATGCGGGTCCGGTCCGCGGTTCGCGATTTCGTCGCACGAACAAACATCATCGCGCTGAACAGATGCGCCCGCAATGTCCATACCTGTAACAAACGTTATGAGCATGTGTCTCAGCGCTGAAACTGCGGCATGATGGTATGCGGTGAGTGAGGGGCGTCCGCGCTACCGCAAACGGGTGTCAATCAGGACCGTTAAAGGAGAACACGATGGCAGCAAGCAGTGTTTCTTACGGCGGATATGAAATCGTCATGTCCCCTGAAACCAACAAGTTCGGCGCCTGGGTCACGAGCGTGAGCCTGAAAGACAGCACGGGAAGGGTTGTCGAGCATCGCCCCATGACCGTTCAACCCGAATGGCGGACTGAAGAGGAAGCGATTCGAGACGCAGTCGAATGGGGGAGCCGGTTCATCGAGCGTGAACTCAACACATCGCGATCGCACTCATGGGTGGTTGACCGCTCCCGTGCGGAAATCTGGTTTCGCGATGTGCAGGAAAAATCGCGTGGCCTTGAAATCGATACGTAAAGCCTGAAGGCCGAGGCTTGCGAAAGAACCTGGGCAGGCGGGTTCTGTTCGTGTGCAGATGAGATCGCAGGATTTTCATCCCGCGATCTCCTCAAGAAATGGGCTCTCGACGGTGCAACAATCCCCTATCAGAACTGGTGATTGATACCGATAGTCGCGCCAAACTGGCTGCGGGACGACGCAGCAGATTGCTCGGCGATGGCCGCCGTCGCGGTGACAACCTTGCCGTTATCGATTGTCTGACCGTTAGCCCGCTGGAACGCTTCCAGCACATAGATGCGAGTTCTCTTGGAGAGGTTATAGAGCTCGGTCAGGTTAATCTGCTGATAACTCGCTGCATCCTGAACGCCGTTGGCCTGGGTAGCACGCGTGTAGCTATAGCCAACAGCCAGATCCCACGACACCACCGGCCGGTAGTGGAGAACCGCGCCGCCCGTATTGAAGATCGCGGTCGTCGAGAAGCCCGAGTTCGGGCCAGCGATGTATTGAACGTTCGAATAGGATGCCGAAACATCCCATTGCGGGTTGAACTGATAGCCGCCCGTCACAGCGAAGCGTTGCTGCGCTGCGGCGTTCTGATAGCCGTTCGTGATGCTCGATTCACCCTGTTCACCGGTTCCCGAATAGGCGGTTGAACTGGAGCTCCACGCGCCACCGCCGCTCGTTGCATTGTCAAAGCGCGCGAAGCCGACGCCTATGCCCGCACCACCAGCCACGTACTGCGCGCCGACGCTCCACGACGAGCCCGTATTGAAGGCACCCGCCACCCCGCCCAACGCGTACATGCCGCTTATCTTCAGACCGGCGAATGACGGCGACGTGTAGACGAGTGCATTGTTGACGCGGTAATCGGTATCGAGCGCGTCGAGGTCGCCCGGATGCGCGCCGAAGGCGCCCGTCAGCCACGGAGTCGGGCCGTATTGCGCGAGCATGTTGTAGTAAGGGGTGTACTGGCGTCCCGCCGTGAACGTACCGTAGGTATCGTTGGTCAGGCCTACCCAGGAAGCTCGACTAAACATCAGACCGGCCTTGCTCAATGCGCCGGTGTCGGCATTGAAGCCCTCTTCGAGTTGAAAGATCGCCCTGGTGCCGCCGCCCAGGTCCTCAACGCCCTTGAAGCCGAAGCGCTCGCCACCCCACACCCCTTCAACCAGCTTGACCACCGATTGCCCACCCTTGGTCGCGCCAGTCGACGGAGCCTGGCTGCTCAGGTAACCCACTCCCGTGTCCACAATCCCGTACAGCGTGACGCTGCTTTGCGCAAACGCCGTCCCCGTAGCGAGCATGGCCGTCATGCCAGCGAATACCAACCCGGCTTCCTTGTAGCGTTTCATCTGATCATCCTTTGTTGTCGTTGGAGTTATGGCAGCATGTCTTGCCGCACGAAATTGTCCGGCTGCCGTCCCGGCACCCAGTTGTCACTCGCGTCGTCACGTATCTACTGAAATTCCGCTCATGACGATACGTTGTCCTTATCACATGCTTCGAACCTTGGTCTGCTGTCGGAAAGCGCGTTCGGATGTCGCAGGCCAGGGCCGATGAAGCTTTCTTTGCTGCGTGAACTTGTGATCGTGCGGACGGGCGCTAGCGTTCAAAAGAGTGGGGTGAAGTCGCACTGAGTCGGTGGCCGGGTCGTCACTTCAAGCGACGTCCACGGCTCGACATTTGACTGACAACCACTTCAAGTTGAACGTGTCATCCCATCTAAATCTTGATATTTGGGATATTTCGCCGCTCTGCGCATGGACAACTTTACTGTCCGGAACCAATCCGTAAGCGAACATACCGAACCACTCACGATGATGTCAAGCAACTTGCGGCGCCCAGCAGATGCCTTTGTTCAGGAAAAAATGTCTTAACTCTTTGTTTTAATTTTAATATTCAAGCTAAGTAAGGAAAACCCCAATGCGGAGATTCCGTGTCCGCTTAACATCACAAAGAAAAATATCCACTCGTAATACAACTATATCTTTACATTGGTTAGCGAGCCCCGGCAGCCAGCAGCGCCGTTGTCCGCGCCGTTGTCCGGCTTCCTGCTGGCCCCCGCGGTCTCACTCCACCGCCGACCTTACCGCCTGATGGACGAGATCAGCGCCAGCACCCTCCTCCACAACCTGGCCGTAATCGAGCTTGATATAGCGATCCGCGAGTTCAAAGTAGCGATCGTCATGGGTGATCACGAGAACGGTTTTGCCTTTGGCCTTGAGATCCGGCAGCAGGCGGCGATAGAACACGTCCTTGAAAGTCGGATCCTGATCCGCTGCCCACTCGTCGAACACATAGAACGGACGGTCCTCGAGATACGCGACCATTAGCGCGAGACGTTTGCGCTGCCCCTGCGACAGATTGATCGTCGACAGCTTGCCATCGCGAATCGTCACCTTATGCTCCAGATGCAGCAGTTCGAGCAGTTCCTTAGCATGCGCGTCCAGGCCCTCCAGATGCAGGCCATGCAACTGGTCGAACAGGAAAAAGTCGTTGAAAACGACTGAAAAGTGCTGACGGTAGATATCGCGCTCGGCCTCGCCGACCGCCTGACCATTCAGCAGGATTTCACCGCCTTCCGGCGCATAGAGACCCACCAGCATCTTCGCCAGCGTCGTCTTGCCGCTGCCGTTGCCGCCAATCAGGTACACGAGTTCGCCTGGGCTGAACGCCAGGCTGATCGGCCCAAGCGTGAACACCTCGTTTTCTTTCTCGCGGAAATAGCGGTGCGTGACGCTCTTCAACTCGATGCTGTCGAAGGCGTGAGCCGATTCTGCCGGCAGCACATTCTCGCGAGGAAGATCGCGGTTCACCTTGTCGACGCGTTCGAGCGCCACCTTCGCCGAACCCAGCGAGGGAATCGACGACAGCAGGCTCTCGATCGCCGTGCTCATGTAGAGGAAGATCACCACGTAGCCCGACAGCACATGTCCTTGCACCGGATAGATGCGTGTCAGCAGAAACAGGACGCAACCGATGAAGGCGAGGAAAATCATGCTGCCCCAACTCGCGGCCGCCGTGTACAGCACGTAACCGTGCGTGCGCTGCACGCGCACCGCCTCGACGCTCGTAGCGAGCAAGTCGTCGACGAACGCCTGCCTGCGGCGGCGATGCAGCTTCAGCTCTTTTGCCCCGTCGAAGAGCGAGCGGAAGTCGCCCACCAGATCATCTTCCCGTTGACGCGAACTGCGCAGATGAAACATGGCACGCGTATTGGCCAGATGAAATCCCAGCGAGCCGATCAGGATCGTCACCAGCGCGAACAGCAGGATTTGCCACGACAGATAGCCCAGATACGCGAGACACCCCAGCACGATCGAAGTATTCATCGCGAGTGTCGGCACGCTCAGGAAGAACACGACGATGGTGTCGAGATCCTGTGTCAGCACCGTCAACGCTTTCGCGCCACCTTGGCGTTCGAGGTTCTGATAGGAGGCCTCAGTGACACTACGGATCGTCCTCATGCGCAGCGCCGCTTTGGTCGCCTGGCCGAGTCGCACAAAGAAAGTCTGCGACAGCGTGCGCGTGACGAGCACGGCGAGCGCCAGCAGCAGAAAGCGCCAGCCGAGTTCCGACAACTGGCCAGCCGAAGCGCCGAGCGCCTGATTGATAATCGCGATGAGAGCGGCATTGCTCAAACCGCCGATAACACTCGTTATCAGCGCGAGCACCAGAATCCAGCGGGATTGCCGGACCAGGGTCAGTAGCAGGGACATGAAAACCTTGTTTTGAAGTAGTTGAAAACGTCCAGCGTATCGGTCAATGCATCGCCGGTCAGATGCGAGGCCACCGTCATAGCTCCGCAAGAATGTCCAGCATTTCAGCCGCCATCGCATCGTCGTCCTGCGCCACCCGGTTCGCGGACGCGAGCGTCTGCGCGAGGTGGTACAGCGGCTGATTGTTCATCAGATCCGCTAGTTGCGCTTCGATGCCAAGCGTACGCCGGATGGACGACTGCACCTGCATCGCCGCCAGCGAGTGGCCGCCGAGTTCGAAGAAGCGATCGCTACGGCGAACCGTCTGCACCTCGAGGACGCCGGCCCAGATCGCAGCGAGCGTCTCTTCAAGCTGGCCTTGTGGCGGATCGGCCGGTTCTGCGCCTGCCTGCGTCAACTCGTGCGTACCGGGCATGGGCAGCGCAAGCCGGTCGATCTTGCCGTTCGGGTTCAGCGGCAGTGCGTCGAGCACGATCACCGCTGACGGCACCATGTAGTCCGGTAGCGTGGCGGCGAGGCCAGCGCGTAACGCTTGAACGTCCAGTTGCGCACCCGGCACGGCTGCGACATAGGCCAGCACGCGTGCATCGCCCGCGCCATCGCGCACCACCGCCACTGCCTCGCGCACTTCACGCTGACACGATAGCGCCGATTCGATCTCGCCAAGCTCGATGCGGAAGCCGCGCACCTTCACCTGGTGATCGATACGGCCCAGATAGTCGAGCGTGCCACGAGCGTTCCAGCGCACTACGTCGCCCGTTCTATAAAGCCGGCTGCCGGGCGACGCCGCATGAGGATCGGCGATGAAACGGTCCGCCGTCAAGCCCGGCCGCCCATGGTATCCGCGTGCAAGCAGCGCGCCGCCGATGCACAACTCGCCGGCCACACCGACCGGTACGGGATTAAGCTGCGTGTCCAGGACCTGCAGCGAACGGCCGTCGAGCGGAGCGCCAATCGAAATATGCGGCGGAACCTCTACGCCGGAGCGTAGATATGGCGTGCAATCGAATGCGCTCGCCGTGACCGTCGCCTCGCTCGGTCCGTAGGTGTTCGCTAGCGCGACATGTGCCAGGCCTGCCGTACGCCAGGCGAGCACACCGTCAGCGGGCATCGCCTCACCGCCTGCATGCACCCTGCGCAGACTCGCACAGGCGACACGTGCACGCGGATTGATGGCGAAGTCCTGCGCCAGCGCGTTCCAATAGGCAGTGGTGAGATCGGCGACCGTGATGTGTTGTTGCTCGACCTCATCGAGAAAGCGCTCGCTGCTCCATAGCTGCGGTCCACGAAGGATCAATGCGGCGCCGACGCCCAGCGTCGCAAACACCTGCTCGACAAAGCCATCGAAATTGAAGGTGGAGAACTGCAGCACGCGGTCGCCAGACGTGACACCGAACAGATCGATCGATACCTTGGTATGCTGAGCAAGCGCCCCGTGTGTGATACCGACGCCTTTCGGGCGGCCAGTCGAGCCCGAGGTGTAGATCACGTAGGCGAGGTTGTCGCGCGATACGGTGCACGCAGGGACGCGGTCCGTCTGCTCAGGATAGGCGCTCGCCAGCGCCGACGCCTGCGGCACGTCGATGCTCGCGATGCCGAGCCCTGCGAGAGCGTCAGTGGACGCCCCGGCCGTCAGTGCCAGTTTGATCCCGCTATCCTCGATCATGAATGCGAGCCGCTCGGCCGGGTAGGACGGATCGAGCGGTACGTAAGCGCCGCCTGCTTTCAGTACGGCCAGCACCGCTATGATCATCTCGAACGAGCGCTCGATCGCAATGCCGACCCGCGACTCCGCCGCGACGCCTGCCGCGCGCAAACGATGCGCGAGGCGGTTGGCGCGGCGCTCGAGCGTCGCATAGTCGAGCGACTCGCCGTCGAGCACGAGCGCCTGCTCAGCGCTCCGCGTGGCTGCCTGACGAGCGATGCGCTCATGCACCAGCGGCGCTTGCTCAAGCGCGCCACCCGCTCCCCATTGTCGCAATTGCGCGAGTTCGTCATCCGGCAACATGGCCAGCGCACCGAGCGGAGCCGCCGGATTCGCAACGAACGCGTCGAGCAGCGCGGCCAGATGCGACGCGAGCCGTTCGACCTGCGACGCATCGAAAGCGTCGCACATATAAGCGAATTCAATTTTTAACGTCTCGCCGTCCTGCTGCGCGCCGCTATGTTGCGCGTGTCGTCCCTGAGTGACCGAGAGGGTCAGCGGATAGCTCGTGCGATCCTCGTTACGAAGTCCTGAAAACTGCAACTCGCGCGGCGCCGCTGCTTCAAGGATCTCGTCGACCGGATAGTTCTCGAACACGACGATGCTGTCGAACAACGCCTGTCCGCCTTCCAGTTTCACCCAGCGCTGGATGTCGTACAACGCGACGTGCTCGTGTTCGCGCGCCGCTACGCCGTGCTGCTGAATCTGTTCGAGCCATGCACCGACGCTCGTCGACGCTTGCGGCGTAGCGATCACCGGAATCGTATTGATGAACAGGCCGAGCGTGCGATCGGCGCCCGCCAGCGCTTCGGGGCGGCCGGCAACGGTCGCGCCAAAGCTTACTGTACGTTGCCCCGTATAACGCTGAAGCAACACAAGCCACGCTGCCTGTACCAAGGTGTTCAGCGTCACGTGTCGCGCTTTCGCGAAAGCGCTTAGTTGCGCGGTACGCTCGGCATCCCAGATCTGCAACGTTGAAGCATGTGACTCCGCGCGTGCAGTGCTGGTCGACTCGGGTGAGTCAGCCCGACTAGACACTGCGGCCGCATCATCCACGGCTTGCGGCTTCGGCAACGCGCTAGCCAGCAACGTCGGACCGTCGAAGTGGGCGGTCTGCGCTCGCCACCATGCCACGCTTGCATCCTGATCGCGGGTCTGCAGCCACGCGATGAACTCGCGATAACGTCCCGGTGGTCCAACTTGCTTACGACCTTCATACTCACGCAAGACTTCCGCGAGCAATTGCGCGGCGCTCCAGCCATCGAGCAGCGCGTGATGAAAGGTCCAGACAAGGTGATAATGCGACGCACCCGTGCGGATCAGCATCACGCGCCACAATGGCGGATGAGCCAGATCGAAACCGCTCTCGACCTGCGTGGCCGCATAGGCATCGAGCCGCGTTGCAAGCTCCGGCTCTTGCGCATCGCGCCAGTCCTCGATGAAGAAGGGCAACGCGACGCTGCGGGCCACCCACTGGCGAGGCGCATCCTCAAACGAAAGAAAACCGGTGCGCAGAATGTCGTGACTCACAGCGGCCGATTCCCACGCTGCCTGAAAGCGCGCGCAGTCAAGACGTTCGACGTCGACGCGCAACTGGTTCACATACGCGCCAGGCTGCTGCCCGAGCAGACTGTGAAACACAATGCCGGTCTGCATCGGCGCCAGCGGATACAGGTCCGCAACTTCGCTCGCGTCCACCGGCAAGCCGTCGAGCTGCGCTTGATCGAGCTTGGCGAGCGGAACATCCGATGGCGTCAGGCCGCACGCACCACTCTCGCAATGCGTGAGCACGGCCAGCAGTTCACGGCGAATATCTTGCGCGAGCGCTTCGAGCGTGCTCGCGTCGTAACGATCCCCACCCGCGTGCAGTAGCGTCAGCGACAACTCGCCGCCGTTCACCTGGCCTGCGATTTCGAGCGCGTGTGTACTGCCACTGCGTTCGTCATGCGCGTGGCCCGTGCTTTCGCTCGCCAGTTGCCAATCACCATCGCCAGCGAGCGTGCCGTCGAACTGGCCGAGGTAGTTGAACAGCACCTCCGCATGACCGACGTCCGATAGCGCAGTACGCTGTTCGGGCGTCCCCAGGTATTTAAGCATACCGAAGCTCATGCCGCCGTGCGGTACCTCACGGCGCGCTTCCTTCACGCGCTTTAACGCGGCGCCGATCTCGCCAGTAGGCTCAAGCCGGAACGGATAGACCGCCGTGAACCAACCAGTGGTGCGGCTCAGGTCTGCGGCACCGAAATGCGTCTCGCGGCCATGTCCTTCGAGATCGATGCGCAACACGTCTTGCCCGGCGAAGCGGCACAAGGCACGACCGGCTGCCAGTAGCAACAGATCGGCTAGCTGGGTTCGATAGGCTGCCGACGCATCTCGCAGCAGGCGGCTCGTCGTGGCCGCGTCGAAACGCACGGTCGAGCTGACTGGGGCAAAGGCTTGTGCCCCAGCAGAGTTATCGCTTATCGAACGCGCAGGCAGTGCGGCCGGAACATCGGCCAGCGCCTGCCACCAGGCGCTATATTGTTCAATCTCCGGCTGACGCGCGGTGTGCTGCAACTGCCGGGCGAACGCCTGATACGAGGTGGTGCGCGCAGGCAACGACACGGCCTCGCCCGCACCCAGTTGCGTGTACACGCGCCGCAGATCATCGAGCAGGATGCGCCACGACACGGTATCGATGACAAGGTGATGGATTGCGAGGAACAGACGCCAACTGCCGTCCTCGATACGCATGGCAAGCGCTCGCATCAACGGCCCGCGTGTCAGATCGAGCGTGCGTTGCGCGGCGTCGCAGAGTGCCTCGATGGCAGACATCTGCACGTCGTTTGCAAGCTGCAGCATCGACGCCGACTCCACAGGCGTGTATTGCTGACGCCAGCTAAAGCCATCCGAATGCGGCGGCTCGCACTGCACGAAGCGCAGACGCAACGAGTCGTGATGCGCGACGACAGCGCGTAACGCTCGTTCGAGACAATCGGTGTCGACGGCCTCATCGAGGCGCAGCAACACCGCCTGGTTCCAATGATGACGTTCGGGCAGCGGCTCCGCAAAAAACCACGCTTGGATTGGCAGCAACGGAACCGGTACTTGCAGATCGATCGTGCTCGATGCATTGCCGTCGTCCGGCAGTGCTTCGTCGAGAGCAATCGCGCAGGTCGCGAGCTGCGCAATCGTCTGCTGTTCGAAGATCTGCCGGGCGGTCAGCAGAAGTCCGGCCTGACGCGCGCGCGCGACGATCTGCAGGCCCATGATCGAATCGCCACCCAGCTCGAAGAAATTCTCATGCCGTCCGATCCGCTCACGCCGCAACAACTGCGCCCAGATATCAGCCAGACGCTCTTCGACAGTGCCCTGCGGGGCGTCGTCGCTCGCCGGCGCACAGGCTTGCGCGGGGGCAGGCAACGCGCGCCGGTCCACTTTGCCGTTCGGATTGAGCGGCAACGCATCGAGCACCATCACGACAGCCGGTACCATGTAGTCGGGCAAGGTCGCGGCCAGTCCCGCCCGCAGCGTAGCCGTATTGAGTGAGCAACCTGGTAGCCCGCTCACGTAGCCGACCAGCCGCGTGCCACCCGGACCATCCTGCGCGTCCACCACGGCATCGCGCACGCCGGGTTGAGCACGCAATTGCGCTTCCACTTCCCCCAGCTCGATACGAAAACCGCGCACCTTGACCTGATGATCGATACGCCCGATGTATTCCAGTTCGCCGTCGCGCCGCCAGCGCACCAGATCGCCTGTCCTGTAGAGGCGTGCGCCCGGCCTGTCCGCGAACGGATCAGGCACGAATCGCTCAGCCGTCAAACCGGGCCGGCCGAGATAGCCGCGCGCCATCCCGCTGCCGCCCAGGTACAACTCGCCTGGCAGCCCTGACGGTACACGGTTCATCTGTGCGTCGAGGACCCATGCGCTGCGCTCGCCGACTGGCCGGCCAATCGGTGCGTATGCGCTGTCGAAGCCAGCGGCGTCAGCTTCCCAGACCGTCGGCGTCACCACTGTTTCCGATGGTCCGTAGGCGTTAAAAATCCGCTGCGGCTTCAGATGCTTGCGCACCACGTCGAAGCCAGCCTTCGACCAGGCTTCACCGCCCGCGATGCAGGCCCGCACGCTCACCGCACCGACCTCCGTGAGCTGGGCAAACGCGTCGAGATAGGCGGGCGGCAGGTCCAGTACCGAGATATTCTTCGAGCGAATTTCGTCGGCGAGCCGTTGTGCGGACCACACTTCGTCTTCGCGTAGCACGATTGCAGCGCCATTCATCAACGGCACGAAGCACTGCTCCGCGGCCGCGTCGAAACTGATCGAAGCGAAATGCAGAAAGCGGTCCGTGGGATTCATGCCATAGCATTCCCCTGCAGCACGGCAGTGCGCTGCGAGTGCGCCGTGTGCGACCGCGACGCCCTTCGGCCGCCCGGTCGAACCGGAGGTATAGACCACATACGCGAGGTTATCGGCGTGCGGTGTAAGTACTGGATTCTCTGCAGGTTCGTTCGAGAGGTCGAGCGTGTCGTCGAGATCGAGTGTCCATAGCGCGCCGGTTATAGGCAGACGCGCCACAGGCGTCAGATGCGTTTGCACGAGCAGCAGTTCGATCCCGCTATCGTCAATCATGTACGCAAGCCGTTCTGCCGGATAAGCCAGATCGAGCGGCACATAGGCGCCGCCCGCTTTCAGGATCGCGAGCTGCGCGACCAGCATCGCAGGCGAACGGGCCGTTGCAACGCCGACCCGAATCTCCGGTCCGACGCCTTCGCGGATCAAGCGTGCGGCGAGGCGATTGGCGCGCTCGTTCAGTTCACGGTAACTCAGTTGCTCGTCGCCGCAGATCAAGGCTACCGCATCTGGCTGGGCCGCCGCGTGCGTTTCAAATGACCGGTGTACAAGCGGTGAGCTTGAAGTGGCGCGGGCCCCGTGCGCCCATGATTGCAATTGTTCGCGTTCCGTCGGGTCTGGCAGCTCGATGTCCGCAAGCAGTTGGCCGGGATTCTCTGCCAACCCACCCAGCACCGTCACGTAGTGACGGCCGAAACGTTCGATCGTCGTCTCACTGAACAGCTCTCTGGCATAAATAAGTTGTGCAGATAAACTTCCGTCAGAGGCTTCGGCGATATTGAGCGTGAGTTCGAAAGCCGCCGCGCCGTCGGTCAGCTCGTACCATTCGACCGTCAGTCCCGGCAACGCGTCAAGCACCCGGTAGTCGCTGCGCAGATGACTGAACATCACCTGGAACAGCGGGTTATGGCTCAGACTGCGCTCCGGTTGCAGCGCGTCCACGAGTACATCAAACGGCAAATCCTGGTGTGCCTGTGCGCCAACGGTCGCTTGTCGGGTACGCTCGAGCAGTTCTCCGATCGTGTCGCGACCGGCAATCTCGGTGCGCAGGACCTGGGTATTGACGAAGAAGCCCATCAACGGCTCCGTTTCGACGCGGTTGCGGTTCGCGACCGGAACGCCTACGCGGATGTCGCGTTCGCCTGTGTAGCGGTGCAGCAGCGCCTGGAACGCCGCCAGCAACACCATGAACGGCGTCGTCGAACTACGCCGTGCGCGCTCACGGACCGCCTGCGCCAGTTCGGGCGGCAGCGTCATGCCATGGTGGCCTGCCGTATAGGACGCGTGTGCCTGACGCGGTGCGTCCGTCGGCAACGCCAGCACCGGATGCGTGGTGCCTAACGTCTCGCGCCAGTAGGCGAGCTGCTTTTCCTGTTCGCCTGCTTCGAGCCACTCGCGCTGCCATGCCGCGTAGTCCGCGTACTGCACGGGCAATTCGCGCAGGGTCAGCGGTTCGCTCAGCACCGCTGCTCGGTAATGCGTCACCAGTTCTTCCAGCAGCAGCTGGATCGACCAACCGTCCGAGACGATGTGATGCAGCGTCAGCACCAGCAGGCTGCGGCCTGATTCGCCTTCTGTGCGATATAGAGCGGCACGCAACAACGGACCTGCCGCCAGATCAAACGGCTCGCTCGCCAGTGCGCGCGCTGCTGTATCGATCTGCGCGGCCGGCAACGTGACCTCGCGCCAGTCGAGTTGAGTGTGCGCATCTATCTGTTGCTCGACCCGACCTGCTTCGTCTGAAACAAAGCGCGTGCGCAGCACTTCATGACGTGCCACGATCGCTTCAAGACTCCTACGCAAAGCAGCCGCGCTGACCTCTCCGCTCAGCCACAGCCCACCTGCCACGTGATACGCGCTGCTCTCACGATCAAGCTGCCACAAGAGCCATTGCCGCTGCTGAGCGTATGAGACCGGCAGTTTTTGTTCAGCCCCTCGCGCCCGCGCAAGAATCGGCAACTGCGCTGGCGTCACGCCCTGCTCGTTCATCTTCTGCCAGAACAAACGACGCTTGTCCGCCGACAATTCGATGAAGCGCTCGGCAATGCGTCGCGCGGTGTCTTTTTCCATGAATCTGCTCAAAGGGTGTCGATAAAGAGATCCAGGCCGCGCAGCGCCTCGTCGTTGTTCTCACCTTGACGCGTACGATCGATAGCCGCCGCCTGCTCATGCAACGTCGCTGCTTCGAACAGGGTAGCGAGAGGCAGGTTCGCGTTCAGTTCGAGCGCGATCCGCGCATTCAAACGCACCGCGAGAAGCGAATGGCCGCCCAGCGCGAAGAAATCATCGTGTCGTCCGACGCGTGCCGTTCCTAACAATGTCGACCAGATTGCCGCGAGTTGCGCCTCGACGCCCTCGAGCGGCGCCTCCCATGAAACCTCGTTCGCTGCCTCCGAAGACGGCTGCGGCAACGCGTGCCGGTCCACCTTGCCGTTCGCATTCAACGGCATCGCCGCGAGCGGCACGATCCGCCACGGCACCATATAGTCGGGCAGGCGTTGCGCAAGCTGCGTTCGCAACGCGGCAGCGTCAAGCGACTCGCCCGCCGCGTATGCAATCAGGCGGCCATCGTGCGCCACAACCACGGCTTCGCGAACACCAGTCTGTGCCGTCAACGCCGTCTCGATCTCGCCCAACTCGATGCGAAAACCACGGATCTTCACCTGGTGATCGAGCCGGCCCAGATAATCGAGCGCCCCATCGGCACGCCAGCGCACCAGGTCTCCGGTACGGTAGAGGCGCGCCCCAGGCGTGGTACCGAGCGAGTCCGGCACGAAGCGTTCCGCCGTCAGCCCCGGGCGACCAAGATAACCACGCGCCAGTCCGACTCCGCCAAGGTATAGCTCACCGGGCACACCCTGCGGCACTGGCTCCATCCGTGAATCCAGCACCCAGGTTTGAGTAGCGGCGATCGGCCGGCCGATCGGCACCGGACGCCCGGCTTCTGCCACACAAGTCCACGCGGTGACGTCGATCGCTGCTTCAGTCGGCCCGTACAGGTTGTGCAAAGCCACTCGCGGCATTGCTTCGGAGACCTTTGCTTGCAGATCGGCTGGCAGCGCCTCGCCGCTGCATACGATCCGCGCAAGCGTCTCACCGCAGCGGGATGCCTCTCCGCTCGTGATGAGCGCCTGCAGCATCGACGGTACGAAATGCAGCGTGCTCACCTTGTAATCGCGGACGGCCGCCGCCAGCCGCTGAGGATCGCGATGCGCGTCCGGCGCCGCGATCGCGAGTCGTGCACCCACCATCAGCGGCCAGAAGAATTCCCAAACGGAGACGTCGAAGCT
>Ga0302313_10001918_pt1 | contig 15084 bp, 16 predicted proteins | sample III_Palsa_N2_2_FD_200454 | JGI IMG/M metagenome (GOLD analysis project Ga0302313, IMG submission 200454) | Peat permafrost microbial communities from Stordalen Mire near Abisko, Sweden - III_Palsa_N2_2 | ecosystem: Environmental > Terrestrial > Soil > Palsa > Peat permafrost | place: Sweden...
CGTTCACCGACCCCCATGGCAGTGAGAAGCGCACGCGTGAAGCTGGTCTTGCCGGCACCCAATGGGCCGTGCAGATAAAACACCATGCCTTCGTTGAGCGCATTGGCAACGCGCACCGCCAGTGCGCTGGTAGCGTTCTCATCAGGCAACTCCCAATGCAGCTCATCTCCTGATCTTTCAGCCATGATCGGCCTCATCGGCCGGCAGACCGTTGACCAAGGCTTGCAGCGGCGCCAACAGATCCGTAGCCAGTAATCCACGCTCGCCCCGCTGCGCAGCATGGTCGCCCGCCCGCGCATGCAGCCCGACGCCTAAACAAGCCGCCTCCCACGCATCGCAACCCTGCGCAAGCAGGGCGGCAATCACGCCAGTCAGCAGATCACCCATGCCACCAGATGCCATACCTGGGTTGCCCCAGGGACAGACGTTCAGACGTCCAGACGGATCGGCAATCAGGCTTCCTGATCCCTTGAGTACCACCACGGCGTTGTAGCGTCGCGTCAGCTCACGTGCGGCGGCAAAGCGGTCGCGCTCGATATCTTTTGTCTCCACGCCAAGCAGCCGTCCCGCTTCACCGGGATGTGGCGTCAACACAGTCTTCGCGGTGAACTGACGCGGCTCGCGCGACAGCAGGTTCAAGCCATCGGCATCGAGCACCAGCGGCTTTTTGGCATCCAGTGCCGTCAGCCACAGCGCGTGACCCCAAGCACCCTTGCCGAGACCAGGTCCAAGCGCTACCACGCTGGCGCGTTCAAGCAGCGGTTCCAACGTCTGCGGCCCATCGACCTCGTGCGCCATCAACTCCGGGCGCGCAGCGTTCAATGCCGTGATATTGCCGGCGCGAGTGGCTACGCTGACCAGACCTGCACCCGTACGCAGAGCCGCCTCACCAGTCATTCGCACCGCACCGGCCGTGCCATGGTCACCACCGATCACCAACACGTGACCGTTGTTGCCTTTGTTGGCGTAGCGGGGGCGTAGCGGCAGCGAATCGGGCGCAAGCAACCGCGCGTCGGGTTCCATATGCGCGTAAACGTCATCGGGGACACCCAGCGTCGCCAGCTCCAGCCGCCCTACGTAATCGGCCGATTGCCCCGTGTGCAGCCCACGCTTGTTGGCAATGAAAGTGACCGTGACGTCAGCCTTCACTGCGACGCCAGGATGGCGACCGTTATCGGCGTTGATGCCCGATGGGGTATCCAACGCAAGCATCGGTGCTTCCGTCGCGTTGATACATTCGATCAATCGTGCGACGGAAGCCTCCGGCGCACGATTGAGACCAATGCCATAAAGCGCATCCACCTGTACATCGGCAGCAGGAAGTTCAGTGTCTGCACTCCATTGATGCACGCGGCCACCATCGGCTTCCCAAGCCGCTCGGGCCAGGGTTGCATCACCACGCGAAGCGTCGCTGAGCGCAACGATCTGCACCAGCAAACCCGCTTCACGAGCCAGCACGCCAAGCAAGAATCCATCACCACCATTGTTGCCCGGACCACAGTAGATGGTGATACGACGGGCTTCGGGCCAGTGCCGTCGAAGGCTGTTCAATGCCGCGCCGGCTGCGCGACGCATCAGGTCAGTACCGGAAACCGCCAGCGCGACAAACGACTGGCGTTCCAGCTCGCGCAACTGTTCAACCGTGTAGAGATCGCGACTGTGCAGAGGATTGGGCATGCCGAATTATAGACATGGCCAACGTCTACAATAGATCGATGTCCGCCGCCGAGACCCGTGCCCACTTCGATTACGCCAAGCTTGCTGGCGATATCAAGCGCTGGGCGATCGAACTGGGCTTTGCAGACGCCGGCATCAGCGGCACGGATCTCGGCGACGATGAGCAGCATCTTGAACGTTGGCTCGACGATGGCCATCACGGCGAAATGGAATACATGGCGCGCCACGGCGCCAAACGCAGCCGCCCGGCCGAACTGGAACCGGGTACGCGGCGCGTGATCTCCGTGCGGATGGATTACATCCCGCCCGGCACGGCCAACGCATGGGGCGTGATCGAAGATGCTGAAGCCGGCTATGTAGCGCGTTACGCCCTGGGTCGCGACTATCACAAACTGATGCGCAACCGGCTGCAGAAGCTAGCCGAACGCATCCACGACGTGGTCGGCGATTTCGGCTATCGCGCCTATGTCGATTCGGCGCCGGTGCTGGAAAAGGCGCTGGCACGTAACGCTGGGCTGGGCTGGATCGGCAAGCACACCGTGCTGATCAACAAACGCGCCGGTTCGTATTTCTTTCTCGGCGAGCTGTATACCGACCTGCCGTTGCCGGTGGATCCACCAGCCAGTGCGCACTGTGGCAGTTGCAACCGCTGCATCGACATCTGCCCGACCCAGGCCATCGTCGGACCGTATCGGCTCGACGCGCGGCGTTGCATTTCCTATCTCACCATCGAGCTCAAAGGCAGCATTCCCGAAGACCTGCGCGCGCCGATAGGCAACCGCATCTTCGGTTGCGACGACTGCCAGCTGATCTGTCCGTGGAACAAGTTCGCGCAGGAAACCACCGAGCCGGACTTCGCTCCGCGCCATAGCCTCGATGGCGCCAAGCTGGTCGACCTTTTCAGCTGGAGCGAAGAGGAATTCTTCAAGCGCACCGAGGGCATGGCGATCCGCCGCACGGGCTACGAGGGTTGGCTGCGCAATATCGCCGTGGCGCTCGGTAATGCACCGAAATCAGTCGCTGTCACCGCCGCATTGCAGGCTCGCGCAGATCATGCTTCCGAGTTGGTACGCGAACACGTGCAGTGGGCGCTGGCCCGACATCAAAACCTAAGGGCTTAGGCCGCCGCCATCTGCTTGGGAATCGAACGATTGGTATGCGAGATGCGATTGTCTGCATCCGCATAGACCAGCGTCGGCTGAAATTTCTCCAGCTCGGCTTCGCTGAGCTGGGCGAAGGCGGCGATGATGATCAGATCGCCCGGTTGGGCGCGGTGCGCCGCGCTACCGTTCACCGAAATGATGCCCGAGCCTTCCTCGGCGCGCAGTGCATACGTGACAAACCGCTTGCCGTTATTGATGTTCCAGGCGTGGATCTGCTCGTACTCACGGATGCCCGATGCATCGAGCAGCAGGCCGTCGATAGCGATCGAGCCTTCGTAATGAAGCTCGGCGTGGGTGACCGTGACCCGGTGGATCTTGGCCTTGAGCATGTTCAGGTGCATGACTTACTTCCCGCAGGAACAGCCTGCGTAACGGGTAATTATCGAAGCCCGGAGGCTTCGCCGCAACTGTGCGGCAACTTGGCCCTTACGTAAGGGCTTGTCAGTCGAACATCAAGTTGTCGATCAGGCGGGTCGTACCCAACCTGGCAGCAATCAGCGCTATCAGGCCCTCACGCTGGTCTTCCGCCGGTTCGGCTAGGTCTTCGGCGCGGCGAATCACTGCATAATCGGGCGCAAAACCGGCGCGACTCAGCCGCGAGGCAGCGACCTGTTCCAGCGCCCGCCACGCGTGGCCTTGCAAAAAGAGCTCACGCATCTTCGCCAAGGTGTCGTAGATCAAAACGGAGCGGGCCCGCTCATCCGGCGAGAGATATTGATTGCGCGAACTCAACGCCAGTCCGTCGTCGGCGCGCAAGGTAGGCGCGGACATGACCTTCACCGGCAGAGACAGGTCGCGCACCATCCGCTCGATGACCTTCAACTGCTGAAAATCCTTCTGACCGAACACCGCAATGTCCGGTTGCACCAGATTGAACAGCTTGCACACCACCGTGGCGACGCCGTCGAAGTGACCGGGGCGATGGGCGCCTTCCAGCGTTTCGGTGATTTGCGGCACGCGCAGGCTGACGCTGTGCTCAGCGCCGAACGGGTAGATCGTGCCGACATCGGGGGCAAAAAGCAGGTCGCAATCCTCATCGGCCAGCGCAGCCTGATCCTGCAGCAGCGTGCGCGGATAGCGCTCGAAATCCTCGTTCGGGCCGAACTGGGTGGGATTGACGAACACGCTGGCAATCACCCGCTCGGTGCGCGCACGCGCCAGCTTGATCAGCGACTGGTGGCCTTCGTGCAGATTGCCCATGGTCGGCACAAAGCCCACCGTCTGGCCTTTGCTGCGCCAGCCGCGGATAGCCGCGCGCAGCGCGGGGACGTCTTGTACGGTCTGCATGGTTGGATTTCGGCTACGTCAGTTGAAACAGTGTTCGGGAGCCGGGAAAGCGCCACTGCGCACATCCTCGGCATAAGCAGCGATCGCTGCACCGATAGAATCGCGCCCGGCGAGGAAATCCTTGCTGAACTTCGGTCGCTTGCCCGGAGTAATGCCGAGCAAGTCGTGGATGACCAGCACCTGTCCGTCACAATGCGGACCCGCACCGATACCAATCACGGGAATATTCACCGCCGCCGTCACGCGCTCGCCCAACGCAGTCGGCACACCTTCAAGCACCAGCAGATCAGCACCAGCTGCCTGAACCGCCAGCGCCTCGGCCACGATGTGATCGGCGGCGGATTGCTCACGACCCTGGATGCGGAAACCGCCGAACTTGTGCACCGACTGCGGCGTCAGGCCCAGATGCGCGCACACCGGAATCGCCCGGGCAACCAGCGCCGCAATGCCTTCGAGGATGTGCGGCGCGGCGCCTTCAATCTTTACCATCGCCGCACCGGCTTCACCGACCAGTCGCGCGCCGGCTTCCAGCACATGCGCCGTATCGCGATCAGCCATGAACGGCAGGTCGGCCACAAGCATCGTTGCCAACAGCCCGCGAGCGACAGCGGCCGTGTGGTAAACGATGTGATCGAGCGTCACTGGCAGCGTGCTGCGATGACCCTGCACCACCATGCCCAGTGAATCACCGACCAGCGCAATATCGACACCGGCGGTTTCCAGCTGCCAGGCAAAGCTGGCGTCGTACGCGGTCAACATGACGATGCGCCGCCCCTGCGTCTTCATCGCATGCAGGCCTGGCACGGTAACCGGCTTGCGTTCGGGGGTGCTGGCGTTCTGCACGTACACGGCGATTCCTCAATCTGACAACAAACAACGGGCGCCGATTATCGGCCGCCCGCGATGGTGGCTCAAGGCCGGATGCTTTCAGGGCAACCTTTCGCAACTGGAAGCGTCGAGCTTCGCCAGCAGCTCGGACACCGATCCATGGCCGGGTATCTCCAGCGTCGGCGCAATATCGAACAGCGGCAACAGCACAAAAGCGCGCTCGGCCATGCGCGGGTGCGGCAAGGTCAGGCGCTCGTCGTTCTGGCTCACACCGACCACATGAAGTACATCCAGATCCAGGATGCGCGGACCGTTGCGCTCAGCGCGAACGCGACCAGCAGCGGTTTCGATCTGCAACAGCCCATCCAGCAACTGCTCCGGCAGCAACCCTGTATCCAGTGCGACAACAGCATTGATAAACGGCGGCTGCTCAATCACGCCCCAAGGCGGCGTCAGATACAACGGCGAGCGTTGCAGCAAGTGGGTTTCGGGCAACGCGTCCAGTGCATCCATGGCATCGAGCACCTGCCGCCGTGAATCGCCCAGATTGCTGCCCAGCGCGACGTAAGCCAGGGTCACGCCGAGCCCGATTTATCGCCCGGCTTGCGCCGACGCCGACGCGGTGGCCGACCGGCGCTAGGCATCGGCGCGCTGTCGCTGGCATGGCTTCCACCACCCGCTGGCAGCGCAGCGGCCAGTACATCCTGCGGCAACAGCTGAGCATGCGCCCACCATTGACCCAGCTCGCGCATCGCCGGCGATTCGTCAGCGCGCAGCAGCAAAAAGTCGAATGCGGCGCGGAAGCGCGGGTGCGTCATCAGGCGGAATACCCGCTTGCGCTGGATCTGTTCGAAGCGCGGCTGCAGCGACCAGATCTCTTCCATCGTGAAGGTGAACCGGCGCGGGATGGCCACCCGCTGACACTGCTCGGCCACGACCTGTGCGGCGGCGCGCGCCCATGCCTCGTTGCCATCCATGCCCTGTGCAATCCACTGGTGCGCCAGATCTCGCACCTCACCCCACAGCAGCACGGCGAACAGAAAGGCCGGCGTAACCGACTTGCCTTCGGCGATGCGCGTATCGGTATTGGCCAGACCCTGCTCGACCAGCGAGCGCAGCGCTTGATCACCGCGCTGGAGCGCTCGCGCCGTGGCCGGAAACAGAAACTTCAGCAGTCCGCACTTTTCCAGCATGCGGAAACTCTTCAGACCCTGGCCGCCGAGAAACATCTTCAGCGATTCGTCGAACAGGCGCGCTGGCGCCGCATCGGCGAGCAACGGCCCAAGCGTCTCGAATGGGGCCATCGCAGCTTCATCGATCTGCATGTCGAGCTTGGCGGCCAATCGCGCAGCACGCAGCATGCGCACCGGATCTTCGCGATAGCGGGTGACCGGGTCGCCAATCAATCGCAATACACGATCGTCAAGATCCCTGCTGCCATCAACGTAATCGCGCACCGAGAAATCACTGATGTCGTAGTACATCGCGTTGACCCGGAAGTCGCGGCGGATAGCATCCTCTTCGATCGTGCCCCAGATGTTGTCGCGCACGATACGGCCGTCGACGATATGGCGGTCACCCTCACCGCCTTCTTCACCGAGGCCGCGGAACGTCGCCACCTCGATGATCTCCGGCCCGAACACCACATGGGCGAGCCGGAAGCGCCGACCGATCAGACGGCAATTGCGGAAGAGCTTCTTGACCTCGTCCGGCGTGGCGCTGGTGGCAACGTCAAAATCCTTCGGATGCAGCCCCAGCAGCAGATCGCGCACGGCACCACCCACCAGGTAAGCCGTGTAGCCAGCCTCATTCAAACGGTACAGAACGCGCAATGCCGCCTTGCTGATGTTCTTGCGGGAGATGATGTGCTGGTCGCGCGGAATGATCCGCAGCGTCGGCGTGATGTCGGTCCCTGGTTCGAGGTTCAAGCGGTAGGAATCCTTGCAGGACGATTGGCCCGTGATTTCAATAAACATGCGACTGCTATCGACGCGCTTCTGAATCGATGACGCCCTTGCAGTCAAGCATGCCGGAGACTTGTATATATCCAGCATTGCCGGGTGAAACAATTCCGTTATACTAGCGCGCCTCGCAGGATAACGCTCCCTTCGTCTAGTGGCCCAGGACACTGCCCTCTCAAGGCGGGAACACGAGTTCGAGTCTCGTAGGGAGCACCATCTTGTTTTATGCGATCGTCCGTGATCGCCGTTGATGCCTTGACCGGCAGCTTGCAGCTCTCGCTGAACGTGGCGATCAACAGCGGCCATCCATGGCCGCACTCTTCATAAACGCCGCACTCTTCATAAAACGGGTTACCTCATGACTTTTGTCGTCATCGACAACTGCATCAAGTGCAAATACACCGATTGCGTTGAAGTCTGCCCGGTCGATGCCTTCCATGAAGGCCCCAATTTTCTTGTGATCGATCCGGACGAGTGCATCGATTGCACCTTGTGCGAGCCCGAGTGCCCGATCAACGCGATCTATCCGGAAGATGATGTCCCGGCCGGTCAGGAATCGTTCGTTGCGCTCAATGCGGAGCTGGCCAAGGGTTGGCCGGTGATCACCGAGCGCAAGGACGCACCCGCCGACGCCAAGGACTGGGAAAATAAGCCCGGCAAACTGGATCTGCTGCAACGCTGATTTCTGCCAAACCCGAATGCAAAAACGCCGCCTCTAGGGCGGCGTTTTTTTGTCGCCACCCTGCACCGTCACGATGCAGGGTAAAAGCCGGGTTTATTTGTCTTTCTTCTTTTTACCCAGCGTCTTCCTCAGCGCATCGACAACCTTGATCACCGCAGGCGCATCGCCCTGTGCGCGAACTTCGCTGGCTTCCGTACCGCTGCTGTCGATCATGATCTGCACCGTATGCGTGGTCGAACCGGCAGCATCAGCAGGTACCGGCTTGCTCTTCTTGAACATGCCGAAGAAGCCTTTCTTCTTTTGCTGGATCACCGCGTTGGGCACGCTGACCGAATAGGTACGCGCAGTATCGTCATGAGCCGTCACCTGACCCAGGCTGCCGTCGGTCAGTTGGGCGCCCACCGCCTTGTAGGCATCATCGACGTTACTGGAGATCACGAAACCGTCGGTAATCGCGCCAGCCGAACCGCCGTTGATGCTGGCTGTGGCGCCATTGGACGTGGGCTGATTGCCACCCGGCGGCGGAATGACCAAGGCCGCACTGGTCGTGGGGCGATCCAGCTGCGGCGGGATCTCCAGCGGCGACTGCTGCTGGGCGGTGTCCCACGCTTTGTGCGAGCGGAACATGCCGCAGCCGGAAAGCAGCAGACCACTGAGGGCCAGAAGCGGCAAGGCCACGAGGAGTGGAGTTTTCTTCATGTAATCGGATTCCGTAAGAAAGTTCAGACAGCCGTCAAGCGGCCGCAGTCGCCAAGGATGCCAGACTGGACAGCGCTTGGTGCAATCGGGCGCGATCCGGACCGTCGTTCAATTCAACCAGAGGTAACCTTGGCACTGCCAAGCCCAGCCCCAAAACCGGTAATCCGGCCTTTACTGCAATCGGGTTTGGTGCGCAGTTCAGTGCCTGCAACAGCGGCTCGATGGTGGCGTGACAACGTGCCGTACCTGTCTTGTCACCAGCAATCGCTGCGTCACAGAGCGCACGAAACGCCTGCGGCACCAGGTTAACCACGACCGAGATGGTGCCGACGGCTCCCGCCAGCATCGCTTCACCGGCCGAATCGTCGTCACCGGAGAGATAGACGAAATCCGGGCCCACAAGTTCCGCCAACGCCAAAATGCGTTCCCGATCGCCCCGTGCCTCCTTGATTCCGATGATCGCCGGATGCTCACGCAGGCTGGCCACGGTTTCCGGCAGCAAATCGCTACCGGTGCGGCTGGGCACGTTGTACATCAGCACGGGGAGCTCACCGTGGTCCGCGACATCGAGATAATGCCGGCGCAAGCCTTCCTGGGTCGGGCGCACGTAATACGGCACCACCACCAAGGCGGCATCGGCGCCCAAGGCCTTGGCGCGACGGGTCAGCGCAATGGTTTTGACCGTGCCGGCTTCGCCGGTGCCGGCGATCACCGGCACGCGACCCGCGACGCGCTCCACCGCATACGCCAGCAGACGATCGAACTCGTCGTGCTCCAGCATGTGGGCTTCGCCGGTCGAGCCGGCAACGACAAGCGCCTGTGTACCGCCGGCCAGCTGATAGTCGATCACCCGACCGAAGGCTGGCAGATCGAGCGCGCCGTCAGCAGCAAACGGGGTCACCAGCGCGCAAATGCTTCCGCGAATGTTCAAGAATGGGTACCGCTCCGGGGCAGACCGTACATGTTACTTGCCGCCTCACAAGGCGGGCAAGTAAGCCTGATGGAGTAATCTCTCGTATCCGCGCCGCGCGGGATCACGTTACCAGGTGCATTTTTTGAAACCGCCCTCCCCTTCTGCGCACACCAGCAACGACAACCAGCTGCTGATCCAGGCGCTCACGCCGTCGACAAAATCGCCGCTGCTGGCGCTGGCCAAACGCATTGCGGACGCCGGCTGCAATCTTTCCGAGTCGCGCGTTTCCAGCATCGGCACCGAGATTTCGCTGATGTTGCTCGCCAGCGGTGCATGGGATGCGCTGGCCAAGCTGGAAACGGCGGTAACCAAACTGGCCCGTGACGAAAGCCTGCGACTGGTGCACTACCGCACCGGACCACGCGAAAACAGCTCGCATCTGTTGCCGTACCTGATTGAAGTGGTCGCCGCCGACCGGCCCGGCATCGTGGTGCGCATCGTGGAGTTTTTCACGCAGCACGGCATCAGCGTGGAACAGCTCAACTCGACGCGCTATCAAGCCATGCAGACGGGCGCAGAGATGTTCCAGGCCCAGTTCACCATCGGCATTCCATCGGAAATCCATATTGCCGCGCTACGTGACGACTTTCTTGAGCTGTGCGACGGACTGAACCTGGATGCGATCATGGATCCGGTGAAATTCTGAACTTCACCCGGCCGCTGAGCATCGCGCGATAACGGCCGGCTGACAAGGACTGTTATCTGTAACCTTGCACGCGTTAGTCTAGTCCCGAGACTTCAGAGGGACGTTGCATTGCAGCCAGCTCATCGATTCACAAGCACAGCTATCGGCGCAACCGTCGCCGCATCGCCGACAGCGCAGCGCCAGGCTTCTGCAGCACGCCCCAAACCTCTCGCTGTTCGCGTCTTATCTCCCCTCCATCTCAAAAGCATCGACCACGGTGACGCTTCGCCGTGCCGGAGTAACCATGCCCGAGCTCGGCAAGAAACTTCCACCATTGAAAGGCCAGGTCAGCGATGGCAGCGAATTGAAGCTCGCCAGCCTGAAAGGTCGGTGGGTGGTCGTGTATTTCTATCCCAAGGACAGCACGCCTGGCTGCACCACTGAGGCGAAGGACTTTCGCGACCTCTACGCAACATTCCGCAAACGTCAGGCCGAGATCATCGGCGTATCTCGCGACTCGCTGAAATCGCATACCAACTTTGCCGCAAAACAGGAGCTGCCGTTTCCATTGGTCTCCGACGGCGACGAAAGCTGGTGTCAGGCGTTCGACGTGATCCACGAAAAAGTGCTCTATGGCAAACGGCACATGGGCATCGTACGCAGCACCTTTCTGATCGATCCCGACGGCAAGCTCCACCAGGAGTGGCGTGGCGTGAAGGTGCCCGGCCATGCGCAAGCCGTGCTCGACGCCATCCCCGCCAAGTGAACTTCAGCTCACCTCGCGCTTTCACACCCACGACGCACCAGCGCCTACGCGTCGGTCGTCGCAGTTATTCGATGACGGCCTTCCACACGCCGTTACTGTGCCATCCACCCACCAGCGAGGACTCTTCCGCATGACCGGAAGCAAGCGCATCTACGCTCTCGACACCAACGTCCTGCTGCATGACCCGACCTCGCTGTTCCGCTTCGCGGAGCACGACGTCTTTATCCCGATGACCGTGCTGGAGGAACTGGACGAAAAAAAGAAGGGCGCCTCGGAGGTTTCACGCAATGGGCGCCAAGTCAGCCGTTTCCTCAACGAGCTTATCGAGCGCGGGAAAAACGAGAAGCTCAGCGAAGGGCTTGAGCTCAGCAATCCGCACGGGATCAATCTGAAGCGCGACAACGCGGTAGGCCGGCTCTACTTCGAACAGCGCATCAGCGCCAATCGCGGCAAGGCAGACAACCAGATTCTCGCGTCGGTGATGGAGCTGCGCGATCAGCATCCCGATCGCGACGTCATCCTTGTCACCAAAGACATCAACCTGCGCATCAAGGCCAGTATCGAGGGCGTGGTTGCCGAAGACTACGAAAACGATCGCGCGCTGGACGACTTTTCGCTGCTCTATACCGGTGCGGCCGAGTTGCCGGAAAATTTCTGGAACCTGCACCCGGAAGTGAAATCGTGGAGCGAGCGCGGCCGCACGTTCTACAAGGTCGATCGCCACGATGACGAAGAATGGCATCCCAACCAGTGTCTGTTCCTGCCCGGCGAAAACGAACTTGAACTGCGCGTGCTGCATCTTGACGATGTCAACGCCACGCTGGTGCTGCTGGATGATCACTCGCACGCCAACCACCATGTTTGGGGCATCGGCGCGCGCAACCGCGAGCAGAATTTCGCGCTCAACGCGCTGATGGATCCTGACGTCGATTTCGTCACCCTGCTCGGCAACGCCGGCACCGGCAAGACTCTGTTGGCACTCGCTGCGGGCCTGGCGCAGGTGATGGATCAGCAGCGTTACCGCGAGATCATCATGACCCGCGCCACCGTTTCAGTGGGCGAAGACATCGGCTTCCTGCCCGGCACCGAAGAAGAAAAGATGACGCCCTGGATGGGCGCACTCACCGACAACCTCGAAGTGCTCGCCAACCCGGAAGACGGCGGTAGCTGGGGCCGTCAGGCGACCAACGATCTGCTCGCCTCGCGCATCAAGATCCGCTCGCTCAACTTCATGCGTGGCCGCACATTCCTCAGTCGCTACCTGATCATCGACGAAGCACAGAACCTCACCCCGAAGCAGATGAAAACCCTGATCACCCGTGCCGGCCCAGGCACCAAGATCGTCTGCCTGGGCAACGTCGAGCAGATCGACACGCCCTACCTGACCGAGACCACGTCCGGCCTCACCTACGCCGTCGATCGTTTCAAGCAGTGGGAGCATTCGGCGCATATCACCTTGCGTCGTGGCGAACGCTCACGACTCGCGGACTTTGCCGCGGAGGCGCTTTAAGCGGGAACGGGGAACGGGGAACGGAAAAGCGAATCACGGTGAATAAGCGCTTTTCCTTCCCCATCTTTTCCGGCCGCACAGCGCGAGGGAGTAGAATGGCGGCCATGTTCACCGCATTGCTTCCGACGCTGAAATGATCCTGACCCCGCGACTTGTCCTGCTGGCGCTGTTCGCCTTTTTTGCGCTGTGCGTTCTGCTGGTGCATTTGCGCGGACGTGTGCGGCTGCGCTTTGATCGGCAACTGGTCGATCATTCGGCGATCTTTGCGCCGTATAACCTGCTGATGTACGCATTCTCGGCCGTGCCGGCGCGGCCGATTCTCGACCGCCGCGGTTTTCCGCAACTCGACCTGCTGCAGGCGAACTGGCGCGTAATTCGCGACGAGGCCATGCATCTGTTCGACGAAGGCTATATCCGCGCCGCCGCGAAGAACGACGATGCCAGCTTCAACAGCTTTTTCAAGCAGGGCTGGAAGCGTTTCTATCTGAAGTGGTACGGCGAGCCACTGGCTTCCGCAGAGACGCTCTGCCCCAACACCGTCGCGCTACTGAAGTCGATTCCAAGCGTAAAAGCGGCAATGTTTGCACTGCTGCCCCCCGGTGCAAAACTCAATCCGCATCGCGACCCGTTTGCCGGCTCGCTGCGCTATCACCTGGGACTGATCACGCCCAATTCGCCCGCCTGCCGTATCTTCGTCGATGGCCACGAGCATGCCTGGGGCGACGGCAAGGACGTGGTGTTCGACGAGACCTACGTGCATTGGGCCGAGAACGGTACCGACCAGACCCGCGTCATTCTGTTCGCCGATGTGGAACGACCGCTGCGCACGCGCTGGATGAATGCGCTCAACCATCGTGTTGGCGTGTTCATGGGTAGCATCACCGCGTCGCCAAACTCGGATACCGACACCGAAAAGACCGGCTTCATCAATCGCGTGTTCGCCATGAGCAAGCGCAAAGGCGATTCCTCGAACTCGTTCAAGGCGCGCTTCAAGAGCCGACACAAGAAGGTCTACAAGGGCCTCAAGTACCTTGGCATCGTGGTGATGATCTGGCTGATCTTTCTGGCGCCCTGGCCGATCTTCCGCTGAAAGTTTTCGCCAGCCAATCGCACGGGCAATAAAAAAGCCGCGGAACCAGCCGCGGCTTTTATTTTGGACGGCTAAACGCGAGAAGTAGTCAGGCCTTGATACGCTTGACGATCGCATCAGCGAACGTATCCGTACTGCCCTTGCCACCGAGATCCGGCGTGATCTGATCGCGATCGTTTTCCACCGCGGCGCGAATCGCCACGCGCAGCTGATTGCCCTTGGCGACCATGTCCAGATAATCCAGCATGTCGGCGGCGGCCAGCAGCAATGCACAGGGGTTGGCAATGCCGCGACCGGCGATGTCTGGTGCCGAACCGTGCACGGCCTCGAAGATCGCCGCGTTGGTGCCGATATTGTCGCCCGGTGCCAGACCCAGACCACCGACCAGACCTGCACACAGATCGGAAAGGATGTCGCCAAACAGGTTGGTGGTCACGATCACGTCGAACTGGTGCGGATTCATCACCAGCTGCATGCAGGTGTTGTCCACGATCATCTCGTTGAACTCGATCTGCGGATATTCCCTGGCGATTTCGCGCGCCACGTTGAGGAACAGCCCGGTGCTGGTCTTGAGGATGTTCGCCTTGTGCACGGCAGTGATTTTCTTGCGACCCTTCTTCACCGCCATCTCGAACGCATAACGCACGATCCGCGTGCTGCCCTTGCGGGTGTTACGGATGATCGACTGGGCGATCTCGCCATCCTCGGACAGCGTCTGGCCTTCGGCGAGATACGCGCCTTCGGTGTTTTCGCGCACGGTGATGATGTCGATGTTCTCGTAGCGCGACTTGGTACCGGGAAAGCTGATCGCCGGGCGCACGTTGGCATACAGGTCGAAATGCCGGCGCAAGGTCACGTTGACCGAAGTGAAGCCACCACCGATCGGCGTGGTCAGCGGGCCCTTCAGCGCCACCTTGTGCTTGCCGATAATCTCCAGCGTGGACGCTGGCAGCAGGTCACCGTGCTTTTCCAGCGCAACCATGCCGGCATCGACAAAGTCATAGTCCAGATCGCAGTCGAGCGCATCGAGCACGCGCAGCGTGGCTGTCATGATCTCCGGGCCAATGCCATCACCGGCGATCACAGCAATCGTCTTGCTCATGGGGAAACTCCTTGAAACGGGGGAATCGAGCAGCGCGCGCAGGGGGAGGAGAAACGTGGCGGGCGCTGAAAACCGATCAATTATCGCCGATCTGGCGCGATGCAGCCAGTGCGAAGGGCTTGCCCCGCCGTGAAAATAGTCGAACGCAGCGTTGCGGAAAGCTGCATGCCTCGGACAGTCGCCGAAAGCGAATATCAAAAAGCGCAGAAACCTGAAGAGGGACTCGCTTCACCGAGCGCGATGGGACGAGTCGCGATCCACGACCGTCCCATCGATCATTGCGCAGAGTGATCCGCGCAGCCAGCCGCATCGCTTGCAGCACCGGCCTCAAGCTTGTCGAGCAGATCCACGCCGCGACGCAGATGCGGAATCACGATCGAACCCCCCACCACGAGACCCACGCTGAACACTTCAAAAAATTCGTTGCGCTGGACGCCCGCTTCCTTGCACTGGGCAATGTGATAGCTGATGCAGTCGTCACAGCGCAGCACCATCGACGCCACCAGGCCGAGCATTTCCTTGGTTTTTACATCCAGCGCGCCAGCCTTGTAGGTCTGTGTGTCGAGGGCGAAAAACCGGCGCACTACCTGATTATCCTCGGCGAGGATCCGGTCGTTCATGCGCTGCCGGAATTCGGTGAACTCGGCGAGGCTGTCGCTCATGCAGAGAGCTCCAACAGCTGCGCCAGCTTGCCACTGCGATCGGCAGCGACCAGATCGTC
>Ga0302313_10001926_pt1 | contig 15045 bp, 14 predicted proteins | sample III_Palsa_N2_2_FD_200454 | JGI IMG/M metagenome (GOLD analysis project Ga0302313, IMG submission 200454) | Peat permafrost microbial communities from Stordalen Mire near Abisko, Sweden - III_Palsa_N2_2 | ecosystem: Environmental > Terrestrial > Soil > Palsa > Peat permafrost | place: Sweden...
CCGAGCTGTGCGCCGAGGCCGAGGTGCAGGCGACGCGCGACATCGTCGTCGCCGCGCTGGACACGGTGGCCAAGCTCGCGGCGACGAGCGTGCACGCCGCGCGCGCGCGCTGCGACGCGGCGCTCGCCGCGCTCGAGGCGTGCCCGTCGCAGGACCACCCGCTCATGCGGCAGATGATCGGCGACGTGCGCGAGGCGCTCGAGGGGCTGGACACGGAGAACGCCTGGCGCGACGGCGGCGAGAGCAGGCTGCTCGCGGCGCACTCGCAGCACGCGTCGCAGCGCTCGAACCGCATCGTCGACAAGGACTACCAGCCGTTCAGCGACTCCACGGCGCGCACGGTCATCCTGGAGCGCGCCGCCACCACGCAGGAGCCCGAGCCCAAGCGCTGGCACGTGATGACCGAGTGCGAGCCGGAGCGGTTCATTCTTTAATCACCCGCATCGCCTTCTCGTGCAGCTCGCGCCCCACGGGCTCGCCCACCGCGGCGCGCTCGATGGCCTCCTGCCACAGCGGGCGCAGCGCCTCGACCTTGGCGTCGTGCTTGAGCGCCAGGCGCATAAAGTCCAGGATGTGCACGCAGTCGCCGACCGACGCAGCCTCGGGCGCGATGAAGCCCCAGCGCTTCGCGAGCCCCTGCCGCAGCTGGTCCGCGGTGGGCGCGTACGGCTCGGGCACGAGGACGCGCCGCGGCGCGGGCGGCGCGGGGGTGCTCGCGGGCGGCGCGGGGGTGCTCGCGGGCGGCGCGGGGGTGCTCGCGGGCGGCGCGGGGGTGCTCGCGGGCGGCGCGGGGGTGCTCGCTTTGGCGTCGCGCGCGGCGATGAGCGCGAGGAGCTGGCGGTGCGCCGGGTCGTTGTCCATCGCGGCGTCCGTGCAGTGTGGGAGTAAGGGGCCGTATGAAACGAAAGGCTCACAGTGATGAATGTTCGGGTGCCTGCGCTTCCGCCGACACAGGTGCGCCGAGGTGGACGCGCTGCCGCGCGAGCTCGAGCGGGCCATGGTGCGCCACGGGCTCATCCGGCCTGGTTTTCGGGAAGCAAAGTCGCCCCGGGAGTGCTGTGGCGACCCGACCTGCCCGCCGAGCGCGTCCTCGCGGGCGGGCCGCTGATCTTCGAGGCGGAGGGCGTGCGGAGGTTCCGAGAGATGCTGAGCGCGTTGTCGTAACTACGGCCCGAACGTCGGATTGTCGGTCGGCGACGGCGTAGGCGGCGCCGGGGACACCGTGGGCGCGCTGAGCGCCGGGGCCACGCTCGGCGCGTGCGTGGTGGGCGGCGTGGGCGAGCCCGTCGTGGGCGCCGCCGACGGCAGCGAGGACGCCGGCGCGGCAGAGGGGCCCCGCGTGGGCGAGAACGTAGGCCTGCGGCGCGTCAGTCCTCCGTGCCGCGAGCACGCACGAGCACGAGTCGCCCTCGGAGACGTCGCGGCAGCGCGTGTCCTCGCCGCAGCGCAGGCAGTGCGCCGGCGGCGTGCACACGTCGGTGCACGAGGTGCACGCGGCGTCAGAGCCGAGCAGGCGGTACGCCGAGTTCGGGTCGTGCTGCGGCCCGTGGTCGCGGTTGGGGTACACGTCGCCGTAGCTCGTCGGGTCAAAGTTGGAGCACGTGCACGCGCGGATGTGGTAGGCGCCGAGCGTGTCCGACTCGACGTAGCCGTCGTAGCAGCCCGTGTAGCCGTCGTTGACGCACGTGGTCTGGCAGTCCTGCAGGAACTCGACGTTGGGCGGCGGCGTGGGCGAGAACGTGGGCGCCGCCGACGGCGCCTGGTACGCCGGCGCGGCAGAGGGCAGCGCCGTGGGCTGCGCGGACGGCGAGGCCGACGGCAGGGCGCTGGGCGAGCCAGTGGGCTGCGCGGACGGCGAGGCCGTGGGGCGCGGCGTGATCGTGCGGTTGACGCCGCAGGCGCAGGTGATGATGTTGGAGTCGCCGCCGCAGTCGAGGCTCGGGCCGCCGGGGAGCGTGTAGTAGCCGTCGGGGTTGGTGAAGCCGTTGCAGTTGGAGCCCGAGTACTCGCCCTCGTCGGTGCAGCCCTGGCCCATGGACGCGCCGAACTCGACGAAGAAGGACGACTGCACAAAGTCCAGCCAGCTGTCGAAGGAGATTGGCGGGCTCGAGTAGGGGAAGACGACGCGCGCGCTCGCGTTGAGGCCGTGCGTCTCGGGGATGTCGAGCACCGTGTCGTCGGGGTAGCACACGATGGCCGCGACGTTGGCGCAGCCCTGGAAGGTGTAGTAGCCCTCGTAGTAGTCGTTGGGCAGCTCCGGGCCCGCCTGGCACAGCTCGTCGGCGCTGCTGCGGTTGCCCATCTCCCCGATGCCGTCGGGGAGCGGCAGGCCGAAGATGACAATCTCGGGCGTGGGGTCCGCGGGCAGCGCGGTGCCGTAGCCCGAGCACGCGCAGAGCAGCGGGCCCCGGTTCGTGCACGCGACGCGCTCGTACTCGTTGGCCGGCGTGTAGCTGCCGTCGTCGCTCGTAAAGTTGGCGCAGTTGAGCCCCGAGTACGTGCCGTCGGCGCGGCACCCCGGGCCGTAGTGCAGGAAGGGGAAGCCCGTCGCGACAAAGTCGCTCCAGTTGGCCCAGGGCCCGCCGCCAAAGTTGTACGGGAAGATGACGCCCTCGTCGCTCGGGAAGCCCGCAACCTCGGGCAGGTGGGCCACCTGCCGCGTCAGTCGCGGCGCAGGCGCGGGCGCACGTCGTCGCCGCCGGGGAAGCACACGAGCGCGCCGTAGGCGGCGCAGTTTTCAAACGTGTACGACGAGCCGCCGTCCTCGTAGGGCGCGTACTCAAAGGCCGTGCGGCAGACGGCGTCGGCGGCGGCGCGGTCGCCCAGCGAGCCCACGTCGCCGGGGTCGCCGATGCCGTAGACGTAGGTGGCCCCGCCGTCGGCCGTCGGCGAGCCGGTCGCGGCCGCGTCGCAGGCGCAGAGCAGCGCGCAGTCGTCGGCGCAGTACGCCCAGCCCTCGGACAGCGCGAGCGCGCCGCTCATGGACGGCCGGCCGACGCGGCCCTTGGAAAGCCCCGCGGCCGTGGACCAGTCCTCGCAGTCGTGCCACCAGTAGTTGCCCGACGCGTCCGAGCCGCTCCACACGCAGGCCCACCCCGTGACCGCCGCGAGCGTGTTGGGCGCCGCGAAGAGCTGCGTCCAGTTGTCGGCGAGCGGCGAGCCGTCGCGCGCCTGCACGGGCTCGCTGCCGCCAAAGAGGTCGATTGCCTGGCGAGTCAGCTGGCGGAGGCGCGGCGGCGCACGTTGGTGGTCGAGGTGCTGACCAGCGGCACGGCCGAGCCGCAGCCGGCGGGCAGGCCCGCCGTGCGCACGCCGTCCTCGTACACGACGAGCACGGCGTGCGCGGCGAGGGGCAGCAGCACCAGTATGAAGCGCATTGATTGTGTGGCAGGCACGTTTAGGACTATGGCTGGACGCACAGGCACAGGACGGTGTAGGCGCCGGTGCACGTCTTGTTCGAGAGGCTGACCCACGACGTCGACGTGCTCGTCACCGAGCCCACAATGCCAGTGTTGCCCGCAGAGGCAGAAGACCAGTCGATGCACGAGCCCGTCGGGGGCGTCGGGGCGAAGGCGCCCCCGGGGACCGCGCCGGTCCAGATGAAGGACACCGCGGGCGACGTGATGGAGGCAAGCTTCAGGCTCGTCGTCAGCCCCGTGCTGAGCGCGTAGCTCCACGAGGGCGCGAGCGGGCTGGCCGAGGGCGTCTGCACGGGCGAGGTGGGCGAGAAGGAGAACTGCGACGCAAAGTTGCTGATCTGGTCCGACGCGTTGAAGGACACAATCGCGTGGCCGGCGCCGGGCGGGCACGACGGCGCATAGGTCGGCATGGAGTTGCAGATGGCGTCCATCGCGCTCCGCGACGGCATGATCGCCTCGCGCCCCGTGGAGTCGGTGAACAAGTACACGATGGGCGTGGTCGGCGAGTGGGTCGGCGAGCGCGAGGGCCTGCGCGTGGGCGACTTGCTGGGCGACCGGGTTTCCCCCGTGCAGAAGCAGACGAGCAGCTGCGTGGTGTCGCTGCAGGCGGTGGTGGACGCGTCGAGCCAGCCCTCGCCGTAGTTCCCCAGATTCATGATGTAGCCGCTCCCCGACGTGCTGCCCCAGTTGGTGCAGTAGGACGCCGTCGGCGCGGGCACGGTGCCGTCGGCGTTGCAGCCGGACCACGCCGTGTACGGCGGGCCGCCGATGCCCTGGGAGTAGAGCGACGTCGTCGAGGAAATCAGGTTGTTCCACGACGAGGCGACGACGCCGGTGGCGCCGACGACCGCGGCGCCCGCTGGGAAGTGGTAGTGCGCGGGGAAGTTGGCGACCGCGAGCCCGGTGCGGCACAGGAGCGCGTGGCCCGTCCCCGCGGCGCACTGCGACGGGTAGTCGCTCATGCCGTTGCAGGCTGCGTCCGAAGCGGCGAGCGTCGAAAGGGACGCGATCGCAAATCCCGTCGAGTTGGTGTACAGGTACACGTTGGAGTTGGCCGACGGCGAGACGGTGGGCGAGCGCGACGGCGACTTGCTGGGCGACTTGCTCGGCCCGAGCGTCGGCGGCGCCGGGGCAGACGAGGCGCGCGAGTGGTCCGTCGTGCAGGCGCAGAGGACGTGCTGTCCCGCGTCGCCGCAGTGAGCCGTGAATGCCGTTTGGATACCGGCGGGGATGAAGACATAGGCCGCCGTGGCCGCAGGACTCGCCGTGGTCCAATCGCTACATGTGGATCCGGCCGTCGCGACCCCGTTCACCCCGCCGGTGAAAATGTTGTCGCCAGACGTGCCCCCCGCCAGCAGCGGCGACCAGTCGCCCGGCGCACCGGTTGCCACGAAGGAGCTGACAGAAGGGCTGATAGTCGCCGGCGACAGAGACGGGGCCGTCACGACTGGGGTGTTCATGTTGACGCCGGGCAGGCTCAGGAACTGCGACTGCCACGTCGTGCCCGTCGACGTGTAGTAGAGGCCGAGCGCGTTCGCGCCGCCCGTGCATACGGTGGGCGAGCCCGTGGGCGGGGTGAAGGTCTGCGTGCACAGCCCGCTGCCGTACGTGGTGAGAAAGTTGCCGGTGACTGCCGCTCCGCTCTGCGCCAGATATAGGAAGACTTTCTGAGTCACGGGGCTCTGCGTCGGCGAGCGCGAGGGCGTCATCGTCGGCTTGAGCGAGGGCGGCGTGGGCGGCGTGGGCGAGGAGGACTTCAGGTCGCCCGCGCACATGCACATGAGCGCCCACGCGCTGTTGCAGGGCTGCCGGTCGACGTTGAGCATCGTCTGGCCGAGCGGCTGGCCGCCGCCCAGCGCGCCGGCGTACGACCCGCTGCTCGTGGTCCAGTTGTTGCAGTTCAGCGTGGACTCCTGGTTGCCGGGGTTGTACTGGCCGCCGGACCACCAGCGGTCCGTGTTGCTGCCGAGGTAGTCGACCGTCCAGTACGCCGACGTCGTGGGCACGCTGATGCCGTTGTAGGCAAAGTTGTGCACGGACGGGCTGAGCGTCATCGGCGAGCGGTCGGGCGCGTTGGTGATGGGCGTCGTGGGCGTCACGAAGGGCAGCGCGGTGACGATCATCGTCTCAAAGGTGCCCGCGGTGGTGTCGCCGTCGGCGCCCATGGCGAGGATCATCGCGTTCGAGCCGCCCACGCAGTGCGTCGGGTGGCCCGACGGCGAGACGAAGGACTGCGTGCACGCCGACTGGCCCGGGCTGGACATGAAGTTGCCGTAGTACAGCGAGAAGCTCGGCCCGCCGGCAGTGTACAGGAAGAGTTCCTGCGGGCCCGGGCTGCCCGTGGGCGAGTGGCTCGGGCCCATGGTCGGCGGCGCGGGCGCGGCGGACGCGCGCGTCGTGTCCGTGCCGCACGCGCACATGACGAACACGTGGTCGTTGCACGTCGTACTTCCAACGTAGTTGAACGTCGAATCCCCGGGCATGTAGGCAAAGGCACCGCGGAGCGAGCTCGACGTGTTCGTCCAGTCGTCGCAGGTGTAGCCGGGCTCGTACGCGGTGCCCGTGGCGCAGCCTATCCAGTAGTAGAAACTGTACGAATTCGTGTACTGCACGGCCCAGTTGCCGGTGGGCGCGCCGACGACGCCGTTGGTGACAAAGTTGTCCACCGAGGGGCTGAGCGTGACCGGCGAGAGGTTGGGCGCGTTCGTCACCACAGTGTTCAGCGTGACGCCGGGGATGCTGAGCAGCTGCGTCAGCGGCGACGTGCCCGTCGACGTGCAGTACAGAGCCCGCGCATTCGCGCCGCCCGTGCAGACCGTCGGCACACCCGTGGGCGACGTGAACGTCTGCGTGCACGTAGAGTCGACGACGCCCGTACTCGCAGTCACGCCCTGGTAAAAGTAGATGAAGACGCTCTGCACCGCAGGCGACTTTGTGGGCGAGCGAGAGGGCGAGCGAGAGGGCGAGCGCGAGGGCGAGCGGCTCGGCCCCGTCGTCGGCGGCGCGGGCGCCGACGAGGGCCGCACGACGGGGTTGCAGGCGCACAGCACGTAGAGGTTGTTGGTGCACGCGTAGGACACGACGTTCTCCATGCCGCCGGGGAGGTACGAGTACGACCCGGTGCCCGAGGTCGACGTCCAGTCGGAGCAGGTCTCGCCGTCGAGCCCGCTCCACACGTAGTCGTTGCCGCCGGAGATGCCCAGGGTGCTCGCCCACGCGGTGGGGCCGCGCCAGCCGAGAAAGGTGCTGATTGACGGCGCGATGGTCGTGGGCGACTTGTTCGGCGCGGCGACGATGGGCGTATTCAGCGTGACGCCCGGGATGCTGAGGAACTGCGACTCGATCGTCGTGCCCGTGTCCTTGTAGTACAACACGCGCGCGTTGGCGCCGCCCGTGCATACCGTCAGCGCCCCGGTGGGCGACGTGAACTCGTGCGTGCAGATGCCCTCGCCGCCGTAGTTTGCGAAGAAGGCGCCGGTGTACGTGGCCGCGGCGTCGGCGGCCGCGTACAGAATGACGCTGTTCGGCGAGGGCGCCTGCGTGGGGCCCGACGTGGGCGGCGCCGGAGCGGCCGAGGCGCGCGAGTGGTCGGCGGTGCAGGCGCAGAGCACGTATATGCCGGCCGCGCACGTCAGCGAGTTGGAGTTCTGCAGCCCCCACACGAGGTAGTCGTACGAGCCCGAGCCAGACGTCGACGTCCAGTCAGCGCACGTGCTGCCGTCCCTGCCGAACCAGACGTTCTCGTCGCCGGCGGTCATGCCGAGCGCCGTGGCCCACGTCGTGGGCGTGCTCGAGCTGAGGAAGGCGCTCACCGAGGGCGCGATGGTGGCCGGCGACGCCGTGGGCGCGGCGAGCACCGGCGTGCTCAGCGTGACGCCCGGGAGGCTGAGCAGCTGCGACTGCGGCGTCGTCCCCGTGGTCTTGTAGTAGAGCCCGCGCGCGTTGGCGCCGCCCGTGCACACCGTCGGCGCACCGGTGGGCGGCGCGAACGTCTGCGTGCAGATTCCCTCGCCGTAGGTGGCGTAGAAGTTGCCGCCGACCGTGCCGGCGCTCTGCGCCGCGTAGATGAAGACGCTCTGCGGCACCGGCGACTTGGTCGGCGAGCGCGTGGGCGACCTGCTGGGCCTCGCAGTCGTCGGGGAGGCGGAGGGCTTGCTGGACGCCGGGGCGAGCGAGGGCGAGCGTGACGGTCTCTGCGTGACTGGGGACGTAGAAGGCGAGCGCGACGGCCGCGCAGAGCTCGGTGCGGCAGAGGGCGAGCGCGAGGGCCGCGCAGAGCTCGGTGCGGCAGAGGGCGAGCGCGAGGGCAGCTGCGTGCTCGGCGACGCGGACGGCGAGCGCGAGGGCAGCTGCGTGCCCGGCGACGCGGACGGCGAGCGCGACGGCCGCGCGGACGACGGCGCGGCGCTGGGCCTGCTCGTCGCGGGCGACGCCGTGGGCGCGTGCGTGGTGGGCGGCGTGGGCGACTGCGAGGGCGCCTGCGTCGTCGCGGCGCACAGGCAGAGGATGGCGCGCGTCGTGCCGCAATTGCCCGCGGACTCGAGGAGGCTGGTGGCCGCCGTGGGCGAGTAGGAGACGAGGAAGGCGCTCGACGACTGCTGCCAGTTGAGGCAGTTGATGCTGCCGCCGCCCGGGTTCGCGTACTTCCCCGTGGTGTCGCAGCCGTGCTGGAAGGCGCTCGCGGTGGTCACGAGCGCGCTCTGCACGCTCTGCTGGAACGTGGTGCCGAACAGGTCGGGCCACTGCGGCGCGATCAGGCGGTTCGTGGGGCCGTACACCGCCGCCGTGGACGGGAAGCCGAACGACGTCGGCGCCTGCGACATGTTGCTCGTGGCGTAGCAGAGGAAGCCGTGCGCCGAGTTGGGCGCGCAGGCCGGCGGGTACGCCGCCGTCATGCCGTTGCAGGTCGCGTCGCTGACCGCGCGCGAGCCCAGGTTGCCGTAGCGCAGCACGCTGTCGCTGAAGAGAATCACGCGCGCCGCGGGCAGCGTCGGCGACGCGGAGGGAGACTGCGACACGGGCGACGCGCTCGGCCGCGCGCTGCTCGGCGCGGCGGTGGGCGAGCGCGAGGGCACCTGCGTGCTCGGCGAGGCAGTGGGCTGCCGCGTCGGTGCGGTGCTGGGGACCTCGCTGCTCGGCGCGGCGGACGGGGACCTGGACGGCGCCTGCGTGGCTGGCGCGGCGGAGGGTCGCTCGCTGCTCGGCGCGGCGGAGGGCGCGCCGGACGGCGCCTGCGTTGCGGGGGCCGCGCTGGGCGCCTCGGTGCTCGGCGAGAGGCTCGGCGCCTGCGTGCCGGGCGAGGCGCTCGGGGCGCCGGACGGCGCGGCCGTGGGCCGCTCGCTGCTCGGCGCGGCGGACGGCGCGCCGGACGGAGCCAGCGTGGTCGGGGCCGTGCTCGGCGCCAGCGTCGCCGGCGCGGCGGAGGGCGCGCGCGAGGGCGGCTCGGTGGCCGGGGCGGCGGAGGGCGCGCGCGAGGGCGGCGCGGTGGCCGGGGCGACTGACGGCGCGGCGGAGGGCGGCGCGGAGCCAGGGCTCGCCGAGGGCGCGTTGGTGAAGGGGATGCACAGGCAGAGCACGGCGCAGGTGTTCGTGCAGTACATGTAGGCCTCGGAGACCCACCTGCCGTCGGTGGCCCAGGGCCTGCCGATGCGGCTCTTGGCCTTGGGGGGCGCGGGGTAAAAGTCCTGGCAGTTCTCCTGCGCCAGGCTTCCGTTGGTGTCGGTGCCCGTCCACGTGCAGCCCCAGAACGCCGCGCCGGCGGCCTCGAGCGAGTTCACGAGCGGCAGCGTCCACAGCGCGGTCCAGTTGTCGGCGACGCGCACGCCGAGCGCGGAGACGACGGGCTGGCCGTCGTCGACGGCCACGAGGTCGACTGCGTTCTGCGCCGAGGTGCTCACCAGCGGCAGGCGCGCGGCGCACACGCCCGGCCCGCCGGCGCACACCGGCGCGCCGGCGAAGGTGCCCTGCGTCAGCGTGCCCGTGTATACGGTCAGCGCGGCGCTGGCTCCCGCGGCCAGCAGCAGCAGCAGGAGGGCCGCGAGCATTGTGTGTTGAGTGTGAGCAGGTTTATGTTATGCAACAGCAGGGGAGGCGCTCGGCGCCGCGGAGGGCGACGTGGTGGGCGCCGCGGAGGGCGACGTGGTGGGCACCGGGTCGGCCACGGGCGTCTCGGTGGGCCTGCGGCGGCGGGTGAGTGCCGGCGCTAGGGCGCGGGCGCACGCTCTGGACGGGTTCAGCGAGGCCGAGGCGCTCGGACCCTGCGTCGGCGCGGTCGTCGGCTGCGAGAGCGCGGGGCCCAGCGTCGGCGCGGTCGACGGCTGCGCGAGCGTCGGCGCGGTCGTCGGCTGCGCGAGCGTCGGCGCGGTCGTCGGCTGCGCGAGCGTCGGCGCGGTCGTCGGCTGCGCGAGCACTGGGCCGAGCGTCGGCGCAGTCGTGGGCTGCGAGAGCGCGGGGCTGGTCGACGGCGCGTCGGTGCCCACGGGCGGGATGACCGGCGTCTGCGTCGGGCTGCTGGGCGTCAGTCTCCTGCCGCCCGGGGGAAGCGCACGAGACCGAGGGCGACCCGGTGGGCAGGTTGGCGCCCGTGGGCGCGACGCTCGGCGAGAGCAGGGGCGCCACCGACGGGGACGTCGTCGGCAGGTTGGCGCCCGTGGGCGCGACGCTCGGCGAGAGCAGGGGCGACATTGAGGGCGCCGTCGACGGCGCGTCCTGCACCGTGGGCGGCATCGTGGGCGTCTGCGACGGCGTGCCCGACGGCGAGCTCGAGGGAGCGTCCTGGACCGTGGGCGGCATCGTGGGCGTCTGCGACGGCGCGCCCGACGGCGAGCTCGAGGGAGCGTCCTGCACCGTGGGCGGCATCGTGGGCGTCTGCGACGGCGCGCCCGACGGCGAGCTCGAGGGAGCGTCCTGCACCGTGGGCGCGCCCGTGGAGGTGGCCGAAGGCGCTCGCGAGGGCGCCGCGGTGCCTGGTGCCTCGGAAGGCGCTCGCGAGGGCGCCGCGGTGCCTGGTGCCTCGGACGGCGCTCGCGAGGGCGCCGCGGTGCCTGGTGCCTCGGACGGCGCTCGCGAGGGCGCCGCGGTGCCTGGTGCCTCGGACGGCGCTCGCGAGGGCGCCGCGGTGTCCGGGGCGGCAGAGGGGCTCGCGGTGGGGTAGACGGTCGGCGCCGAGCTGGGAAAGGCGGTGGGGAAGGGCGTCGGCGCGTTGGTGTAGCCCGCGCGCGGGCTGACGGAGGGCCGCCGGGTGGCGGGCGAGCGCGTGGGGGCCTTGCTGGGCCGCGAGCGCGAGGGCGAGCCGGAGGGCCGCTCTGACGCCGGGGCCCTGGAGGGCGCCGCGCTGGGCCGCGCTGACGCCGGGGAGAGGGTCGGCGAGCGCGACGGCCTGGGCGAGGGGGCGGCGGAGGGCTTCCTGGACGGGCTCCGGGTGGGCGAGCGCGTGGGCCGTTGCGTGGGGCGCCAGGTGGGCGCGCGCGAGGGCCCGCGCGAGGGCGCGCGGCTCGGGGCGCGCGAGGGCCTGCGCGAGGGCCTGCGGCCGGGTTAGCGCGCGCGCGGGGGGACGCACGAGTGCGACGGGCTGGGGATGGGCGCGAGCGACGGGCGGCGCGAGGGCGCCCTGGAGGGCGGGCGCGAGGGCCGGCGCGAGGGCGCCTGCGAGGGCGCGCGGCTCGGCCGGCGGCTCGGCGCGGCGGAGGTCGGCGCGGCGGAGGGCAGAGTGGGCGCGGCCGAGGTCGGCGAGGGCGTGGGGGCGGGCGTGGAGCTCGGGTCGACGCAGAGGCAGAGCACGGGCAGCGCGAGCGCTGCGCAGTCGGCGAAGGCGCCCGTGCCGAGCAGCGTGGTCGCCGAGGCGGCGTTGCCGTAGCCGCACGGTGCGTAGCTGCCCTGCGGCGTGCTCTGCGTCCAGTAGTTGCCGTAGACGACCCACTGCAGCGAGTTCTGGAGCGCGCCGAGCCGGAAGCTGGGCGTGATGAGCACGCCGCCCTGGCACGTGCGCAGCGGCGCGCACGAGTCGAAGGAGAAGTCCTGGCCCGGGAAGGCGGCCAGCGGCACGACCTCGGCGCAGGTGGTCGGCCTGAGCGCCGACTCGATGCAGGCCATGTCGGCCGAGTCGTACGTGACGTTGCTGCCGAGTATGCTGGCGCTGGTGCGGTAGAGGCAGAGGGGCGCGGGCGCGTCCGGGGGGAAGGGCGCGTTGTTCACCAGCGTCGTGCCGATGAGGCAGGGCGTGGCCGCCGCCGCGGCGGCGAGAAGCAGCAGACGCAGCATTGAGTGGTAAACCAACGCGTTTACACTTGGAGCGCGCGCTCTACTGCCGCGGAGGCCCAGTCGACCCAGGGCTCGAGCGTCTCCGCGGGCCAGAGGTAGATGAGCCCGTCCTCGGCGAGCACGGTCGCGCGCCACAGCACGAGCGAGGTGGCCGCCATGAGCAGGAAGACGCCCTCGGCGGCGAGGATGGCGTGCATGTCGTAGGGGTCCGCGGCGAGGTTGCGCGCCTTGAGCACGGCCCATACCAGCAAGACCGCCGCGAGCGTGTGGCGCAGCAGGCGCGACGGCCGCATGGAGTTGTGCGGCGCCCCATCCAGATCGCTGAGCCAGTCCAGCGCGTCCATGAGCGGAGGGCACGCCGCGAAGAGCGCCACGAAGAGCGCCACGCACCCCGCGCCCCATACGAGGAACCCCGTGCCGATCTGGTGCATCAGAACGAGGTAGCGGTAGGGCGCCACGAAGCGCTCGACGGAGGCTTCTGTCATCCAGACGAAGCCGCGGGCCAGGTCGTCTGCCGTCCAGGCGAAGACGCGGGCCAGGTCGTCTGCCGTCCAGACGAAGACGCGGGCCAGGTCGGCCGCGACTTGCCGGTAGGGCGCCAGGAGGAGCTCCATGCCGAGTGGCCGCTCACTCATGACCGGCTCCGTCGCCCAGGCCGTGGACGCCGCGCCTCCCGGGCCGGCGCGCTTCGAGTACAGCCTCGGCGTGGACGCCGCGCAGGGCGAGCTGCACGTGCTGCTCGCGTGCGTGCGCCCGGGCAGGCGCACGGTCAGCCAGCACGTGACCCTGCCGCTGCAGGGCGCCGCCGAGCGCATGCCCGCCTTCGCGGCGGCGGCCGCCGCGTGGTTCGAGGAGGCGAAGGGGTTTAACACCTAATGTCCGCGCAGCACCGCGCCAATGGCGTGCGCGTGCTGCAGCAGCGTGAACGCCGCGAGCACGGTCATCCCGAAGCAGAGGTGCTCGCTCGCCGAGCTGCCCGGGTCGAGCCATGTATGGCAGACCGCCAGCGTCAGGCAGAAGGACGCTGCCAGCATGTCGATCCACAGCATGTCCATCGCAAACGTGTGTGTTACACCTTCGCCGAGCCGCTCAACGAGCGGTTTCCAGGCGGTGGAGCACGCTGCGGAGCGTGAAGTAAAAGTGGCCCCCGCCCAGGCGATCTGCTCCGCCCTGGCGATCGGCCGGGCGACGGCGCCGAAGCAGATGAAGGCGTTATTGTCCGCGGCGACGCGGCCGTCCGCGCGCACGGCGATCTGCCACGCGCCGTCCCCCAGCCGGCGGTGCTCGCCCGTAGCCAGCTTCCACACGGACCACGCCCCCGTGTCGTGCAGCGCGTAGAAGCCGTCCTGCGTCGCGAACCCATGGAACATGACGTCGTGCAGCGCCAGCTCGCGCAGCAGCGCGCCCTCGTGCGTGAGCAGCTCCAGCCGGCAGGGGGTGTACTCGACTATGGCGTACGTGGCGCTGGCGTACAGCTCGGTGACGCTGCCGGCGGGTCTGTGCGCCCAGGTCACCGGGGCCGCCCCGCCGCACACGTCCAGGACCTGGAACGCCGTCTGGCTGCCTGCCCCCCCGGGTAACGTGAGCGCCAGGAGCGTGGTCGCGGTGAGCAGCTGGCCCTTCAGGTAGTACGCGACGTGCACGCCCTTGCCGAGGACGACGACGGCGCTCCGCACGATCGCGTCAACCTGCAGCGCGTCGCCCAGGGGCGAGAACGTCATGTCGGCGTAGTACTCGTACGGGGGCAGCGCGGGCAGCTCGGTGACGCACCGCAGGCCGAAGGGCTCGGTGTCGTAGAGGTGGACGGCGTCGTAGTTGGTGGTGTAGATGACCGCCAGCGTCGCGCCGTCCGGCGACGCGGCGTAGCAGAACGCGTCGGCGGCGCTGACCGCGACGGGCACCCAGCTCGCGAGCAGCGGCATGCGCGCCGCGAGCGACGGCGGCACGGAGGGCCACCTCCCGGGGTCCGCGCAGACCTCCCTGGCGGCCGGGAGGAAGAGGTGCGGGTCGTCGCGGAAGCGGCCCCACAGCTCGCCGCACGCGCGCGCGGCGCGCACCGCCGCGCGCGGCGCGAGGGCGGCGAGCACATGCATCAGCTCGCGCGGCAGGTCCTTCAGCGCAGCGGGTCCTCCGTCGTCCTGGCGAACCGGGGAGCCCATGCCTACTCCGCGCAGCTGCCCGGAGCTCGGCGAGTGCACGCTGCGAGGACGAACTCCACGACGAGGGGGCCGGGCGGTTCGGAGAAGGAAAGCTTGCGCATGTGTGTTACTTCGTAACGGCTTCCTTACCACCGTGTCGTTCCGGTTGCGAGCAGCAGCCCGTTCAGGATCATGATCGGCAGCATGTGGCGGAGCACGACGCGGAGCACGTCCCGCAGGAAGCGGCGGGGGCACCGGGCCGGCGCGTCGTACAGGGTGGCTACGGCGAAGACGGAGGAAAAGTATAACAGACAGGTCAGCGCCGCTGCCGCCCACATGCCCCGCAGCGCGTAGAGCACGTGCAGATTGGAGACATCTCCCTGCCGGCCAAGACCCGCATGCGATGAATTACTACCCGCGCGTGCATGCAGAACGTAAGGAGCAGGCATAGAGCCAGGGCGGCAAGGAGGTGGGTTTCGTGAGTGAGCGGGCCGCGCGAGAGAACGCGCGGCAGGCGGATGCAGAGCGCGGTGGCCACGGCGATTTCGAGGAGTGCGGTGAAGGTTTCCATGAGTGAGCGAGTTACACCCACGTCGCGCTCTCCCGCTGCCGCAGAAGCGGCAGGCGGGCGCGGATGGCATGCAGCCAGAACTCGCGCGAAGAGTCGTTCAGGGGCTTGACTTCGTGGCGCGACGGCGAGCACCACGCCTCGTCCAAGGTGTAGGCCGCGTAGTTCTGGTCCCACCCGCCGGGGAAGTGCGGCAACACCAGCCAGGCACCGTCGTGCACGGCGTCGGCGTACTCGAACCAGCTGGAGTACGTCTCGTCCGGAATGACCCTTCGGGAGATGTGCAGTTCGGGCCACCATGACGAGCAAGGGTCCGTGCGGTTGAGGTGCGTGTCGACCCAGTCCTCTGGCGGCGCGATGGCGGAGGCGCCGGCGAGGCAGGCGAGCATGAGCAGAAGCATGGAACGAAAGTGTGTCTACTCTGCGCACAACGACAAACACCGCCGCCAGGATCCGCTCTGCTTTCCGGGAGCCGTTCGGCCCGCCAGCAGGGGAAAATCACGCACACACGCGTCGCCGCCGCGGTCTCTCAGGCTGTTTTCCGTTAAGCGAAATCCTCCGCGCTCCGACAGCCAGAAAGCGCCTTTTCGAGAGCCGACGCGCGCGGAGCGTAGTGTTAGGCCGGCGTTTGCGGCAGAGGCCGGCGTTAACCCGCCTAAGG
>Ga0302313_10001928_pt1 | contig 15031 bp, 17 predicted proteins | sample III_Palsa_N2_2_FD_200454 | JGI IMG/M metagenome (GOLD analysis project Ga0302313, IMG submission 200454) | Peat permafrost microbial communities from Stordalen Mire near Abisko, Sweden - III_Palsa_N2_2 | ecosystem: Environmental > Terrestrial > Soil > Palsa > Peat permafrost | place: Sweden...
TACAACGCTGGCACGCTCGATACGTTGTTCTGCCAGCGGCGCAACCTTTTCTCACCACGTTTTATCGGCATGGTGCGTGACCTCGCACGCTTTTATCGCGAGGCGCCGGCGCTGCTCGGTCGCCCTGGCGAAGGCCCTTCGCTCGGCGACTACCTCGCCGAACATCGCTACGGTGCTGCCTTTCGCGATGAGCATCTGGTACCGATGGCTTCGGCGCTGTGGTCATCGCCGCCAGCACAAATTCTGCGCTTCCCTGCCCGCTATCTGGTGCAGTTCATGGCCAACCACCAGATGCTGCAGGTGAGTGACCGGCCACAATGGCGGGTGGTGCGCGGTGGTTCATCGAACTATGTGCATGCGCTTCGTGCACGCTGGTCGGTCAAAGAACGCTTGAATTGCGCCGTGCGCTCTGCGCGCCGGCACGCGGGTGGAGTCATGCTGGAAAGCGCTGCGGGCGCGGAGCACTTTGATCAACTCGTGCTGGCCTGCCACAGCGATCAAGCGCTTGCCTTGCTGACTGACGCCAACGAAAACGAACAATCCATTCTCGGTGCCATGCCGTATCAGGCCAACGACACCGTGCTGCACACTGACGCAAGCGTGTTGCCGCGACGCCGCAAGGCATGGGCGGCGTGGAATGCCTGGTTGCCGCGCGATCCCGAAGAGGGATGCACGGTCAGCTACTGCATGAACCTGTTGCAAGGCATCGAATCTCCCGATCCTTTCGTGGTCACGCTCAATCGTTCCGATGCGATTGATCCGGACAAGGTGCTGGCACGCATGCGTTACCACCACCCGGTGTACAGCCACGCTTCGGTGGCCGCGCAAAAGCGCAAGGACGAAATCCAGGGACGGCGGCGCACCTGGTTCGCCGGCGCTTATTGGGGCTGGGGCTTTCATGAAGATGGGATGCGCAGTGCCGTCGAGGTCGCCGCCGGGTTGGGAGTTCGTTGGCCTTCGGTAACGATTCCATCTGGCGTTTCCCCATCGCGCAGCCGGGAATTGGTCGCGTGAACACGCAGGTCATCAGCGCCTCGCCGCCCATGGCAAGCGCCATTTATGAAGGCGTGGTGCGTCACCGGCGGCTGGCGCCACACGCACATGTCTTCGACTACCGAATGGCGCAGCTGTACCTCGACCTGGATGAAGTCGATCGCCTGTTCGAGCGGCGCTGGCTATGGTCCTGCGAGCAGAGAAATATGGCGCAGTTTCGCCGCAAGGACTACCTCGGCCCGCTGGACCTGCCGTTGGCCGAGGCGGTGCGTCAGCGTGTCGAACAGGCGACTGGGCAGCGGCCCGTCGGACCGATTCGTCTGCTCACCCATCTTCGCTATTTCGGTTACGTCTTCAATCCGGTCAGCTTCTACTACTGCTATGCCGAAGACGGCCAGACTCTGGTATGCATCGTTGCCGAGATCACCAATATGCCGTGGCATGAACGCCACGCTTATGTGCTGCCGATCGAAACGGCGCAGACGCATGGGCGCGCGTTGCACTGGACCTTCCCCAAGACATTTCACGTATCGCCCTTCATGCCCATGGCGCGCGAATACGAATGGCGCTTCACGGTGCCGGCTGAAGACTTGCACGTACACATGGATGTGCTGCGCGACGGTCGACGCGAGTTCGACGCCAACCTGACTCTGCAACGGCAGCCGTTGAACAGCCACTCGCTCGCACGTGTGCTGTGGCGCTATCCGCTGATGACCGCGCAAATTGTTGGCGCCATCCACTGGCAGGCATTGCGGCTCTGGCTCAAGCGCAACCCTGTTCACGATCATCCGCAACCGCTCTGAGAACCCCATGAACGCCATCGTCAAACCTGCTGCGAATGAATCCCATGCATCGATGCCGTCCATCGGTGCGCGTTTTTTGCGACAGCGCCTATTGGCGCAGATGGCCGGATTGCAACATGGCCGGCTGGTGCTTCGTGATGCACTGGGTACAGTCGAGCTAGGTGTGCCGGTGACGCAGCCTACGGATCTCATTGTGCACGTCGATGTACTCGATCCGTCTTTCTATCGGACGATCGCTGCGAATGGCAGCGTCGGCGCGGGCGAAGCGTATATGGACGGAGGGTGGCGCTGTGACAACCTGGTGGGCCTGATCCAACTGTTAGTGCGCAATCGCGATCTGCTCGACGGCATGGAGACAGGGCTGGCCCGACTCGGCGGCACGGCCATGCGCGTCTGGCATCGTCTGCGCAGCAATACCCGCGAAGGTAGTCGCCGAAACATCGCAGCTCACTACGATCTGGGCAACGAGTTTTTCCAACTGTTTCTGTCATCAGACCTGATGTATTCCTCAGCGCTGTGGGACGGCGCCGACGATACGCTGGAAGCTGCCTCCGCACGCAAACTCGAACGCATCTGCCGCAAGCTGGACCTCAAGCCGACCGATCGCGTGATCGAGATCGGCACCGGCTGGGGTGGTTTTGCGCTCTATGCCGCACAGCATTACGGCTGCCATGTGACCACGACCACGATCTCGCGCGAGCAGCACGCGCTGGCTGCCCAGCGCGTTGCCGACGCGGGCATGGGCGCCCACGTCACCTTGTTGCTGGAAGACTATCGTGACCTTGATGGCCGCTACGACAAGCTGGTGTCGATCGAAATGGTCGAGGCCATCGGTGCGCCGTACCTCGATATGTATTTCAAAAAATTAGGTGAACTATTGAAGCCCGACGGGCTGGCGCTGCTGCAGGCCATCACGATCGAGGATCACCGCTACGCGCAGGCATTGAAGTCGGTCGACTTCATCAAGCGCCATGTGTTTCCTGGCAGTTTCATCCCGTCGATTCAGGCGCTGCTCGATGCCAAAACGCGCAGAAGCGATCTGGCGCTTGTCCAATTGGATGACTTCGGCGATTCCTACGCGCGAACCTTGCAGGCATGGCGAACGCGGTTCATGGATCAATTGCAGCAGGTGCGCGTGCAAGGTTTCGATGAGCGCTTCATTCGCATGTGGGAGTTCTATCTTGCCTACTGCGAAGGCGGCTTCCGCGAACGCTCGATCGGCGTGGCCCATTTGCTGCTGGCAAAGCCGGGCTTACGACACGCTGCGTTGTCATCGGTCGTCGAAGGCGCGTGCGAGATGCCGGCATGAAGTTCTGGGCCAGCCTTATCGGTTATCAGCTGGTCTGGTTTTGCGCCGTGATCGGAGCCAGTCGGGGGCTAGCCTGGCCTGGCGTGATCGGTATGCTGGTATTTGCGGCCTGTCAGCTTGGCTTGGCGCAGCACTACAAGGCTGACGTATCACTCATCGTCGTGGCGATCGCGATGGGATTCTTGCTTGATGGCGGATTGATCCGGGCAGGATGGGCTTCCTACGCGGCGCCGTGGCCGTCCACGACGCTGGCGCCGGCGTGGATCCTAGCGCTGTGGGCAACCTTTGCGCTGACCTTCACGCAATCGCTCGCTTATCTGCAAACCCGTCTATGGCTGGCGGCGCTACTAGGCGCCATCGGTGGACCATTGGCCTACCTGGGCGCGGCACGCGGTTGGCATGTGGTGACTTTTGCCGATCCCAGCTGGCATGCCCTGCTGTGGTTGAGCATGGGTTGGGCGTTGGCCACGCCTGCATTGGCGTGGCTGGCAAGACGCTGGTCGACCACGGCGAACCTCACGTCGACCACACTGCAAGGGCACGCCTCATGAATCCCTGGATCGCTTTGGCGTGCCTGTGGCTGTTGTCCATAGTGATGATGACACTCGGCTGGCTGTGGCAGCGCCGGCACTCCAACGCGGGCATCGTCGATGCCCTGTGGGCCGGCGGTGTAGGCGGCGGGTCGATCTACTTTGCGTTATGTGGCGACGGTGACCTCTGGTCGCGAATCGTGCTGGCCCTGCTCGGAGGTCTGTGGGGTATTCGACTGGCTGCGCATTTGTGGACGCGGGTTCGCGGTGAACCAGAAGATGGGCGTTACCAGAATCTACGCGCGCACTGGAATGGCAGCCAGCTGAGATTTTTCCTGTTCTTTCAGTTTCAGGCCTTGCTGATCGTATTGTTCGCGTTGCCATTTCTCGCGGTGGCGCGCAATTCGGTTGCGCTTGCTCCCTGGATGCTGGCAGCCATCTTGATCTGGTTGATCAGCGTGGTTGGCGAATCGATTGCTGACAGGCAACTGGCTCACTTCCGGGCCGATCCAGCGAATCAGGGGCATTCCTGTCGTAGCGGTCTTTGGCGCTATTCGCGTCACCCGAATTATTTTTTTGAATGGATCCACTGGTTCGCTTACGTGCTGCTCGCGGTTGGCTCACCGATCGCATGGCTGGCCTGGTCGGGACCGTTGGTGATGTATGTATTCCTGCGTTGGATCAGCGGCATTCCCTATACCGAAACGCAGGCACTGCGAAGTCGTGGTGATGATTACCGTGCCTATCAACGCAGCACATCGATGTTGATTCCCTGGTTTCCCAAGAGGACCGAATCATGAATAGTTATGCCGCCGCCAGCGATGAGTTGCCAGAAGAGTTTCCGGCTGGTCGACTGCTTGGCCTTGCGGAACGCGGCCTCGTGCCCGATGCGCTCTTGCGGCTGGGCATACGTCGCCTGTGCGCACAACGATTGCGAGATGAAATGGCCGGAGGCCTCGACCACCAGGCCGCGCGTTTCGCCCAGCGCATCGACATGTTGCGCACAAGCCCTGTAGCCATTCATACGGACGCAGCCAACGCGCAACACTACGAATTGCCGCCGGCTTTTTTCGAGCTGTGCCTTGGCAAGCGTCTGAAATATTCGGGCTGTTATTACAAACACGGCGACGAGTCACTGGAACAGGCCGAGGACGCCATGCTGAAGCTGTATGGCTGGCGGGCTGAACTGGCCGATGGCCAGAAGATTCTCGAGCTTGGCTGCGGCTGGGGTTCGCTTACGTTATGGATGGCCGAACGCTATCCGAACGCCCGGATCACTGCGGTCTCCAACTCCCGTCAACAGCGCGAACATATTGAAGCACAGTGCCGCAAGCGCGGACTGTTTAACGTGCGCGTTATCACCCAGGACGTCAATCAGCTCGAGCTGGACCCCAGCCAATTTGATCGCTGCGTGTCGATCGAGATGTTCGAGCACATGCGTAATTACGAAGTCCTGCTGGCGCGTATCGCGAAGTGGCTTCGGCCCGGCGGCAAGTTGTTCGTGCACATCTTTGCGCACAAGACGCTGATGTATCCGTTCGAGACAGTTGGTGAGGGCAACTGGATGGGCCGGCATTTTTTCACCGGCGGCCTGATGCCCGCTTCCGACACTCTGCTCTGGTTTCAGCGCGATCTGCAGATCGAGCAACGCTGGCATGTCGATGGCACTCACTATCAGCGCAGCGCCAATCACTGGCTCGCCAATCAGGACGCGCGCAAGGAGTTGGTGATGGCCACTTTGATCAAGGCCTATGGCATCAAGGCAGCGCCACTGTGGTTTCAGCGCTGGCGCATGTTCTGGATGTCCTGCGCCGAGTTGTTCGGTTACGCCGACGGCCAGGAATGGCTGGTGGCGCACTACCGTTTTGTCCGCCCCGAATGAACAGTCGGCGATCCATATCACGGGCGCACGGTGTCACGCGCCAGGAGTCAACCATGCGTATTTCTAAATTACTGCTCATGATTTGCGGGCTTTCCATGAGCATAGCCGCCTTCGCTAACGACTTGGCGCCGATCAAGCCGGTCGCACATGTAGATCTTCCGCGATTCATGGGCACCTGGTATGTCATCGCCTCGATACCATCGTTCATCGAAAAGAAAGCGTACAACGGCGTCGAAACGTATCAATTGCAGCCTGATGGGAACGTTCAGACGTCTTTCCGTTACCGCAAGAATTCCTTCACGGATCCGGTGAAGACGATTCACTCCACAGGTTTCGTTACAGCGAATACCGGCAACGCGGTGTGGGGAGTCCAGCTGGTCTGGCCGCTCAAGGAGCAATACCTGGTGGCCTATCTGGCGGACAACTACAGTGAGACAATTGTCGCTCGTGACAAGCGTGACTACGTCTGGATCATGGCGCGAACACCAACCGTCACGACGGCTGACTATGATGCTCTGGTGGCGCGTGTGAAACAGCTTGGTTACCAAGTTTCGGACATCCGCAAGATGCCCCAGTCATGGCCTGAAAAAGGCCAATGACAGCGATCTCGAAAGCCGTTTGCCAGGTGCTTTGATAGTATGAAGCCGGGCTCACGGCCTTGGAAACCTGGTGAGTCGGGCCTATGTCAGTACTGCATCCGTTGCCGGGCTTTGTTTGCATGTCAGCCGTACCCACTACATCTGCCAGCAGCGTGATCGGCGTTACGTCACTGTCTGATTTCGTTGCACGTCATCAGCGTTTGTTTGTGATCACTGGCGCAGGCTGCAGTACGGACTCGGGCATTCCCGATTACCGAGATACCAATGGTGACTGGAAGCGTACGCCGCCGGTGACGTACCAAGCGTTCGTCGGTTCGCTAGCCACGCGCCAGCGCTACTGGGCACGCAGTCTGGTTGGTTGGCGACGGTTTGGTCGAGCGGTTCCCAATGCAGCACATCACGCGCTGGCCAGACTTGAGCAACAAGGGAAAATGACGTTGCTGCTGACGCAGAATGTCGACCGGCTGCACCAGGCAGCCGGCCATCGCAACGTGATCGATCTGCATGGCCGGATGGATGTCATTCGCTGCCTTGACTGCGAACAACGGCTTGCTCGCGATGATTTCCAGTCCGAAATGCTGGAGATGAATGCCGATTGGGCGAATCTGGATGCAGCGGATGCACCGGATGGTGATGCCGATCTCGAGGCGCAGGATTTTTCCAGCTTCGACATTCCCTCCTGCCGCCATTGTGGCGGAATGCTCAAACCGGACGTGGTTTTCTTCGGAGAAAATGTGCCGCGTGACCGGGTCGATGAAGGAATCCGTGCGTTGCACGAAGCAGACGCGGTGCTGGTGGTCGGCTCGTCATTGATGGTGTTTTCGGGCTACCGCTTCGTCAACGCTGCCGCGCGTGCCGGCAAACCCATCGCCATGGTGAACATCGGACGCACCCGCGCGGATGAACTGCTGACTTTGAAAGTCGAGCAGCCATGCGCGCAAGCGCTGGCCTTTCTTTGACGCAGTCGATCAGCGTCGAGCGCGAAAAAAGTCGCGCAGCAGACTGGCCGATTCGTTAGCCAGCAAACCAGCCGACACGTCGATGCGGTGATTGTGGCGCTCGGAGATAAGCGTGTCGAACACGCTACCGGCAGCACCCGTCTTGGGGTCGGCGGCGGCATAGACCACGCGATCGATGCGCGCATGAATCATCGCCATGGCGCACATCGAGCAGGGCTCCAACGTGACGTAAAGCGTTGCACCGGACAGGCGATGGTTCGCCAGCTTTTCGCCAGCTGCGCGCATGGCCTGGATTTCGGCATGTGCCGTGGGATCGTGCAACGTGATGTTGCGGTTCCAGCCGAGTCCAATGATCTCACTACCCTGTACCAGGACAGCACCAACTGGCACCTCGTTTTCAGCATCACGCGCATGCGCGGCAAGCTGCAGAGCGCGCTGCATGTACTGCACGTCTTCTGCCGAAAAGGAGGGGGCTGTCTCGATGATATCGTCAGTCATTTCAATTTATCGTGAGATCACTACGACAAAGCCGGCAACTTGCCGGCTCTGTCGTCACCAAGGATACCGAGAAAGCTCCCGCCAAGTCATGCATCGCTACGTTATCGTGCCCTCTGGGCCACCCGGGCAAGGCATCGCTGCACCTTCGCAAGATCCATCGTCAATGGTTGTTCCATTTCGTGGCGACGATCACGGTCCGGAGCCCGCCATACGGCGGTGGGATGCCACGTCGCCAGAGCAACGCCACGGTGATTTCTCACCCAACTGCCGCGTGACTTTGATATTCGGAAATCTACCCCGAACAGTGTTCGCGCTGCCATCGTACCCAGCGCTACGACGATCAGGGGATCGATAGTCAGGATTTCCGCAGCCAGCCATCGTCGACATATCGAATGCTCTGTCGCGTTGGCACGTTGGTGAAGTCGCGCTTTTCCGCGTTGTTCAAACCTGGATGGATGCGCGCGCTGGTCCTTCGCCAACGGAGGGCTATAAGCACTTTGATGCGCGCGACCCGGGCTGGACGAAAATCGTGCTGAAGCCTGGCGCTTCACATCAGACGCGCGGATCGAAAAAACCCACTGATCGCGTGACCTGCCGCGCGTCATTCATTGAACGGCGGCAGCCTTGTAGGCTCCTTGATGGCCAGTTTGTTTTCCCGGGATCGCACCTGCGCCATGGCGCCATAGACCACCTTCCTGGCACGCATGACTGAGCCCAGCGGCCGGTGCGCGGCAAGTGCGTGCCACGGATTGAAAGCCATGCCATCGTCGATGGCAGCCGAGCGCCCAGCGTTCCATGCCGGTTGCGGCGGCACGGTAATGCGTGCCACCGTGACAAAGGGACTTTCGTCCTCGGACCATGTCACGGAGGCATCCTCGATCGGCATCGATGACAAATTCGTGCACAACTGAACACGAAATTCCCATTCGCCGCCGTAGCGGGCGAAATGCGCAATCACCGCTTCACGCAACCCGTCGGGATGATCATGCAGATCAACTTTGGCATTTGTGAGAGCAACCAGTTCAGGGGAAACCGGTGCAATGGAGAACTTGGCAACGTAAGGCCCATAGAGCATGGGAACCTGACTGTAGAAGGTTTCTCCCAGGACGTTGGTTTCAGGATGCCCTCCCAGCGAAATGATCGTTGGACTCTTGCTGCCAAACGCCTCGACGACCTTTTCAGCACCGCGGGCAAGCGCGGAAAAGGCCTTCTTCAGCGCCTCACTCTTGTCAGTCGTTGACGCAACCAATTTCAGGTTCTTCAGGAAATGCTTCGCGTCCGGCGCGCCAAAAGCAGGTCCGTTGACCATGACGAAATCCTGGGTCGTATCGCCCTCGGTCCCGGCCAAACGTTGTCCAGGTACGCCGATCAACTTGATCGCAAGCCCACGCGGTGTCGAGACTTGGTCGTCGAGCAAATCTCCTGGAATGGTGGAGAAACGCATGACCGCCGGGTATGTGCCCGCTTGAGCAAATAATCCCTGCGCAAGCTCGGCGTCAAGATTATCCAGCACGCTAAATTCGCCGATCAGAAGGCCGTGGCTTTTCGCATGTACGGCGCGCAACCCGTGCTTCATATCGCGGAACGTTGTTTCATTAATCTTCTCCATCGTTTCGAGCAGTTCGTGGATGGTGCTCGCCTCATCCTCTTCGAGTTTTTCGAACGAAGAGTCATACCGCAGCGGAGGCGCGAGAAACTGTTTGTCCATGGTCATGGCCTGTCGAAAAATGAAATACAGAGTTTGCACTTGTCCGGTGAACGCAGAGACAAATCAACGCTGTCGAAACCGCAAGGCGCCCACAAGTTCTCCTTCTGCGACTCGTTACTTGAATCAAGGGCCGCCTCGCCCTCCGGTGGCGCCGAAGCTCTGACCTGTGGTGAAGGTCGCCTCCGAACTTGCCAGTAAAACGTACAACGGTGCAATTTCTGCTGGTTGACCCGGCCGCTTCAGCGGTGTGTCCGCGCCGAACTTCACCAGGTTGTCCTTCGTTTGTCCGCCCGACACCTGCAATGCAGTCCAAAAGGACCCGGAGCTACGCCGTCGACGCGTGTGCCGCGGGTCGCCATCTGCTTGGCCAGGCATTTGGTAAAGATGGCGATGCCGCCTTTGGTAATCGAATGCATGCGTGGCGCGAAGAGCCTAGCGACAACATCGAGACTTCCGCCGTGCTTCGCACCACCTGCCCCTTTCGCACCCAAATACCAGTGCGTTGACAGTCCATGCACCGATGGCTCGCTAACTTCATAGGCGACACGTGAATCGCGTGTCTCGTCCACCCCGGATTTTCCGCAGCCGACGTCAGGAACATCGCCATGTCGTTATCCTTATTGCTGATCATAATTCTTGTTCTTCTGTTAATCGGCTCGCTTCCCACATGGGGCTACAGCCGTTCATGGGGATATCGCCCTACCGGTGGCCTTGGCATTGTCCTTATAATCGTGATTGTGCTGCTGATCACCGGCGTCATCTGACCCCGCATCGATGGCTCGCAAACGTAGTCGTTGGGTGGCCTTCCTGTTTCTGGTTGTTGCATTGCTTGCCGTGCTGGCGATAGGTCTGTACCGGAGCGTCACACATCAGGATGTGCATCCGGTTGACAGCTCTCCGTCCAGAAGCGCATCGGCACCACCGCGCTGACCGACGTTTGATGGCAGCACCTGGCAAGTGGTTCGGGAGCGCGCGCCTTCAGGACATGGCTGTCGGCGTATCGAACGGCAATCGCCGTATTCCCGCCTGTCCCAGGGTTACATCTGCCGTAGCCAATATGTCGCCTTCGCCATCGACGACGATCAGCAGGTGACCTGCCGCAATCTCGTCGTCGAAGGTGCGTCTCACCGCATCGGGCTCGGATGCACCGGTAAGCATGCCGGCCCAGCTGCCCACCGCGGCGCCGGCAACGGTCATCGCTGCAACGCCGGCCAGTGTGAGTCCAAGCGGCGCAACCGTCAGGGCGACCAAACCCACCAGCAATCCGCTACCTCCTCCTGCCAGCACTCCTTTCATGCCACCGCGGCCGAAGTCACCTGAGGTCTCCAGCCGACCATCGGGAACATGCTGCTTCTCGATGTCGTCACGGGCGATCACCGAGATGTCTTCGTCAGGAATGCGGCTTTACGCAATGAATCGATGGCGGCTTCAGTCGTGCGCACATCGGGGCTGCTGAATACATGGCGAGTTTTCATATCTCCTCCTGCGACTTGATCCAACTGAATCTTCGCCGCGGCTTGGTAGGCGATGCGTGATGATCACAAGCCTGATCGCATGGTAGGTAGGCGGCGTACGCGTAAAGTACTTCGGCAGGAATTCACACAGGAACGATGCCAAGGGCCCTAACCTTTGAACAAACTGGGGACGCCTGCCAGGGTCCTTCATCTCCTGTTTCGGCTACGGAAATAACCGCTTCGAGAAGACCATATGATGCTTGACCACTCCATGTCCTGGTGTGTGCTTATCCCCTGCTTCAACGAGGAAAAGGCGATCAGGGAGGTCGTCTGGTCGGCGATCGACTTGGGTAAGCGCGTGATCGTCGTCGACGATGGCTCGGAAGATCGCACCTGCGAGATGGTTTCCCGACTGCCCGTCACGCTGCTGAAGCACGGTTCCCGGCGCGGCAAAGGTGAGGCGTTGCGAACGGGCTTTCGTGAGGCGCTGCGCCTGGGCTTGGACGGGGTCGTTACCATGGATGGAGACGGGCAACACCTGGCGGCCGATGTGCCGCACCTGGTCAGCACCTCTCAGCTGTTTCCGGACAGCATCGTCATTGGGGCTCGCATGCTGGATCGCGATCGCCAACCTGCTTCACGCCGCCGGGCCAACGCCGTGGCTGACTGGTGGATATCCTGGGCATGTGCCCAACCCATCGTCGATACGCAAAGCGGCCAACGGTTTTATCCACGTGCAGCATTGGAACTCGCTGACGCGGACGTCGATGGCTTCGCGTTTGAAACCGCGATTTTGATCCGCGCGTGCCGCGAGGCAGGCTTGGGTGTCGTATCGATACCTATCGCGTCGCGCTATCAAAACGAGTTTCGTCACAGCCACTTCAGGCCGGTGGCTGACACTGCGCGCATCACCGCCCACGTGGCCGCGAGCATGTTCCACTACGGGCAACCCATCGCAAGCTATTTACGAGCTCGACGCTCCCCGGTCGTGATCGGCGATCAGCTCAATCGTGCGTACGGCGATAGGCGTGGTTTTACTTGATCGTAGTGGCGCGGGCGCAGGGGTACGAACAAGCTCGTCGAAAAAGACCGGGGGAACGTTGATCTATGAGTTCGCGCACGCCTACTAAGAAAATCGACTAGGCGTCGGGTTGGGATCTCGGCCTGGCAAGCGTGCCGCCATCACGCCAGTGACAAGCGCCGGAATAAGTAGTACGGCGGCGTAATCGGGCAGAAGTCTGAAAGCGTCGTATTTTTCCTGCCGCAGGAAGAGCAGGCTTAGCGCCGCGAGTAGTACGCCTTCGACGTAGAGAGTGGTCCTGGTCACTTTTGCCAGAAAACCGGTCATGGATTTATGCACCCATAAAGTTAAAGCGGTGACGATAAACGCCGGCCCACCTCAACGATGTGAGACACATCTGAATATCGGTAAGTTATCGCTGTCGCTGGAGCGAGTTTTAGCGGATCTCTCTTTCCGCCACGCTGACGATACCGTGCAAAGTTCTATAAATCAAAGCATTACGTAAACTTCTTAATGTAGATGCATTGACCATCAGCGAGCCGGTTTCACTCCCACTCTATGGTTGCGGGTGGCTTGCCGCTGATGTCGTAAACTACACGAGAAACGCCACGTAACTCATTGATTATTCTGTTTGAAACCTTGCCAAGAAACTCATACGGCAGGTGCGCCCAGTGGGCCGTCATGAAGTCGATGGTTTCCACTGCACGCAGTGCAATCACCCACTCATAGGCGCGTGCGTCGCCAACCACGCCCACCGATTTCACCGGCAGGAATACAGCGAATGCCTGACTGGTCTTGTCGTATAGGTCGCCCTTGCGCAGCTCGTCGATGAAGATCGCGTCCGCGCGCGCCAGCAGTTCGGCATATTCCGGCTTCACTTCACCCAGGATGCGAACACCCAGCCCGGGACCCGGGAACGGATGGCGGTAAACCATCGCGCGCGGCAAGCCGAGTTCGACACCGATGCGGCGCACTTCGTCCTTGAACAACTCACGCAGTGGCTCGACCAGCTTGAGCTTCATGTGCGCCGGCAAACCGCCGACGTTGTGGTGACTCTTGATGACATGGGCCTTGCCGGTCTTGCTGCCGGCCGACTCGATCACGTCGGGATAAATGGTCCCTTGCGCCAGCCACTTGACGTTGCTGCCGTCAGCGGTGATTTTGCTCGATTCCTCGTCGAAGATATCGACGAACAAACCGCCGATGATCTTGCGCTTCGCTTCCGGGTCGGACACACCGGCCAGTGCACTGAAATAGCGCTCGGCTGCGTTGACGCGAATGACCTTGATGCCCATCCCGTGCTCATCGGAGTCGGCCATGGTGGCCATTACCTGGTCGCCTTCCTGCCAGCGCAGCAGGCCGGTATCGACAAACACGCAGGTCAACCGATCACCGATCGCGCGATGCAGCAGCGCGGCAACCACGGAGGAATCCACGCCGCCGGACAAACCCAGCAGTACATGATCGTCGCCGACCAGCTCGCGCACGCGGGCAATCTGGTCATCGATGATGTTCGCAGCGGTCCACAACGTGGCACAGCCGCAGATCTCGGTGATGAAGCGCTTCAGCAGCGCCCCGCCCTGCTTCGTGTGCGTCACTTCCGGATGAAACTGCACTCCATACCAACGCTTGTCTGCGTTCTCCATCACGGCAACCGGAATGCGATCGGTGCGGCCGGTGATCGCGAAGCCGGGCGGTGCCTTGGCAACGTGATCGCCGTGGCTCATCCAGACGTCCAGCTGATGACTGTTCGCACGATCACTCAAGCCGTCGAACAACTGGCTCGGCGCCACGATATCCACTTCGGCATGGCCAAACTCACGGGCATCGGCAGCCTCGGTCGCACCGCCAAGCTGCGCGGCCATCGTCTGCATGCCATAGCAAATGCCGAGGATCGGTGTACCGGCATCGAACACCTGCTGTGGCGCTGCCGGCGCCCCCTCCAACGTGGTCGATTCCGGACCGCCGGACAGGATGATGCCCTTCGCACCAAACGCGGCGATCTGCGCCGGATCGTGATCCCAGGCCCAGATCTCGCAATACACGCCCAGCTCGCGGATACGACGCGCAATCAGCTGTGTGTACTGCGCGCCGAAATCGAGAATGAGGATCTTGTCGCTATGGATATTGGTCATGGGTTCGGTTCCGCTGCGTAGCAGATGTGGCTCGCCTTGCTACGCAACTCCAATCTTGTAGACATGACGAAGCCGGCTGTGGAGTCGACCTCGCTACTTGTAAAACAAAGCGCCGGCCCTCGGGCCGGCGTGTCAGTCACGAGTTGAGCCGATAGTTCGGCGCTTCCTTGGTGATCTGGATATCGTGCGGATGCGCTTCGGTGACACCAGCTGCGGTTACCTTGACGAACTGCGCGTTGTTGCGCACATCGTCGATCGTGGCCGCGCCCAGATAGCCCATCGAGGCACGCAATCCACCGATCAGCTGATGGATGATGTTGCGCAGCGGGCCACGGTACGGCACTCGGCCTTCGATGCCTTCGGGCACCAACTTGTCGGCATCGGCATCGTCCTGGAAGTAGCGATCCTTCGAGCCCAGCTGCATCGCCCCGATCGAACCCATGCCGCGATAGCTCTTGTACGAACGACCCTGGAAAAGCTCAACTTCGCCCGGCGATTCCTCGGTACCGGCAAACATCGAGCCCAGCATCACGGTGGATGCGCCTGCGGCAAGTGCCTTCGGGATGTCGCCGGAGTAGCGGATGCCGCCATCGGCGATCAGCGGAATCTCGTCCTTCAGCGCGGTGGCGACCAGGTCGATCGCAGTGATCTGCGGAACGCCGACACCAGCGACCACGCGGGTGGTGCAGATCGAGCCTGGACCCACACCCACCTTGACCGCATCGACGCCGACGTCGAGCAGCGCGCGCGCCGCTTCCCCAGTGACGATGTTGCCAGCGATCACCTGCACCTGCGGGTAGTGCTTCTTGACCCAGCCGGCACGCTCGATCACGCCCTGCGAATGGCCGTGCGCGGTGTCCACCACCAGAACGTCCACGCCGGCATCGACCAGTGCGGCGATACGCTGCTCGGTATCGCCGCCGACCCCAACCGCGGCACCTACCAGCAATGCTTCGTGTTTGTCCTTTGCGGCATGCGGATTGTCGCGCGCTTTCTGGATGTCCTTGACGGTGATCAGCCCGCGCAACTGGAACGCGTCATTGACCACCAGCACTTTCTCGATGCGATGCTTGTGCAGCAACAGCAGCACGTCGTCCTGGCTGGCGCCCTCACGGACCGTCACCAGCTTTTCCTGGCGAG
>Ga0302313_10001930_pt1 | contig 15026 bp, 16 predicted proteins | sample III_Palsa_N2_2_FD_200454 | JGI IMG/M metagenome (GOLD analysis project Ga0302313, IMG submission 200454) | Peat permafrost microbial communities from Stordalen Mire near Abisko, Sweden - III_Palsa_N2_2 | ecosystem: Environmental > Terrestrial > Soil > Palsa > Peat permafrost | place: Sweden...
ACCTCGGCGTCTTCAGCGATGCGTTCGGAGATGATGTGGCGCGCGCCTTCGAGAGCCGCTTCTGCGGTGGGGACTTCCTTGGCTTCATCGACCAGCGTGGCAGCCAGATCGAGCGCTGTTGTCGCCGTGGGTGTTTGATTCCAGAGGTAGTCCGCAAGTGGCTCGAGTCCGCGCTCGCGGGCGATGGTGGCCTTCGTGCGGCGCTTCGGTTTGTACGGCAGATAGAGGTCTTCGAGCTCGGAGCGATCGAGGGTTTTCAAGATCGCCGCGCGCAGGGCATCAGTGAGCTTGCCCTGCTCTTCAATGGAGCTAAGAATCGTAGCGCGGCGGTCGGTCAGCTCGCGAAAGTAGGCGAGCTTGTCGGCGATGTCGCGGATCTGGACCTCGTCCAGATTGCCGGTAGCCTCCTTGCGATAGCGCGCGATGAAGGGCACGGTGGAACCTTCGTCAAGCAGCGCCATAACGGCATTTACGCCGGTGAGCGGGAGGTTGAGGGCCTGGGCGATGTGGAGGAGGAGGGACGGGCCGAGCAGGGTTGGGGCAGACATTCAAGGCTAGGATATCGGGTGCGAGAGAGGAAAACGCGGACGCTGCTCTGGGAGCGGCGCCACGCGTGGATGGGTGCGGAATTTAGTGGCCGGGATGCCCGGAGAACGCCTTGTAAAACGCATAAAGTAGCCCGATGGCTACCAGCCAAAAGACAATCTGGGCCGGGATGCTCTTCTTTTTGACGATCTTTTCGTCAAGACTTTCGTTTTCTTCGCTCAATGTTCGGAACTCCTATGCAGGTTGGATGCACGACGCACCATCATCGCAGGTTTGCGCTAGTAGAGGCTGTCGGACTTTGACCACTTCCGCAGCGCAAAGAGCCAGGAAATCGTCGCAGCGAAGATAGCCCCGGAGATCGATTCCGGAAGCTGGGACCAGCCGAGGCGACCGCGGAAGGCGAACTCGATGAGGAGATCGAGGATGATGTAGCCAATAAGCCATCCGAACCAGCTAGGCCAACCGGGTTTGGTTTTCATGGTTGTGTAGCCTGGTCCAGCTCTGTGACCCACTCGTCAATCTGTCGTTTAAGGACAGGCGCCGAATGGATGACGATGTTCCATATTTTGGCGCCGTCGAGCATGTTGTACTCATGCACGATCACGTTACGAAAGTCTGCGATTGCCTGAGCATCTTCTATGCGCACCCTGGCTTCAGGGAAGTGATGGAGAATGCGCCGCATCACTTCGCCGATGATGGTGAAATCGCGTTCAATCGCTCGACGCAGCAATACATCGGTCTGGTAATCGCTAAGCTGCTTGCCTGCGGAGAAAAGCGCGAGTTCGTCCAGACATTGCTGGATGTCTACAAGGTAGACGGCAAGATCACGCCGCATAAAGCATCACTTGCTCTTGTTCGATGATCTTGCGCAGGCGCGGATTGCGGATCTCCCCGCCGCTAAGGATATCGACTTTTCGGCCGAAGAGGTCGGTTAGCTTGTCGTGCAGCTCGTGAAGGTTGCTGACATAGTCAGGGAACTCATCGGACTCAAATTCAACACGCACATCGACGTCGCTATTCGCCGGATCGAAGTCGTCTCGAGCGGCGGAGCCGAAGACGGAGAAGCGTCGCACATGATGGGTGCGGCAGAGTTCAGCGATCTCGCTTTGTCTGGCGGTAATGAAGTCCTGCATGACGGCCTCTCCTTTCGGGAGTAGTTTAGCGCATCTACCGTGCTTACATAGGATCGCAGTGTCCAAATCCAAAGGTAGACCCCGGCTGCCACCGTCTCACCGTGACGGTGAAATTTCACCGTAAAAACCGTCCGTACGACCGTAAAAACGCACCGGGCCCTCCGTGTTTTTTGCCGTCAAAAAACAGCGATAACCCTGTCATTACTGCCGATTTCCAATTGTTCCACGTGGAACAATTTGGCCGCCCACACATTTACCGTCCCAAACCGGCAAAACTCCCCTCCCAACCCCTCATTTTTCGCTCCCCACAACCCTCACCCCTCCCCAAAACTTCACCGTCCACACGGTCCGTACGGTCGAGACAAAACAAAAGGGCACAGCCGAAGCTGTGCCCTTTCTGTCTTTATTGCAGAAGCTTAGTGAGCAGCCCACTCGATCTTGCTCAGGTCGATGCCTTCCTTGACCATCTCGTAGAGCGGCGAAAGCTCGCGGAGATGAAGGACAACCTCAATCAGCTTGTCGGAGACGTAATCCACTTCCGCCTTCGTATTGAAGCGGCCGAGGCCGAAGCGGATGGAAGAGTGCGCAACATCATCGCCAAGACCGAGAGCCTTGAGCACGAAGCTGGGCTCCAGCGTGGCCGAGGTGCAGGCCGAGCCGGACGAGACCGCGATGTCGTTGATGCCCATCAGGAGGCTCTCGCCTTCCACGTAAACAAAGCTCATGTTGAGGTTACCGGGCAGATGGTGGTCCATGTTGCCGTTGACCTCGGTGTAGTCGAGTGCCTTCTCCAGCTTGGCGCGAAGGTAGTCGCGCAGTTCGATCTCGCGAGCGGCTTCGGATTCCATCTCGTTCATGCAGATCTCACACGCAGAGCCCAGGCCGACGATGCCGGGGACATTGAGCGTGCCCGAACGCATACCGCGCTCATGGCCGCCACCGTTGATCTGCTCAGAGATCTGCACACGCGGGTTGCGACGGCGAACATACAGTGCACCAACTCCCTTGGGGCCGTAGATCTTGTGGCCGCTGAGCGAGAGCACATCGATATTGTCCGCAATCACGTTGACGGGAATCTTGCCGACAGCCTGAACAGCGTCCGTGTGGAAGAGAATGCCCTTCTCGTGGCAGAGCGCGCCGATCTCGCGGATCGGCTGGACCACGCCGATCTCGTTGTTGGCGTACATGATGCTGACCAGGATGGTCTTGTCCGGGCCTTCGGTGACGATGGCGTTCTTCAGGTCTTCGATGTCCACGAGGCCATCAGGCTGGACCGGGAGATAGGTTACGCGGTAGCCGGACTTTTCGAGGCGCTTGCAGGTATCGAGAACAGCTTTGTGCTCGGTGACCTGGGTGATGATGTGGTTGCCGCGCTCCTTATACATCTCGGCGATGCCCTTGATGGCAAGGTTGTTGCTCTCAGTCGCGCCGGAGGTGAAGATGATCTCCTTCGAGGTGCAGCCGATCAGTCTGGCGATCTGTTCACGCGCCTTTTCTACACCGGCCTCGGCCTCCCAGCCGAAGGAGTGGTTGCGGCTGGCGGCGTTGCCGAAGGTGCCGGTCAGGTAGGGCATCATCGCCTCGAGCACGCGTGGGTCAAGCGGCGTGGTGGCGTGGTTGTCCATGTAGATGGGCAGTTTGACGCCCTCGGGCAAAGGCTCGTTCGAGCGGGTGATGTTCATTCCGATGGTTTCAGGCATGTGCGTTACTCCTAAACTTTGGTAAAGATGCAGGTGAGGGCCCGTGTTGAAGGCCCGGAAATTTTTCTAAAGGCCGATGCTTACCAGTCCGCCCGCCAGGGTTGCGGCAGGGGCGGCGTCGGTGTCGATAAGATCCGAGATGCGGATGCCATTGAGCAGGTCCTTGATGCTGTCGTTGACCTTGCGCAGTGGTTCTTTGATGGTGCAATGACCCGCGAGGTCGCAGGTTCCGTGAATTGTTATGCAGCTGGTGATAAAAAGCGGTCCGTCGATGGCGCGGATCACCTCAAAGGCGGTGATTTCGTCAGCAGAACGGGCGAGCGAGTAGCCGCCATTGGTGCCGGCGTGTGAGACCAGGAGGCCAGCCTTGGCAAGCGTCTGGAGGATCTTAGCCAGAAGCTGTGGCGGAATATGGTAAGCCTCGGCGATGTCCTTGGCTGATTGGGCGGAGTTTGTCGCCAGGCCACGCGGTTTGCGAGACGTAGCAGGGTCGGCCTGTTCGGCGAGATACTTCAGCGCCATCAGTCCGTAATCCGCTTTTTTGGTGAGTCTCAGCATGTTGTTTGGGGCGATCGTGCGCGAGAAACGGCACGATAACAGCCACTTTCAGTTTACGGCTGGACGCCGACGGAAGCAAGACCAATGCGGTCGTAGATAGCCGGAGAGCGATAATGGTCACCAATGAGATCATCGGAATCAGGCGGAGCAGAGGTGCAGGTTCGGGCCATAGCGCGTGGCGACGCGCTGGCTGTTGCAGCTCTGATTGTGCAGCTTGGCTATAGCAGGGAGCCAAAGGACGTCGCGGAGTGGATTGATGGCCTGGAAGCGCGCAGCGAAGGGCAGGCAGCTTTTGTAGCGTGTCTGGGCGACGAAGTTGCGGGGTGGATTGAGATATCGGTCGAGAGCCGGTTGCAGACTCCTCCGTTTGTGCTGATCGGCGGTTTGGTGGTGAAGGATGGGATGCGGGGCGTGGGGATTGGGCGGCGGTTGTGCAAAGAGGCCGAGCAGTGGGCACGCGACCGAGGGATTCACAGGGTTCGGGTGACCTCGCGCAGCACTCGGCCTGACGCGCATCGGTTTTATCTGCGCGATGGCTACGAGACTGTAAAGACGTCGCTGGTATTTGAGAAGAGGCTGGATAGCTGAGGTCCACATCCCCGGCGTGAAATCGGCTACCATTCCTGTATCCCGTGAAGTCCCTGAGAGCTGCGTTGGTGTGACTGCTTTTCGACAATTTCGTGCTGTGCCGAACCTTTTGACGATGGCGCGGCTCTTTGTGCTGCCGTACCTGGTGATCACAATCCTCGATGGCCATTGGCGGCTGGCGTTTGCGCTGCTGTGGCTGGCCGGGGTGAGCGATGGCTTTGACGGGCTGTTGGCACGAAAACTGCACCAGCGCACGACGCTGGGGCTATATCTTGACCCTATCGCCGACAAGCTGCTGTTGAGCACGCTATTCCTGGTGCTGACGCACGTTGGCCTGATTCCGCGATACGTGACGGTGTTGGTGTTCAGCCGTGATCTGGGAATTCTGCTGATTGCGACGCTGCTGTTTGCGACCAACACGCTGCGCACGTTTCCACCGAGCAAGCTGGGCAAGTTGAATACGGTGATTATGATTCTGGGCGTGCTCACGGTGATGACCTGCGAGGTGATTCCGCGCGCCGGATTGCAGGAGTTGAAGGCATTGCTGTTATGGACGATTGCGCTGCTGGCGCCGGTTTCGGCTGCGGAGTATGCGTGGATCGTCTTGCGTCGCATCCAGGGACCGGCGGAACCGGCCATTTCGCCCCGCTAATGAGGCATGCCGGATTGCAGCGCGGTGCCGGTTGCGGTACTCTGAATAGACGCAGTACAGGCGCGTAGCTCAGTTGGTTAGAGCGCTACCTTGACACGGTAGAGGTCTCCGGTTCGAATCCGGACGTGCCTACCATCCCTTTCAATAGCATAGAGCGATAAGGGCAGATCTTCTGCACCCGTGTTCCCCCGAGATTGGTTTGGGGTTGAGCCGTACTCTCTGGATTACCAACGGTCGAACCGTTTCGTGACGACAAGAGCATTTCATCCCGAAGCCTCTTCGATTCGCTGGATTCATAGAACATTAATGGCGGTGCTGCTATCGCGTCGGGTAGATTGAAACCTGCTTCCAGCCGAGTAAATTGAGACCAACTCCCAGCACATGCTTTGAAGGGATTCATGTCTAGCTATTCCTCTATCTCAAAAGCTACGTTCTTGTTTACAGCAGGGTTCGCCACATTATTTTTGGCAGGTTGTGCGGCCTCGGTCAATTCTGGGGTACAGGGTGGCCAGACTGGTTCCAACGCCCCCAACTCGAACACTCCAGCGGCCTCGATGGCAGGCTACGTGCATGGCGGCAAGCAGGCGATCTACAACGCGACAGTGTCTCTGTATGCGATGAACACGAGCACGGCGAACTACGGCGATACGCCAACATTGGCTGCGCACACGACTACCGGCTATAACGGCTCATTCACGTTTACGCGGGCGGCGAACGGCGGCACCGCTTCGGGATCGACCTATGCCTGCCCCAGCGGGGCTAGTACGGGAACCCCAGGATCGGCGGCAAATCCGGAGATGTACCTGGTGGCCAGCGGCGGAGACACCTCCGGTACCATCAATGCCTCCAACGCAGCCTCGGCTTATAACAATGCGTCGGCCAAGTTCATTCTGGCCATCGGCGACTGCAACTCCTTGAGCGCGAGCACGCAGGTTGTGATGAACGAGATCACCACAGTGGGGACAATGGTTGCGCTGCAGCAGTTCTTCAACCCGATGACTGAGGCCATTGGAACCCCTTCGACGAACGTAACTGGCCTGCTCAATTCGATTGCGATGATCTCAAACCTCGTGAGCGTCGCGAATGGCGCGGTCCAGCAGAGTGTCACCCCGGCCTCTACCGTGGCCGGCATCACAATCACGGCGACGCCCGAGTTTGAGAAGATGAACACGATCGCCAATATCCTGGCGGCATGCGTCAGTTCCAATCCCTCCGTCAACGCCACCGCGTGCACCGCGCTTGCGACCAATGCGGTTGCGCCGGCGTCATCGGCTGTTACGAACTTCTCCACAATCACAAGCTATCCCTCCTCGACCGACACGTTGCTGGCTGTGGACTATATGAGCATCAATCCCACAGAGAGCCAGGACTACTACGCAGGCACGGGCAAGCTCTACAACCTCTACAGCCTGCCTTCCACCAGTACGGCGCCTTACAGTCCGGCGCTCGCAGCGCAGCCTATGGACTGGACGGTTGGCATCGTCTTTGTGCCGAGCGGCACCTGCACGAATACAACGGCGTCAGGCACTCCTCAGGCTCTGCTCTCCAGTGAATACAGCGTGGCCATCGACAAGAGCGGCAATATCCTGATGGGCGGTTCAGGCTCAGGAGACGTCCTGGCGGAGATCAATCCCCAGGGTGCAGCGATCAACTGCCTCAACAGCGGAGGAACCGGCAACTCCGCTGGACGTGAGCTCGCCATCGATTCGCAGGGGAACGTCTGGTGGGCTACAACCCAGGGGTTGCTTGAGTTCGTCACCGATACTGGAAACTCGGCGGTCGGCACCCTCATTACACATCCGCAGCCGTCAGGCTTCAAGGTCTCCGGTCTTGCCGCTGACCAACATGGCAATATCTTTGTGGCTCCCGATGCCACCTCCGCCACGCTGTATGAGTATGTAGGCGCCGCGACGGCTACCTCGGCCGTAACCCCTGTGAGCATCGGCACTCTCGCGCTTAGCGTTACAGGAGCTCCGTACAGAAACCTCGTGGTCAACGCAGCGGGATATCTCGTAACCGAAGGGTCCGGCGGAAACTACGTCTACACGTATAGTCCTGCGACCACCACTACCACCAAGGCAACCACCACGACCGGCGGTTCCACCGTCTATGGTGCGGCCGGCGCCAGCGATGGCACGACAGTCATCGGGAACTCCTGCTGTGCGCGAGCCGGCGGCCTATTGCGAATCGATCCGACGCTCGCTGCGGCGTCGGCCATGACGAGCTATAGCCCTCTCTTTGCAGGCGGACAGAATGCCGATCGCAACATCACGATCGACGGTGCCGATAACATCTGGACCGGCGGCGCGACCTACGGCAACGACTCAACAGGCACTCTCAACGCCGTTGGAGAGTCCGACAAAAACTACCATCCTCTATCTCCCCAAGGTGTGGAACCTCCTTTGGTCTATAGCACTGCGGGAACCTATTCAGCGGGTGATGGCGATTGCGGAGCATCCACCGGCGCCACTGCGGCGGACGAGTGCCAGGTGCAGGGTGGCTTCATGAAGCCATTCTTCTACCTCAACTCTATCTATGGAATGGCCATCGATGGCTCGGGTAATGTCTGGGGAGCTCCAGACAGCAGCACTGTCGGGCAGATCAATTACTGGGTCATCGTGGGAGCAGCCGTTCCGTTGAAGACTCCCATTGTCAGCAACCTTCACTAGAGCTGCGGAGCACTTCGCGCTTATCAATGAACAGTTAGATCATTCGAGAGGAATGAGAGATAGATATGAAAAAAATTTGGTTTCTGTTGCCGGTTGCAGCCTTTTGCCTGGGGGCGTCGTTAGCGCGTGCCCAGGGCGGCGTTGTCGAAACGGGTTGCGACGATTCGCCCGAGAACCCTACAGTAGTGCTTGCGCTGGTAGGCGCGGCGGGCGCGGGCGCCACGATGCTGCGCGCGCGCATGGCGGCCAAGAGAGCAAAGAAACAGTAAGCTGATCCAAAGGTCCTGCATGTGAGTCTTCCCGAAGCATTCGATACATACCCTATTGCTGCAGGGCAACGCAGCTCGCAGAAGATCTTTACCCTCGCAACTGTGTTTGTGCTTTGCCTTCTCGCGGGGTGTGGAAGCACCAGCAGTTCCTCCGGCGGAACGCCTCCACCTCCGCCTGCGGTCGCCTTCCAGGGCAGCGTTATGGAAGGTCCCCATCCGGTAGCCGGTGCCTCGGTACAGCTCTATGCCACAGGCGCATCCGGCTATGGATCGGCATCCGCGGCGCTGCTTGCAACTCCAGTCGTCACGGACGCTAACGGTGTATTCCCTGTCGATGCCGGATCTTATGTCTGCGCCTCCGCCTCTACGCAGGTCTATCTGGTTGCTACGGGCGGCGTCGTTGGTCTTGCCTCGGGTGCGTCCAACGCGTCACTGGCGATGATGGACGCATGGGGCAGTTGCGGCGACCTTGGGTCCTCGACGAATCCCACGATCAACGAGGTGACAACGGCTGCCGCAGCGTGGGCTCTCTCTCCGTTCACGGTGTCCATGAAGAACATCGGTACCAGCGTGGGCAACCAGGCTGGGCTGGCGAATGCCTTCCTCAATGCGCACCTGCTTGCAGACGTCGTTACGGGTGTCTCGCCTTCTGCATCGATCTCCGCAAACCTTGCGCTGGAGAGCGCGAAGCTCTATAGCCTGGCGAATGTGCTGGCTGCTTGCATCTCTTCCAGTGGAGGCTCGCCGTGCAGCAGCCTGTTTGCTGCGGTCACAGCGGGTACTGAAGCAGAGCCGGCGAATACCATCGACGCGGCGTTGCGGATCGTGAAAAACCCAGCGCGCAATGTGCTGGCGATCTACCAGTCGGGGGCGTCGGTCTATGCTGGCCTGGGCGCCGCTCCCACGGACTGGACGATGAGTGTGACGATGACCGGCGGAGGCCTGAGCTATCCAGCCGGCGTTGGCGTGGATGCCTCCGGTCGGGCGTGGGTGGCTGACTACTCCGGTGGGGTGAGTGCGTTCACCGTGGCGGGCGCGCCGGTCTTCGCATCGGGTCTGTCCGCGTCGGGATTGTCGGAGGTCTTCGGCTTGACTGTTGATCCGTCTGGCAATGTGTGGGTGACTAGTGGAGGAGACGATTCGGTTGTCGAGTTCTCTGCGGCTGGGACGCTGCTCTCCGGGGCAAGTGGGTTTAGTGCGGGTGGCATCTCGTATCCCATTGCGGTTGCATCGGATTCGGCTGGGAATATCTGGGTGGTCAACAACGGCAATGGAAGTGTGGCGAAGCTCTCCGGCAACGGCTCTCCGGCTAACCCGAGCGGCTATACGGGAAGCGGGGCGTTTCCGGTGTCGGTGGCGATCGATGCTGCCGGGACGCCGTGGATTGCCAGCCAGAATGGTTTGGCGACGCATCTGTCCGCTTCGGGCGGCCTGATCCGGACGGTGACCTGCTGTGCTATTCCAAGTGGCATCGCAGTCGATCCGGGCGGTGATGCGTGGGTTGCGGACCACTATGCGAGCGCTATCGTGCATCTGTCTGGCGCGACGGGAGCGATCCTTTCCTCGACCACATCGGGAGGGCTGCGCAATCCCAATAACCTTGCGGTCGATGGTGCAGGCAATGTCTGGGCGGTGAACGACTTTACCGGTACGCTGACCGAGGTTGCTGGTTCAGCCTCTGGATCTGCCGGTGCTGCGCTGTCTCCGGCAATGGGTTATGGCGCGGGAGCGGGGTTGCAGTCGCCCTATGCGGTTGCTGTGGATGGTAGCGGAAACCTTTGGGTGTCGAGTTACGATAATGCGTCTGTTGTGCGGTTTATCGGGCTGGCTACTCCGGTGAAGACGCCACTGGTGGGCGCGCCGCAGCTTCCGTGAGTCGGAGGGTGTGGTTTGGGCTGGTATTTCGGGCGAAACCAGTGGTAAACTAACAGGACGCAGTTCAGGTGGCCGCAATAGCGGTGTCCGCTCGTACAGGCTACCTCTCGAACTCCCCCGCACAAGTCCAGACGGACCCGAGCGCTTGAGGGAGCTTCTGCGACTCAAGTTTGTTTGGAGATACGTTATGGCACAGGTATGTGAGCTTTGCGGCAAAGGCCCGCAGTTTGGTAACAACATTTCGCACGCGCACAATGTGACGCGTCGCCGCTGGAACCCGAACCTTCAGTCCGTGAAGACGGCTGGTGGTGGTGGCAACACCAAGCGCGTGAAGGCTTGCACGAGCTGCATCAAGAGCGGCAAAGTCGTTAAAGCTGCTTAGTTTTAGCTCTTAGCCCAAGATCGACGAAGCCCCGGATGCCAAGGCAGCCGGGGCTTTTCGTGTTTCTATCGGTGAGCTAAGAGTTATTTGCCCTCGAAGCTCAGTGAAGCGGAGTTGATGCAGAAGCGGTCTCCGGTTGGGCGAGGGCCGTCGGGGAAGACGTGGCCGAGGTGGGCTCCGCAGCGGGCGCAGGTGACTTCTACGCGGCGCATGCCGAAGCTGTTGTCCTCGTGCATGTCTACCGCGGTTGAGTCGATCGGAGCGTAGAAGCTGGGCCAGCCGCAGCCGGAGTCGAATTTAGTCTCTGAGGTGAACAGCGGCGCGTCGCAGGCTCCGCAGTGGTACATGCCGTCGGCGTGGTTGGTGGTGAGAACTCCGGTGAAGGCGCGCTCGGTGCCTTTCTCACGCATGACGTGGTACTGCTCCGGGGTGAGGAGCTCGCGCCATTCGGCGTCGGTTTTCTGGATCTTGGTGGGTTCGGGCATTGGTGGTGCCTCCTACGGATTAGATGCGATGGTGTTGCGTTGGCTTCGGGGGGGTACCCCCTCCCCCCCTGTGGGAGTGTCTTGGGAGTAAGTGCTTTAGAATGCTGGGCTCCGGGGAAGAGATGTCTCGTAAGTATATTCTTCTAAAGGAGTTAGCTCCAAGTGTTTCATTCTGCTGGGGTTAGAGGCAGGTTTCGGCGGGGAAACTGCAAACGCGATGTTCGCAGAGTACGCGGTGTTTCGCAGCGGAACTTGGCGTAGAGCTTGTTGTTGTGGTCTGAGTTAATTGTAGCGGGTTGGCGGGGGTAACTACGCCAAGTCTATCTGGTTTCGTTTGAGTGAGTTAGAGGGTTTGGGGGTTGACAAGATTTTGGCGGTTATTCGGAGGGGGACTCTTTGGCGATGCATTCGATTTCGACTAAGGCGTCCTTGGGGAGGCCGGCTACCTGGACGGTAGAGCGGGCGGGAGGGACGATGCCTTCGGGCGCGAAGTAGCGGGCGTAGATCTCGTTCATGACGGCGAAGTCCTTCATGTCCCTGAGGAAGACCGTGGTTTTGACGACGTGGATCATGTCGATGCCGGCGGCGGCGAGGACGGCTTTGAGGTTTTCGAGGACGCGGGTGGTTTGTTCGGCAATGCCGCCCGGGACGAGGTTGCCGGTGTGGGGATCAAGGGCGACCTGGCCGGAGGTGAAGAGGGTGTCGCCGACGCGGACGGCTTGCGAGTAAGGGCCGATGGCGGCGGGGGCGTCTTTGGTGGAGATGGCGGTCTTGTTCTGTGGCATAGGTAGATTGTGCGCTCGTGTGGGGTGGGGCGGCAAGGCTACCAAGTGAGCAGGATGAGAGAGGTAGCCTGATGCGGGAGGGTAAACGGTAGGGTGAGGGAGCTGTCTTTGATGGCGGCGGTGGTTGGTGGGGTGAGGGATTGGAGTTGGCCGGCTTGCTTGAGGGTGGCGATTTGAGCGGGCGTTGGTTGCTGGGGAGAGCCCATGGATTTCCAGGCGGTGTAGGCGTTGCTGTGGGTGTCGTCTATGCGGAGGTGCTGGAGATGGACGCTGTGGAGATTGGCGGGCAGGCCGTTGATGTGGAGGGTGACGGGAATGGTGGGGGTGGGGACGTCGTCGTCCTGGTAGTTCCAGAGGAGGATGGCGGCGGAGTGGTGGTCGACGGTAGCGAGGGCGTCGATGTCTGGGGATTGGCGGACGCCGGAGATGAGGAGGGTGTCGAGCGGGACCTGCGCGGTGCTGGTGGTGGTTACGCGCTGGCCGCTCATCTTGCCGGCCATACGGAAGACGTTGAGAACGGGTTTATCGATGCCGTTGGTGGCGAGGGTGCGGAAGCCCTGGAAGTAGTCCTTGCCTTCGAACTCGAAGGACCAGGTGAGCATGCCGAGGAGGTTGACGTGGTGACGGGCTTCGAGGTCGAGGAGCGCTTTGAGAGTGGCGGCGGTGTAGACGGGATAGAGCGGGCCGTTGCGGTAGTTGTTGGAGGGATTTTCGCGGGCGGAGCAGGCGGCGCAGCCTTCGGGATCGGCTTCCGAGAGGATGATGGGCAGCGCATGGAACTGCGGGTAGGAGGCGATGAGAGCGAAGCCTTTGTCGGCGTCGGTTAGTTCTTTGTCGAGACCCATCTGGACGTGGCCTTCGACTACTTTGGGCGAGCCTTTGACGTGGAAGGAGATGAAGTCGAAGGGGATGGGCTGGTTGTTGGCGAGGGACTTGTCGTTGGCGACGTGATGGAGGAAGGCGTCGAGAAAGGCGAGGGCTTTGGGGTCGCGGGGGCTGGTGGTGGCGGGGCCACCGACGCGGGCTTCGGGAAGGGCGGCGCGGACGCCGGCTACGGCGTAGTCGTAGAGCTTGTTGTAGTCGGCTTGAGTGCCGTGCCAGTAGGGGATGTTGGGTTCGTTCCAGACCTCCCAGTACCAGGCGGCGGTTGCGGCGTGGCCGTAACGAGCGACCATGTGTGCGGTGAAGACGCGGCAGAGTTCTCCCCATGCGGCATAGTCTTTCGGCGGCGATTGGACGCTGCCATCGAGGGTTTTGGGGTAGTGGGTTTGGTAGGGTGCGGGGCCGGAGGCGAGAGCTTCGGGCATGAAGCCGAACTCGACCATGGGACGGACGCCGGCGTCGCGGTATGCGTCGAAGATCTGGTCGAGGATTTTGAAGTTGTAGGCGGGACGGCCGTTGGCATCGAGGGTGTAGACGTTGGTGGAGCTCCACTTGAGCTCGGGGATGCCGTTGCCGGAGGTGAGGAGATGGTGGGCGCGGATGTAGACGGGGATGGGGTAGGCGTCGTGCAGCTCATGGAGGAGCTCGCGACCGTGGGGCGCGGTGGTGTAGTTGGATTCGTCGTAGCCGAACCAGGCGGTGATGGGCTTCCAGGCGGCGATGGGTTTGTTGAGGTCGACGGTGATGGTGACCGGCTCTTCGGCGGTTGCTACGGTTGCGGCGAGGGCGAGGAGTAGAGCAATGATGCGGCGCATAGAAGGCCTCGGGCGCGGGAGCGTCGAAGGCCATGATACAGGGTGATATTAGTTGTTAGGCGGCGGCGACGTTGGTGAGGCGTTGCAGGATGGAGAAGGCGGTCTCCCAGTCGGTGCCGAGGTTTTCGCGCATCTGTTGTTGAGCGCGGTTCCAGTGTGGGAGCGCGGTGCGGCGGAGCTCGAGGCCAGTGGGGGTGATGGTGTAGAGGGACTGGCGGCGGTCCGCAGTAGAGCGCGAACGCTTGAGCCACTTGTTGGCGATAAGGAGACGGAGATTGCGCGAGAGGGTGGTCTGGTCGAGGTCGAGGAAGTCGGCGAGATCAAGCTGCGAGAGATTTGGGCGCTCGGCGAGCACGGATAGAAGGCCGAACTGCGCGGGGGTGAGGTTGCAGGGACGAAGGTGGTCTTCGTAGAGACGCGTGAGGGAGCGCGCGGCGCGGCGGGTGTTGAGGCAGAGGCAGGTCATGGGCGGTTGTTAGTTGTTGGTTGTTAGTTCTTAGTTGGGGTTTGGGTGGGTTGGTTTTGGAGGAGCATTTGGAGAGGGGCTAATGGGCCTAGTGGGATTAGGTCGAACTCCATCATTTTGTGTTGGCCGAGTGGGAGTTTTTCGAGGATGGCGCGGGCCTCTTCGACGGTGGTGCAGTTCATGATGAAGACTACGCCGTCGCCGTCGTTGCGGAAGTACCACTGGTCGATTTTGCCCGCGAGATAGAGGCGGAGGGTGGCGGGGACTTCGTCCTTGAGGACTGGGGCGATGGTGGCGCGGGTGTTACCGGGGGTGAGGTGTCCCATGGCGAGGATGCGGGTTGTGGGGACGGTGGGGACTTGGGCGATGGCGAGGGTGGCTGCGGATAGGGTGAGGGTGAGGAAGAGGTGTTTGAGCTTCATTGCATGTATATACATGGATATTTGGAATGGGGCAAGGGATTTGTAGATGGTTTGGTGGATCTGCTCGCGGTGCTCGCCTGTGCAATCGAAATACGGGGGTTTCTCCACTGCGCTGCTTTTCGGTCGAAATGACAGAGTGATAGCAACGACGGCTGATTAGTTGAGATTGCGGGATTCGAGGCGGGATTGGAGGTTTTTTTTGTGGCGGCGGCTTAGGCGGAGGGTGGTGGTGTTGTCGTTGAGGAGGACGTCGTATTCGCCTATTTTGTTGATTTGCAAGGACTTTACGCGGTCGATTTGGACGATGGCGGAGCGGTGGATGCGGCAGAAGAGATTGGGGTCTAATTCGGCTTCCAGTTCGGCCATGCTGCGGCGTAAAAGATGGGTTTTTGGGCCAATATGGAGGCAGGAGTAGTAGTCGGCGGCTTCGATCCAGTCGATTTCGGAGAGTTTTAAGAAGTGAATCTGGCCTGCGCTTTTTACGGTGAGTGACGGTGAGGTTGGCGGGTCGTACGGTGGAACGGCACGGTGTTTTGCACGGTCGAGAGCACGGTGGAATCGACCGTTGTCGAAGGGCTTGAGGAGGTAGTCGAGGGCGCCGGTTTCGAAGGCGCGGAGGGCGTACTTGTCGTAGGCGGTGACGAAGATGATGGCGGGAGGGAGGTGGGTGCCGAGCATCTCTAGGACGTCGAAGCCGTCTAGCTCGGGCATCTCTACGTCGAGGAAGAGGAGGTCGGGTTTGAGGGTGCGGATTGCGGTGAGGGCTTCGGCGCCGGAGGAGCACTCGGCGATGATTTCG
>Ga0302313_10001932_pt1 | contig 15016 bp, 14 predicted proteins | sample III_Palsa_N2_2_FD_200454 | JGI IMG/M metagenome (GOLD analysis project Ga0302313, IMG submission 200454) | Peat permafrost microbial communities from Stordalen Mire near Abisko, Sweden - III_Palsa_N2_2 | ecosystem: Environmental > Terrestrial > Soil > Palsa > Peat permafrost | place: Sweden...
AAACCTGTCAACCCCCAAAACCACCAAACCCCGCGCCAATCCAGCACAATCGCGTGGCGTAGCAGTTCCACCCCACCCGCTATACTTAATACAGAGATAAAACCCCCGCAACCGAGAAATTCTCGCTAACCCGTTTAGAAACAATATTTTGCCTCTAACCCATTCAGAATGAATATTTTGCAGACACCGAAAAACGCAAACAACAGAAACCATTGACTTTAGCCAGGGTAACCCCCCACGCTATCGCACAAACAGAGCCATCCCACAGCAATCTGATCTACCCTTCCAACAGACCACCATGCCCACACACCCACCCCGCCACATCCACCTCATCGGCATCTGCGGCACCGCCATGGCCTCCCTCGCCGGCATGCTCCAGCTTGCGGGACACCGCATCACCGGCTCCGACACCGCCGCCTACCCGCCCATGAGCGACCAGCTCGCCACCCTCGGCATCCCCGTCTACGAGCCCTACGCGGAGATCAACCTAACGCCCCGCCCCGACCTCGTCGTCGTCGGCAACGCCATCTCCCGCGGCAACGTCGAGCTCGAGCACGTCCTCGACACCCGCATCCCCTTCACCTCCATGGCCGCCGTCCTCCACGACGAGTTCCTCCTCGGCCGCGAGCCCCTCGTCGTCGCCGGAACCCACGGCAAGACCACCACCACCAGCATCCTCGCCTGGATCTACGAGGTCGCCTCCCGCAACAATCCGGCACTCGCCCCATCCTTCCTCATCGGAGGCGTCGCCGAAAACTTCGGCACCAGCTTCAAAGTCCGCCCAACAAAACCCTTCATCCTCGAAGGCGACGAGTACGACACCGCCTTCTTCGACAAGGGCCCCAAGTTCCTCCACTACTTCCCCGACGCCGCCATCCTCACCCACGTCGAGTTCGACCACGCCGACATCTACCCCGACCTCACCGCCGTCAAAACCGCCTTCAAGCGCCTCGTGAACCTCATCCCCCGCCGTGGCCGCGTCATCGCCTTCGACGGCAGCGAGAACGTCACCGAGTGCGTCGCAAAGGCCTTCTGCCCGGTCGAGCGCTACGGCTTCGCGCAGGCCTCCCACTGGCGTCTCTCCAACCTCCGCCACGAAGGCTCCCTAACACGCTGGACCCTCACCCGCGGCGGCGAACCCTTCGCCGAACTCACCCTCCCCATGGCCGGCGAGCACAACGCCCTCAACGCCACCGCCGCCGCAGCTCTCGCCGCCGGTCAGGGCGTCCCCGTCGAAGCCATCGTCGAAGCCCTGGCCACCTTCAAAAGCGTCAAGCGCCGCCTCGAAGTCCGCGCCATCGTCGAAGGCGTCACCATCATCGACGACTTCGCCCACCACCCCACCGCCATCCGCGAAACCCTCCGCGCCCTGCGTGAGTCCTACCCCGGCCACCGTCTTTGGGCCGTGCTCGAACCCCGCTCCAACACCCTCCGCCGCAACGTCTTCGAACTCGAACTCGTCGAAAGTCTCGCCCTCGCCGACCGCGTCATCCTCGCCGCCGTCTTCAGGTCCGAGAGCATCCCCGCACCCGAGCGCCTCCACCCCGAGCACGTCGTCGAAGCCCTCAACCAGCGCGACATCCCCGCCACCCTCCTGCCCGACGCCGACGCCATCGTCGCCAACCTCACCCCGCAGCTTCAGGACGGAGACGTCGTAGCCATCCTCTCGAACGGCGGCTTCGGCGGCATCTACCAGAAGCTCCCCTCAGCCATCGCCGCCCGCGTCCCCACCGCAGAGCACGCATAACACCACGAAATCACCACGAAATCACCACGAAAACGCAGCGTCCATCCGTCTGCGATATCCTGCAACCTGGTATGCTCGCAACCCTAAAAATGGTCTTTGTCTACCTCACCCTCGGCCCTATCGCCGGGATTCTGGGCATTCCTTACTGTTTCCTCATCCGGGACATCAACCCGCTCTATCGCGTCGCCATGTGGATCATGGGCACCGGTGTCCGCGCCGCCGGCATCCGCACCGAGATCGCCGGCACCGAAAACATCCCCGCCGGACGCAGCTGCATCTTCATGTGCAACCACGTCTCGAACCTTGACCCACCGGTCGTCCTTCCCGTCCTGCCCGGCCGCAGCTCGGTTCTCCTCAAAAAAGAACTCATGAACATCCCCATCCTCGGCACAGCGATGCGCATGGGCAAGTTTGTCCCCGTAGAGCGTGGCAACCGCCGCGACGCCGCCAAGGCCAGCGTAGAAGCCGCCGGCGACGCTCTCCGCTCCGGTCTCCACATCCTGGTCTTCCCCGAGGGCACCCGCTCCCGCGACGGCAGACTCGCGACCTTCAAAAAAGGTCCGTTCTTCCTCGCCCAGCAGACGCAGGCGCCGATCGTCCCCATCGCCCTCGCCGGCACGCAGACCATGATGCACAAAGGCAGCTCTGCCATCACGCCAGGAATCGCCCGAATGCAGTTCCTGCCCGCAATCGAGCCCTCACAGTACCCAACCCGCGAAGACCTGCTGCGCGCCGTAAGAAAAGCTATCGCCGACGCTCTCCCACCGGAGATGCAGCCCGAAGACTACTTGACGATGGCGTTATAACCATCCGTCAGCAGACGTTGCCGCATCGCATCGGCATCTTTCCTGCTCGCGAACGGCCCGATCTGCACATGCAGCAGCTTGTCCTGCGGCACCTGCCGAATCGCCACGCTGTAGCCGCGCTTCTTCAGCGCACTCACCAGCACATCCGCATCTTCCTGGTGCGAGACGGCAGCAATCTGCACCACCGCCGAACCGATTCCCGGCACTGCAACCGGAGCAGGAGCCGCTGCCGCCGGAGCCACTGGACGACCCAGCGAAACCGCCCTGACCGCCGGATTCGCCGGAGCAGGAGCCGCTGCCGGCGCAGCCGCTGAGTTAGACACCTGCGCTCTGGTCACAGCCGCAGGAACAGCTTTGGCTGGCGGCGCAGAATCGTCACTGGTAATGGCCGCAGACTCTTCGCTCTGGCGCGCTGCGGAAACACCATGATTGACAGGGCTCGCCGGCGACGGCTTCGAGCCGCCCCCATCCACCGAAGCCGTGGAATCGGTGGAACCCGCGACCACCTGTGCCGAGTGCCGTCCCATGCTGTAGCCGAAGCCGAAGAAGACCGCACAGAGCAGCGCCAGCACAAAAAAAATCCCAAGGATCATCGAGGTCCCGAGAGAGATCTCGCGATCGCGCTCTTCAGGCTCAAGCAGATCCTGCCGACGATGGTCGTTATTGTAGGAACCGTTCACGGTTAGTCCTTCTTCTCCTCCACTGCGCTGGGCGTGAGCGTCCTGTTGAGCAGGTTCATCAGCTCCATCGGCAGCGGGAAGACGATGGTCGTATTCTTTTCGACACCAATCTCGGTCAGGGTCTGAAGATAGCGCAGTTGCAGCGTCATCGGCTGCGTCGCCATCAAAGCGGCTGCATCCACCAGCTTGGCCGCTGCATTGAACTCGCCCTCGGCATGGATGATCTTGGCTCTGCGTTCGCGCTCGGCCTCCGCCTGCTTGGCCATCGCACGCAGCATCGACTCGGGCATGTCCACCTGCTTCACCTCGACCGAGACGACCTTCACCCCAAACGGCGCAGTATGTCCGTCAATCAGCGTCTGGATGCGCAGATTCAACGCCTCGCGATGCGCCAGCAGACCGTCAAGGTCGACCTCGCCCAGCACCGAGCGCAGGGTCGTCTGCGCAAACTGCGAGGTCTGATAGATGTAGTTCGCAACCTCGATCACAGCCTTCGTGGGATCGACAACCCGCAGGGTAATCACCGCATTCACCTTCAGCGTGACGTTGTCCCTCGTGATGACGTCCTGCGGGGGAACCTCCATCGCCTCCTGGCGCAGGCTCACGCGCACCATCTGTACGATCGGACGAAACACCCACACCACGCCGGGCCCTTTGGCCGCCAGCTTGCCGACGCGACCAAGGGTAAAGATCACGCCTCGCTCATACTCATTCAGAATCTTGATGGAGTTGAGCAGATAGAGGACAACGATTGCGACAGCAAAGAGTACGGGGATGGACATAATCTGCGTAGAACCTCTGGATGACCCGACTTCGGCCACCGCTGCGATTGTAAAGCAGTCGCAGCGGAAGAGATTGTCGCCGTCTAAAAGTGCAGGTAAAAGCCGATACCGGGCTCAAAGGTCGAGGTATGCTGCTGAATCGTCAGATAATTGGTCTCGAAGTCAGGAGCCTTGAAGAACACCTGCCGCACCTGCGCGCGAAGGCCGAAGTGTGGCGAAAGCACCGTCTGCTCCACGCCAACCGAGTAGTAATACGCCGCGCGCGCCTGCTTGATCAGACCTTCACCACCGCCCGGCGTGGGCCGGAAAGCCATCGTGCCAAGCCCTGCGACGGCAAACGGCTTCAGGCCAAACAAGGGGTGCAGATGGGCAACATACCCGAACGTATACTCTGCCGCATTCTGCTGCACGCCCCCGACGGACGGTACGCCATTCACAGGCTGCGTTCCGAAAGGAGTGAAGGTATCCGTGTACCGCGCATAGCCATAATTCAACTCAAATCCGACGAGCGGCTTCGCGACATAGCGCAGCGTAACCAGCGCGCCCAGCGTATTGCCTGGGCTCAGATGCACGGTCGTCGGTACAGCTTCGACAGTGGCGGTCCCGCTGGAGTCCCTGTTGAATACACCGATACCGGTAATGCCTAAATCGATACGATCAAGCTGCCGATCGAGTCCTGGATACTGGGGTGGTTCCTGAGCCTTGACGGTTGGGGCTGCCAGAATTGCCAGCGCGCACAGCAAAAAGGTCCGGACACACAACGGGCGAGACACATTCAACATCAGGACAAAACTCCCTTATCCAAAAACTATTCCACTACCAGTCTACCCTGCGCGGGGGCCTGCACGGCGTTCCAAAGCGCGGTTATACCGAATCCTGAAGAAGATGCATCCGCGGATTTCCTGCCTCGCTCAGGTCGAGCTGAACCGGAATGCCCAGCGGCAGCGTGATGTTGGCTGCCTCCACATGGCCACAGCGCAGCCCAATGGCGATCGGCCCGCCGAAGTCGCGGAGAGCGTGGAGGATAGCGCGGTCGAGATAATCCTCCTGATCCGGCGCCACACATTGGCGCATATCGCCAAAGACGATCCCACGCACTTTTTCCAGCAGCCCCGCGTAGCGCAGGTGCAGCAGCATCCGGTCCCACTGGTAAGGTTTGGTGCCGATATCTTCGAGAAACAAAATGCTGCTCGTGTCGATGCGCGGGGCATACGGCGTACCCAGCCCCTCCGCGAAGATGGAAATACACCCGCCGTTCAGCAGCCCCTCCGCCCGTCCAGGGCGAAGCACACGAAGCCCATCCGCGGCACCCAGCGACCATCGGCCCTCGCCGGAAAGACCTGCACCCCAGCTCGCCAGATCGACCCCATTCTCTCGTGCAAAGTCGGCAGCAACCATAGGGCCGTAGAAGGTAATCAGATTGGCCTCGTTGTGCAGCCAGCAGTGCAGCGAAGTATGGTCGCTGTAACCGATAAAAGCCTTGGGGTTGGCTCGAATCAACCCGGCCTTGAGATGCGGCAGCAGCTCCGCCGAACCCCACCCCCCGCGCGTACAGACAATACCGTCGATCCTCGGATCGGCAAACGCGATATGCAGATCGTCGAGGCGCTGTTGCAGCGTCCCCGCATAGTACAGCGGGCCGTTGTCGAGCGCATGTGGCCCGAGAATCGTCTTATACCCAAGCTCCTGCAGACGCCGGATACCCTCCTGCACCAGCTTAGGCTTCGGCGTACTCGCCGGCGAAACCACCGCGAGCGTCGCCCCCGGACGCAACGCAGCCGGCCTTACCGCCTTCGCCATTGGGTTCTTCACAGCCCGTTGACCTCGCCGCGACAGATGATCTCCGCCGGCCCGGTCAACCGCATCGCCGCATCGTTCGCCGGCCAGACAGTACGCTGCGGCCCACCTTCAGCGACTGCCGTCAGTTCGCGTTCCGTCTCCCGCAGCGCTATCGCCGCTGCAGACGAAGCGCAGGTGCCGGTACCCGAAGAGGTCGTGGGACCACACCCACGCTCATAAATCCGAAAAGCAATCTCCGAAGGAGAGAGCACCCGCACAAACTCAACGTTCGTGCCGTGCGGAAACAGAGGACTGGTGCTGATCTTTGCGCCAAGCTCCTGCCACGCCTGCCCATGCGCGCTGAAGTCCTCGCTATCGACAAACAAAACAAAGTGCGGATTGCCGACATTCACCATCGCCCCCGGAACATTCCCCACCCCAGGAACTTCGATGGTGCGCTGCATCACACGCGGGACCCCCATCCCGCTCTCAATCAGGTAAAACGGATCGGCTGCCTCGACCACCTGACACGTCCGAACCCCGCCATGCGTCCCCAGCGCAACCTGCTGCAGCCCCTCGCTGCTGGCCAGCCACGCGGCAACGCAGCGAGTGCCATTGCCAGAGAGCTCAGCCTCACTTCCGTCGGCATTGAAGAGGCGCAAAAAAAGTTCGCCATTGGCCCTTCGCTCCAGAAACTCAATACCGTCCGCTCCAACACTGGTATTCCGCGCACACAATTTGCGAGCCAGATCGGCGTGACGGCGCTGCGCCAGCGGCTCGTCGATGAGGAGGAAGTCGTTGCCGCAGGCGTGTGCTTTTACAAACGGAATCATGATCCTCTTATTCTGCCTTATCTGTTCGCTACATCTTTGGAGTCGGCGTCGAAGAACCGAATCGACTGGACCGATAGATCCGCGCACAGGGCTGGCCGGTAGTGCAAAGAATAGTCAGCTCCGTCAGATCCTGCGGATGCGCCGCAACAGCAGCCGACACCTGATCTCCGGCGATGGCGACAACATACGCCGCATGGTCTGCAGGAGCCGCCAGCGCGGCCTTCCAGCTATCGTAGTCGCTCTCGTTCAGAGTCTGCCGCAGCGGTATCCCAGCCCCCTGCAGAGCCCCAACATGGTCGGAGTTATACATCAGAATCGGTACCCCGGCAGGAAAGCTCTTCAGCTCGCGAGCAAGCGACGACTCAAAGGCAATGCGAGTGGTTGAGTTGGCGACCGCCTCTTTAAGTACCAGCGGAAGCCGATAGATCATCCCCGCCGCATTGAGAACAATCAGCAGAAGAGCGATGGGCTGAGCCAACCGCACCGCCAGCGGATAAGACTCACTCCATCGCCGCTCTGCCCAGTTCACCAGCAGAAACATAAACACGGCAAAGGCAGGCAGCATCTCCATGCCGTACCGCGAGTTGTAATAAGAGTGCGGCCAAAGCTGCGGGATGAAGATCGGCACGGAGCCATAGGCGATCGAATAAATATAAAACGGCAGCGGCACCCACAGCAGCAGCGAAGGCAGAGTAAACCGGCGGCGAATAGCCAGCACCATACCCGCGAGCGCTGCGGCCATCACCGCAAAGCCCGTCTCCCACACAGCCGCATCGACCTGCGCCGTGCGCGTATAGAGAATCAGCGCCCAAAGCGGATCATGCCATCCGCGATAGTGTCCCGAACCGGACGGCGTAGTCCTCTTCTCAATCGCCATAGCCGAATATGGCCCACGCATAAAGTCCAGCGGATCGTGAAAGAAATGCTGGTTATACGCAAGCCAGCCAACCGGCCCCGCCACCACAAGCAGCGTGAACACGACAAACGACGGAGCGACTCTGCGCCAGACCTCGCGATTGCGCGCCAGCGTCACCGTCAGCACACACCACACCGCCGCGCCAACGATCCATCCGTCATACCTGGTAAAGACAGCCGCAAGCACGAACAGCGCAATCAGGATCAACCGCCTCGCAACAAACGCGTGACGCGCAGCATGAACAGCGGCAACGCACTCCACCGTGAGCAGCGTCGTCCATATCAGAATCGCCAGAAACAACGGCTCCGTCATCGCCGTGGTCGCGAGGTACAGCAGGTTTGGATTCAGCGCATAAAAAGCCGCCGCCGCAACCGCCCATCGCATCATCATCATGCGCCGCGCCAGCCGATAAATCCCGGCGACGCTCGCGATGTAGCAGAGCAGCGAAGGCCACGCACCAGCCAGGCCATTCTGCCACCACTCCAGCTTCTGCACGAACGGCAGAATCAGCAGATGAGGCAGCGGCAGCCACACGCCGCCAAGCTGCACCAGCCCTGGATTGCGCGAGTCCAGAATGCGGCGCGCAATCCCAAGGTGCGCGACCGCATCTCCATAAAGCAGCAGATACCCACGCGAATAACAGATCATCAGCGCAAGAAAGCCAAGCAGCACCGCGCCCATCGCTATCGGAAACGTCTCCTCGCGCGTCGCTGGCTGCACCCCATCCGGAAGCTCCTCCACAAAAGCAGGAGCTTTAGCCTCAGCCTGTGCCGCTGGTACCGTCCGCCTGGCCGAACTACGCCGTCGCGTGGTCAAGGTGCGAGATCTCCCTGAAGAGGTTGAAGCGTTCATCGATCTCTTCGCGCGTTACGTTCTGCAGCCGCTCTGTGCCAAACCGCTCGACGGCAAACGAACCCATCACGCCGCCATAGAACATCGCCGTGCGAAGAACCGCAGGAGTCAGCTCCGGCTGTGACGCAAGATATCCATAGAACCCGCCCGCAAAAGAATCACCCGCGCCCGTAGGATCGACAACCTCGGCCAACGGCAGCGCCGGAGCGCGGAAAGGCCGCAAAGCTTTGCCGTGCCCCGGAAAAGAGCGATCGCTGAAGAATGCCGTCGCGCCATACTCGCCGTGCTTCACCACCAGCGTCTTCGGCCCCATGGTGAGCACCTTCTCCGCAGCCAGCACCAGGTTGCGTTCCCCGGCGAGCATCCGCACCTCACCGTCGTTAATCAGCAGCACATCGAGCTCGCGCAGAACCTTCGCCAGATTCGCACCATGATCGGCAATCCAGTAGTTCATCGTGTCGCCGCAGACCATCTGAACCTTCGGCATCTGGCTGCGCACGCGAGCCTGCAGAACGGGATCGATATTCGCGAGAAAAAGATACTCGCTGTCCTTATAGCCTTCGGGCAGCTTCGGCTCGAACGTCTCAAAAACATTTAGATCCGTACCCAGCGTCTTCGCCTCATCCATGTTGCCCGAGTAAGAACCGGTCCAGTGAAAACTCAGCCCGTTCGCCCGCTCCAGCCCCTGCGTATCGATACCGCGCCGTGTCATGACTGCCTCATGTTCAGCAGTAAAATCCTTGCCCACAACCGCGATCACACGAACCTTCGTGAAATAGCTGGCAGCGAGAGCGAAGTGCGTCGCCGCACCACCCAGACAATGGTCTACCTTGCCATGCGGCGTCTCAATGCTGTCGAACGCGACCGACCCTACCACTAGAATTGCCATAAGCTCCTGTATTGAAAACAATTAAATTTATTTGTAACTATTACCAGCACATAAAATATTGACGGCAAAAAAACATTGCCCGTTACAGATATTTATCCAGCAGAATCGCCAGCTTTTGACGCGTCTCCGCAGGAATCGCCTTACGATCGGTGAGAATGGCATACTTCAGCGCATCAACGCAGGCACACGCCTTGTCCCCCTTAGGCATCGCGGCAATAGCGGCGCGCACGACCTTAGCCGCGTTATCCGCATTCTGGTGCAGCACCGCAACCACCTGATCGACGGTGACGTCGTCATGTCCCTCACGCCAGCAGTCGTAGTCGGTCACCATCGCCATCGTCGCGTAGCAGATCTCGGCTTCGCGTGCGAGCTTCGCCTCCTGCAGATTCGTCATACCGATCACATCCGCGCCCCAGCTCCGATAAAGATTCGACTCCGCGCGCGTAGAAAACTGCGGCCCTTCCATACAGACGTAAGTACCGCCGCTCTTGCCCACAACACCCACCGCATCACACGCCTGCTTCAGCACCGAAGCCAGCGGCCCGCACACCGGATCGCCGAACGCGACATGCGCCACGATGCCTTCGCCGAAGAACGTAGACACGCGAGCATACGTGCGGTCGATGAACTGATCCGGAATCACAAAATCCGTCGGCTTATGTTCTTCCTTCAGCGACCCCACCGCCGACACCGAAAGAATCGTCTCGACACCCAGCATCTTCATGCCAAAAATATTCGCGCGAAAGTTCAGCTCGCTCGGCAGAATGCGATGCCCACGCCCATGCCGCGCCAGAAACGCAACACTCCGGCCCTCAAGCTCGCCCAGAACAAAAGCATCTGAGGGATCGCCAAACGGCGTCGTCAGGCGTTCTTCACGCACGTTGGTAAATCCTGGCATGGCGTACAGACCACTGCCCCCGATGATGCCGATCTCAGCCTTCTTCAATCCCGTTTACTCCCTTACCGGACGCTGTCCGCTTTAAATGTTGAGTCTGTAGAAGTATATCGTTGCAGGGCGCTTCCATTCGCCACGCCAAACGATGCCAGCAGATGCGCCATCGACAAAGACAGCTCATGCGTCGGCGCAGAGGCCTGCTGTATACGCCCTACCGGCTGCGCGCTCGCAATGCTGTCACGCAGCTTCCGAGCCAGCGCAAGGTCGAATCCCTCCCCGATAAAAACACCGTTCCGCGAACGCGAGATCAGCACATCGCCCTCGCTGGTCGAGTAAACCTGCTCATTCTCATCGGCCTCGTCCTTCCCCCGTCGCACGACGTTCGAATACTTCCGCGGAATCTGCTCAGCATAGACGCGCATAAACGAACGCGCCGAATCCGCATTCTTCCACTGCGAGTAGTACAGCAGCGCAATCGACGCCGTCGACTCCTTCTCCGCCGCAGTCACCGCAGACTTACGCTGCGCCGCGTAATACACGCCGCCATCCCACTCCGGAGCCAGCGCCACCGCGATCTCGCGTCCGCCAAACAGCTCAGTCAGAATGCGCACATCCAGCTCCCCCATCACGCCAATGTCGTAAGGCGTGTACTCCGGGTCGATCAGAGGATGAATATCGGGCAGCCGCAGCACCGGCACCGGCGCATGCGCCAGATACGCCGCCGGCTCCATAATCTCGTAGCTCGACGAGGGCGGATTCGTCAGCGTACCCGCAAACGCCGCCTCTGTACCTGCCTTAATCAGAACCGCCTGTTCAAAGTTCAGCCCTTCGCTGTAAGGAAACAGCAGCGACTGCTGCAGCATCAGCGGAGCCCGTGCCATGATCGGCGACCCGCTCGTATCCGCAACCTGGTTCTTCCATCGTTCCGCCAGCTCAGGCGAGTTTTTCAGTGTCCTGCCCGTTGGACGCAGCGAGTAGTCGACAAAAACCGCCATCGCCTGACCCTCCGCAACCGCGTCCCGCGCAGTCTCCGCCTCATCCACCTGCAGATGCCGATTATCGTCCTGCACATTTTTTGAGGTCGCATTCAGAGCCACATCCGACCACTTCGTCAGATTGATCTTCTGGTCCTGCAGCGCATGCGTCAGCTCATGAGCCAGCACCGGCTTCTGCTCATCCGGCTGAATCCAGTCCAGCAGATTCACCGTCTTCGTCTTGTTGTCGTAAAAGCCCGCGATCTGCTCCGTCAACAGGCTCACCAGAAACGGACGCAGCTGAAAATCCCGATCCAGCAGCCCGAACTTCTTCAGCACAATCTCCGAGCGCTCCATCCGCTTCGTGCCTTCATCCTCGTCGAACTTTGTTTTGAGATAGCGATTCACCTCATCGCGCGAGATCAGTTTGCGTTTCACACTGTGCTCAATCGGCAGCTTCGTGTCCGTGCTCACAAAGCTCAGAATCTCATCGACCGAACGAAACAGCTCCTTCGCCTGATCTTTCGTCATCGGCTTCTGGCTGTCGGTCTGCGCCGCAGCCTGCCCGTCAGCGGGAGTCGATGCCTGTCCCGCGTACGCCACACAGTTCATTGCCAGCAGCGCCGCCGCCACGATCCATGCCCCTAAACCTGTGCCCCTGCCGCAAAGTCCTCGCTGCAATGTACCCCTCTCAATCCACCGCTATAATCAAGTGTACGCAGACTTTCGCGTACCGTCCGCTATGACCCCACCCGCACAATCCGATCTCCGCGTTTCATCCCCGGCGACCCTCCCCGCGCAGCTCACCGCCCTCCTCCAGGGCGCAGGCATCTCTCCGCTCGAGAACACCGGCTGGATTCGTGCCACCGGCGACGACCGCGTCCGCTGGCTCAACGGCATGGTCACCAACTCCATCCAGCAGTTGCAGCCCGGCGAAGGAACCTACAACTTCCTGCTCAGCGTGCAGGGACGCATCCAGGGCGACGCCTACATCTTCGCCGAGCCCGACGCTCTCCTCCTCGAGACAGCCTCATCGCAGATCTCTGGCCTCATCGCGCTGCTCGACCGCTTCATCATCATGGACGACGTGGAGTTAGCCGATCTCACCGGCGCCTCGTCAGGCCTCTCGATCACCGGCCCCCAGGCAGCCTCGCTGCTAGCGCAAATCGGCCTCCCGGTCGAAGCCCTCGGCGACTTAGCCAGGCAGACATTCCCCTGGAAGTCCACGGAAATCACCATCATCCACGCCTACAGCCCGATGGTGCCGCGCTACGAACTCTGGACCGACTCCGCAACCGCCGCCGCCCTCACTCAGGCCCTCCTCGACGCCGAAGCCATTTTCTGCGAACCCCAAAGCCAGGAGTGGCTCCGCATCCTCGAAGGCACGCCTCTCTACGGCGTCGACATCCGCGACCGCGAGCTCCCGCAGGAGACCGCCCAGACCCGCGCCCTGCACTTCGCCAAAGGCTGCTACCTCGGCCAGGAGATCGTCGAACGCATCCGTTCCCGCGGCAACGTGCATCGTACGTTCGCCGCCTTTCGCCTCGACGGAGAACTCCCCGCTCCCGGCACAAAGCTGAACTCAAACGGCAAAGATGTCGGCGAGCTCACCACCATCGCCTCCATTCCACTTCCCGCAAACCAGAGCATTGTGCAGCTTGCCCTCGGCTATATCCGCCGCGAGGTGCTGGACCTCAACTCGCCGCTTGCTTATTCTGGCGGCGTTGCAACTTCTGTCTCCCTTCCGTTTCTTAACCGCTGAGCCTCCTGCTTCCGGCCTGCATCTGAATCTTCCGAGAGAGTGTGATTTATGTCTGAACAAAATAAGCCCTTCGTTGTTACCGACCGCCGCAAGTTCACCATGGATGGCGATATCCGACCTGACGCCGACCCCTCACCCGAGAAGGAAAAGCGCACTGTGCTTCCCGACCCACCAGCCTCGGTCGCCTCTTCCCCCCTTGCCTCCCCAGAAGAGCTCGAGCCGGAACCCGAGCTCCCCCCACCGCCGACCGCCGAGCAGAACGACCAGGCCCGGCGCGCCTACGAGATGACCGCCGACCGCCTCGACACCGCCATTCGCTCCGCCAACCCCGGCATGGACCATCCTCCGGCGATGAACTTCGAGCAGCTCGTCCAGTCCGTCTACATGACCGCCATCATGCAGCTCGGCGGAGCCACCCAGGAGGGCCAGCCCCCCCAGGTCGACATCCTCGGCGCCCGCCAGAGCATCGATATGCTCTCCGTCCTCTCCGACAAAACCAGGGGCAATCTCTCCGCCGAAGAGGAACGCCTCCTCAACAGCGCCCTCTTCGAGCTACACATGGCCTTCCTCGAAGTCACTCAGGCTCTCGCCCGGTCAGCCGCTGCGAAATCCCAGGGCGCACCTCGCCCCAATCCCTCCGGCCCGAGCATCGTCCGCTAACCGATGGAGGCGACGCTCACCTTTCTGGGCACCGGCACCTCGATGGGCGTGCCCACGCTCGGCTGCGACTGCGCGGTCTGCACCTCGGCCGTCTCTCCCAACGGAGATCCTCGCAACCGGCGCACCCGCACGTCCATCCGCCTCGCCTACAACCAGCACACCGTCCTCGTCGACACCGGCCCGGACTTCCACGCCCAGGCCCTGCGCGAGGGCATCCGCCGCGTCGACGCCGTGCTCTACACCCACGGCCACGCCGACCACGTCCTCGGCTTCGACGATCTCCGTCCCCTCAGCTTTCACGCCAACGGCAATCTCCCCATCTACGCCGACGACGAAACCGCCGGCGTCATCGAGCGCATCTTCGAGTACACCTTCCGCAAGGCCGACCGTTACCCCACCAGCGCCCGCGTCCAGCTTCACCGCATCGACCCCGCGCCCGGTGCCGGCTTCGATCTCTTCGGCGCCCACTTTCAGCGCATCCCCGTCACCCACGGCCGCCAGCAGATCACCGGCTACCGCTTCGGCTCCGCGGCCTACCTCACCGACATGAGCGACATCCCCGAGGTCAGCGTTCCTCTCCTGCAAAACCTCGACATCCTCATCCTCGACGCGCTCCGTCACGACCCGCACCCCAGCCACTCGCACCTCGAAAAATCCATCAGCTTCGTCGAGCAGCTTAAACCGAAGCGCGCCTTCTTCACCCACATGGGCCACGATCTGGACCACAGCGCCACAGAGGCCATCCTCCCATCGCACATCCGTCTCGCTCACGATGGCCTGCAAATCAACTTCGAGATCGCCTGATGCAGATATACCGCCAACTCGCAGAAATCCCCGCAAACTTCGGCCCTTCGATCGCCACCATCGGCAACTTCGACGGTGTGCATCGCGGCCACCAGTGGGTCATCGCCGAGGTCGTCGCCCGCGCCCGCACCCTCGGCCTCGTCTCCATCGCCATCACCTTCGACCCGCACCCGGCCCGCGTCATCCGCCCCGAATCCAGCCAGCCCCTCATCACCCCGCTCGCGCAGAAGCTCGAACTCCTCGCCGCAACCGGCATCGACGCTGTCCTCATCCTGCCCTTCACCATCGAACTCTCGCACATGACCGCCCGCATCTTCGCCACCGAGGTCCTGCAACAAACCCTGCACGTCACCGAGCTGCACGAAGGCGAAAACTTCCGTTTCGGCTACCAGGCCGAGGCCGGCGTCGACAGCCTCGAAACCCTCGGCCACGAGCTTGGCTTCACCGTCCGCGTCTACGCCCCCCGAGCCGTCCGAAACCAAACCATCCGGAACCAAACCAGCCGCGACTTGACCATCAGCGACCAGACCATCTCCTCCAGCCGCATCCGCAACCTCATCGCCGCAGGGGACGTCAGCCGAGCCCGTTCGCTCATCGGCCGCCCCTTCTCCATCCACAGCACGCCAGCCTCAGGCCG
>Ga0302313_10001935_pt1 | contig 15008 bp, 11 predicted proteins | sample III_Palsa_N2_2_FD_200454 | JGI IMG/M metagenome (GOLD analysis project Ga0302313, IMG submission 200454) | Peat permafrost microbial communities from Stordalen Mire near Abisko, Sweden - III_Palsa_N2_2 | ecosystem: Environmental > Terrestrial > Soil > Palsa > Peat permafrost | place: Sweden...
ACCGAGGCGAAATCCAGCTCCGAGCTGGAGCTGCCCGACGCCACCGACGACGCGGCGCCGCCGCCCAGCCCGATCAGCATCGCCGGGCCGCCCAGTACGATCACCTTGTTGCCCGGCTGCACGGCGTGCTTCAGCACATGGCCGGGACGCAGATTGGCCAGGCCACCGGCCAGCATGATCGGCTTGTCGTAGCCACGGCGCAGGCCGGACTCACCGGTTTCGTGTTCGTAGGTGCGAAAGTAGCCGCCTAGACATGGACGGCCAAACTCGTTGTTGAACGCGGCCGCACCCAGCGGGCCGTCGCGCATGATCTCGAACGCGCTGGCCATGCGCGGCGGCAGCGGGCGGTCGATTTCCCACGGCTGCGGGTGACCGGGAATGCGCAGATCGGACACCGAAAAACCGGTGAGGCCGGCTTTCGGCTTGCCGCCGCGACCGGTGGCGCCCTCGTCGCGAATTTCGCCGCCGGCGCCGGTGGCCGCACCGGGCCATGGCGCGATCGCGGTGGGGTGGTTATGCGTTTCCACCTTGATCGCGAAGTCGATGCGCTCTTCATGCGCGCGCCAGATACCGTCTTTCGCGTCGGGGAAAAAGCGCTTGCCCACGCTGCCCTCGATCACCGCCGCGTTGTCCGAATACGCAGACAAGGTATGCGCCGGCGACTGCTGGTGCGTGTGCTTGATCATGCCGAACAAGCTCTTGTCCTGATCGACGCCGTCCAGCGTCCAGCTGGCGTTGAACACCTTGTGCCGGCAATGCTCGGAGTTGGCCTGCGCGAACATGAAAAGTTCGGCGTCAGTCGGGTTGCGGCCGAGTTCGGCGTAGCGGTCGGCTAGGTACTCGATTTCGTCGTCGGCCAGGGCCAGACCGAGCCGGCCGTTCGCTTCATCCAGCGCGCCCTTCGGGTCGCTGCCAAGCGGGATATGTACCAGGTCGCCGGGCTGGCCGACGAGGAACAGCCCTTGCGCCTCGTCGATCGTCGTCAGCACGGACTGCGTCATTGCGTCGTGCAGCTCGGCCATGATCACCGCGTAGTCCGGTGAGCTGCTTGCCGGCAGACCGCTAACCTGCCAGGCCATGCCGCGCTCGACGCGGCGGATGTCGGAGCCTTCCGCGCCGAAGCCCGCGCCGTGCAGAATTTCCGTGGCCTTGCTCGACCACGGCGAGATGGTGCCCAGCCGTGGCACGACCCAAAGCGTGGCTGATTCGGGCTTGGCGTCCTTCGCTTCGAGCACGGCCAGCAGGTGCTGGCGCAGCGTGCCTTGCGGCGCCGTATCGGTATCGACGAAGTAGACGAACCACGAGGCCTGCACGCGCACGCCGTGATGCAGGGCATCCAGGCGGGCATTGAGACGTTCGAGACGGAATGGGGAGAGGGCGCTCTGCCCGTCGAGTGCGATCATGCGGGGAACGGCGCTGTTCGGAAAACGCCCATTCTAACCGATGCGGTCGCGCCGATGCTGCGGTACGGCATCGCGGCGCAGAAACGCCGCGGTAGCGCTGTCTGCGGCTACGTCAGCTCCCGCTCATGTCCGAGCCGTCCTTGATGGCCTGCAGCAGCTGATCGGGCGTTACATAGCCGCCCAGCAGGCGCCCGTCCGGGCCGTAAACGGCTGGCGTACCGTCCAGACCGAGCTTCAGGCCCAGCTCGAACTGATCTTTGACCGGGTTGGTGCAGGTGGCCGGCTTTGGCGCCTTGCCGTCGATGGCGGCGCTAAAGGCGGCCTTGCGATCGCTGGCACACCAGACCGAGACCATTTCGGTATAGGTCGGCGTGGGGCGACCCGCCGTCGTGACCACGCCCTCGCGCGGCCACGCCATGTACTCCACCGCGATGCCGGCCTTGTTGAAGTCGGCGATATGCTCGTGCAGCGCGCGGCAAAAGGCGCAGTTGACGTCGGTGAAGACGCTGATGGTGACCTTCGGGTGCGCCGGCGCAAACACGATGCGCTGCGAGGCGGGCACCTTGGCAAGCTGCGCCTTGCGGAACTTCGCCCACGCCATCTTGCTGGTGTTCTGCTTGCTGCCCAAGTCGACCAGCTCGCCGTTGAGCATGTACTTGCCGTCGGCGCTCACATAGAGCATCTGCCCCGACACGATAACCAGATAAAAGCCCGGCATCGGCGCGACGTCGATCTCGTCGATATCCGCCTGGGACGAAATCTTGGCGATCGAGTCACGCACCATTTTCTCGGCCGCTGGCGTCACGCCCTGGCCGATGGTGGCACCCGTGGCGGAAGCTGCCGTGGTCACGGCCGGTGCAGCGGCCGTCTGCGCAGCGATGGCACCGAAAGAACAGGCGGCCAGACCGGCGGCCATCAGACATTGCTTCAATATCGACATCAAGAACCTCGGGTATTCGGTACGGACGCCCGATAACGGCATCGACCGCACATTCTCGCACAGGCGACTGAATGCCCCTGAGCTAAGGGTTGCTGGCCTCCATGCAGCGCTTGACCTTGACCGGGCGGCGGGGGAAATTGCAGCCTCGGCAGCATCACGGCTCACGGCTTCGAACGACCGGGCGGACTCACTTGATCATTTGTATTCCCAACGTACTGACCGCCGAAGACCTCGACGCGGTTCGCAGAGAGCTCGGCAGCGCGTCCTTTGTCGACGGCGCCAGCACCGCCGGCTGGTCGGCGCGCGAGGTCAAGAAAAACCTGCAGGTCACCCACGACACGCAAAGCCAGGCGAAACTGCAGAAAATCGTCTACGACGGCTTTCTTCGCAATGCCATGCTGCAGGCCGCGGTTTTGCCGTCGTCCGTGACGCCGGCGCTGTTCAATCGCTACGACCTCGGCATGGAATACGGGCCGCACGTCGATGCGCCGGTGATGGGCGGCATGGGCAGCGCCGTGCGCAGCGACGTCGCGATCACGATTTTCCTGTCGGATCCAAAAACCTACGCTGGCGGAGAATTAGTCGTGGACGCCAACGGCATGGAGTGCGCGTTCAAGCTCGATGCGGGTTCCGCCATCGCCTACCCGGCCAATTCCCTGCACCGCGTCGCCGCGGTGACTCAGGGCGCGCGGTATGCCGCCGTGATCTGGGTGCAGAGTCAGGTCCGCGACGCCAGCCAGCGCGAGCTGCTGTGGGACCTGCAAAACGCCAAACGGAACATCTTCGGCCGCGAGGGTAAAAGTGCGACGTTCGACGCCATCAGCAAATCGCACGCCAACCTCATGCGCATGTGGGCGGACGTCTAAAGCTGCCGCAGCATGAAGTTTCAACCGCGCGGATGATGCTGCGCGTGCAGCCGCTTGAGGCCTTCCTTCGCTACCAGGGTGTAGATCTGCGTGGTGCTGAGCGAGCTGTGCCCGAGCAGCATCTGCAGCGCACGCAGGTCGGCGCCGTGATTGAGCAGGTGCGTGGCGAACGAATGCCGCAGCACGTGCGGTGAAATCCGCTTGGCGTTGATGCCAACCTGCAGCGCGTAGCGTTTCACCAAAGTCCAGAACATCTGCCGGGTCATGCCTTCACCGCGCCGGCTGAGAAACAGCGCCAGCGGCTGACGGCCCTTGGCCAGCTCCGGCCGCGCGCCAGCGAGGTAGGTGTTGATGTACTCGAGCGCCACCTCACCCACCGGCACCAGCCGATCCTTGCCGCCTTTGCCGGTGACCCGCAGCACGCCCTGACGCGTGTTGAGCGCCGCCAGCGGCAGCTCGACCAGCTCGGACACGCGCAGGCCCGACGCGTACATCAGCTCCAGCATGGCGCGGTCGCGCTGACCGAGCACGGTGGTGACATCCGGTGCGTTGAGCAGACCGACGATCTCGCGCTCGGCCAGCGCCTTGGGCAGGCTGCGCGGCATGCGCGGCCGCTCGATCAGCAGGGTCGGATCGGCAAAGCCCGGCTCGTTGCGCGCCAGAAAGGCGTAATAGCGGCGAAAGGCCGACTGCCGTCGCGCGATCGATCGGATCGCCACCGGCTGCGCGCTGCCCGACGCGCGGCCGTGAAAGCCTGAGATATCCTCGCGCTGGGCGGTGCGCAGCGTGCGATGACGTGTGGCCAGCCACCCGGCCAGCGCTTCCAGATCGCGTCGGTATGCCTCCAGCGTGCGATCGGCCAGGCCGTCTTCCGACCACACGCGCTCGAGAAACGCGGCGATGCTGTGACGATCGGCTTCGGCGATACTGGCGCAGTTTTCTTCCTTCTTCATGCGCTCGATGCTGGCCATTGCGCGCGGACTACGCAAGCGATACGCCGCCGATGCCGACCACGCTGCACACCACCGATCGTCCCTGCCCGCTGTGGCGGCGCCTGCTGGCGCTGATCTACGACGTGCTGATCGTGGTGGCGATCGTGATGGTGGTGGGCTTGCTGTGCCAGCTGGCGACCGGTGGCACGCTGATCCGCACGGGCACCGCAACCTCGGTGCCGGTCTGGTATCAGGTTCTGCAGGGCCTGGTGGTTGCGGTGTATTTCATCAGCGCCTGGCGGCGCGGCGGGCAGACCGTGGGCATGCGGCCATGGCGCATGCGCTTGACCACGATGGCAGGGACGACGCCCTCGCTGCGGCAATCGCTGATTCGTCTGCTGGTTGCCGCCGCGCCGCTGCTCCTGCTGCTGCTTGAACCCACGCTCGGATTGCGGCGCACGCTGTGGGCCGTGCTGGTCGCGTGGACGGTGTGGTTTGCGGTAGCGTTGTTCAACCCGCGGCGGCGGACGCTGCACGATCTGGCCACCGGCACCGAGATTCGCCTGCTCGGCTGAAGCCTCCCGCTCATTCCACGCAGGATTCCATTCGACCATGTCCAGTTCGCCCGCCCAGACCCGCAACGATGCCGAGCTGATTCGCGCCAACCGCGGCTTTTACGAAGCGCTGTGGGCCGATTCGCAGCTGATCGATCCCGATCGCTTCAACACCTGGCCCCTGCTCAGCGAGCTGGCCGCCAGTGCGCCGCATCGGCTGGAAGTGGCGCCGGGCCTGCGCCCGCGCATGCCGCTGGACGGCACCTGTTTCGTCGATCTGAGCCATGCCGCCCTGCATCGCCTGCACCAGCGCGGTGCCGACGCCGTGCACGGCATGATCGGCGCGCTGCCCTGCAATGATGCGCGATTCGAGCTGATCTGCGCGCTGGATATTCTCGAGCACGTCGACGACGACAATGCCGCGCTGGCCGAGCTGGCGCGCGTGGCCAAGCCCGGCGCCACCCTGCTGCTCTCCGTGCCGCTACACCCCGAGGCCTGGACCGCATTCGACGATTTCGTCGGCCACTGCCGCCGGTATGAGCCGGCGCAGATCGTCGCGCGCCTGGCCCGGCACGGTTTCACCATCGAGCACAGCGCCGTCTACGGCATGCAGCCCAAATCCTCGCGCCTTCTCGACGTCGGGCTGTGGTTTCTCACCCATCAGCGCAAGCGCGCCATGTGGTGGTACAACCGCGTTTTCATGCCGCTGGGCGTGCGTTTTCAAAAGCCGCTGGCATGGCGCGAAGGCATGGGCGACACGCAGGGCGTGGACGAACTGCTGCTGCGCTGCAGGTACCGCTGAGCGAAACAGCGCTCGCGTCCAAGTGACTGATTAGAAAAGTTTCTGAACGAAGGTCGCAGGGATTTGCGGCAATGCAACAGGTCGGAGCAAAGCGCGCTAAGATGGGAGAATTCCTTTCATCCCGCCGGTCTCTTCGATGCTTTATCAACTCCATGAATGGCAGCGTGCGTTTCTCGGTCCCTTGAGCTACTTCGCGCAGGCCAACGCGCGCATGCTCAACGACAACAACAGCCCGCTCGGCAAGCTCAGCGGCGCACAGCGCATCGCTGCCGGCTACGAGCTGATGCACCGGCTGGGCAAGGAATACGAGAAACCCGAATTCGGCATCGCCAGCGCGATGGCGCACGATCACGAGATTGCGGTGATCGAACGCGTGGCGCTGGACAAACCGTTCTGCCAGCTGAAACGCTTCAAGCGTTTCAGCGACGATCCGGCCACCATCGAAAAGATGAAGCACGATCCGATCGTGCTGGTGGTGGCGCCGCTCTCCGGCCATCACGCCACCCTGCTGCGCGACACCGTGCGCACTTTGCTGCACGACCACAAGGTGTACATCACCGACTGGGTCGACGCGCGCATGGTGCCTGTCGAACTGGGCACGTTCAATCTCGATGATTATGTCGCTTACATCGAGGAATTCATTCGCCACATCGGCGCGGACAACGTGCACGTCATCTCCGTGTGCCAACCGACGGTGCCCGTGCTTGCCGCCATTTCGCTGATGGCCTCGCGGGGCGAGAAAACCCCGCGCAGCATGACCATGATGGGGGGTCCGATCGATCCGCGCCTCAGCCCCACCAGCGTCAACAATCTGGCCACGACGCAGCCGCTGTCGTGGTTCGAAAGCAACGTCATCCATACCGTGCCGGCCAACTACCCGGGCCACGGCCGCGAGGTGTACCCGGGCTTTCTGCAGCACGCAGGATTCATCGCGATGAATCCGAATCGCCATTTGAATTCGCACTGGGATTTTTACCAGGACCTGCTGCGTGGTGACATGGAAGACGCCGAGTCGCACCGCAAGTTCTACGACGAATACAACGCCGTGCTCGACATGCCGGCCGAGTTCTACCTCGACACGATCGAAAAGGTCTTCCAGGAATTCCTGCTGCCGCGTGGCCTGTGGGACGTCGCCGGCGAACGCGTCACACCGTCGGCGATCAAGACGACGGCTTTACTGACGATCGAAGGCGAGCTGGACGATATCTCCGGCCTCGGCCAGACCGAAGCCGCGCATGAACTGTGCAGCGGCGTGCCGGCAAAGCGCCGGGCGCACAAGGTGATCGAAGGCGCCGGCCACTACGGCATTTTCAGCGGCCGCCGCTGGCGCGAGACGGTATATCCGCAGGTGCGGGATTTTATTCGGAAGTTTGACAAGATGGCGGTGGTGGGGAAGAAGGCGCCTGCGGCGGGCTGATTCGACTCATCCAGCCCTATCGCACTCGTCGTCTTAACGAGCGAAATCCAAAAGCTTAAAAGCTTTCACCCTCCGAAGGAGGACGAAAGCTCTAAACGAACGGCGTTGCGAAAAATCTACACACGAGCAAAAAACGAGCGGAACGCCTCCACTACTCTCTCCACCCCTTCATCATCCACATCCAGATGCGTCACCAACCGCAGCGTCGGCAGATAGCCGATACTGATGCGAACACCGGCCGCTTTCATATGGACGTCCAAATCGCGCAGGCGATCGGCGGGCACGTCGACATAGACCATGTTGGTGAACTGCCCCAGCAGGTTGACGCCGGCGATCTCGCGCAGGCAACCGGCCAGATAGGCGGCGCGGCGATGGTCGTCGGCCAGACGCGTCACGTGGTGATCCAGCGCGTAGATGCATGCCGCGGCGAGAAGGCCGGCCTGACGCCAGCCGCCGCCGGCGACTTTGCGCCAGCGCCGCGCCTTGTCGATCAGCGCCTGCGAGCCGACCAGCACTGAACCCACGGGCGCGCCCAGCCCCTTCGACAGGCATACCGACACGCTGTCGAAATACTCTGCGATGTCGCGCGCCGGGATGTTGCCGGCAACCGCGGCATTGAACAGGCGTGCGCCATCGAGATGCAGGCCGAGGCCGCGTTCGCGGGTCAGATCGTGCGCGGCTTTCAGATAGTCCTGCGGCAACACGCGGCCCCACCAGGTGTTTTCCAGCGCCAGCACCTTGGTCCGCGGGAAGTGCGGGTCGACCGGTTTGATCGCCGCAATGACCTTGTCCAGCGGCAGCGTACCGTCGGCATCCTGCGGAATCGGCTGCGGCTGGATGGAGCCGAGCACGGCAGCGCCACCGCCCTCCCAGCGGAAGGTGTGGGCGTCGGCACCGACCAGATATTCATCGCCGCGCTCGCAGTGCGCCATCAACGCCAGCAGATTCGACTGGGTGCCGGTCGGCACGAACAACCCGGCCTCGAAACCGAGGTCGGCAGCCAGCCGCTGCTGCAGCGCGTTGACGGTGGGATCTTCGCCGTAGACATCGTCACCGACATCGGCCAGCAGCATCGTTTCGCGCATGGCCTGGGTTGGCTGGGTGACCGTATCGCTGCGCAAATCGACAACTCGCATGGCGGACTCTCGCGGCTCTAGGAAGGAAGAATGACAAATAAGGTGGAATGCAGCCGACCGGACTCAACCGCTGCGGCGGAAGTACAGCCAGCCCGCGGTAGCGAGTATCACGATCGGCAACAGGTTCGCCAGCAGCGGCGGCATGCCGTAGACGGTGCCGAAGTTCACCATCGCTTTCTGCAGGAAGTACCAGCCAATCGCCAGGAGCATGCCGATAAACATGCGCTTGCCCAGACCGCCCGAGCGCAATGCGCCGAAAGCGAATGGCATCGCGCACAGCACCAGCACCAATACGCTGAGGGGATACAGCGCACGTCCCCAGAAGGCCACCGCGTAAACGCCAGGCGCTTCGCCGTTGGCGGCGCGGTAGCGGATATTGCGCTGCAGGTCGCGCATGGAGAGGTACTGCGGCAGGATGATCGACTGCGCCAGCACCTGCGGATTGAGCCCGGTCGCCCACGGCTGGGTGGCAAAGGTGGTGGTATGTACACCGGTCGCATCCAGCGTGCTGTCACGCACGTCCCTGAGCAGCCAGTGCTTGCCGTTATGCTCTGCCGACTTGGCCCATTCGAACCGGGTCAGCTGGCCGTCCGGCGTCATGGTGAAAATGCGCACGTCGGCCAGCTCGACACTGTTGATGCCTTCGCGATTCGTCAGCATGCTGCCGCGCGCGTTGATGAAATTGTTGCCGTCGCGCGCCCAGGTGCCGCTGCTGGTGGACCCCACGTTGGCATTCTTCATGCGCAGCTGCATCGACTGCGCTTTCTGATCGCCCCAAGGGCCGATCGTTTCGCCCATGATGACCACGCCAACAATCAGTAGCGTCACCACACCAACTGCGGAGATGGCGATGCGCAGACGCGACATGCCGGCCGCACGCAGCGCGGTGAGCTCGCCGGTCGAGGCCAGACCGCCGAGCCCTAGCAGGCCGCCGATCAGTGCCGCGTTGGGAAACATCTCGTATAGCCTGCGCGGGAACGTCACCAGCACATAGACGATCGCGTTGTTGAGCGTGTAGCCGTTCTTGCCCACGCTGCCGAGCTGGCGCAAAAACTGAGTCACGGCGTCGAAGCCGGCAAGCACCAGCCAGACCATCAGCACCGATCCGACGACGCTGAGCATCACCAATCGGTCAACCCGCTTGAGATTAAGCACACTCATGCGCGTTGGCTCAGGCGCAGAGTGCGCGGTGCGTACTGCTTCCACAACAGCCAGCCGGCGATGCCGATGACCAGTAAGTGCAGCGCCCACATGGGCGCCTGGCTGTGCCAATGCCCTTTGGCAATCTGCCCACGACACAGGGCAAGCACCACGTAGTAGAGATAGAAAGTCACGATGGCCAGAAACAAACGGCCGTAGCGAGGTTCGCGCGGACTCTGGCGTGACAGCGGCAGCGCGAGCAGCAGAAGCACCAGCGTGAGGGGTGGTGAATTGACGCGCCAGGCAAGCTCCGCGCGCGCGTCGGGATCGCGCGATCGGAGCAGCGTCGGCGTATCCATCGAGTGGCTCGGATCGTTGTCATCGTCATCGGACTGCACGCTGGAAAGCGACGTGTCGTTGCGGACGTACTGCATCTTGCGCCAGTTGTCCGCGCCAAGCGGAATGTCGTACTGCCAGCCGGTGCGGAAGGTGATGAAGCGGTCCGAGCCGTTGCTTTCCTGATACAGCTCGCCGTGGTCGGCGCTGACTACCTTCAGATGCAGCGCGCCGCCCGCGGCATCGCGCTGCGTTTCGACGAAGGCGTGGCCGAGCTTGCTGCCGTCGCGGCTGAGCGTATCGACAAAGATGATGCCGCCCTTGCCAGGCAGATCGGTAAAGCGCCCGGCATCGAGGCCTGCCGCGATCACCGAGCGGTTGGCCACCGCCACCATGTTGTTGCTGGTGCTGACGGCCCATGGTCCCACCCACAGCGAAACCACTGCCGTGATGGCGACCAGCACCACGCTGAGAATCAGCACCGGCTTGAGCAATCCGCGCGGGCCCATGCCGGAGGACGCCAGGACATGCATCTCGCTTTCGCGATACATGCGGCCCAAACCCATCAGCACACCGAGAAAGCTGGCCAGCGGCACCATGTTGGTCAGGCCGTCCAGCGTCTGCAGTCCCAGCACCTGGAACATCACGCTCGCCGGAAAACTGCCGTTGGCGACCTGCTGAAGCACCTTGGCGAACGCGCTGCCCGCCACCACAACCAGCAGCACGACCACGGTGGCGGCTACGGTTTGCGCCAGCTCGCGCAGGAAATAGCGGTCGAGAATGCTCAGCATGAGATAAACTTAAGTGATCCTTCGCCACGACCGAAACGGTCGGCAAACCTCAAGTCTAGCCGGTTCGACCGCTGTCGCGCCCGCACAGGAAACACCCGATGACACTTCAGTTCAGCCTCGGCGCCGCCGCCCCCGAAACCGTTGACACCGCCTGCGTCCTGGTTGGGGTGTATGAGCAAGGCATGCTGACCAGCGCCGCTGCTCGTGTCGACAGCTCGGCCGAAGGCATCATCAAGCGCCAGGTGGAGAGCGGCGACATCACCGGGAAGGCCGGCTCGACCACGCTGCTGTTCGCGCCGCACGGCGTGGCCGCCAAGCGCGTGCTGGTGGTCGGCCTCGGTGCGCAGAAAACCTTCGACGCGGCGCGCTATCAGAAAGTCAGCATCGAAGCGGCGCGCGCGCTGGGCAAGTTGCCGGTAGCGGATGCAGTGTCGTACCTCACCGAAATCGACGTGCCGGGTCGCGACAGCGCCTGGCGCGTGCGCATTGCCGCGCTGACGACCGACCATGCGGCATATCGTTACACGGCCACTTTCAAGCCGCGCGACAAGAGCAAGCAGGTCACCCTTGCCAGTGTGGGCTTTGCCGGTGGCGCCGACGCCCAGGCCGGTCTCGACCAGGGGCGAGCGCTCGCCGCTGGCATCGAGTTCACCCGCGAACTGGCCAACCTGCCACCGAATATCTGCAATCCGGCATACATCGCCGAACAGGCGCAGACGTTTGCGGACGGCCAGAGCGGAAAGGTCAGCTGCCAGGTGCTCGACCATGTGGAAATGGAGCGGCTCGGCTTCGGTTCGCTGCTGGCCGTGGCCCGTGGCTCGGTCAACAAGCCCAAGCTGGTCGTGCTGGAATACAAGAACGGCGCCGAAGGCGACAAGCCGTATGCCTTCGTCGGCAAGGGCGTCACCTTCGACACCGGTGGCATCAGCCTCAAGCCCGGCCCGGGCATGGAAGAAATGAAGTTCGACATGGGCGGTGCCGCCGCCGTGCTCGGCGCTTTTATTGCCGCGGTGAAGATGGAGCTGAAGGTCAACCTGGTTTGCGTGGTGCCGACCGTGGAAAACATGCCCGACGGCGACGCGTACCGCCCCAGCGACGTGATCACCAGCCTGTCGGGCCTGACCATCGAAGTGCTCAATACCGATGCCGAAGGTCGCCTCATTTTGTGCGACGCGCTGACCTATACCGCACAGACCTTCCAGCCGCACACCATCATCGACGCCGCCACGCTCACCGGCGCCTGCGTCGTCGCGCTGGGCAAACACGCCACCGGCCTGATGAGCAAGCACGACGATCTGGCCGCCGAACTGATTGCCGCCGGCGAAGCGACGCTCGACCGCGCGTGGCGCCTGCCGCTGTGGGACGACTATCAGGTCCAGCTCGACTCGGGCTTTGCCGATATCGCCAACATCGGCGGCAAGAGCGCCGGCGCCATCACCGCCGGCTGCTTCCTTTCGCGCTTCACCGAAGGCCAGCGCTGGGCGCATCTGGACATCGCCGGCACGGCGTGGGACGAAGGTCGCAAGGGTCTGGCAACCGGCCGCCCGGTCGCGCTGCTGACGCAGTGGCTGATGGACCGGATCGCCTAATCTCCGATTCGATTCGCATGCCACGCGCCGACTTTTACTTGATCGACAAGCCGCGGTTTCGTGAGGAGCCACTGCTGCTCGTATGCGAGCTGACCAAAAAGGCGTTTGCGGCGCAGCAGCCGACGCTGATCCTCACCCGCGATTTCGAGCAGGCAGAGGCGATCGACGAACTGCTGTGGGCGTTCGACGAGGACGTGTGGATTCCGCATCAGCTGGCGGGCGACGATGACGACGCGGATACGGCCGTGCTCATCGTGCCGCCGGGCATCGAGACGGCCGACCGACCGCTTTTGATCAACCTGCGTGACAGCTGCGCCACCGGCCAGTTTCAGCGCGTGCTGGAAGTAGTGGCCGCTGACCCGGCCGAGCGCGACGGCTCGCGCGTGCGCTGGCGTGAATACCAGCAGATGGGCTTCGAGCTGAAAAAGTTTGATATGTAAGCAGTAACGACGCGCTCAGCGTGCGTCGTCAGTGACCTTATCGGCAAGAGCGATCACGCGTGCCAGGGCCTGCGCCAGCTGTTCGCCGCTGAGCGGCTTGCGCAAAAAGCCGTCCATACCTGCGGCCTGTGCGCGCATCTCGTCCTCGCTGCCCGAACGTGCCGTCACGGCCACGATCGGTAGGCGCTGGCCATCGTGTTCACGCTGGCGAATCAGTCGGGCGATCTGGAAACCGTCGACACCCGGCAGATCCAGATCGAGCAGCACCGCATCGAAGCTGGCATGCGCCAACTCCGCCAGCGCGGCGAGGCCGTTGGCCACGTGAAAAACCGTATGGCCCTGCTGCTCGAGCAGACCGGAAATCACCGCGGCGATGATGGTGTCGTCTTCCACCAGCAGCAGGCGATAGCTGCGAGGACCGTTGGCGACGGCGGGCGGCGCTTGGACTGTCGCTGGCACGGACAGCGGCAGGCGCACATGGAAGGTGCTGCCATGGCCCATGCGCGATTCCAGCTCGATGCTGCCGCTCATCATTTCCACCAGCTCGCGGCAGATCGCCAGACCCAGGCCGCTGCCCGCGCTGCGGTGCGGCCCCTCCTCCTGTTCGAAGCGCTGGAACAAGCGCGCCCGACTTGCCTCGGGAATCCCCGGCCCGGTGTCGCTGATGCTGAAAACCAGCCCCTGCGCCGTGCGCTGCGCGCGTAGCGTCACGCTGCCGTGCTCGGTGAATTTCAACGCGTTGTTGGCCAGATTGAGCAGCACCTGCTTGATTCGGACGGCGTCCCCGATCACGCGAGTAGGCAAATCGTCCGCCGCATCAAGTACGAAGCGGATGCCCTTCATATGCGCCAACCCCTGCTCGAGCTGGCTCACATCCTCCAACAGCTGGCGTGGATCGAACGGCGCCGGTTCGAGCTCCAGCCGCCCGGCCTCGATGCGGGCCAGATCGAGTGCGTCGTTGAGCAGCTTCAGCAGCATCGCGCCGGATCGCTGCATGGCCTTGGTGTAGTCGTGCTGCAGCGGACTCAGCGGCGTGGTCAACATCAATTCGGCCATGCCCATCACGCCGGTCATCGGCGTGCGGATTTCGTGGCTGAGCGTGGCCAGGAACTGCGTCTTTGCCGCACTTGCCGCCTCGGCCAGCTGCCGCTGCTGCTCGACCATCTGCATGCGATGACGCTGTGCCAGGCGTCGGCGCCAGCTACGCAAGACCAGGCCGGCGGTAATGAGGACAAGCAGCACGTAGGAGGCCCACGCCCACCAGCGATCCCAAGGCGGTGCCTGCACCGAAATCCGCAGCGGCGTCGGCAGACTGCTCCACGTGCTGTTCTCGCCTGCGCCCTGCACCTGCAGCGTGTAATTGCCCGCGGGCAGGCCGGCAAAATCACGCTCGCCCCGGCTGTCCACATTGACCCAGCCGTTGTCGAAACCGCCGAGCTTGAACCGGTAGTGGTTGCCTTTGGGATTGATGAATGACGCTGCGCGCACGTCCACGCGCAGATCGCGATCGCGCCAGCCCAGCGATATGGCGCCGCCCGTGAGCGGCAGCTCATAAACATCTCCGTCCCTGCGCACGCTGACGCGGGTCAAGCTCAGCAACGGTGGCGTGGGCACGTTACTCGCCGCGGCGAACTGCTCGGGCTGGAACATCAGCACGCCGGCACTGTTGGTCGCAAAGATGGTGCCGTCAGCGGCGATGGTCGCGCTGCTGAAGTCGGCATTGGAAAGACCCTGTGACGGACCGAACGATTGAAAGCGGCGACTGCGTGCATCGAAGCGGAACAGCCCGGGATTGGCAAGGAGCCAGAGACGCCCGAGGCGATCGACCTGCATGTCGATCAGATCCGACACGAAAGGTTCGTGCGTGAAATCGACGATATCGTCGCGCACGGCGCGGCCGTTGGCATAGCGATAATGCTCGATAGTGGAGGAAAAGAGCAGCCAGAATCCCGTGGCATCGAAAGCAGCGCTGCGCACAAGGTTTTGCCGTACGCCCGGCACGAAGACCAGTTTCTGGGAAGGAGCATCCCAGCGCATCAGGCCTCCGTGGTTCACATACCAGAGGCTCCCGGCATGAAAACTGATTTGTTCCGGCAGCAAGCTATCGTCTGTCACCGACGGCGATGTGCCGGCTTCAAGACGCAACGGCGTGATTGCCAATGTGTCCGGATTCACCTTGACGATGCCGCCACCCCACGAGCCGACATACGGTGTGCCGTCCTCTGCCATGGCGATCAGCACAGGCCGCTGCATCGGCGAATCACCCGCCGGAACCGCAATAAGCTTTCCGTGGTCGAATACGTGCAGTTCGCCGGAACTGACGATCCACAGTCGTCCACGCGGATCTTCCACCATCGCGATGATCTGGTTATGCATGTCGCGAATGACATGCGTGACGGTGCCCGTACCCACGTCGAGCTTGTCGATCCAGCCGTCGTTGCCCCCAACCCAGAGCAGACCGTCTCGCGCAAAAGCCACGGAAGTTGCGGAGATGCCGCTGAGGCTGTTCGGATCGTCCGGGATGTGAGTGAAGCGGGTAAAGCCGTTCCACGATGGCGGCAGATACGCCATGCTGGACTGGTCAAAGGTAATCCACAGTCCGCCCTCGCGATCCAGCATGGTCTGCCAGATCTTGTTGCTCGGTAGTCCGCCCGGCAGAAGC
>Ga0302313_10001939_pt1 | contig 14991 bp, 10 predicted proteins | sample III_Palsa_N2_2_FD_200454 | JGI IMG/M metagenome (GOLD analysis project Ga0302313, IMG submission 200454) | Peat permafrost microbial communities from Stordalen Mire near Abisko, Sweden - III_Palsa_N2_2 | ecosystem: Environmental > Terrestrial > Soil > Palsa > Peat permafrost | place: Sweden...
CCAGGTAATCCGCCTTGGTCTTCACACTGCCCAACCGCGCAAGCGACACACCAAGCAGCGTCACAACAATAATGCCAAGAACAATTGCGTATAGGATCATGCGTGCGCCAATTCTATCGGAGAGGGGCCTCTCCCCGGCTCTACCGCGTAAACTTATCGAACGAACTATCTGCCTCAGGAGCTCACTGCATGTCGTTGTTTCGCCTCATCCCCATGGCCGCCCTCTGCGCCGCCACGCTCTCCACCAGTGCCCAGTCCGCCCCCATCACGCTCTCTGTCGACCTCACGGACGCCCCGCGCAAAATCCTCCACGCCACCGAAGTCATTCCCGTCCAACCCGGCCCCCTCACCCTCGTCTATCCCGAGTGGATTCCCGGCGAGCACATGCCCTCAGGCCCCATCATCAACCAGGCCGGCTTCCTCATTACCACGTCAGCCGGCCAGCCCATCAAATGGGAGCGCGATCTCGTCGACATGTACAGCTACCACGTCACGGTTCCCGAAGGCGTCACGCAGCTCGACATCAAGATGGACTTCCTCGCGACCGGCGGCGCCAACTTCACCGAAGGCGGTTCCACCAGCGCCAACCTCGCGCTCCTCAGCTGGAACACCCTCCTCGTCTACCCTCTCGGCGGCCCGCAGCCGGGCGACATCGAGCACACCAAAGCCGCGGACGTCATGATCACCCCCAGCATCACGCTCCCCGAAGGCTGGCACTTCGGCACCGCTCTCCAGCCCACCGACAGCGCCACCGAGGCCTCGGTCCACGCCTCCTTCCAGACTGTCTCCCTCGAGCAGCTCATTGACTCACCCGTCCTCGCCGGCCGCTGGTTTCGCGAGATCGTCCTCGCCCCCGAAGTCTCTCCCAAGCACTACCTCGACCTCGCCGGCGACGGCCCTGAAGACCTCGCCCTCAACCAAACCCACATCGACCAATTCTCCAAACTCGTTCGCGAAACCGGCGCGCTCTACCAGTCCCGCCACTACGGCTCCTACCACTTCCTCGTCACGCTCTCTGACCAGGTGGCCCACTTCGGCCTCGAGCACCACCAGTCCTCCGACGACCGCGTCCCCGAAAAGACCTTCATCGACGAAGGCTCCTTTGCCGAAGAAGGCGACCTCCTCCCCCACGAGTTCACCCACTCCTGGAACGGCAAATACCGCCGCCCCGCCGGCCTCGCCACGCCCAACTACCAAGAGCCCATGAAGGGCAATCTCCTCTGGGTCTACGAAGGCCTCACCGACTATCTCGGCGGCGTCCTCGCCGTGCGCTCCGGCATCTGGAGTGTGGACACCTTCCGCGATCGCCTCGCCACCATCGCTGCCGAATTTAACGACGCCCGCCCCGGCCGCACCTGGCGCGATCTTCAGGACACAGCCACCGCCGCGCAAATCCTCTACAACGCCAGCGGCCCCTATGACAACTGGCGTCGCGATACCGACTACTACGCCGAAGGCGACCTCCTCTGGCTCGAAATCGACGAGACCATCCGCGAAAAATCCCAGGGCAAGAAAACACTCAACAACTTCGTCGCCGCCTTCGAGGGCTTCGGCGGCAACACCCCGCCGCGCGTCGTTCCCTACACTTTTGAGGACATCGTCGCCGGCCTCAACACCGTCGTCCCCTACGACTGGGCCACCTTCCTCCGCACCCGCCTCGACTCCAATGACCTCCACGCCCCCGAGATCGCCGGCATCAACACCCTTTCCGGCTACCACCTCACCTTCACCGACAAGCCCAACTACTGGTCAACTCTCAACGAAGGCGACGGCATCAGCGCCACCTACTCGCTCGGCCTCACCGCTGGCTCCACGGGTACGCTCGGCGACGTCATCATGAACGGTGTCGCCTACAAAGCAGGCCTCGCCCCCGGCTTCCAGATCATCGCCGTGAACGGCCGCGCCTTCACCCCAGGCCTCCTTCGCGCAGCCATCGATTCAGCCAAGGGCAGCGGTCCCGCGATCAATCTCATCGTGGAGAACACCGGCTACTTCAAGACCATCACCCTCGACTACCACGGCGGCGAGCGCTATCCCCAACTCGAGCGCGTAGAGAATAGCCCCGATCGCCTCGACACCATCCTCGACCCCCTAACGAAGTAACGCGCCAACAATCCGGGTGCCCCAGGTCCGGGGTGGGGGTCCGGACCTGCGGACCTGGGTTCTCGGAACTATGGCGACGGCAATGGTTCCCCTGTAGCAATCTTCGGCTCGGCATCCACGTGCTGCGGAATCGCCCCGCTATCCTTCAGCTTCTTCTCCGCCACTGCCGCCTGAATCTCGCTGTTCACCTCTGCGCCCAGCATCAGCATCAGCCCCGTAATGTAAAACCACGTCAGCAGAATAATCACTCCGCCCAGCGACCCATACGTCAGCGAAAAGCTGTCAAAGAAGTGTAGATACACCCGCAGCCCCAGCGAACAAATCACCCACCCCACCAGCCCAATCACTGCTCCTGGCGTCATCCAATGCCACCGCTTCACCTTCAGATCCGGAGCAAAGTAATAGATCGTGCTGAACTGCAGCATCAACAGCGCGCTCGCCCCCGACCACTGCACAATATGAATCACCAGCGCCGTACTGAACGCCAGCCCGTGATGCCAGATCTTCAGGTACATCAGTTTCGCGATCAAGTCGCCGCCCAGCAGCACCCCCAGGTTCGCCGTCACCATTAATGACAGCAGTAGCGTCACCAAAATCGCCTGCCCCCGCGCCTTCCAGTACGGTCTCGACTCCCGCACCTTGTACACCGTGTTCATCCCGTCCTGGATCGCCGCAAACCCAACGGACGCCGACCAGATCGCTGCTACTAATCCAATGGTGATCTTCCCCTTGGTTGCGTGTTCCGCCGTCTGATTAAACGTCTCGATCACCATCGAGTAAGCCCCGCCCGGCACCACCAGCGCCAGGTAGTGCAGCAGCTTGTCGAGAATATGCGACGCCTGCTGCGCCGCCAATCCTAGAATTGCGCTCGCCGAAACCAGCGTCGGAAACAGCGCGAACAGAAAGTAATAGCCCATCTCTGCCGCGCGCGAAAGCAGGTCGTCGCCCAGGACCGCCCGAAACGTCCGCCTCCACACCAGCTCCGCGCTCGCCCCCTGGAAGTCCCACAAGTCATGCAACGGCGATCGCGACACCAGGTCCCATATCTGCTGAGCCAGTGGGTCAATCGCGGTTAACCTGTGGTCGCTCGCACGCACGCCGCACTCCTCTTCGCTCTCTCAGATGCAGTCCATGCCTCAGCCGTCACCGCGCCCCGGCCCGCCTTCAGCCAATCAAACTCTCCGCCCGCCACTCCTCATCTGGTAAGCCATCGATTCCAGCGCCCGCTCCGGATTCCCCTCCGGCACCCCCACTCCCATCTTCGCCGTCATCTGTCCCACCATCTGGTACGCCACCGTCGACCGCGTTGGCAGCGGTAAATCCAGCATCCTCGAAAAGAAAGTCTCGATCACCACCAAATCCTGCCCACTCAACTTCGCCACCGCATCGGCAGGGAACATCGCCGTCACGGCCTGCCCCCACGGCAGCACGGTCTCGCGCCCCACGCCCTGTTCCTGAAACCCCACCGGCACCACCAGCGTCGTACTAGTCTGATAAAGCAGCGACGGCTCATCCAGCCGCTCATGCACCACAATCGTTCCCGCCGCCAAATCCCCCAGCCGCTGATTCCGCTTGTTACACAGCATCGTAATGACGCCCACCAGGTACAAGCCCGGCAGGTAGTCCACCACCCGCAACAAGTTCCTCGCCATCGCCTCAAACAGCGCAATCTGCCGCCCCGAGTCCTTGATCACCCGCACCTTCATCGCCCGCTTACCCGGCGTCTGCCCATGCCAGTAAGCCTCAAACAACGTAAAGTAACCCCACACCACTGCGAAGTTGATGAGTACGAAGAACGCGATGAACCATTTGCCCAGCGCGTCCAGCTTCTGTGCGTTACCGGCGCCGCTAAGAAACATCGCCAGCAGTATGCCCTCAATCAAATAGAACGCGAAGACGATCAGCGAATCCAGCAGCGCCGCAACAAACCGGCTGCCAATCCCCGCTACACTGTACTCCAGCCCCACCTGCTCCGGCGTGTCGATAGTATGCGTCTCAGCCCGCCCCACAGCCGCATCATCACCGAAGTTACGCTGCTCAAAACTCGACATGCTCACGCACCTCTGACGTTACCCACTACTCACTACTAACTACCCACTAGCCTCTATGCTCACTAACCTCTGGATCGATACTCGCAAGAATAACTGGAACCGCCTCGACGCGCTCGTCCATCAAGTCGAATCCAGCGGCGTCAAGTCTCTCCCGCCCGCCGACCTCCGCGAACTCGGCCTCCTCTACCGTCAGGCCGCCGCCGACCTCTCCGCCGTCCGCGCCGACCATTCCTCCCAGGCCCTCGCCCAATACCTCAACCGCCTCGTCGCCCGAGCCCACAACTACGTCTACTCCGGTCGCCGCATCTCCATCGCCAGCCTCTGGCAATTCTTCGCCCACGGCTACCCCCGCCTCCTTCGCCGCCTCTCCGGCTATCTCCTCGCCGCCACCCTCATCAGCGTCGCCGCCGGCCTCCTCGGCGCACTCATCGTCATGCTCCGTCCAGACTTCGGCATCATGTTCCTCGGCGCCGACAAGGTCGCCAACCTCGACCACCACAAGATGTGGACCGACAGCGTCCTCAGCGTGAAACCGCAAGCAGCTTCCGGCATCATGACCAACAACATCACGGTCTGCTTCCTCACCTTCGCCGGCGGCATCACCGCAGGCCTCTTCACTCTCTACGCCCTCTTCAACAACGGCCTCATGCTCGGCGCCATCGCCGTCACCTGCCGCCAGCACCACATGGCCCTCAGCCTCTGGAGCTTCGTAGCCGCCCACGGCGCCCTGGAAATCCCCAGCATCATGATCTCCGGAGCCGCCGGCCTCCGCCTCGCCGCCGGCATCCTCTTCCCCGGAATGCTCAACCGCCGCGCCGCCCTCGCCCTCGCCGGCCTCGAAGCCGTCCAGCTAGTCTCTGCCACCATCCCCCTCCTCATCGTCGCCGGAACCCTCGAAGCCTTCCTCTCCCCAACCCACGCCCCCATCGCCCTGAAGTTCGCCGTAGGCGCCGTCCTCCTAACCGCCCTAACCCTCTGGCTAACCGAAGGCGGCCGAAAGCCAAAAGAGCACCCGCTGCTCGCCAAGGAGGTTGCAAAATGAAGCTGACATCGCGCAGTCTGCTCCTCGTACTTCTATTTACGTGGTGCTCCGTTCACGCTCAGAGCAACGCCGACAGGGCTGCAGTCCAGCAAATTCCGCAGGCCTTTGCCGCGGCCTGGGCCACGCACGATGGGCATCAACTCGCCAAACTCATGTCCGAGGATGTCGACTTCGTGAACGTCGGTGCCGACTGGCTGCACGGCAGGGCAGACTTCGAGCTTTATCACTCACGCTTACTCTCTGGCCGCTTCCATACCTCGACAGTCACGCCCCTTAAGACCGTCGTGCGCTTCCTTCGGCCTGACTTGGCGGTGCTCCATTGGAGCTGGAGCGTCCAGGCCGATCGTAACGAAGACGGCACACCACGCAAGCCGCGCTTCGGCATGTTCACGATGCTCGCCGAAAAGAAAAATGGAGAGTGGCTGGTGATCGAGGCGCAAAACACGAACTGGATGGCCGGTCCGAATCCGGAGTTGAAAGGGATCAGCCCCCCTATCGTATTCCCGGAAGCGGCGAATACACCCTAAGAATCGTCGCTACAGCAGCCCCTCAGCCTTTACCTCAAGATACTTACTCACCGCCCGCATACCCACCTCAGCCGCCGTAGTCTCCACAATCAGAACCCCCTGCCGCTCCAACTGCGCAATCGTCTCTCGCCGCCGCTCCAGCATCTCCTGCGCCGCCGCCGTCTGAAACATCTCATCTTTCGTCTTAGGCTCACGAGCGGCCAACTCCTCCAGCTCTGGATGCTTCAACAGCACCAGCACAACAAGGTGTCGCCGCACGAGCTCACTAGCCGCAACCACCAGCTCCGGTTTCCCCACGCTATCCACCAACTCCGTAATCCAGACAATCAACCCCCGCCGCCGCTGCGCCGTCTTCAGTCGAGCCACCGCATTCAAATGATCCGCCTCCGCCGCCTCCGACCGCGTCTGGCTCAGCAGATCAATCAGCAACCGCACATGCGCCGAGCCATTCCCCGGAGGCAACAACTGCTGCACCTCCCGCCCATACGCCATCATCGCGAACTTATCGCCCGACCCCTGGATCACCTGCGCCAGCATCGTCGCCGCGGTCGCCGCCTGGTCCAACTGCGTCACCGTCAGCACATGCGCCGCCTCGCGCTCGGCACTCGTCTCATTCAATTTCTCGACGCCACCACGCCGCAACTCAAACGCAGTCCGCGACAGCCGACCCGCATCCAGCAGCATCCAAACCTGCTGCGACCGCTCCACCGTAAACTGCCGCGTCACCAGCCTCCCGCGCCGAGCCGTAGCCGTCCAAGAGATCTTCCGCAGCTCATCCCCCGGCTGATAATCCCGCAGACTCTCAAACTCCCTCCCCACCCCGCGCAACTGCAACTTGCGTTTCTCCAACTCAATCTGCCGCGCCCGCAGCAAATAAAATTGCGTACTCTCCCGACTATCCTCATGCGCCGGAAACACCCTCACCCTTTGCCGCCGTTCCACCCCAGATCCGTCGACTCCCGCCACAACTCCGGGTCTTTGTATCCCCATCAAACCGGGTGCCCCAGATCCGGATTCTCGGACCTGGGTTTCCACCGCCGCTCCCCGATCCACCTCCACCACCGGCTCCGCAGCCGCCCACCGCTCCACCAGCCGCAACGCCCCGCGATACCGCAAATAAACCCGCCCCAACCCAAAATCTCCACGCTCCCGCGGATAAATCGTCGACACACTCACCGCATCCTCACGCGGAAAAGCCTCCACCCGCTGCACGACCGGCATCGCCACCAGCGCAGTATGCAGATCATCGACGATCCGCACATCCACAACAGCATCCGCATCCACCCGCACCGACAACTCCACCCGCGTAGCCAACCCCAACTGCGGCGAATCCAAAAACGTCCGCGTCACCAAAAGCTTTTCAGGGCGGGGAAGCCGCACCGCATCCACCACCACCAGCAGCGCCACCAACCCATCCCACCCAAGCATGAAAAAAATCTGCCGAGCATGAAAGAATGCAGGCACCGCCATCACCAACCCCGCCGCAAACAAACCCAACGCCAGCGGCGTAAGCCCAAACCCCACCACCCGCCCAGCCTTCCCGAACGGCTTAGCCCTCGCACTAGCGGATTGTGGAATCAATGTCTGCATAAATACAACGAACAGAAAGTAGGAGATAGTTATCTTCCGACCCCTTCCTATTTCCTATTTCCTACTTCCTGCTTTATTTCGGCACCTGCGTAGCCGCCAGCACATCCCGCACCACGCGATCAGTATCCAACCCTTCCAACTCCGCCTCAGGCCTCAGCACCAACCGATGCCGCAGCACGGGCAGTGCCGCTTCCTTCACATCATCGGGAATCACGAAGTCCCGCTGCTCCCGCGCAGCAAACGCCTTCGCCACCAGCAACAATCCAGTGCTCGCCCGAGGACTGGCCCCCAGCGCAATCGTCGGCCACGCCCGCGTCCTCCTTACCACCGCCAGCAAGTAATCAAAAATCGCCGGCTCCACCCTCACCGCTCGAACCTCTCTCCGAGCCGCCGCGAGCAACTCAAACGGAACCGCCTCAACCGCCGTCTCCGCCAACCCCGCACCACCCAGCGCCGCATGATGCCGCTCCAGTACCACCCGTTCCTCGGCTACGTCTGGATACTCCATCCTGATCTTCAGCAGAAACCGATCCAGCTGCGCCTCGGGCAGCGGATACGTCCCCTCAAACTCCACCGGATTCTGCGTGGCGAACACCGTAAAGAAATCATCCAGCACATGCCGCTCGCCATCCGCCGTAACCTGCCGCTCTTCCATCGACTCCAGCAGCGCCGCCTGCGTCCGCGGCGGCATCCGATTAATCTCATCGGTCAGCAGAAACTGCGTGAACACCGGCCCCTTGTGAAAGCTGAAGTCGCCCGTCTTCGGCGAGAACACACTCGTCCCCAAAATGTCTGCCGGCATCATGTCTGGAGTCCCCGACACCCTCCGAAACTCCAACCCCAGGAACCTCGCCAGCGTCTTTACCGCCAGCGTCTTCGCCACGCCCGGCACGCCTTCAATCAGCGCATGCCCACCGCACAGCATCGTCAGCAACGCCTGCGCAATCACCTCCTGCTGACCCGCAATCACGCGCCCGATCTGCTCCTGCCCGCGCACGAACAACTCATTCGCCGCTGCCACTCCCAAACTCTCTTCGCTCACAAGCTCTCCTCTTCCATCACAACTCACTACCCACTACGCACCACTCACTGCGGTTCCCAAACTCGCTTTTACTCTCTTCGCATCCTCGCTCAACGCGCGCACCAGCGCCAGCGCGCTCCCCATCGCAATCGTCTCGTGCTGAGCCCGCTTCGCCTCCTCCAGATGGTCGCTCACCAGCGACCAATCCCCACCCAACCGAATCTCCAGCGCCTCCGCGATCGCCTCCGGTCCTTCCTCAATCGTCGTCTGCGCCACGCCGGCCTCACGCGTCACCACCCGCAGCAATCTCCTCTTCGCGGCCTCCGTCGCCGCGCTGGTCGCCGCCCCCTTTTCATACAAATCGCCCATCGACGTAGCAAACTCCACCGGCGAGCTCCGCGGCAATCGCACCGGAGCTCTTACCGGCCCGCGTCGCCGACTGAAGCTCACCACCAGCAGACCGAACAGCAGCGCCGTCTGCAGCGCCACCCACTTAAGCGGCAGCCCCTTCGCCGCATTCCAAATCGACCGCACCGCTCCATGCAGGGACTCACCAAACACCACATCCCGTCCCGCATCTTTCGCCAATCCTGAGCCAGCCCCCACGCTCGCCAGCAGCAGCCGCAAACTCGCGTCGTTCTTAAGCCCCGCATTCTCCATCGCACTCGCCGAGCTCCACCACACCGCCTCACCCTTACCCACCGAAAATCTCACCACCACCGCATCCTTTCCGCAGCGCTGCTCCACCACGTACTGCGGCCCGTCCTTCGCCCACTGCGCCGCATTCACCATCTCCACTCGCCCCGCCCTCGCCAGCGTTCCCGGCCCTTCCGGAGTCGTCTTGCACGCACCGCTCGCCAGCATTCCCGCCGGCGCAACCTCCCCTCCCGGCAGCAACTCCGCGCCCGCCGCCCCCGTCGTCAACACCCTCCCCCCGCGCTCCAGAAACCGATTCACCGCCTCCGCCAAATCCTTTTCTTGCGTCGCGTCATACTGCGGCGCCGCCAGGATCAGCGTCGTGCGCGCCGCCTCCGCATCACTCAAATCCTCATTCAACTCCGCCAGTGGATGACTCCACTCCGAAGTCTTCACCCCCAAACTCTGTAGCATCAGGTAAGCCGCCTTCACCCCCCGCGGACCAACATTCGTGATCGTCGGCCGAGGATCATTCTCCTGGCTCGACGGCGCCAACACGCACACCACCCCAATCATCACCACCATCACGCCGCACAAAACCAGCAGCCGCCCCCGATCGCCTAACCGATCCCCCAGCCGCGTCGCACGCTTCACGCCACACCCCCAACAGCGACCGGCTCGCCTGCCCCGCTCCCACCCTCACCACCGCTACCAGCCAGCCGCTCATACAGCGCCCGGGCCTCTGCATACTCGCCCGCATCCGCATCCCGCAGCCCATACCAAACGCGCTCAAAAATCTGCGTCAGCTTCCGAAGCCCCTCTCTCTGCCCCGACCCAGGCTTCAGCAGCCGCACATATTCTCGCGGCGTTCGCGTAGGATTATGCCGCCAAGCCCGCCGCGACTCCAGCAGCACAATCGCTGCCCAATACAAGCAGTGCACGGCCTCCCGCCACTCGCCGGCCTCCGCATGCTCCGCCGCAGCCTTCGCCCAGTCATCCGCCTCGCTCTCCCACGCCGACGCCTGCACCCGCTCGCCCCCCAGCGCCACCCTCAACCGTTGTCGAGCCACATTCCGCAGCAGGAAAAACAACAGCCCCGCACCCGCCCCCACAAAGCACAACCACTCCAGCAGCGTTCCCAGCCACGGCGCCGCCGTCCCCACATAGATCGCGCCCTCAAACAATCGCTGCACCCACTCCACCAGCTTCATCTTCGCGCGATCCCACCACGTCAATCCCACCGCACCCTGAAACTGCGGCTGCGCCAGCACTGCATTCGCCGCCGCCCGCGCCTGCGCAAATCCACCCTCTGACGCCCCACCGTTCTCCCGCGCCATCTCCTGCAGCCGAGCCCCCGACTCGCGCATCAGCCTCGCACGCTCCTCCGCCTTAGCCGTCTTCGCATCCTTCAGCGCGCCGCGCAACCAATCCCAATGTTCTTCGAACCCACCACGCTCCACATCCCCCACCCGCACATCGTCCCCCACCGCATCCGCGCTACACCCCGCCGTCGCAGTCGCGCACCCCGCCACCAGTCCCCGCAGCCGCACCACCTCCGCGCCAAATCCATCCGCCGACACATCTTTCATCCCCGCCGCATGCGCCGCCAACGTCAGCCCCAACAGCATGCAGGCAACGGCAACCGGCTCTCTCCGCACCCGACGCTCGCCCCAATCCTTATACGTGGCCATCACTCCCCATCGGCTCAACTGCATCACCGCTCGTGCCCTCTGCTGGAGCCTCCGCCACCGGTGCCGGAGCCCACGCCGCCACCTCCGGCGCAGCCACACCCCCCAGCATCATCACCAGGTCGAACGCCTCCATCCGCACCCGCTGATCGAAGTACACCAGCGTCAACCCAATCAACGCCACCGGCGACACCAGCGTGCCCCCTACAAAGCCAATCAGCAGCACCGCCGCCTGCGCCATCACATGTTCTTTGAACGGACTTCGCGCAATGAAAAACAGCATCGGCGACTCAATCGTCCCCACCACCAGGTACAGCGCGAACGCAATCAGCAGCACCACAAAAATCTTGCCCTTCGTATCCATCGCCAGCGTCTTACTCCGCCGCATCGACGCCCTTACCCCCATCCCCTCCATCACCGACGCCGGAATCGCCAGCGAGTTGCGGATGTACGCAATCACCCCGTACACGCCACCCCCAACAGCTCCCACAAATACGATCAATACGCCCAACCCCAACAGCAACGGGTTCTTCGCCCCCACTCCCATAAGTACCGCCCCTGGCAGAACCAGCAATAGCCCCAGCCACATCGCGCTCCATACCTGCCACAACGCGATCCCCACATACCGTAGCCATCTTCCCGCCGTCGCGTTCAACGACTCCTTCGCCGTCGTCGTTCGCCCCAGGTACACCTCGCACAGCGCATACACCGACGCCGCATACACCACCGCCTGCACCGGCAGCACCAGCAGTCCCATCACCGCACTGGATCCCTGCGTGACTAGCCCCGCAATCCGAATCCCGTGGTGCATCAACACGACATGGTGCACTACCATCGCCATTGCATTCAGAATCAAACTGAACGCCCCCGACAGCGACGCCAGCCCCGCAAACAGCCAGAAATGCGCCCGGTAAATCTCAAACGTCCGGTCCAGCACCTCACCGGTGCTCAGCGGCCGCAACCCGTACGCCGCAACCTGCCCCACACTCGCCTGCACCGGCGTAGCCAATCTCTCCGGCGACTCCCATTCCTGTGGCGTCATCCCTACCTTCTCCTCGGCTGTCGCGGGTCAGCCTACCCCCGCGCCGCCAGACTTCTCCCTGGTTCGATTTGGGGAAGAATAGCATCAACCGCCCCGCCCCCCTTCGGCCCTCCCGCATAGCTCTTCAACGATCCTTAACATTCGCGTCGCGATCATCCAGAATCAGAAAACAAAATCCATCGCCTGTTTTCGCCCGCGCGTCCTGCTTCCACCACTTTTCTCTCGACACGTATCCACTATGGTTCTTTCCCGCAAACCTCTTCCTCATGCATGGTGGAGACACGTGTTTCTGCTTGGAACTGTTTACCTTCCACGCTCAATAGGCTGTAACCTCTCGAACTAATTGTGGCTTGCGGGTTTTGAGATGGTATTCTTGGCGCGTTACCTCAAGTTTTTACCCGATCGTTTCATCTGCGGAAATTGTGCGGAGTTGTTGAATCTATTACGGGTAGCAGATTGGCCATCGTCCGGTTTGGGATGCACGCGCCCACTCCCTCCGACCCCAACCTTCTACCGATTTGGGGAACCTGCTTGTTCTGTGCTCTGTCGGCCCTTGTTGGAGGAATGATGACTGTCTCGCTGCGCGAAGCTCACTCGAGCAAGCACCGATTCTCGCTCGCGGCAGTACGCTCCACGTTCCTGCTGTTCCTCTTCGCTCTCTGCGGAGCCTCCGCCCTCGCCCAGGGTCTCTCCCCTGGCGGCGCCATCATCTTTCCGTCCACGGATGTCGGGTCCACCGGCGTCTATTCCCAGCAGTTCAGCGGTCCCACCGACGGAACCCCTGTCTCCATCAAAAGCGTCACCGCAGTCACCTATGGTGCCTCCGGCGGGGACTTCAGTGTCACTTCGTCCACCTGCACGGGCACCATTACTTACCCCGTCCCCTGTGACGTCAATCTCGCGTTCAAACCACAGTCGATTGGCCTTCGCCTCGGCGCATTGATCGTCACCAATAGTGCCAACGTCGTTGTCAACACCATCTATCTTTCGGGCATCGGGGTTGCCCCGCAGTTCGCCTTCGCCCCAACCACCTCCGTCACCGTAAACAGCGCAACGACTCTCACTCCCGCCGGCTTCACCGCAGGCTCTATGACCCAGGATGGAGTCGGCGACATCTTCTTCACCGACGTCACCAACAACCGCGTCCTCGAGCGGTCTGCTACCGGTGTCTATTCGACCATCGTCGCTCTGCCCCTCAACAACACCTCAGGCATCGCCCTCGACGGAGCAGGGAACCTGTACGTCTCCTCCGGCAACCAGGTCTTCCTCATCCCCCTCAGCGCCGGCCCTCCCTACACCGCGACGCCGCTCGTCATCTCCAACGTCACCTTGTCCACGCCCACAGGCCTCGCGGTTGATCCGGGCGGTGATCTCTACATCGCCGACTCCACCAACAACAAAATCTATCAGCTGCCTCCGGGCTCGACCACGGCCAATACCCTCGCCCTCACCGGACCGGGCGCAACGCTCTCGGGTCCCACCGGTCTCGCGGTCAGCGCCAGCCCCGGCAGCTATCTCAATAGCAATCTCTACATCGCTGACACCAACAACAATCGCATCCTCGAGAATCCGCTCGGCTCGACCGCCACCACCGACGTCACCCCCACCAGCATCACCCTCAGCAAGCCAACCGGCGTAGCCGTCGATGCCGCTGGCACCCTCTACATCGCCGACACCGGCCATAGCCAGGTCGTCGAATCCACCGTGCAGGGTGATCAGTTCGTCCTCACCGAAAATCCCGCCCTCACCCTCGCTACCCCCGCCGGCGTCCTCATCCAGGGCAATGGCGACCTCGTCATCAGCGACACCACCCTCGGCCTCATCTTCGTCTCCCGCTCCACCCCCGCCATCAATTTCCCGACCCCCACAGAGGTCGGCAGCCTGGATACCACCGACGATCCCGAGGTCCTCACCGTTCAGGGAACCGGCAACATCCAAAGCAACCTCAACGCCAACGACCCCAGCTTCATCGGCACCAATCCCACGGCCTTCCTTCTCGCCCCCTCCGGCAGCACCTGCCCCACCGCCACCGGTGGCACCTTCACCGTCGGCGACGTCTGCACCTATGACCTCAACTTCCAGCCAACCGTCGTTGGCCCCAATCTCGCCAGCCTCGTTCTGACCACCACCGCAGCCGGTGGCCTCTCCAGCAGCAATACCGCCGCGCTTAGCGGCATCGGCTTCACCACCCTCAAGTACTTCACGCTCGTCGCCATCAGCGCGCCGCCCACCACGCCCACCACCGTCAACCTCGGCCAGTCCGTCGAGCTGGTTCTCACGGCCTACAAATCCGACGGCACCATCGCTAAGGATTACAGCGGCAATATCACCTTCACCACCACCGACGCCAACGGTAATTACCTCGGCGGCACTGCCCCCGGCACCAACACCAGCGTCTACACCATGACCCTGGCGGACAACGGCGTGCTCACCATCCCTGTTGCCGCCGGCCTGCAACTCAATCAGTACGGTATCTGGACCGCCACTGCCACCGCCGACCCCGCAACGCTGCCGCCCAACCCACCCGGCGCCAATGGCGTCGCCGTCAGCAACGATATCTACGTCATCGAGCCCGCCACCTTCGCGCTCACCAGTTCGGTCAATCCTTCGCTCGTCAATCAGACTACCAAGTTCACCCTCACCATCACCACCACCGGCACCATCACCCCTGCCGGCACAGTCGACTTCTATAACGGCGCCACCCTCATCGGCACCGCAACCGTCAGCGGCTCCGGAACCGTCGGCACCGCCAGCATCAACGACAGCTTCCCAACGCCCGGCTCCTATCCAATCAAGGCCGTCTACACCCCCACCAGCTTCACCCAGCCTGGCTCCGCAACCCTGACCCAGGTTGTCGGCAACGGCGCCTCGGTCACGCTCACCAGCTCCATCAATCCCTCACTGGTGAATCAGTCCACGAATCTTACCGCGACCATCGCCTCGAATCCCATCTTCGGAACGGCCACCGGCACCGTCCAGTTCTTCGACGGCGCGACCTCCCTCGGCACAGCCTCCGTCTCCGGCGGCGCCGCCACCCTGCCCTTCGCCTTTACCACCGCCGGCAACCACACCCTCACCGCGGTCTATACCAGCACCAACCCCAATCTCACCGCCGCAACCTCCGGCCCCTACATCCAGCACGTTCTCAACCTCGCGTCGCTCGTCCTCACCAGCTCCGTCAATCCCTCCAACCCCGGCCAGTCCACCACCCTCACCGGCACGCTCACCACCCTTACCCCCACGCCCGGCGGCACCATCAAGTTCTACGACGGCACCACGCTCATCGGCACA
>Ga0302313_10001945_pt1 | contig 14950 bp, 10 predicted proteins | sample III_Palsa_N2_2_FD_200454 | JGI IMG/M metagenome (GOLD analysis project Ga0302313, IMG submission 200454) | Peat permafrost microbial communities from Stordalen Mire near Abisko, Sweden - III_Palsa_N2_2 | ecosystem: Environmental > Terrestrial > Soil > Palsa > Peat permafrost | place: Sweden...
CGCTTTGAGACCTTCTCCGCGAATCGCCACGTGGACATGGCGCGCGAACCTCGCAAGGAATACTGCAGCCTGTCCCGCCGAATTGCCGCCGCCCACTACGATCAGCTCTTCGTTGTTGCAGAATGCACCCTCCATGAAGGTCGCACTGTAGTAGATGCCGCGACCCTCGAAGTCCTCGAGACGCAAAAGGTCCGGCTTCCGGTAGCGCGCGCCGCTGGCAATGACGACAGCGCGAGCGTAGACGGACTCGTCCTGATTCAGGCCAATGTGAAACGATGTCGAGTCCGTGCAGTCGATCGTGAGCGCTTCGATAGGCACCCCGACCTCGGCGCCGAACTTGCGACACTGCGACAGGCCACGGCCCGCTAGCGCCTGCCCCGATATGCCGGTCGGAAAGCCAAAGTAATTTTCAATCTTCGAACTGGTGCCGGCCTGGCCGCCGGGCGCCTTGGCGTCCAGAACCGCCACCTTCAATCCCTCGGATGCGGCGTACACCGCAGCTGCAAGCCCTGCAGGTCCGGCACCCACCACAACGAGATCGAAGCGCTCGCCATTGAGTCTGTCTGGACTCAGGCCGATTGCATCGGCGACGGCCCGGTGGCTCGGCTGCTTCAGTGCCACACCTTGCAACGTGATTACAACCGGGATGTCAGCTTCCGTTGCGCCATAGTGCGTGAGAAGCTCTTTGGCCTCGGAGTGCTCGACGATATCGAAGTAGGCCGAGGGTTGTCCGTTGCGGCTCAGGAAGTGGCGCAGGCGTAGCGTAGGGGCCGAAGATGTGCTCCCGATCACCACCACGCCCACGTGTTCGCCGCGGATGAAAGCGACGCGCCGCAAGATATAGGCGCGCATGATGGTTTCGCTCAACTCCGCTTCCGCGATCACGAGCGCGCGCAGTGACTCCTCGTCAATGACGATGACCTCGCAATCGGAGATCGCGCGCGTCGTTGCGACCGCAGCCCGGCCCGCGAGCGTGGCAACCTCGCCGGTGAAACTGCCGGGGCCATGTGTGCCCAGCAATACGGGGCCTTCAACGGACCTTCTGGATGCCTCGATCGTCCCGGAGAGAATGGCGAACATCCCGGTGTGCCGGTCGCCTTCGGAATAGAGGACGTCGTGGGTTTTGAGCTTGCGGCGCTCGCCATAACGCTCCAGTATCGCCAGTTGTCCCTCATCCAGCCGTGGATACACCTGATGGTAGCGGCTGCCACCCGAGGCCAGCTCGTTGAAATTGCCTGAAGCGTCGTTGCTCATGGCGGGCTCGATCAAGTCTAAATGCGGTCTTTGCAGCAGAAGCGCTGCTTCCAGTTTGCATATGGTAACTCCGCTTGTGAGACGCCACGGCGTCTTCCAACATGTGCGCTGCCTCTTCCGCCGAGCCGCTGAGTTTCAGCGGCACAGCACGTTCTCCGTCAATTTGTTAATCTCGCTTCCAATCACCCATCCCACGATGCAACGAAGCGAGGAGCTTTAAGCATGAGCACTGTCGATTACGAACCGCCTAAGGTCTGGACCTGGAACAAGGACAACGGCGGCCGCTTTGCGAATATCAACCGCCCGATTTCGGGGCCGACGCACGACAAGGAGTTGCCGGTCGGCCTGCACCCGCTGCAGCTTTATTCGCTGGCGACGCCGAATGGCGTCAAGGTCACGGTGATGCTCGAGGAGCTGCTGGCGCTTGGCCACAGCGGTGCGGAATATGACGCCTGGCTCATCAAGATTGGCGATGGCGAGCAGTTTGGCAGTGGCTTTGTCGGCGTGAATCCGAACTCCAAGATTCCCGCGCTGCTCGATCGCAGTGGACCGAAGCCCATCCGCGTGTTCGAGTCTGGCGCGATCCTGGTGCACCTCGCCGAAAAATTCGGTGCTTTCTTGCCGACCGAGCCGGGAGCACGCGCCGAATGCCTGTCGTGGCTGTTCTGGCAAATGGGCAGCGCCCCGTACCTCGGTGGCGGCTTCGGCCATTTTTACGCGTATGCGCCGAGCAAAATGGAATATCCGATCGACCGCTTCGCGATGGAGGTGAAGCGTCAGCTCGACGTCCTCGACAAGCAGCTCGCCGACAACGAATACATGGCGGGAGACGCGTACACGATCGCCGATATGGCGATCTGGCCGTGGTATGGCGGCTTGGTAAAGGGCTGGCTCTACGGGGCGGCCGAGTTCCTCTCTGTGCAGGACTACAAGCACGTCCAGCGTTGGGCCGATGCGATCGGCGAGCGTCCGGCCGTCAAGCGTGGTCGGAAGGTCAATCGCGTCTTTGGCGAGCTTTCGGATCAGCTGCACGAGCGCCATGCCGCCACGGACTTCGACACCAACACGCAGGACAAGCTCGCCGCCGCGAAATAGATGGGAAGCATGCCGAAGCGCTCCGCTCACCTTGAGCCGCACTCATCTGAATTGCCGCTGCCGACGCCGAGCTTCGCGTCGGTGACTGTGGCATCGCTGATTGCGGTGCTCGCATGGGTGGGCTTCGCCGCACAGAGCGACATCACGATTGGCAGGATGCTGTTTCGCGGCTTGGGCATGATCGACGGCATCGAGCGTATCAGTGCATACCTGACGAACCTCACAACGCTCGTCGTCGCGATCAGCTTTTCGTTTGTAGCCATGCGGGCACGCTCCGCACCCGGGCGGTTCTTCCGTAAGCCGCCAGTGCTCACCGCCGTGGTCGTCTATATCGTGTTCGTGGGCATCGCTTACAACACCTTGCTGCGCCATCTATGGACGCCGTACGGCTACCGCGCGCTGCTCAACGAATTGCTGCATACGGTCATACCGCTGCTATGCACGCTGTACTGGCTGCTATTCGTTCCCCGCTTCCATCTGCTGCTGCGCGATTGTCTCTTCTGGCTGATCTATCCGGTCGGCTATCTGTTGATAACGCTCTGGCGCGGCAGCGAAACAGACTTTTACCCCTATCCTTTCATTAACGTAAGCGAGCTCGGCTACGAGCGTGTGCTCATCAATGCCCTGTTGCTGTTGCTCGGTTTCTTCCTTCTGATGGGCGTATTCATAGCGATCAATCATCGCCGCTCACGTCCAGCGCCTGCGACATCTGCGGCCGACGCGCGGCATTCGTAGGATAAATATACCTAGGTAAATACACCTACGTACGCGGCTGCCATTGAAGTTGCGCGAACATTTGCCGATAACTTGTGTGACAGATGTCGCCCAAGGTAAATCGTGCCGAATTTCGAAACTCTCATGCGCCGCCGTGTACGGATCGCAACTGCGCTAGGCGCGGCGATTCTCGCCTGCGTCGGGCTCGGCGCGACCATGCAGCAATCGCAATCGGACTGGATCCAGCACTCCTACGAGGTGATGCGGCTCGAGTCGGAGATGCGGATCACGATGGTTGTCCGCGATTCGTCCATGCTGCGTTACGTGTTCGATGTGCCGACCATCGATTCGCGGGCCGGCGATCGCACGGCGGTCATGCAAGAGATCGAAGATGCCTACGTCAGCTCCGAGATACTGCGCGCCCAGTTGCTGACGCTGACGGCCGACAATACGGAACAGGTGTCACGGCTGCAGACCATCGGTGGGGCGATGGCCCGGATACGTGCCCGCCTCGACGAACTCCGTGATGACATGAAGGAGGGCCGCAACGGCGCTGCGCAGGCGTTGCTGGCCGATCCGGGCTATGAAGCGGATCGCAGGGTGATCCGCGCAACGCTGCAGGCCTTCGCGGACCAGGAAGCCCAACTGCTGAACGGGCGTGAACGTGCCCACACGCGCTGGGCGCTCGTTTTGTGGGGCGCGCTGGCGGCGCTCGTCATGCTTGTTGTGGCGACGCTGCACGCGTTGCGCTCGCGCGTCGTCAGCGAGGTGGCGCACACCGAGCGTCAGCGTGGCGCTCTTGAAACGCAGCTCGACACTGACGCCGCCACAGGTCTGCATAGCCGGCACTGGCTCGCCCAGCAGTTCTCCAGGGATCCCGAGCGTCAGTTGGGCAACACGGGCTCCCTGTCGATCATCCTGCTCTGTATCGACTCGCTTAAGCCGGTTCGCGATGCGTGGGGCTTCGAGGCTCGCGACGTGCTGTTGCGCGCCGTCCTCGAACGCATCAACCGCGTGCTGGGACCATCCGATGTACTCGTGCGTGCCGCCGATGACCAGATCGCGATTCTGGTGCCGGACCGGATTCCGGTCCCCGGCGGTTCACGTGCGGCGACGATGGCCGTCTCGCTGGCCGGGCAACTCGACACACTGATCGACATCATCGACGGCTTGCCGGTGTCGCCGGCTGTCCGTGTTGGCACAGCGGCGTGGCCCGCGGATGGTGGCACGCTCGACGCGCTGCTGACCACGGCTGGTGACCGCATGCGGCCATTGAGCGCGTTTCGCGCCTCGGGCGATTTGAGCATCTCTACTTCCGATAGCGCCGCCGCATGAACTGGTCTATCCCGCGGCGCCCTGGTGGCCGCGCCATCACACATTTACTGGCCCGTGCTTTTATTGGCCGGAAGCTGCGCGCCTGTTCAGATGCGCTCGTGAGTTGCCGTGGAGCAGCATGGCTGCTGTTTGCCGGTGCAGTCTACGAACTTTCGCTGGCACTGCTGCATGTAGCGGGAATCACGCGCGCATGCAGCGATGTGCTGCCGTTCAACGCGTTCTGCTTCCTGGTCGCCTCCACCGGGATGCTGCGCGAGACGGGCGGCAGCGTGCGATCGACGCGTATGTCCCTGATTGCTCCATTCACGCTGATGTGTGCCGGCGCCGTTGTGCTGGTCGAATGGTTGCAACGGCTCGGCTTCTCGCTCGACGCCCGTTACCTGGATAGGCTCCTTGCCGATCCGGCGTCCCAGTCCTATCCCGTGGCGGCGTTGACCGCAATCGGCTTTGTGTTCTGCGGCGGCGCGCTTCTGCATTTGCGTGGACTGGCTGGACCGCGCAACGCAGTCGGCCCGCGAGTCTTCATCTACGGCACGGTTCTCACGGGCATTATCGGGTTGCTGTGTCAGAGCATGGCAATTGGCGGCTTGTGGAGATGGGGCGAGCTCTTCGTTGTCGCGCCATTGAACGGCACCGGTTTCGTGCTCGCCGGTGCGACCTTATGGTGTGTCTGGGCGAAACGCCAGCCTGGCGTGAGCATTCTGGGTGAAAGCGCCAACGCGCGCGTACCCGTGATCGCCGCGCTGGTGGTTGTCAGTTCCGCGCTCGCCGTCGGCGTCATGCTCGCTTCGCTGATGGTGCGTAGCGACGAAGCAGCCGAGCGCAGCGAACTGCTGGGCGATACCGTTGAGCAAGCCGCGACATTGTCAGTCATCCTGGAGAATACGCAGGATCATGCCAACGCATTCGCCACGAGGCAGCGGAGCCGTTTGCAGCATACGCCCTGCGTAGGCAGCGTCGAATCGTGTGCGGCTGCGCTCGACATGAGCGCCTATGTGGGCCCCGACGCGTTTGCCAGCATCCGGCTGATCGGCAGCGACGGTCGGGTACTCTCCAGCGCGGGGAGGCGCCTGGCCGCGCCGGATCAGATCGTTCCGGTGCGCCCCTCTGTCGATCAACCCGGCGTCAAGGCGCAATTGCTGTGGCACGCGGGTTTCGTCTATCGTCAGCGCTCCGAACTTCTGCTGCAAGACGCCGACGGAATTCCTGTCCCACTCGCGCTTGAAACCGAGCAGACGTTGCCGATACTGGATTCGATCGCGGCGACACGCTCGCGTGAAGGGCGGCGGTCCGTGCTGTGTGGTCTCGAGGGGAGGCTGCTACGTTGCTTTGCGGCGACCCCTTCCGAATTGCCACACAACCTGGCGATCGATCCGGCGCTCGGGAATCGCCCGCTGATCACGCCTGCATTTCACGGTGAAGCGGGCACGCAGCGGCACAGGGATTCGCGCAGCGACGACGTCGTGGTGGCCTATGCGCCGGTCGGCAACACCGGACTCGCGACAGCCTCCAAGATCAAGACTGAGGTTTTTCTCGCTCCCGTGCAGCACGCGCTGCTGGTGGCCGTCGGCGTGATGGCGCTATGTGCGCTGGCAGGCACACTGTTTCTTCGGGCCCGCATCGTGCCCATTGTCAAGGCCCAGCATAGCGCTGCCGGCACCGCAGCACGCAGCGAGGCGCAACTCCGGGCTATCACCGACGCGTTGCCGTCCCTGGTCGGCTTCGTGGATACCTCGGAAACCTACCGCTATGCGAACGCGGCGTTTGCAACCATGCTCGGTACTCCTCCAGAAGAAGTGATTGGCAGGACGATGCGAGAGCACCTGGGCGACGCGCAATACCAGATTTCCGAGCGATACATCCAGCGTGCATTGGCGGGAGAGCCTCAGCAGTTCGAGCGCAGCGTTATGTCGCCCCACGGGTCGATCTACGTCGACATGCGATACATCCCGCACCGGAATGCTGAGGAACGCGTCGACGGCTTTCACGTCGTGGTGACGGACATCACCGCCCGCGTGGAACAGGTCACAGCGCTCGAGCGTGCTGCCAAGATCGATCCGCTGACGGGCTCCGCTAACCGCCGCGCCTTCATGCATGCAGTCGGCGATGCCGTGAATGACCGCCGGCGTCACGGCACGCGGGTGGGACTCTGCTATATCGACGTCGACCACTTCAAGATCATCAACGACACCTATGGTCATGCAGCAGGCGATGAGGTGCTGCGTGTCGCGGCACAACGACTGCGTACTGCGACACGTGACGATGACCTTGTCGGGCGACTTGGTGGAGACGAATTTGTCGTGCTGCTTGGCCGCTTACGTGACGACGATGCGGCGCGCGTAGTTGCGCGGAAACTGGTTGACGCATTCTCAACGCCCGTCACTTTCCGCGGACAGGCGATCCCGGTCTCGATCAGCGTCGGCGTCGCGCTGGACGAAGAAGGCACCCGATATACGCCAGACGAACTGCTTCAGGCCGCTGACTGCGCGCTCTACGAAGTCAAACGCAACGGCCGCGCATCATGGCGGCTCGCCACTGCGGTCGCTCATGGGCCGGTTGATCGCGCCGCCGACTGACTGATCCCAAGTCCGCAAGACCCCTCCAGTAGTCCCTCCCAGCCTCGCAAAACGAGAATCGCTTGAGCCGAATGCCTCGGAACGCTGCTCCTCACAACGAGGAGCAGGCGACCTTGGCTCGCGCGTGCGTTGTTGCGGACAACGAAGTGAAATCTCACCCGTCACCCGCCGTCGGCCAATTATGACCGATCGTATTAGCAATAATATTTGCCGGCCGTCAAGCCGCATTTATGGTAACTCTAGGCGCTGAGGCGCAGCCGCTGGACTTCTTCCGCCGTGTAAGGGATTGTACTGAGACGTAAAATCGATATTATTGACTAATATTATTACTCGACGCGGCTGCCAGATAGCCACGCCGCATCGGATGCTGCTCCACTGGGGCGGACAACCGGTGCAATGACAATGGAGACAAGCATGGTGAGTCACGGAGTGTTTCGACGGACGCTGGTGATGCTGCCGGCCGGCGTACAGCGCTAGCCGCCGGCCCAGCGAGACACAATGAACCCAATGCTGCCCCCACCCGCCGCGGTGCCCGGACCTCACGGCACCCGCAAACCCACGCTGATCAAATTACAAACTGGATTGCTTCCGCCCGACGTGCGCGAACTCGTGCCCGACGGCTGAACTGGATTGCCGGATGGAGCGTGGCCGGGACGGCGCGTTGCGCCGGTTGGTAGCGCATTGTCTAACCCTTTTGGAAGTCTGACGGTTCCGCATGGCAGTTGCTTGATCAGTGGCGTTTCTGAGTGCATCAATCCGTACAACTAAATTGTTGAGTCAAATCCAAAGCTTGGTCTTCCAGGAGGAGGTCATGATGTCCAGAGGAGTTGGGTTAATTTCCGTGCTGTTGGCGATGACAGTCGCGCTCGCCGCATGTGACGGCAGCGGTAGCGGCACATCCGCGTCTCAGGCCGTAGCAGCCGCCAGTTCGTCGCCAACGCAAGCCGCGGCGCAGACGAGCGCCAATACATCATTGGAAGAGGCGTCATCGGCGAATCCTCTGCCGTGTGACAGCGCAGCCGAGGCCAACACACCGTGCTCTGCGGCCCACAGCGTGACACGACTGCTGACAAAGCATTACACGGGGCCGCTATTCCAGATTCAACGGGCGTCCGACAATACAACGCTGAACGTCTATCCCTATACGTCGGGCAACTTGCCCAATGGCTCCGACCGCTCGTTGGTCGGCTCGGCGAATGTCAAAAGCACAGACTCGTTCTGCAACAAGACAACCTGCTCCGTCACGTACATCTACGATCAGATCGACCTGGTCGCGCCTTTGAAGGGCGGTGCGTTCGGCAATGTGACGGGGACGCTGACACTCAACTCGGACGGAACAGAGTCACTGACCATTCCGGGCACCAGCGCAGCGGCAAGTACCAGTGCCGCGGCGAAAAAGTCGACAACTGTCCCGGTGCTGAACGGCTTTGCGACGATCACGCTTCCTGGAACCAGTGGCACGCTGACCGTGCAATTGTCGCAGCCGCCCACTGCATTGACCACTGCGGCGCCGACCGAACAGGTATCTATCGGTAACGATCTGCCGGCGCTGCCCGGCACCCCCGCACAACTCGGCTTCGTGCCGCTGCAAGGCGTTGAGGTTCCAGCGCTGGGCACGTTGGCGGGACAGGCATATCGCAACCGTTTCGGCACCGTCAACCAGTCGATCGGAGACTCGGAGATTGCCGAATACATGGTCGCAGGGGCGCACTATAGCCAGTCCTCGACTTGCTGCGGAACATACGGAAACATGGAAAACAGTGCCAACCCGGGCACCTATGCGCATGGAGAAATTGAAGGCGAAATGTTTGCGCTGGCGTTCTCAAACGGCAATGCCGCAGTGTTTGGTTATTGCGACGGTGATTCGGCCCAACCATCCACTGTAAAAGACCCCGTGTGCAACGCACTCGATACCAATTGGCCGGGCGTCGACGCAGAAGCCGGCGTCTACCTCTATGGTCCGCAGCAGCCTGCGAAGGAGAAATTTGTCACCGTACTCTCCAAATACTCACCAGTGACGGCGTCCAACATCTTCGTTGTCAAGGGCGGCTCCGCTTCACAGAGCGTACTGACTTCAGTCTACGATGCGGCGCCTCCGGAAGCGCTTAACTTTGAGAGCGATGCGGGCCATGCCTTCAATGGGCAATGGCAAGGTGGCCTCTCGCTTGGCGAAGGTGGTGACGGTAGCGCTGCGCCTATCCAGTTCTTCGAAGGCGCGGTGATCACCAAGGCAACCACCGACACGACCGACAACGCAATCCAGGCGAGCATTTCGAGCTTTTATGGTCCGCCGGCTAACAAGACCACGGCAGCCTGCTATGCGAACAATCTGATCGATTCGCCGTTGAGTCTCGCCATGCCGGATGTATGGGCGCAACAAAACGGCGGCACCGCAGAGCCTGCAACCGATGTCTCGGGAGTGGACAAAGGGGCTGCGACGCTTATCAGCACAAACGGTTCGTCAGTCTCGAACGTCCGCGAGATCATCAGGGTTCAGGGCGGACAATCGTATAGCTTCAGTGACTATGTTCTTGCGACGACCAACGCAACGGTCTTCCCTGGCGGCTCGATCCAGACCGACGATCCGAGTGGTACCGAATTCGCGTGGGTTCTCAATACGAATACGGGCGCTGTAGTGCGTGGGACGTGGGGTGCAGGACAGGCGACCTCGGTCTCCGCCGTGAAAGAGGGAAACTGGTGGAAAGTGACAATGACGCTGACCGCTCCCGCGGGATCGAACAATGCGCAAGTGTTTATCGATCCGCCTACGTCTAGCGCTGCTGGAGTTCGCTCACAGCAAACGCCATATCTGAGCGCAACGCATTATTGCCCGAGCCTGGCTATCGCCAACAACTCGACAATGTAGGCGAGAACCTCGTTTAGCTTTACGGAGACTCCGGCCCTTGAGGGGCCGCAGTCTTTTGACACATTCGCATTTAAGGTCGCCGCGACCAGGTCTGCGTCCAACGACGTTCGTACTCCAGACGATCAAAATTCTCGATCAAGAAGTCGATAAACGCCCGGATCTTGGACGACATGTACTTGCGGTTCTGGTAAGCGATATTGATCTTCAATCTCGGCAAGTCCCAATCGTCGAGAATCGGTACGAGGCGGCCCGCCACAAGTTCGTCGTGGATGATGTAGACGGGTTGGATCACGATGCCGAGACCGTTCAGGCCAGCCTTGCAGATAACCTGTCCTTCATTCGATTCCAGCACACCGTTGATCTTGACGGTATGTGTCGTCTCGCCTTTTGTAAAGGCAAGCTCGTAGGGATTATTCGCGAGCGTATAGATCAGAAAGCGGTGACCTTCGAGATCCTCTAGTGATCTGGGTGTGCCGTAGCGGTTCAGATACTCGGGCGACGCGGCGAGAATACGCCGCGTTTCCGCGAGGCGCCGGATGATCAGCGCGGAGTCGGCTTCGTGCTCACGCGTCCGGATGGCAATGTCGATACCGCTTTCGATCAGATCGAAATAGCGGTTGGCTGCAGTGATGCTCACCATGAGCTTCGGATGTCGCCGGGTAAATTCGGGTAGCAGCGGCGCAATGATCTGGGAACAGAACGACACCGAGGCCGTCACGCGCAATGTGCCCACAGGACTTAGCAGGGCCGAACTGACCAGCGCCTCGGCTTCCTCCATTTCGAACGTGATGTTCCTGCAGCGGCGATAAAACTCGTCACCGACTTCCGTGAGAAACAGACGTCGCGTATTGCGTTCCACGAGTCGCGCGCCAAGCCGTTGTTCGAGGTTCGCGAGGTAGCGGCTGCCAGCGGAGCTCGATAGTCCGAGCGCTTCGGAGGCTTTCGAAACGCTTCCAAGTTCTGCGGTTTGCACGAACAACTGCAACTCCAGCCATTTATCCACTGCGCGTCTCCGGTTTCCCGCTGAGCGGGATTATGTTTCCCTGAATCAGCCTTTTTCGACGATCCACGGCAGACTATATTCTGACTCAAAGAGCACGCACATGGAGACAACATGCAAAACGTTGACGAAGACACCATTACTCAAATCGTCCTCGCCCGTAACGCGGACGCCGCCGATCCGCGTCTCAAGCAGATCATGACGAGCGTGGTGCAGCATCTTCATGCGTTCGCGCGTGATGTGGAGCTGACCGAAGAGGAGTGGTTCAAGGGCATCCAGTTCCTGACCGACGTCGGGCACATCACCGACGACAAGCGTCAGGAATTCATTCTTCTCTCGGATACGCTCGGCTTGTCGATGCTGGTTACTGCATTGAACAATCGCAAACCTAGGGGATGTACGGAGTCGACAGTTTTCGGCCCATTCTTTGTCGAGGGCGCACCTCAATACCAGAACGGTGACGACGTCGCCAACGGCGCTAAAGGCGAACCGTGCTTTGTCACGGGACGCATCACCGGAATCGGTGGCGAGCCAGTGCCGAACGCCAAAGTCGACGTGTGGCAAGCCGACGCCGACGGCTTCTACGACGTTCAGTATGAAGGCGCGGCCGGCGATAAAGGTCGCGGAACACTGCGCGGTCTTCCGGACGGTACGTTTCACTTCAGGTCGGTGACGGCAGAGTCCTACCCGATTCCTCACGACGGTCCGGTCGGCCGCATGCTAACGGCGCTTGGCCGGCATCCATGGCGACCCGCGCATTTGCATTTCATGATCGAAGCGCCCGGCTACGAGCGGCTGATTACTCACGTCTTCCGTTCGGGTGACCAGTACCTCGACTCGGACGCGGTGTTTGGCGTTCGCTCATCGCTGATTGCCGACTGGCAGGAGCATGGGTCAGGGCTGGCGCCGGACGGCACCGAGATCGCCACGTCCTATAGCACGCTTGACTTCACCTTTGTTCTTAACCGCGACGCTGCTGCCGTCCAGAACCGTGCTGCATAGCGCGAACGGACCGCGCAGATGGATTGATGAGGAATCCGATGATCAAGCACATCGTGATGTGGAATCTGAAAGGTGACACGCCCGAAGAAAGGGCGCGCGCGGCTCGACTGCTCAAAAGTGCTTTTGAGGGCCTTGCAGGGAAAATTCCGGGACTGCTGCATATGGAAATCGGCGTCGATACGAGCAAGGTCGATTATGCGTGCGACGTCGTGCTTTATTCGGAGTTCGAATCGCAGGATGCTCTCGCTGCCTATGCCGTGCACGCCGAGCACATTCGTGTGAAGCAGGACCTCGGAGACGTGCGCGTCGCGAGACATCAGGTGGATTATGAGGTGATTCCGGCGCATGACCGGACGCCAGCGTAAAGAAAACTGAAGGATAACCAGGTGTTATCCGGAGGAGACAGAGAGTGAATCGGAAACTGATAAAGGACGGTCACGTCATATCGATGGACCCCAAGGTCGGGACGGGCGCCTTCGACATTCTGGTCGAAGATGACCGGATCGGCGTAGTCGAGTCCCACCTCAAGGCACAGGATGCCGAGGTTATCGACGCAAGCGGCTGCATCGTGATACCTGGCCTCGTCAACGCGCATATGCATACGTGGCAGACCGCGCTGCGTGGCGTCGCGTCGAACTGGACCTTGCCGCAATATTTTCGCAGTGTGCACGCGGGGCTCGCGACGCTCTTCACGCCGGACGACCTGTATATCGGCACGCTCGTCGGCGCGTTGAACCAGTTGAATTGCGGCACGACGACTCTCGGCGACTGGTGCCATAACAATCCGACACCGGCGCACACGGACCGCGCGGTCGACGGGCTGCTCGAGTCCGGGATTCGCAGCGTGTTCTTCCACGGTTCACCCAAGCCCGACCCGAAGCCCGGGCAGAAGCACTTCAGCGAGATTCCCCACCCGCGCAGCGAAGTCGAGCGCCTGCTGAAACACCGCCTGACGAGCCGCAACGGACTGGTCACGCTGGGCATGGCGATACTCGGCCCACACTACTCGACCTACGACGTCGCCGTCGAGGATTTCAAACTGGCGCGCGAGCTTGAGCTGGTGGCCAGCATGCATTGCGCCGGGCTCGAACCAAAGACGCCCGATGGCTGGGACCGCCTGGCCGCCGCTGGCCTGCTGGGTCCGAACAACAACATCGTGCACGGCAATAACCTGAGCGATGCGCAGCTGCGGATGATGCTCGGGCTGGGCGTGACGTTCTCGCTGGCGCCTGAGACGGAGATGTCGCAGGGACACGGCCATCCGATTACTGGCCGGCTGCGTAATGCTGGCTATGCGCCTTCGCTCGGCGTCGACCTCGAGTCGGTCATGTCTGGCGACATGTTCTCGGTCGCCCGGATGGCGCTGGCTTCGCAGCGCGCTCTGGATAACAACGAAGCCCGCAGGACGAACGGACAGTTGCCGTCGACCACGACGGTAACGTGCGACGAAGCACTGGGCTGGATCACGATACACGGCGCCCGGGCGCTAGGACTCCAGGACCGTATCGGCTCGCTGACACCCGGAAAACAGGCGGACGTGGTCCTGATTCGTGCGGACACACTAAACATGCGGCCCCTTCACGACCCCGTCGCGAGCGTCGTGATGCAGGCAGGCCTCGCGAACATTGAAACGGTGCTCGTTGCCGGTCAGGTGCGCAAACGCGGCGGACAACTTGTATTCCCGTCGCTCGATGCGCGCATTGCGGAACTCGAGCAGTCTGGCCGGCGCCTCGCCGCCGGGCTGACCCAACTACTTGCCGCGCACTGATGCGCAGCGTCAGTTACCTGTTCTTTCTGGTTTGAGGAGCGACGTCATGAATGATGCGAAGCCCGCCGTACGCGTCGGGTTCATCGGTATCGGCAACATGGGAATGCCGATGTCAACGAATCTGCTGAAAGCAGGCTACCCGGTGACTGCCTTCGACCGCGCGCAGGACCGGCTCGACACCGTTGTCTCACGTGGCGCGAAGCAGGCTGGATCGATCGCGGAAGTGGTCGGCCAATCGGATGTGGTGTTCACCTCGCTACCGAACGACGCGGCATTCCGCGCCGTGGCGCTAGGGGCTGAGGGCGTCGTCAATAGCGCCCGCAGCAACCTCGTGTTCATGGATACCAGCACGGTGTCGCCCGCCGTATCCGCCGAAGTGGCCAAGGCAGCGGCCAAACGCGGCGTCCGCTATTTGCGTACTACCGTGTCCGGCAATGGGGTGGTTGCCGCTGCCGCTGCGCTGGTTGTGATGGCATCCGGGCCGCGCGATGCTTTCGACGAAGTGTTGCCGCTGATCCGCTGCATCGGGCGGCGCGAGTTCTATCTGGGCGAGGGCGAAGAAGCGCGCCTGATGAAGCTCGCGGTGAATCTGATGATCTCCGTAGCCTCGGGGATGATTGGCGAAGCGCTGACCCTCGGACGCAAGAGCGGCCTCGACTGGGCGCAGATGCTCGATGTGCTTGCTTCCAGTTCTGTGGCGTCGCCGATGGTGCTTTACAAGGTCCCGCCTCTGAAGGAGCGTGATTTCTCGCCGACCATGTCGGCTATTCTGCAGACCAAGGATGTCGATCTGATCCTCGATTGCGCCGCGGCAAATCATGTTCCGCTCTATCTGACGTCGGCGGTTCGATCGTTGTTCCAGCAGTTGATCTCAACGGGTGGCGGCGAGGATGACTACATCGCGCTCGTCAAGCAAGTCGAATCGATGTCGGGGGTGGTATGAACGCGCATCCCAACGTCCCCAATCTGGTCGCTCTTCGCAGCGCGGTGCCCTTCGAGCGGAGCGGAGTTCAGCCGGCGGATTCATCGATCAACACCGCGGCTGGAGGCACGCTCGGCAAGTCGGCGGCACAGCCGCCATTGCTTGAGTTGCGCGGCATTGCCAAACAGTTTCCAGGTGTCCGCGCGCTGGATGGCGTGACTTTCGAAGTGCGGGCGGGCGAAGTGCACATGTTGCTTGGCGAGAACGGTGCCGGCAAATCGACACTGATGAAAGTCATGAGCGGCGTCTACAAGGCCGACGAAGGCGCGTTCTTTCACCAGGGCGAGCGGGTCCGGATCGACTCGCCGAAAGACGCCCAGGCGCTGGGCATTGCGGTCATCTATCAGGAGTTCTCACT
>Ga0302313_10001946_pt1 | contig 14948 bp, 10 predicted proteins | sample III_Palsa_N2_2_FD_200454 | JGI IMG/M metagenome (GOLD analysis project Ga0302313, IMG submission 200454) | Peat permafrost microbial communities from Stordalen Mire near Abisko, Sweden - III_Palsa_N2_2 | ecosystem: Environmental > Terrestrial > Soil > Palsa > Peat permafrost | place: Sweden...
CGCCGCCCGCCGCCCCGCATCGAGCCGACGCGGCGTGGTTGCCGCCCGAATATGACGTATCCGCTTTCGCGCGATAACCCTCAACTGCTTGACGTTATCTGTGACGACACGGTCCATCTTGCGCTCCAGTACTCGACGCAGTGGGACAGCCTCGCGCATATGGGGCAGTGGTTCGATCTCGCGGGCGATGGCGTGCCGGAAATGGTCTTCTATAACGGCTTTCGGGCGGGAGAGGATATCGTCGGACCGATCGATTACCGGGGCGGCAACGAACGTGTCGTAGAGCACCCTGTGGGTGCGAAGCGCCTCGGGATCGAAAACATGGCGGCGACGGGCGTGCAAGGACGCGGTGTCATGATCGACCTCAAGCGCCATTTCGGCACGAAGAAGGTTGCTGTTGGCTATGCCGAGTTAAGCGAGGTGATGGACGCCCAGGGCGTAGACGTCGAGCCGGGCGACATGGTCTGTCTGCGTACCGGCACTGACGAGGCGTTAATTGAAATGGCCGGCAATCCGGACATGAGCCGCCTGAACCAAAGTTTCGCCGCGCTCGATGGCCGCGACGAGAAATTACGCGACTGGATTCTCGAATCCGAGGTGGTAGCGTTGATCTCGGACAACGCCGCCGTGGAGATGCTGCCAGCCAGAGCCGCTGAAAGCGATCGGTACGCCTCGCATCCGCTGCATGATCTGTGTCTGTTCCGGCTGGGCGTGTATCTCGGCGAACTCTGGCATCTGAGCGAACTGGCCGAATGGTTGCACGCAAACGGACGCAGCCGGTTTCTGCTCACCGCGCCGCCGCTGCGCTTGCCGGGCGCGGTGGGCTCGCCAGTGACGCCTGTGGCGACCGTGTAGGGCAGTTGGCAGCGTGATTCTCGCGTTAGAGCGAAAATGAATCCCGAGGCCCCATCTTTTGAAAGAGAAACCTGCGCAATTCGCCGGGTCGCTCAATGGACTATTCGTTATCTGCAGAGGAGAGTCACATGAACAAGCCGTACCGCATCGCCGTCATCCCCGGAGATGGCATTGGCAAGGAAGTGATGCCGGAGGGGTTGCGCGCGCTGGAGGCCGCCAGCAAGAAATTCGGCATCGCGCTGGAATTCAAGCACATCGAATGGGCAAGCTGCGACTACTACGCCAGGCACGGTCAGATGATGCCGGACGACTGGAAAGCGCAACTGCAGCCCATGGATGCGATTCTGTTCGGTGCGGTCGGTTGGCCGGAGACGGTGCCCGACCACGTCTCGCTGTGGGGTTCGCTGCTGAAGTTCCGGCGTGAATTCGACCAGTACATCAACTTGCGTCCCGCGCGTCTCTTTGCCGGCGTACCTTCGCCGCTGGCTGGGCGCAAGGCAGGCGACATCGATTTCTGGATCGTGCGTGAGAACACCGAGGGCGAGTATTCGTCGGTGGGTGGCGTGATGTTCGAAGGCACGGAGCGTGAGTTCGTGCTGCAGGAGTCCGTGTTCACGCGCCACGGCAGCGAACGCGTCCTGAAGTTCGCCTTCGACCTCGCGCAGCGGCGCGAACGCAAGAAGATCACTGTCGCGACGAAGAGCAACGGCATCGCCATCAGCATGCCGTGGTGGGACAAATGCGCAGCTGGCATCGCGGCGCAGTACCCGGATGTGACGTGGGACAAGCAGCATATCGACATTCTCTGCGCGCGCTTTGTGCTGAATCCGGACCGCTTCGACGTGGTCGTGGCGACCAATCTGTTCGGCGACATCCTGTCCGATCTCGGTCCCGCCTGTACCGGGACGATTGGCCTCGCGCCCTCGGCCAACATGAATCCCGAGCGCAAGTTTCCTTCGTTGTTCGAACCGGTTCACGGGTCCGCGCCCGATATCTTCGGCAAGAACATCGCTAATCCGATCGCCATGGTCTGGTCGGCGGCGATGATGCTCGACTTCCTCGGCAACCACCAGGGCGTCGAACGCGAGGCTCACGATGCAATGCTCGCCGCGATCGAAGCGGTGCTCAAGGAAGGTCCGCTTACCGGCGATCTCGGTGGCCGGGCCAACACCACGGAAGTGGGCAAGGCGATCGCCGAACGGCTCGCCTGAACAAGGAGATTTCGATGGCAACGAAATTTGAACTGAGCGAGCTGATCCGCACCGAGCACTTTATCGACGGCAAGTGGGTTGCTTCTATTGGCGGCAAGCGCTTCGATGTGACGAACCCAGCGACGGGCGAGGTGATCGCGACTATCGCTGACGGTGGTGAGGCCGACGCCCGCGCCGCAACCGATGCCGCCGCGCGCGCCTTCCCCGCATGGCGTGATGCGCTGCCGAAGGACCGGGCGGCTGTGTTGCATCGCTGGCACGCGTTGATGCTTGAGAACGCCGACGCGCTTGGTCGCCTGATCTCGCTCGAACAGGGCAAACCATTCGCAGAAGGGCGTGGTGAAGTGCTGTATGGCGCATCGTATGTCGCGTGGTTCGCGGATGAAGCGACGCGCATCTACGGCGACCTGATTCCGCAGCAGCAGCGCGGCAAACGGATGAGCGCAGTGAAGGAGCCGGTTGGCGTTGTCGCGGCTATTACGCCGTGGAATTTCCCACTCGCGATGATCGCGCGCAAGATTGCGCCGGCGCTTGCTGCGGGATGTACGGTTGTTGGCAAGCCCGCTGAGGACACGCCGCTCACCGCGCTTGCGCTCGTGATGCTGGCGCACGAAGCGGGCGTGCCGCCGGGCGTGCTTAATCTGATCGCTTCATCGCGCGAGAGTGCGGTGCCTGCTGTGGCGGATTGGCTGCACGATGGCCGTGTGCGCAAGATTACCTTCACGGGTTCGACGCCAGTTGGCAAGTATCTGGCGCGCGAATCGGCCGAGACGCTTAAGAAGCTCTCGCTCGAGCTGGGTGGCAATGCACCGTTCATCGTATTCGACGATGCGGATCTCGATGCTGCCGTCGATGGTCTGCTTGTGTCGAAGTTTCGCAATGGTGGGCAGACTTGCGTATGCCCGAATCGGGTGTACGTGCAGTCGTCGGTGTACGAGAAGTTCGGCGATATACTGGCCAAACGCGTCGCCGCGCTGAAGGTCGCGCCGGCCACCGACTCTGCTGCGCAGATCGGTCCGATGATCAATGCACGCGCCGTCGACAAGATCGCACGCCACGTCGACGATGCCGTTTCGAAAGGTGCACGCGCCCTCACCGGCGGTAAGCGCCTCACGGCATTGGGTCCGAACTACTACGCGCCCACTGTCCTCGCCGATGCCACCAGCGAGATGCAGCTAAGCTGCGAGGAAACCTTTGGCCCCGTCGTGCCGCTGTTCCGCTTCGAGGATGAAGCGGAAGCGATCCACGCGGCCAACGACACGCCATTTGGGCTCGCATCGTACTTTTACAGCCAGGATGTGCGCCGCATTGATCGCATCTCACGGCAACTGGAGGCGGGGATCGTCGGCATCAATGAGGGTGCAATTTCGAGCGAGACCGCGCCGTTTGGTGGCGTGAAAGAATCGGGCTATGGTCGCGAAGGATCGAAGTACGGTCTCGACGACTATCTTTCGATCAAGTATCTCTGCCAGGGTGGACTTGATTAAGCAATGGCATTTTTCGGTTCTGGCCCGTAGGTGCCAGAACCGAATCCCCATCACGCTCCGCAGCCGTGCGCTGCGCCCCTCAGCAGTGTTCCAGCGCGTAAGACAGATCGGCGATCAGATCGTCCGGATGCTCCAACCCAACTGACACGCGAATCAGTCCCTCCGACACGCCAGCCTTGGCGCGTGCCTCTGCTGGCACGCCCGAATGTGTCGTGGAAGCGGGATGACAAATCAGCGACTCCGTGCCACCCAGGCTCACCGCTGACTTGAACAAACTCAAACCATTGATGAGTTTAAACGCCTGCTCGCGACCGCCGTTGAGCACGAAGGCAAATGTCGACCCAGGTCCGCTGCACTGACGCTTATAGACCGCCTGGTACGTCGGATCCTCAATCAGTTCGGGATGCAGAACTTTAACCGGATGATACGGATTACCCGCGAGCCATCGCGCGACGGCGCTGCCGCTGCGAGCAGCCTGCTCCATCCGCAGCACGAGGGTCTCCATGGAACGTGTGATCATCCACGACGAATGTGGATCGAGTTGCGAACCCAGCGCGCTGCGGATTGAACGCACTTTTGTGATCAGACTACGGCTACCGGTGACACCGCCCGCAACCAGATCGCTGTGACCGCCGATGTACTTCGTCAGGGAATACACGTTGAGGTCGATACCTTGCTTCACCGGCTTCTGATACAACGGGCCCAGCAGCGTGTTGTCGCAAACCGAAAGCGGACGATAGCCGTGGCGCGTTTCGAACGCATCAATCTCGCGACGCAGCCCTTCCAGGTCGAACAACGCGTTGGTCGGGTTGGCCGGCGTCTCGATGTAGCACATCCGCACGTTGCCCTTTTTCGCGGCCGCTTCGAGCGCATCGCGAATCGCCTCGACCGAAAGTCCATCCTCGATCACTTGCGAAGTAATGCCCCATTCAGGCAGAAACTTTGAAATCAGCGTTTCAGTGCCGCCGTAAAGCGGCACGGACTGAACCACACAATCGCCGGGCCGCAGAAATGCCAGCAAGATTGCTGCAATCGCAGACATGCCGCTCGACGTCACGACAGCGGATTCCGAGCCGTCGAGCAACGCCAGACGATCTTCGACAATCTCGAGATTCGGGTGATTGAAGCGGCTATAGACGAGGCCCGCGCTTTCGCCTTCGGGCGAAGGCTTGCGGCCTGAGACCATATCGAAGAAGTCGGCGCCGTCCTCGGCAGTGCGGAACGCAAACGTCGACGTCAGGAACACAGGCGGCTTCACCGATCCTTCCGAGAGGAACGGATCGTAGCCATACGACATCATCTGGGTTTCGGGGTGCAGATCGCGATCGGCAATCTTGCGCTTGTGATAGTTGCCATAGGCCATGCTTTGCTCCATGTGATGTCGTAGGGAAGGTAGAACGGTAGTTGCTGTCCCAGCGCGCATTTCGCCGAAAGAGGATCGCTCTTTTTGGCTTGCGCGTGATCATGCTACTCCATGGCGGCGATTTGTAGCGAGGAGCGCGTCGGTAAACGACAACCGGCCACCCGAAGGTGGCCGGTTTCGGTTTCCTCGCCAGCGGCTGCTTCGTGGTCTCGGTACGCTAGGTACTTTTAACCGTAGACCGGGAAGCGCCGCGTCAGCGCACCGACCTGCTCGCGCACGGCGGCGATATTGGCTGCGTCATGCGGATTATCCAGAACATCGGCAACCAGCTTGCCCACGAGGCGGGCTTCTTCTTCGCCAAAGCCGCGGGTGGTCATGGCGGGCGACCCAAGGCGGATGCCTGACGTAACGAACGGCTTTTCCGGATCGTTCGGGATAGCGTTCTTGTTGACGGTGATATGCGCCTCGCCCAGCACGCGCTCCGCTTCTTTGCCGGTGATGTTCTTGGCGCGCAGGTCGACCAGCATCACGTGGCTTTCGGTGCGGCCCGAGACGATCCGCAGACCGCGCGCGACCAGCGTCTCCGCCAGCACGCGGGCGTTCTTGACCACCTGTTGCTGATAGGTCTTGAACTCGGGCGTCGCGGCTTCCTTGAACGCCACGGCTTTGCCGGCGATCACGTGCATCAGCGGGCCGCCCTGAATGCCGGGGAAAATCGCCGAGTTGATGGCCTTCTCGTGTTCCGCCTTCATCAGGATCACGCCGCCGCGTGGACCGCGCAGACTCTTGTGGGTTGTCGTGGTGACGAAGTCGGCGTGCGGCACCGGGTTCGGATATTCGCCTGCTGCGATCAGGCCAGCGTAGTGGGCCATGTCGACCATAAACAGCGCGCCGATGGACTTCGCGACCTTGCTGATGCGTTCGAAATCGATTCGCAAAGCAAAGGCCGAAGCGCCGGCGATGATCAGCTTCGGCTTCTTCTCTTCGGCTTCCTTCTGCAGTGCGTCGTAATCGATGTCTTCGTTAGCGTCGAGGCCGTAGCTCACCACGTTGAACCACTTGCCGCTCATGTTCAGCGCCATGCCATGCGTGAGGTGGCCGCCTTCGGCGAGGCTCATCCCCATGATGGTGTCGCCCGGCTTCAGCACGGCGAAGAACACCCCCTGATTGGCCTGCGATCCGGAGTTCGGTTGCACGTTGGCGGCTTCGGCTCCGAACAGTTGCTTTACGCGGTCGATGGCGAGCTGCTCAACCACATCGACGAACTCACAGCCACCGTAGTAACGCTTGCCGGGATAACCCTCGGCGTACTTGTTGGTCAGTTGCGAGCCTTGCGCCTCCATCACGGCAGGCGAGGTGTAGTTTTCCGAGGCGATCAGCTCGATGTGATCCTGCTGGCGCTTGTCTTCTTTCTGGATGGCGGCGAACAGCTCGGGATCGATCTGATCGAGCGTGAAACGGCTACGTTCAAACATGGCGGGGACTCAAAGAAATAAATCCCGGGCGCGACCCGGGATGGATTGAATTTCGGCGTACCGTGCGGGTCCGGTTCGGGACCCGCGTGGCAGGCAAACACGCCGCGCGAGACGGCGCGTCTGCAATGGCGGGAGTGCTTAGACGGAAGCGCGCAGCTTCTTGGCCGCTGCCACCATGTTGGTCAGCGCCGGGATCACCTCTTCCCACTGGCGCGTCTTCAGACCGCAATCCGGATTCACCCACAGGCGTTGCGCCGGAATGCGTTCCGCTGCCTTCTTCATCAGTTGAACGATGTGTTCTTCGGTCGGGATGTTCGGCGAGTGAATGTCGTACACGCCCGGGCCGATTTCGTTCGGGTAGTTGAAGTTGTCGAACGCGTCCAGCAACTCCATATCCGAGCGCGAGGTCTCGATCGTGATCACGTCGGCGTCCATATCGGCGATCGACGAGATGATGTCGTTGAACTCCGAATAGCACATATGGGTGTGGATCTGCGTTTCGTCATCCACGCCATTGGCGGTGATGCGGAACGACGTCACTGCCCAGTCGAGGTATTCACCCCACTGCGACTTGCGCAGCGGCAGACCTTCGCGCAGGGCTGCTTCGTCGATCTGGATCACGCGCACGCCGGCCTTTTCGAGGTCCAGCACTTCTTCGCGGATCGCCAGAGCCAACTGGTAGCACGACACCGAACGCGGCTGGTCGTCACGCACGAACGACCAGTTCAGGATCGTGACCGGGCCGGTCAGCATGCCCTTCATCGGCTTGCTGGTGAGCGACTGGGCGTACTTGATCCACTCGACCGTCATCGCCTTCGGACGGCTGATGTCGCCGAACAGGATAGGCGGCTTCACGCAACGCGAGCCATACGACTGCACCCAGCCGAACTGACTGAACGCGTAGCCGTCGAGTTGTTCACCGAAGTATTCGACCATGTCGTTACGCTCGGCTTCGCCGTGCACCAGCACGTCCAGGCCCAAAGCTTCCTGCTCGCGGACGCTGCGTTCGATCTCGGCGCGCATTGCAACCTTGTAACCGGCTTCATCCAGCGCGCCGCTCTTGAACTGGCTGCGCGCATGGCGGATCGTGCCAGTCTGCGGGAACGAGCCGATCGTCGTGGTCGGGTAAGCCGGCAGATTCAGCAACGCGGCTTGCTTGTCAGCGCGCGCCGGGTAGGCGTTCTTACGCTGACCCAGAGCCGGATTGATCTTCGCGAGGGCCGCTTTGACAGCCGGGTTGTTCACACGCGGCGATGCACGGCGGGCGGCAATCGCGGCACCGTTAGCGGCCAGTTCTGCCTTCACAGAGTCGCGGCCATCGTTCAGCGCGGTAGCCAGCACCTTCAGTTCACCCAGCTTTTGCAGCGCGAAGGCGAGCCACGAGCGGACTTCCGCATCCAGCTTCTGTTCGCTTGCGAGGTCCACCGGCACGTGCAGCAGCGAGCACGACGGTGCGATCCAGAGGCGCTCGCCCAGTTGCTTCGCGACCGGCTCGAGCCAGTCCAGCACGCTGTTGAGGTCCGTCTTCCAGATGTTGCGGCCGTTGATCACGCCGAGCGACAGCACGCGGTCTTGCGGCAGTTGTGCGATCACAGCGTCGACCTCGGCGCGTGCATTGATCGCATCCAGATGCAGGCCTTGCACCGGCAGCTTGACCGCCAGCGACAGGTTATCGAGCAACTGGCCGAAGTACGTTGCCAGCAACAGCTTCACTTTGCTGTTCGCGAGAGCCTGGTAGGCCGTGACATACGCTTGCTGCCATTCGGCAGACAGTTCGGTCACGAGAATCGGTTCGTCGATCTGCACCCATTCGACGCCTTGGGCCGCCAGCGTGGCGAGCAGTTCAGCGTAGACTGGCAGCAGACGCGGCAGCAGGGCCAGCTTGTCGGAGTCGTCCTTGGCCTTGCCGATTGCCAGATAGGTGACGGGGCCGATGATCACCGGCTTGGCCTTGACGCCTTGTGCCTTGGCTTCGCCCAGTTGTTCGAGCAGACGCGACGCATCCAGCTTGAATTCGGTGCCGGCGCTGAACTCGGGGACGATGTAGTGATAGTTGGTGTCGAACCACTTGGTCATCTCACCGGCGGCAACACCACCGCAGCAGGCGGCGTGGTCCTCGGCACCCTTTGCCGAACGGCCGCGGGCGACGCGGAAGTAGTTGTCGAGGGTATCGCCGTGAAAGCCTTGCACTCGTTCCGGCAGGTTGCCGAGGGTGAAGCTCATGTCCAGCACCTGGTCGTAGAAGGCGAAATCGCCGACGGCCGCGAAGCCGAGGCCGGTCTGGTTTGTCCAGTGACGCTCGCGCAGCTGCGCGCCCAGCGCCTTCAGTTCGCCGAGCGAGGACTCGCCTTTCCAGTAGGACTCGAGCGCGAATTTCAGTTCGCGCTTTGCGCCGATACGGGGAAAGCCTAGATTGTGTGTCGTTGCCATCGTGTCGCCTTGATTCGGTCAGGTTGCGGATTAGAGCATCCTAACGAAGGCGTCTTATGAAGTAAAATGGTGATAATTCAACTAACCATTACTTTCGCTCATGTGCAATCATGCTTGAGAGAATTCATCTGGCCATCGTCCAGGCCGTGGACAAGCACGGCTCGCTGACCGCCGCCGCGGAAATCCTCTGTGTGACGCAATCGGCACTCAGCCACTCCATGAAAAAGCTGGAGCAGCAACTGGGTACGGATATCTGGTTGCGCGAGGGGCGCAGCCTGCGCTTGACCCAAGGCGGTCAATACCTGCTTGCGGTTGCCAATCGATTGCTGCCGCAACTGGATCTCGCCGAGGAGCGCCTTAAACAGTATGCACAGGGCGAGCGGGGCGCGTTGCGCATCGGCATGGAGTGCCATCCTTGCTATCAGTGGCTGCTCAAGGTGGTTTCGCCCTATCTCGCGCGCTGGCCGGACGTGGATGTCGACGTCAAGCAGAAATTCCAGTTTGGCGGGATTGGCGCGCTGTTCGGCTATGAGATCGACCTGCTCGTGACACCAGATCCGCTCTACAAGCCAGGCTTGCGCTTCGAACCGGTGTTCGACTATGAGCAGGTCTTGGTGGTGAATCGCGAGCATCCGCTTGCCAACGTCGAGTATGTGAAGCCGGAGCAGTTGACGCGGGAGGTGCTGGTGACTTACCCGGTAGAGACCGACCGGCTCGACATCTATAATCAGTTTTTGATGCCGGCAGGTGTCACGCCGCGGCGCCACAAGGCAATCGAGACGACCGACATCATGCTGCAGATGGTGGAAAGCGGCAGGGGCGTCGCGGCGCTGCCGCGCTGGCTGGTGGAAGAATATGCCGGCAAGATGAATCTTGTGCCGGTGCGGCTTGGGCGAAAAGGCATCGCCAAGCAGATTTTCCTGGGCGCCCGCGAAGCCGACATTGAAATTGATTACCTCAAGGCCTTTATCGAGCTGGCGCGCATGCCGGCGGTCGCCTTGACTGAAACACAGGACACGCCATGACACAGTCTCCAGAACGCAAGTCGCTAGCGCTGCCCAACGGACATCGCAAGGTTTTACTGCATTCCTGCTGCGCGCCGTGTTCGGGCGAAGTGATGGAAGCCATGCAGGCGTCGGGGATCGACTTCACGATCTTCTTCTACAACCCGAACATCCATCCGCTCAAGGAATACGAACTGCGCAAGAACGAGAACATCCGTTTCGCGGAGCAGTTCGGCATTCCGTTCATCGACGCTGACTACGACCGCGACAACTGGTTCGAGCGGGCGCGTGGCATGGAAAACGAGCCGGAGCGCGGGGTTCGCTGCACCATGTGCTTCGATATGCGGTTCGAACGTACGGCGCTCTATGCGCATGAGCACGGCTTTCCGGTCATCACCAGTTCGCTGGGCATCTCGCGCTGGAAGAACATGCAGCAGATCAACGACTGCGGCGTGCGCGCGGCCGGGCATTACCCCGACCTGATCTACTGGGACTACAACTGGCGCAAGGGCGGCGGCTCCGCGCGCATGATCGAGATCAGCAAGCGCGAGAACTTCTATCAGCAGGAGTATTGCGGCTGCGTCTATTCGCTGCGTGATAGCAATCAGCACCGTGTGGCGATGGGGCGAGAGCGGATCAAATTGGGCGAGTTGTACTACGGCGTGGCGTCATCCGACGAGCAGGACGCGCCGGCATCGACGTCGCCCGATGTCAATGCGGCTTCGTCGAGCTAGCCTCAGCATCCATGCTGCTACGCGACCCCATCCACGGTGATATCGAACTAGGCAGCCTCGAGACAGCGGTTCTCGATCTGCCGGTGATGCAACGGCTGCGTTGCATCAAGCAGCTTGGCACTGCGCATCTGGTTTATCCCGGGGCGCTGCATACGCGCTTCGATCACTCCGTCGGCGTCTGCGCGGTGGCGCATCGGATCGTGGCGAGCCTGCGTCGTTCAGGTTTGCAGGTCCCCGCCGAGCTGGAAGATGCGATCGGCGTCGCCGCATTGCTTCACGACGTCACGCATGTGCCTTTCGGCCACACGCTGGAAGACGAGCGCCGGCTCTTCGCGCGACACGACAAAGGCTCGCGCCTCGCGGATATGTTCGCGGGTGAGCTTGGACATGCACTGGACGGCTTGGGCATTCGCGATGCGGTGGGCAGTCTGCTTGGCCTGCCATCGCCTGAAAGCGTGCCTCATTGGGCGAAGGACATCGTGTCGGGCAGCATCGACGCCGACCTGCTCGACTACCTCCGCCGCGACAGCTTCTTTGCCGGTCTGTCCCACGATTACGACGACCGGATCTTCCGCTGCTTCGCCGAGCACGACAACCGCCTCGTGATCCGACTCGCCAAGCACGGCATGGACCGCTCCGATGCCCGTTCGGAAATCATCGGCGTGCTCCGGCTGCGCTACTTCCTGACCGAGCGTGTCTACTATCACCATACCAAGGTCGTGGCGGGCGCGATGATTTCGAAGTCGGTGGAGATCGCGCTCGATCACGGCGTACTCGTCGAAAGCGACCTGCTTGAACTCAACGACTGGACGCTGCTGGACCGCCTCGCGCGTTGCGGTATCGCGGATGCCGCCGCCCTCGCGCGCCGCACATTGAATCGCGATCTTCTCAAACGCGGCTACGTTGTCTCTGGCCGCAGCGTGCCGCCCGCAGTGCGAAAGGATTGGGTGGCGCGGTATCACTTGTCACACACACAGCGTGCGCAAGTCGAGAGGGAGCTGGCAGAGAAACTGGGCGTGCCCTTCGCGGACGTCGTGTTGTACTGCCCGGCATTGACCGCCATGAAGGAAGCCGCCGTGCCCGTCGAAACCAGCCGGGGCCTCGAGCTTCTGAACGACGCCGGTAGCGGGACCACCACGGAGATATGCGCGCTGCAGGACCGGTACGCCGATCTCTGGCGGTTCTACGTCTTCGTTCCCGCAGAGGCAGTCGGGCGCGCGGCGTCGATTGCGTCTGAGATGTTCCAGACGCCGTGCGAACTCCACATTGCGGCCCGCGCCTGAGAAAAGCGCCGCTCACATGAGACCTCATAGCGCCGAGCATTACCCGAACCGATCATCGCCATAAAGAATAACGATTGTTGTTGATCTGGAATTTTCTCGTTTCTAGGATGGGTCACCCGTAACAAGTACAAGCCGGCAACGCGGAGAGACGGAATATGGACGCGCAGGTGAAGCCAGAACGAGCAATCAGGACAGTAGAAGACGCGATTCACCTGGTGGAGGCGAGCCGGCTGACGCATATCAAGGTCGGTTTATCCGACGTCGACGGCATTCTGCGCGGCAAATATCTGCGTAAGGATAAGTTCCTCGGAGCGCTGCGTTCAGGCTTTGCCTTCTGCAATGTCGTACTGGGCTGGGACGTGGACGACCAGATGTACGACAACACGAAATATACCGGCTGGCACACCGCCTATCCGGATGCTTTGGTGCGCATCGTACCGGAGAGCTGCCGGCGTTTGCCGCTTGAACAGGGTGACGGCGAAGACATGCTGTTTTTCCTGTGCGAATTCGTAGAGGAGGCCGAAGCAATCTGCCCTCGGGGCTTGCTGAAACGGGTATTGAAACGTGCAGCAGATATGGGCTTCGAAGTCTTTTCCGCACTCGAATACGAATTCTTTATGTTCGACGAGACACCGCATTCCGCGCGTGAAAAAAATTATCGTGGCCTGAAAAACTGGACGCCTGGCAACTTTGGCTATTCGGTTTTGCGCAGCACGGTTGAGGGCGATTTCTACCGCCAATTGCTCGATTTGTGCGAGCAGATGGATATGCCGATCGAGGGCCTGCATACCGAAACCGGTCCAGGCGTGCTGGAGGCCGCCCTCGCGGTGGACAACGCGTCCGATATGGCGGACAAGGCCATCCTGTTCAAGACCTTTACCAAGGCGCTGGCCCAGAAGAACAATCTGATGGCCACTTTCATGGCGAAATGGTCGCACGACCACCCGGGACAGAGTGGTCATATCCACGTGTCTTTGCGTGAGATAAGTACTGGCAAGTCGGTGTTCCACGACGCAAGCCGTCCTTACAACATGAGCGCGAAGCAGGCCAATTTCATGGCGGGCGTGCAGCGCTATCTGCCCGAATTCATGTCGATGTTTGCGCAGACCGTAAATAGCTATTCGCGTCTGGTGCCGGGCTATTGGGCCCCGCTCGATGCAACCTGGGGCGTGGAAAATCGAACCACGGCCCTTCGCCTGATCCCGGGCTCGGAGAAATCGCAGCGCGTTGAAGTCCGCATCGGTTCGGCCGACGCGAATCCCTATATCGCGCTGGCAGCTGCGTTGGGCGCTGGTTTGCGTGGTATCGAGCAAGGCTTGGAGCCAGAGCCGATCGTCCAGGGCAACGCTTATACGCAAGAGTTTCCAGCCCATCTGAGATTGCCCAACACCCTGTGGGAGTCCGCACAACGGCTGCGCAATTCCGAAGCCGCGAAGACCTTGTTTGGCGAAGCGTTCGTCGAGCACTTTGTCGCAACTCGCGAATGGGAAGAGCGGCAGTTCCGTCGGCATGTGACCGATTGGGAGTTGGCACGTTACTTCGAGATTATCTGAGTCCAGGAATCCAGGCCCACCATGATGAAAGATGAGTTGATTACCATTAGCCCGATTGACGGCAGCGAATTCGTGCGCCGCCCTTATGCGAGCGAGTCGCAGATCGGGCAAACGCTGCAGCGCGCGCAACTTGCCCAGAAGGCGTGGGCTGCAACGCCGCTCTCGGAGCGGCTGGCGCTGGTTGGTCGCGCCGTTGATCACTTTGTCGAGAACAAGGCAGCTATCGCTGAAGCGATTACCCGCCAGATGGGACGCCCGCTGCGCTACACCGCTGGTGAAGTGGACGGTTTCGCCGGGCGGGCGCGCCATATGATGGCGATTGCAGAAGATGCATTGAAGCCCGTTCAGGTGGAACCGCAAGCGGGTTTTACGCGGTTTATTTCGCGTGAACCAGTTGGCGTGGTGTTGACCATCGCGCCGTGGAATTACCCTTTGCTGACGGCGGTCAACAGTATTGTGCCGGCCTTGCTGGCAGGCAACACGGTGATCCTTAAGCACTCCGACCAGACGCCGTTGTGTGCCGAACTGATCCATCAAGCCTTTGTTCAGGCCGGTGCGCCCGAGGGCGTCTTCCAGTATCTGCATGTCGACCATGAACGTGTGCGTCGCTTGATACGCTCGAACGAGATTGGCTTTGTCTGTTTCACCGGTTCAGTTAGCGGTGGTCGGATCGTCGAGGAAGCGGCAGCCGGGCGCTTTATCGGCGTTGGGTTGGAGTTGGGCGGTAACGATCCCGCCTATGTGCGAAGCGACGCCAAGCTCGATCACGCAGTGGAGACGCTCGTCGACGGGGCCTTCTTCAATTCCGGCCAGTCATGCTGCGGTATCCAGAGAATCTATGTGGCTCAGCCTCTGTATAAGGATTTTGTCGAGCGTGCGGTGGCGCTGACGAACCAATACGTATTGGGTAATCCGCTCGATGCGCAAACCACCTTGGGTCCGGTGGTGCGGACGTCGGCAGCAGACGGCGTGCGGTCAGTGATCGCCGAGGCACTCGCCAAAGGTGCCAAAAATCTGATTGACGAAGGCCAGTTTGGCATGTCGCGCACTGGCACGCCGTATGTGGCGCCGGGCGTGTTCGTGGATGTCGATCACGGCATGACGCTGATGAACGATGAATGTTTCGGCCCGGTGGTGGGCATCATGTCTGTGTCGGGAGATGATCAGGCCATCGAACTGATGAACGACAGCCCCTACGGTTTGACTGCCGCCGTATTTACCGCCGACGAAGAAGCCGCACTATCGATCGGCCGACGCGTCGAAACGGGTACGTTCTTTATGAACCGCTGCGATTATCTCGACCCAGCGCTCGCATGGACCGGCGTGAAGAACACGGGCCGCGGTGCGACCTTGTCGGCAGTCGGTTATGAGCACCTGACGCGACCCAAATCCTTTCATCTGAAAACCGGCCTCTGACCGAGACCTTCGAAGGAATCTCGTATGTCACTTCCCTCCGTGAACTGGAATTACCCGACTGCGGTCAAGGTCGGTGCAGGCCGCGTCCGCGAATTGCCGCAATGGTGTGAGAGCCTCGGCATGCGCCGTCCGCTGCT
>Ga0302313_10001949_pt1 | contig 14930 bp, 11 predicted proteins | sample III_Palsa_N2_2_FD_200454 | JGI IMG/M metagenome (GOLD analysis project Ga0302313, IMG submission 200454) | Peat permafrost microbial communities from Stordalen Mire near Abisko, Sweden - III_Palsa_N2_2 | ecosystem: Environmental > Terrestrial > Soil > Palsa > Peat permafrost | place: Sweden...
GGTCGCCGATCACCGACCAGTCCAGCGTCGTCTCGGTGCCGAACACCGAAAACTCCACGAACCGCCCAAGCTTGCGGATAAGATCCATCCCCTGGGTGACGCCTGCGGGCACTCCGGTAGTTTCGATGTAGACATCGCAGCCATAGCCCTGCGTCAACGACTGAATAATCGCCAGCGCATCGTCCTGCTTAGGATTGATCGTCACGTCCGCGCCATATTCGCGGGCGAGTGCAAGCCGCTCTTCTACGAGATCGATTACCACCAGCTTCTTCGGCGTCTTCAGATGCGCCACCTGCGTCATCATCAGACCGAGCGGTCCAGCACCCGCAATCACCACCACATCGTCGAGCTGGATGTCACCGCGATTGACCGTATGAATCGAACATGCCAGCGGTTCGATGATCGCGGCATCCTCCAGTGAGATGCCATCGGGAATCTTGTGCACGATTGCCGTGGGTGGAATACGCATGTATTCGGCCATACCGCCATCGGCGACTTCGCGCTGGAAGCCGAAGATGTTGTGCACCTCGCACATCCAGTACTGGCCTGATTTGCAATAGCGGCATTTGCCGCACGGCACGATCTGTTCGGCGATCACGCGATCGCCGACCTTCACGTCGAAATGTTCTGCGGCACCTTCGCCCAACTCTTCGACGAAGCCAAAAAACTCGTGCCCGGGAATCACCGGTGCTTTCACCCACGGGCTCGGGCCGCCCCAGAACATCTTGGCGCCGGAATGGCACTTGCAATCGCTTGCGCAGATGCCGCACGCCGCGATGCGAATCACCATCTCATGGGCACGGGCCTGCGGTTTTGCCACCTGTTCGACGCGGTAGTCTTTAGGCGCGTGGCAGACGATTGCCGTCATATTCCGGGTATTGTCTTGAGTCGTCATTGCATTGTCCTGCGAGAAAGGGAATCAATAGATCGAATTGGGACATCACTTCCTGCGATCACGGCTGATATAGATCGCGAGCAGAATGATTCCGCCCTTGATCACGTTCTGCACATACGGGTTCACGCCGACCATGTTCAGGCCGTTGTTCAGCACACCAAGCAGCAATGCGCCGATCAGCGTGCCGATGATCGAACCGCGTCCGCCGGAAATCGAGGTACCGCCCATAACGACCGCCGCAATCGCATCGAGCTCGAAGCCGACGCCGGCGTTCGGCTGTCCGCTCATCAGGCGGGCGGTCAGGACAATAGAGGCGAAAGCCGAGGTGAGGCCAGCCAGCAAATAGACGATCAGCTTCACGCGCGCCACGCGTACCCCGGATAGACGCGTGGCCTGCTCGTTGCCGCCGATCGCATAGACGTAGCGGCCGAACGGCATGCGTTCGAGCAGCACCCACGCAATCGCATAGATGACCAGCATGATCAGAACCGGTGCCTGAATGCCGAGCACCTTGCCGCTGCCGAAGAAGCCGATCCATTCGGGCAAGCCGTCGATCGGGTAGCCGCCCGTGTAGATGAGCGCGAGACCGCGCGCAATGCCCATCGTCGCGAGCGTGACGATGATCGGTGGCATACCCGCGTAGGCGACGAAAAATCCGTTCGCCGCGCCGAAGCCGAGGCCGATCGCAATGCCCACCACCAGCGCCGCCACGGCATTCATCCCCGCGACCATCAGACCTGCCGCAAGCGTGCCCGACAACGCCATCACGGAACCCACCGAGAGATCGATACCGCCCGTCAGGATTACGCAAGTCATGCCAACGGCGATGATTGCGTTAATCGACACCTGGCGAAGCACGTTCTCGATATTCGCGGCCGACAGAAAGCTGTTGCTAGCGAACACCATGACAATGCATACCATCAACAGGCCGACAAGCGGATAGAACACGGTGGAGCGTTTCAGGCCGGCCCACGAAAGACGCACCGGCGCGCCGGCCGTGTCGCTGCTTGCCGTGGATGTCCCGGACGAAGAAGAAGATTTAGGCATGTTCATGAGTTGCTCCACGAGAAGCGCCGGCTGTGGCATAAGTCATCACGGTGTTCGAGTCGATCTCGTCGCCTTCGAGGATCGCTTCGATGCGGCCCTGACGAAACACGGCCACGCGATCGCACATGCCGACGACTTCCGGCAATTCAGACGAGATCATGATGATCGAGTAGCCGCGCGCGGTGAGTTCGCGCATGAGCAGATAGATCTCCGCTTTCGCGCCGACGTCGATGCCGCGCGTCGGTTCGTCGACGATGAGGATGTTGGTGTGGTGGTTCAGCCAGCGCGCAATCACCACCTTTTGCTGATTGCCGCCCGACAGCGTAGCGACCTCGGTTTGCATGCTGGGCGCCTTCACGCCGACGCGCTTCATGATGTCCGCGGTCGCGCGAGCTTCGTGGCGCTGGTCGATAAAGAGGCGCCACAAGCGGTATTTGCCGAGATTGTTGATCGAGACGTTCTGCTTGATGGAGAAATCCGTGATGAGACCTTCGGTCTTGCGGTTCTCGGGCAGGATCCCGACGCCCGCTCTCAAAGCGTCTGCGGGGTCCGACAGGTTGACCGCAGCGCCATTGATACGGATGTCTTTTACGTGAGCGGGGTCCGCGCCGATCACCGCGAGCGCAGTTTCAGTGCGGCCGGAGCCGACCAATCCTGCGAAGCCAAGAATCTCACCTTCGCGCAGCGCGAAGCGGTTCACGGGGCCGTCCTTGTGCAACTGCAGCGCGTTGACGTCGAGCACGACTTTGGCATCGACGCGTAGCGGCGACTTGGGCGGAAAGCTGCTCTCGATGCGCCGCCCCACCATCATCTCGACAAGCCGCCCCACATCGGTTTGTGCCACATCCGTCACGCCGACGTACTGGCCATCGCGCAGCACGGTAATGCGGTCGCACACTTCAAAAATTTCTTCGAGGTGGTGCGAGATGAAGATCATCGCCACGCCCTGCTGCTTCAGGTCGCGCATGATCGTGAACAGATGCTCTGCTTCGGCTGGTGTGAGCGTCGCCGTGGGTTCGTCGAGGATCAGGACGCGCGCATTGAGCGACAGCGCTTTGCCGATTTCCACGAACTGCTGCTGCGCAACGGACAGTTCGCGGATTTGCACCGACAAGTCGATCGTCACGCCAAGGCGCGCAAAAATCTCCGCTGCGGCGCGCCGCATCTGTGCGCGCTTGAGCATGCCCACGCCATTGCGTAATTCCCGGCCAAGGAACATATTCTCCACCGCATTCAGATACGGAATCAGGCTGAACTCCTGGAACACGATACCGACGCCAGCGGCCACCGCGTCGTGATAGTTGGCGAATTGCTGCTCCTTGCCGTCGAGCGTGATCGTGCCTTCGTCTGGCTGATAGATTCCGGATAGAATCTTCATCAGTGTCGATTTGCCTGCGCCGTTCTCCCCAAGCAAAGCGTGAATCTCACCGCGAGCGACCTCCAGATTGATGCCTTGCAGCGCTTTCACGCCTGGAAAGCTCTTGGTGATCCGGTCGAGTTTCAATATCGCGTCCATCAGGTCCTCCTATGCGGGCGCGTGCGGCGTCGCAATCGTCCAGGGACGCCCACGCCGCACGCATGCGACTTACCAGCTAAAGCCCTTCGCGTTGCTTTTATCAATGGGCTTTACGTCGACCGGAATCGTCTTTGGCACATTGGCGCCCCACTTCTTTGCCAGCGCAATACCAAGCGCAATGCGCACCTGGTCGGCCGGAAATTGTGCGGACGTCTCGATGAATTTTGAGTTCGGCTTCTGGATGGCCGTGATCGCTTCCGGCGCACCGTCGACGCTGGTCAGCTTGATATCCTTGCCCGACGACTCGATCGCCGAAAGCGAACCCATCGCGCCCCCGTCGTTCACGCTGAAGAGGCCTTTCAGGTTCGGGTGAGCCTCAATCATGTTCTCGGTGACCGTCAGCGCTGTGGCGCGCTCCTGCTTGCCGTTCTGGGTGTCAACGATCTTCACGTTCGGAAACTTGGCAAGCGCCGCCTTGCAGCCACGTACGCGCTCCAGAATCGGCACCACCGGAATGCCGTCGAGAATCGCCACTTCACCGCTGCCGCCAATCGCTTTGGCGAGGTAATCGCAGGACATCTCGCCGGCATCGAAGTTCTTCGATCCGACGAACGAATCGACTGGGCCGTTCGCGTTCGCATCCACGGCTACCACCACCACGCCCGCCTTCTTTGCCGAGATCACCGCCGACTGGATGCCGGTCGAATCCGTTGGGTTCACAAGCAGGATGTCGATCTTCTTCTGCAGCATGTCCTCGACGTCGCTGACCTGCTTGCTCACGTCGTGGTGCGCATCGGTGATCACCACCTCCGCGCCGATGGTTGCTGCGGCATCGTTCAAGGCCTTTTGCATCGTCACGAAGTACGGATTGTTCAGTTCCTGAAACGTCATGCCAATCTTCAGCGGCGCCGCCTGCGCGCCGGATGTGCCAAGCAGGGAAAAGCCGAGCACAAGTGCTGCGCAGCCGGCCGACCGGCGTGCACAACGCACAAGGGGATTAAACGAGACCTGCTTCAGCGTAGTTTTCGTCATTGTCGTCTCCATATTTTAGGAATGAACACACCCCTCACGCGGTCCAGAACCGCGCGATGAGTTTTGAAACACCGTTGAGGCGAAAGGCTTACGTGGGCGGACGCGCGACGCGCGCACTGCGTGCGCAGGTGGGACTCTGCACCGCCGGCACGATCGACGGCGCGTTGGCGATGCCGTCGCCGCGGGCGGCCGCTGCCTCGGAGGCATCGCGGCTCGCGTCGTTGAGCCTCTGATTGCGGCGGAACTCCGACGGCGCCATACCCTTGATGAGCAGGAAGCGCCGGTTGAAATTGGACAGACTGTTAAAGCCCACCTTGTAGCAGATGTCGGTCACGCTCAATTCGTCGTCCATCAGCAACTGACAGGCAAGATTGATACGCATGCGGTTCACGTACTGCACAAACGTCATGCCGGTATGGCGGCAGAAATAACGCGAGAACGCACTCACGCTCTGGCCCGCCAGTTGTGCCAGATCTGATTCTCGTAGATCCGCCGAGAGATTCTTGCCGATGAAAGACAGCGCGTGACTGATGCGGGTTGCGGCAAAAGCTGTTGGATCCGGTTGATAGGTGGGACTCGCCAGAAATTCGGTATCCTGATCACTGGCCAGAATTTCGAGCATCGACATGAGAAGCGCGATCCGGCGCAGACCGCGCGCGTCCAGCAACTCAAAAAACAGCGGCTTGATGATCTCACTGGTTTGCAACCCGAACGACAGGCCGCGCCGTGAAGCAGCCAGCAACGCTTCCACATGCCGCCACTCCGGAAAGCTTTCCGCGCATCGGGCTACGAACTCCTGTCCGAACTGCACGACCAGATTGCGCTGCTCGATGGTCTCACCCTCGGGCACGTCACTCACCCAGTTGTGCGGCAGGTTCGGCCCCATCAATACCAGATTGCCCGGCGCGAAACGCCCAATGTGATCGCCGACGAACATCTTGCCCGTCGTCGCCACGATCAACTGGATTTCATATTCAGGGTGAAAATGCCAGCGCACCGTGCGGTACGGGTAGCCGTGATACCACGCCTTGAACGATTCGTCGCGGCGCACAGTCACGAGTTCGAGATCGGGTTGCACGTGTCTTCCTCCGTTGAAGCGGACTGGTGCGAGGCTGTTTATCTGGCCTGCCGCCGTCTTCGTTTGTGTAACGGAAGTTAAACCCTTAACGGGCGACGCACTACTCCAAATCCAGCCGCGGACTAACACTTTTTTGCATTAGGGTTATCCCGCGAGCACTGCCATTGACTCTCATAGTCACTGACACATTTTGTGCACCGCACCCAACTTGCGAGCAAAAAGTATCAGCGTCTTCCGCCTTTTGCAGTGGCTGACCAAGGGTCGCGGCCACTACAGTTCACATCACCGTACGCTCGCCCTGCCCAACATCCCAGCGCCCGTATGGCGATGCCATAGAACATTCAAAAAGTGGAGACAAGAGTGAAACCAATTCGATTGTTGACAGCTTGCGCGTTGGTCAGCGCCAGCCTTCCCGCGGTAGCGACGGCACAGACGTGTAACGTTCCCGAGCTCAAGGTGCTTGCCCAGAAGAGTCTCGGCCTGACGGTCATGGAGAAGTCGCTGCCCGATTATGAGAAGCGCACGGGTACCAAGGTCGAGATCAACTACTTCGGTGAAAACGACCGTCGTTCGAAATCGCGACTCGATGCGTCAACAGGTGCGGGCTCCTATCAAATCTATTACGTTGACGAGGCGAACGTCGCCGAGTTTGCATCAGCGGGCTGGATCGTACCGCTCCTGAAGTACTATCCGAAAGACGCCGACTATGGCGATTTCCTGCCGGGCCGCCGCGCGGTGGCGAGCTATAAGAACGTTGCGTATTTCGCTCCCCTAATCGGCGGAGGCGACTTCCTGTTTTACCGTCGCGACCTCCTTGAGCAGGCGCATCTCCCCGTGCCGAAAACGCTCGACGAGCTCGTGGCGGACATCAAGAAGCTCAATGCGCCTCCCAACATGTACGGCTGGGTTGCACGTGGCCAACGCGGGTCAGGCATGAATGTGTGGCGCTGGGCGCCGTTCATGCTCGCCGAGGGCGGCACGTGGACCGACAAGAGCCAGGCGCCGGACTTCAATTCTCCTGCTGCGGTGAAGGCCACGGTGCTCTATCGCGACCTCTTCAAATACGCGCCCCCTGGTGCGACGACGTACGACTGGAGCAACGCGCTCGAAGCGTTCCGTTCCGGCAAGGTCGCCTTCATGATCGAATCGACGCCGTTCGCCGACTGGATGGAGGATCCGACCAAGTCTAGTGTGGCGGACAAGGTGGGATACGTCAAACCGCCGGCACCGTTGCCGTCAGCGGCTTATGGTCATGGTCTCGCGATCTCCTCCGTCGGCGCGAAGGACGAATGCACACGTCAGGCGGCAGGAAAATTCATCGCCTGGGCGACCAGCAAGGAGCAGGAGCAGGCTCGCCTTCGCGACAACGTCTTTAGTGACTACAACCGCTCGAGCACCATCAACAGCGACTATTTCCAGAAGCACGTCAAACCGCAGATTCTCTCCGGCCTGAAAGATACCAACCCGGTGACGCAGGTCACGTTCTGGTCAGGCCCGCAGTGGCCCGACATTGGCGACAACCTGGGAATCGCGCTGGAGGAGGTGTTCACGGGCACGCAGCCGGACGTCCAGGCATCCCTGAACGACGCCGTTCAGTACGCGCAGGACGCGTTGGAGCATGGCGGCAAGAAGTAACGTGAGTGCCCCTTGCTGCACGCTTTGCGTGGCGGGGGGCACCGCAGATCAGCTCCTGGTCTTGCTCGGACAGTGAGTGCGGGGACTTTACGCTGTTGGAGAAGTTAATGTTCAATCGGGGCAAAACCAGCCTTCCGTTCGTGTTTCTTGGACCGCCTCTAGTCGTGATGGCGATCCTCGGGTTAGTGCCTACTGTCGCGGCAATCAACCTCGCGCTAAAGAACCGCGTGCTGCGCTACCCAGACAGCGAGTACGTCTGGCTGCGCAATTTCATCCGGCTATTCTCGGACCGACGCTTTCTCAATTCCATCGAGGTGTCGGCGATCTGGGAAATTATCACGGTGATAGGCGCGGTCGTCGTTGGCGTTCTGATTGCGATTTATCTGTTCGAGCAGATTCACGGCCGGTTGCGTGGTGTCATTTCGCTCCTGTTGATCGTGCCCGTGCTTTTGCCGCGAGTGTCGGCGGCCTTCATCTGGAAGTTCATGTATTCGCCTCTCTCGGGCATTCTCAGCTGGTTTCTTGGCCTGCTGGGAATCGATAACACGGCCTTTCTGTCCGATCCTCATCTTGCACTGTATGCGGTAGCGCTCGTCGACATCTGGCAGTGGGGGTTGTTCTTCGCAGTCGTCGTATTGAAGCTGCTTGAAACGCTGCCACCCGAACCGCTTGAAGCCGCCCGGCTGGACTATGCACGCACTTGGCAGATCTACGCGTATATCGCGTTGCCCATGCTCAAGGTGCCGATCATGAGCCTGGTGTTCATCAAGATGGTCGAATCGCTGCGCTCGTTCGATCTGGTCTACGTGATGACCAAAGGCGGCCCCGGCATCACCACTGAAACGCTAGACATGTACGCCTATTCGCAAGGTATCGGGTTGTCAGGGAAAGTCTCGTACGCGTCGAGTATGGCCGTGCTGATGATGGTTGCGACCACGCTGATTTTCACTTTCATCTGGAAGCGGGTGAACAAATGGGAAGACTGATCTCGCGCAGCGCCACCTGGTCGTTCGGCATGGCGCTCGCGGTTGTTGCGGTGTTTCCGATCTTTTGGGCGTTCCTCAATTCGCTGAAGAATCTGCTCGACATCGTCACGCCGACGCCGCGCTTCATTTTTACGCCGACGCTCGATAACTACCGGCAGGTCGTGTCCAGCCCCGAGGTGTTGATTGGGCTCGGAAACAGTCTGTCCATCGTGGGCATGGCTGTCGCGCTCGGTGCGTTGCTCGGCGTGCCCGCCGCCTATGTGATTGCGCGTTATCACGTGCCGGGCAAGCGCGACATCCAGTTCTTTCTTTTGTCGCTGCGATTCCTGCCGCCGGTTGCGGTCGCCATACCGCTCATCGCTATATGGGTAGATCTGGGACTTTACGACACCAAGCTGTCGATGGTCGTGACGTATCTGCTGGTCACGCTGTCAACCATCACATGGTTATCCATTCCGGTGTTTCAGCGCCTGCCGCGCGAACTCGAGGAGGCAGCCACGCTGGATGGTTACGGACCCTACGAGGTGTTCTGGCGGATCGCATTGCCGATCAGTGCAACCACGCTGATGGGGGGCATCGTCTTCAGCTTCGTGCTGGTCTGGAACGAGCTGATGATCGCGCTCGCACTGACATCATCGCGAAGCGCGACGCTGCCTGTGGTTGCTTCCGCCTTCACCTCGCTTGGGCAGGAGGTGCCGTGGGGCGTCATCAATGCCTCAACCGTTCTGCTCGCTCTACCACCGATCATTTTCGTCGGCGTCCTGAGCCGGCTGTTGAACTCAATGCTCAAAGGCAAGTAAGGAGAACATTTTGAAAGCGCTCGTACTCGAAGAAGCTCGTCAGCTCACGCTGCGCGATATCGATCTGCCGCTTGAAGTCGGCCCTCGTGACGTCAAGATAAAAATTCACACAGTGGGCGTTTGCGGCAGCGACGTTCATTACTACACGCATGGACGCATCGGTCCTTTCAAGGTCGAGGAACCGATGGTGCTCGGGCACGAAGCGTCCGGGGTGGTGGTCGAAACGGGCAGCGAGGTCACCCATCTGCGCGTGGGCGACCGCGTTTGCATGGAGCCAGGCGTTCCGCAATTCGACTCGCCGGCGACGATGCGCGGTCTCTACAACCTGGACCCTGCGGTACGCTTCTGGGCGACACCGCCAATTCACGGCTGCCTGACACCTTATGTCGTGCATCCGGCGGCATTCACGTTCAGGCTTCCCGACAATGTGTCTTTCGCGGAGGGCGCCATTGTCGAGCCGTTGTCGATCGGTCTGCAGGCTGCCAAGAAGGCTGCGATGAAGCCGGGCGACGTCGCAGTTGTCATCGGCGCGGGGACGATCGGCGCGATGACTGCTCTGGCTGCGCTGGCGGGGGGCGCGTCCCGCGTCATTCTGGCAGACGTAATCAAGGAAAAGCTGACGCTGTTTGCTGGCAACCCGGCGGTGACGACAGTTAATGTACGTGAACAACGACTGGTCGATGTCGTTCAGGAAGTCACCACGAACTGGGGTGCCGACGTCGTGTTCGAAGCGAGCGGCAATGGGAAAGTCTACGATGGCCTGTTCGATCTGCTTTGCCCGGGTGGCTGCGCGGTCCTCGTCGGTATGCCGGTCGACCCGGTGCCGCTCGATGTCGTCGCCATGCAGGCGAAAGAAGCGCGCCTCGAATCGGTATTCCGCTATGCGAACATATTCCCGCGCGCATTGGCGCTCATCAGCTCTGGAATGATTGACGTCAAGCCGTTCATCTCGCGCAAGTTCGCGTTCTCCGACGGCCTCAAGGCGTTCGAAGAAGCCGCAGCGGGGCGCCCCAATGATGTCAAGATCCAGATTGAGATGGACTGAGCCATGGCCAAAATCGTCTGCAGGGGTCTCACGAAACGTTACGACGGCGGCCCACCGGTGTTGCATCCGCTCGACATGGACATTGACGACGGTGAGTTCGTTGTACTGCTCGGGCCATCCGGATGCGGCAAGTCGACCATGCTTCGTATGATTGCGGGTCTCGAGAGCATCACCGGCGGTGACCTCGCGATTGGCGATGTCATCGTCAACAACCTGCCGGCGCGCGAGCGAAACGTCGCGATGGTTTTCCAGAACTACGCCCTGTATCCGCACATGACGGTGTACGACAATGTCGCGTTCGGACTACGCCGTCTCAAGGTGCCCGCTGCCGAAATCGACCGTCGCGTGCGTGAAGTAGCTGCAATGCTGAATCTCGACGCATTGCTGGACCGCAAACCACGATCGATGTCGGGCGGCCAGCAGCAACGCGCGGCAATTGCCCGGGCAATGATCAAGACACCTCAGGTATTCCTGTTTGACGAGCCGCTATCCAACCTCGACGCCAAACTGCGTGCCCAGCTTCGAGGTGACATCAAACGGTTACATCAGCGTCTTAAGACCACGACCGTGTATGTGACGCACGACCAGCTCGAGGCGATGACGCTCGCCGACCGTGTGATCCTGATGCGGGGCGGTCAGATCGAGCAGGCCGGCACCCCCTCCGATCTATACCATTTCCCGCAAACCTTGTTTGCCGCAGGGTTCATCGGCACGCCGGCCATGAATTTCATAGACGCAGTGGTTCAACGTGTTGGTGACGCCTGCTTCGTCCTGGCTCAAGGACAGCGCTGGCCCCTTGCCGGGCCACGTTTCGCCGCGTTGCACCACGGCCGGGCCGTGAAACTGGCGATCCGTCCGAACTATCTGAAGGTCGCGTCCGCAGCGGAAGAACCCGGCACGCTCAGGCTTCAGGGCAAAGTCGAGCTGATTGAACTGCTGGGCGCGGAGGCGCTGGTCACACTGGATTTCAGCGGAGAACGTCTGGCGGCCCTGGTGCCCGCAGGTGACTTACCTGAACTGGATAACGTGGTAACGTTCCAGTTCAAGGTAGCCGATTTGCACATTTTCGATGTCCAGACGGAACGGAACGTCTCATTCCCCGTTCATCAGAACACCAGAATAACTTTCGCCAGTCCGGCACATCAGGAAACGGGTGTACAGGGAGCAGCTTTGCATTAACAGGAAGGTGCCGCCTCAAGACGGCCGAGAAGGAGCAGCGGTATGAGTCCAGACCTGGAGTTGGTGCACACGCGGCGGGACGAGTCGTTCCGCGCCTGGGCGCATGACTATCCGCATACGGTAGCGAAATGGCACTTTCATCCGGAGTATGAGATTCACGTGATCCAGGCGTCGACCGGCAAGTTTTTTGTCGGCGATTTTATCGGCGACTTCGCGCCCGGTAACCTGGTGATCACCGGACCGAATTTGCCGCACAACTGGATCAGCGAGATCGGCGAGCGCGAAACCGTGCCGTCGCGTGACATGGTTCTCCAGTTCTCGCGTGACGCGGCGGAACGGATGGTGGCCGCGTTTACCGAATTGCATTCGATTGTCGGCCTGATGGATGATGCCGCACGTGGCATACAGTTTCCGGATGCGGTGGGTCTGGCCATCGCGCCGATGATGCGGGAGCTTGCGGTTTCGCGCGGTTGCCGTCGCGTCGAATTGTTGATGTCGATCTTCGGCAAATTATCGTCGTGCACCGAACGCGTCTTGCTGGCGGGACCGGCATACGATGTCAACGCGCATCGCTACATGCAGTCGACGATCAATCAGGTGCTCTCATACATCCAGCAGAATCTCATGGGCACATTGCGAGAGGCCGATGTCGCTGAACTAGCCGGCATGAGCGTGAGTACGTTCACACGCTTCTTTCGCCGGCATACGGGGTGCACATTTGTGCAGTACCAGAACAGGCTGCGGATCAACGAAGCGTGTGAACTGCTAATGTGTTCGACGCTTAGCGTGACAGAGATCTGCTATCGCGTTGGCTTTAACAATCTGTCGAACTTCAATCGTCAGTTCCTCTCATCGAAGTCGATGCCGCCATCGAAGTTTCGCGCAATGCATCAGCTTAACGAACATATGATCGCGGCTTGACGCTTCGTTTCGGCAAGACGAGCCGCCGCAAGAAATAGGACGACACTCTTGACTTTCCTTGGAATCGACCTCGGGACCTCCGAAGTAAAGACGCTACTCACAGACGACGAATCGCGCACGATTGCCACCGGCGGTGCGCGGCTCGCAGTTGAGACACCTCACCCCCACTGGTCCGAGCAGAACCCGCAGGCGTGGTGGCACGCCACACTCGACGCGATCGCCCAAGTGCGGGCGTCCAATCCTGCTGGCTTTTCGGCGCTACGCGGTATTGGGTTGTCCGGACAGATGCACGGCGCGACCCTGCTTGATCGCTTCGGCCAGGTGTTACGCCCAGCGATCCTGTGGAACGACACGCGTGCGTTCGCCGAGTGTGTGGAGCTTGAAGCGCTGGTCCCCGAGTCGCGCTCGATTACGGGCAATCTTGCGATGCCTGGATTCACCGCGCCGAAACTGCTCTGGCTGTCGAAGTACGAACCGGCCGTGTTTCGCGCGGCGCACAAGGTCCTGTTGCCGAAGGACTACGTGGCGTGGCGGCTCACCGGTGAGTTCGTGTCCGATATGTCCGATGCGTCGGGCACGCTGTGGCTGGACGTTGCGAAGCGTGACTGGTCAGACAGGATGCTCTCCGCGACTGGCCTCACACGCGAGCACATGCCCCGGCTAGTGGAAGGCAGCGCGGCTGCGGCCCAGTTAAGCGATAAGTTGCGGCGCGAATGGGGCGTGACAGGCTCAGTGCTCCTTTGCGGCGGCGCGGGCGATAACGCGGCCAGCGCGATCGGCATGGGAGTCGCCGAGGCCGGTAGCGCGTTCCTGTCATTGGGTACGTCGGGTGTGCTGTTTGCCGGCACTGACCGATTTGCGCCGAACCCCGCACAGGCAGTGCACGCGTTCTGCCATTGCTTGCCGAACCGCTGGCATCAGATGAGTGTCATCCTGTCGGCGGCTTCAAGTCTCGCGTGGCTATCTGCCGTGCTCAAGACGGACGTCGCCAAGCTTGCTGGTTCCGCCGAGAAGGCTGACGCGCAGAGCGCGCCACTGTTCCTGCCATACCTGAGCGGCGAGCGCACGCCTCACAACGACGCGAATGCAAAGGGCCTGTTCTGGGGGCTAACCGGCGCTCATGGTGAGGGCGACCTTGCGTACAGTGTGATGGAGGGTGTGGCTTTCGCGATGGCCGACGGTTACGCGGCGCTGCAAGGTGCCGGGACGACGCTGGACACGGCGTCGTTCATTGGAGGCGGCTCGCGTAGCCGTTTCTGGGCGAAGCTTTGCGCTACAGCCACTGGCGTTGCGATGCGCCGTCATCAGGGCGGAGATGTGGGCGCCGCTTTGGGCGCTGCACGGCTTGCGCGCCTGGCCGTCACAAACGAGGACGTCGCGCAGGTGTGTACGTCACCGGAAACAATTGAGGTCTGCGAGCCGGACGCGGGACAGCGAACCGTAACCGAAGAGCGGCTCGCGCGATATCGCAGACTATATGCCGCGGTTAAGGACGAGTTCGCCAGGTAGGGAGAAGGCGTCGCGACCAGGTTCTGCCGACGCAGCGCTTCGGTTGTTTCACCGGACCCGTCAGCGCGCCAGCCAGGCGGCAGAATGACGTAGCCGATCGCAGCCCACAAGCTGCCCGCCGATGCGATATCCCGTGCAAGACTAACCCAGTGCTCGAATTCGACGACGAGCGGATTGCGTGAGCGCGTCGGTGTCGTGAGACCGTAGCGGCACGGCTCGTCGGCACGTTCTTCCACATACGTGCCGAACAGGCGGTCGAATATGACGAGCACGCCACCAAAGTTCGCATCGAGATAATCGACGTTCGATGCATGGTGCACGCGATGCGCGGACGGCGTATTGAACACGTATTCGAGCCACCCGAGCTTTGGCGTCCACGTGTTATGCGGCCAGAACTGATAGAGCAGATTGAAACTCAGCGTCGCCAGCACAACTTCGGGACGCACGCCGAGCCACACGAGCGGCGCGAAGAAAATCGCCGAGCCGGTCAGTTTGCCGGTCAGGCCGAGGCGGTAAGCAGACGAGAGCGTCAGCTGGTTCGGTGAGTGATGAACCGCATGCGTCGCCCAGAAAAAGCGAATGCGGTGCGACGCACGGTGGTACCAGTAGTAGCAGAACTCCTGTCCGATAAAGAGCAGGAACACCATCAACGCGCTGTTGAGCATGACGGTGAAGATCCGGTGATCCCAGGCAAGCGCGAAGACCGGCGCTGCTAGCGAAAGCGGCAGCAGCGCGAGCAGCTTGCGGCCGGCCACATCGGCCAGCGAAATCCACACTTCATACCAGTCGAAGGGCGAGGCGCTATCGCGCTGTCTGCGCGTGAGCACGCATGCCTCGATCAGCGATACACCAATGACGAACAACGTAACAAAAAGCGCGATTTTTCCAGTAGTCAACATGATGGGCAGATAACGGGGTGAGGTGAGACGCGTCGGGTGAAGCTAATGTAGTGGGCTGCCCGGACAAAAACCACGCGTAAACCATGTCGCCAGATGTCACGAAACTCCGGCCGTGACGGCAAGCCGGCCGTGCAGTCCGGCTCCTGGCAGCTCGCCGCGGTGGTGTAACACCGCGACATCTTTTACCGGGCGATTATTTCGCGGGCTCCTTTTATAGTTCGTCCCGTTGCCACGCCGCAGTGCGTGACTGAACCGAACCGTAAAGGACACCTCATGAAACTCCATTACCTCGCCGCAGCCAGCGCTGCGCTGCTCATCGCCGTCAGCACGCCCGCCTTCGCAGGATGGTCGGGTCATGGCACTGCCTATACACCGCACGGCACCTACA
>Ga0302313_10001950_pt1 | contig 14924 bp, 7 predicted proteins | sample III_Palsa_N2_2_FD_200454 | JGI IMG/M metagenome (GOLD analysis project Ga0302313, IMG submission 200454) | Peat permafrost microbial communities from Stordalen Mire near Abisko, Sweden - III_Palsa_N2_2 | ecosystem: Environmental > Terrestrial > Soil > Palsa > Peat permafrost | place: Sweden...
AGCGTGCCAATAGTGATCGCATAGCTCAGCGAGGGAGTACCGCCCGAACCCGTCACTGGGATAAAGCTGGTGACAGAGTGGTTCTGTGTCAGCACCGTCGACGTAATCGCTGTCGTCGCCGCCACCGCAGTATTTACGGTCAGGCTGAAACTCGCTGTGGTCGTCGCACCATTCGCATCCGTCACCGTCACGGTGAATGTCGTCGCAGCAAGTGTTGCCATTGGCGTACCTGTGATGGCTCCGGTCGTCGTGTTGAAACTCAACCCTGTCGGCAGTGTGCCAGTAGTGATCGCATAGCTCAGCGAGGGAGTACCGCCCGAACCCGTCACCGGAATAAAGCTGGTCGCAGCATGGTTCTGTGTCAGCACCGTCGAAGCAATCGCTGTCGTTGCGGTTACGGCGGTACTCACGGTCAAGCTGAAGTTCGCTGTGGCTGTTGCACCGTTCGTGTCTGTTACCGTCACGGTAAACATAGTCGCAGTAAGCGTCGCAGCTGGGGTGCCGGTGATCGCGCCGGTCGTCGTGTTGAAGCTTAACCCCGTCGGAAGTGTTCCAGCAGTGATGGCATAGGTCAGCGTTCCTGTGCCACCGCCACCCGTTACCGGGATGAAGCTGGTGATGGCGTGGTTTTGCGTCAGCACCGTCGAAGCAATCGCTGTCGTTGCGGTTACGGCGGTACTCACGGTCAAGCTGAAGTTCGCTGTGGCCGTTGCACCGTTCGTGTCTGTTACCGTCACAGTGAACGTCGTTGCAGTGAGCGTCGCAGCCGGAGTGCCGGTGATGGCTCCCATCGAGGTGCTGAAGCTCAACCCTGCGGGCAGAGTTCCAGTGGTGATCGCGTAACTCAGTGTTCCCGTGCCGCCCGCACCCGCTACCGAAATAAAGCTGCTCGCAGCATGGTTCTGCGTTAATGTTGTTGAAGCCACTGCCGTTGTTGCCGTCACTGCGCTATTCACCGTCAGGACAAACGTATTGCTCGCTGTGGCGCCATTCACGTCCTTTACCGTCACAGTGAACGTCGTTGCCGTGAGCGTTGCGGTCGAAGTGCCTGTGATGGCTCCCGTCGAGGCGTTGAAGTTCAACCCTGCGGGCAGAGTTCCAGTGGTGATTGCGTAACTCAGTGTGCCCGTGCCGCCCGCACCCGTTACCGGGATAAAGCTGGTCGCGGCATGGCTCTGCGTTAATGCCGTCGAAGCCACCGCCGCCGTTGCCGTCACCGCGGAGTTCACTATCAGAACAAACATACTGCTCGCCGATACTCCGTTCGTGTCCGTTACCATCACGGTGAACGTAGTCGCAGTGAGCGTCGCTGTCGGAGTGCCGCTGATGGCTCCCGTTGAGGTGTTGAAGCTCAACCCTGCGGGCAGCGTTCCAGCGGTAATCGCGTAACTCAGCGTGCCCGTGCCGCCCGCACCCGTTACCGGGATGAAGCTCGTTGCCGCATGGTTCTGTGTCAGCATAGTCGAAGCAATCGCCGTCGTTGCAGTTACGGCAGCATTTACGGCCAAACTGAAGTTTGCCGTGGCTGTCAGGTTGTTCGTATCCTTCACCGTCACGGTAAAGGTGGTGGCTGTGCTGGCAACCGTGGGGCTACCTGTGATGGCACCTGTTGAGGCATTAAAGCTCAGGCCCGTAGGCAGTATGCCAATGGTAATGCTGTAGCTCAGCGTCCCTGTGCCGCCCGAACCCGTCACCGGGGTAAAGTTGACGCCTGTCTGTCCTACGGTCAGCACAGTCGAGGAAATCGCTATCGTCGCCGCCGGTGGCCCTTCCACCACAAACTGACTGCTGGTGCCGCTGATCGTCACAGGCGTTGCAGCCGCGCTGGGAGATACGGTTAGCTCCGCGGTCAGCGTATCCGTGCTGTCCGGCGCGCTAAAGGTCAGGCCGCTCAAGGCCACTACGCCGCTCGTCAGGCTCTGTGTCCAGCCGCTCTCCAGATAGCCGCCTCCGTCTGTCAGGATCAGCGAGGGCGTGTAGTTGGTCAGCAACACGGCGTCCGTGTTGTTCGAACTCAGCAACGTGTCTGTTTCCATCGCCTCTACTGTCGGAGCAGGTGTCATCGCCGCGCCTATATTCAGCGCTGAGGGCTGCTGCACAAATGCCAGCGACGTGTAGTTGGTCTGCACCGCGCCCGCGTCGATCTGGCCCGAGGTGCAGTAGGCAGGCGTCGCGAGCGGATAGCCACGCTCGTCGGTGGTGGTGCCGCTGGGGATAAGCGAGGTCTCGCCCGCGCAGATGGCTGGAGACCCCGGCAGCGGTATCAGCGTCTGCACGGTTGCGTTCAGGCCGTTGTACTGCAGGCCGCTCATGGTGATCGTTGCACCCGTGCCGTTCACCAGAGACGTGTTGCTATTCGAGCTGCCGCCAATCACGTCGCCCGTGCCAGTGTAGGTGCCGGAAATGTTCGCGCCCCCTTGCTGGTCGTTGTTTCCGGCGACGATGCTGTTGCTCAGGACGAGTGCGCCGCCCCCGTCATAGATTCCGCCGCCCGGGCTGACGGTAAATTGTGAGCAGCTATTGCCCCAGATGGTGCTGCTCATAATGGTCATCGATGCTCTGTTGGAAATTCCGGCGCCGGCGTCGCCGGTCGGTGCAAGGCTGTTGTTATAGATCGTGCTCTCCACAATCGAGGCCGTGGCACCAGTAACTTCATTGTCGATTCCGCCTCCGTCGTTGTTAGCAGCGTTTCCACTAACGGTGCTGTTCTCCACGGTCAGTGTTCCCGCTTGGTTCTCGATACCGCCCCCATTGTTCTGCGCAGTGTTGCCGGAGATCGCGCTATCCAGGATGGTCAGCGTGCCTTTGTTGTAGACGCCACCGCCGTTGTTGCTCGCATACCCACCCGTAATGGTCACGCCATAGAGCGTGGCCGTCGCGCCGGTGTTGACGGTGAAGACGCTCAGGGGGCGCGAGCTCGATCCGTTACCGTTCACCGTCAGCACGTTGGTGCCTGGGCCAATGACGGTGACGTTGCTGCCGCTAATCGTGAGCGAACCATACGAGGGCGTTAGTTGGATCGTGGTCTGCGCGCTCGTGGGGAAAACCGTTGTGGAGAACGTGATGTTGCCCACCGTAGCCGCATTCGCCGCTGCAATCGCATCGCGCAGGGTGCAGTTACCCGAGCCGGTCGTCGCCCCATTAGCCGGGCAGTTGCTCGCCGTCCCGGTGGCGTCGTCGCCTGTGTCATTCACCACATAGTTAGGGATCGCCAACGCCGTCACGCTGTTGGAAGGAGCAGACGCTGGTCCCGTACCCAATGGATTCGTCGCCGTTACTGTGAACGTGTATGCTGTGCCGGCCGTCAGCCCCGTCACGGTGATGGGAGAAGCTGTACCCGTCGCCGTGATGCTGCCCGGTGAGGAGGTAACGGTGTAACCGGTGATCGCCGCACCACCATTATTCGCGGGAGGCGTGAAGCTTACCGACGCTTGTAGAATTCCTGCCGTGGCCGTACCGATCGTTGGAGCGTCTGGAACCGTAGCCGGAGTGACGCTGTTGGACATAGCAGAGGGGTTGCCCGGCCCCAGTATGTTGTTCGCGAATACGTTGAAGGTGTATGTTGTGCCATTGGTCAGGCCCGTCACGACGATGGGCGAGCCTATCCCTGTCACAGGAATACCAGAGGCGCTATCTACCCACGCGACCACCGAATAGCTTGTGATCGCGTCACCCCCATCGCTTGCCGGAGGGGTGAAGGTGACCGTCGCCTGCCCGTTACCGCCCGTGGCTATGCCAATCGTCGGAACGCCTGGAACGGTCGCGACTCCTCCACCGTTCAGATTGATCGTCTGCGTGGTGGACGGGTTGGCATTCAGAGCGGTATCGGTTAGCACCAACGTGCCGCTGATATTTCCCGTCGTCACCGGCTCTATGTTCACTGATAGCGTGCAGGTTGCATTAGCGGCCAACATGCCTGCTGTCGTGGCGCCGCTGGATATTTGCGGACAAGTGCCGGGACTCACCAGCTCAAAGTTCGTCGAGATGTTCGGGTTCTGGCTTGAGGACAGGGCTGGGAACGTCAGGGCCTCGTTGCCGTCATTTCCTACAGTCACCGTCTGCGGGGCATTGCTGGAACCGATATCCGTCGGCGTGAAGGTCAGACTTGGCGGTGTAGCGAAGGGCATCTCCGCGACAAAGCTAGGGCTGCTGCCGCCGTAACCTGCGATGTAAACATTGCCGCTGGCATCCACAGCGACTGCGTGAGGCTGGTCGATGACATCCGCGCCGATCACCGAAATCGGCGTGGTGTTGGCGGCTACAACACCATTGGAGGCGGCGGCTAGTTCCATCACCGCGTTGTTGCCGGCATCCGCTATGTAGACGTTGTTGTTGCTGTCCAGGGCGATGCCGTAGGGGAGAGTGAATGCGCTGCTCAGCAGAGTAGCTGCAGCGCCAGGAACAATGGCACCGTTGGTAGCTGGCACCATCTTCACCTGCGCTACGCCTTCATCCACGATATAAAGATCGCCACTGGCGTCTAAGGCGATGCCATAAGGAAGATCCAGTCCGACCTCTACTGCCCTAATCAAGCCAGTGGATGCAACCCACTCGAGAATGGCAGTGGGACGCGCGATGTACACGTTGCCGCTAGTGTCCACAGCTATGCCGGTGGGCAGGAAGAGATAATCCGCCGTCGGGGTACTCTCCGTGGCCAGCGTAACCGGCGTGGTGTTTTGGGGAACCGCGCCATTGACCGCAACCAGCTTCGACAGCGTCGAGTTGGTGGTATCCGAAACATAGACGTTCCCAGCGCCGTCTATCGCAATGCCATAAGGTTGGCCGAACCCACTGGCCAATGTAATCGGCGTGGCGGTAGGACTGACGACACCGTCAGTTGCAACGAGTTCCTGCACCTTCTTATTAGTAATGTCTGCTATATAGATGTTGCCATTGCCATCGACCGCAACGCCCCAGGGACTGGAGAACGATGACTGAACTGGCGAAGTTCCTGTTGTCGCCAGCGGAGTCAGCGTGGTGTTCGACGGGAAGATCACCTGCGGCCCATTACCTGTGCCGGAGAGCAGACAGGTCACGATAGGAGTTCCCGCAGAGCCGTTCAACTGCACAGCGCCTATGCGTTGTCCCGGATGCATGGGAGCAAACACCACGTTCACAGTGCACGTGTCGCCTATGCTGTATGTCGTTCCTGCGGCACAGGTGCCGGTCGAAGCCTGCACCGTCGCAGCCTGAAAGTCGAGATTCTGCGCTCCCTGCGCCAGTACTACATACGGCGTCGTGGTGCTCAAAGAGCCTGACGCGGTGAAGGTGAACACCGCCGTGACCGCGTTGCTGAAGCCGCTGACCGCCGTAGCAGGAAATGAAAACCCGCTGCGATAGATCTCATTCAACGTGCCAGAGGTCGCGATGGCATACAGTGTGCCATTGGGGCCTATGGCGATGCTCTGAGGCTGAGAGAGTCCACTAGCTACTGTATTGCTTACAGCACTCGCACCAGCAAGGACCTCCTGCACCGCACTACTACCGTTCTCCGCAACATAGATGTTGTTGCTTGAGTCGAGGGTTATGGCATAGAGCTGACTGAGTCCACTCACCAGCGTAACAACGCTGCTTATTGTAGTAACTGGGGCAGCGATCTTTTCTATCGCATCATTATTGCTATCCGCGATATAGAGGTTGCCGCTCGAGTCCACGGCTACCCCTTGGGGTTGGTTGAAGCTGAACCCATTGCCCAGGGCGGTGGGAGTGCCTCCGCCTGACGGGATTACCTTCACCGCACTGTTACCAGTATCCGCGACATAAACGTTCCCGCTCGCGTCCACGGCGATGCCTTGCGGATGGTTGAATCCCGTGGCCAGCACGGTAGCAGCTCCCCCACCGACAGGGATCTTCTCCACTGCATTATTGCCAGTATCCGCGACATAGATATTGCCGCTCGCATCGACGGCTACGCCCTGGGGGAAGCTGTAGCCACCAGCCGGACTGACCAGGGTAACGGCGGTGCTCGAACCGGCAGGAATTTCCTTCACCGCATTGTTGGAGGTATCCGCAATATAGATGTTGCCGCTCGCGCTCACGGTAACTCCAAAGGGACTGCTGAATCCACTGCCCATCGCCTGAACGACCACGCCCTGCGCCGTCTGGGCCGCTAAGGGCATAGCCGGCATACACGCTAAAAACAGCAGCAAAGGCCACGCGCCAGCCAGGCGCGACTCAAGAGACGTAAATAGAGCACGAGGAAAAGAACGGCGCGTAACAGTGGGCATAGGCGGTGGCTCCTGAAACATGAACTGGCAGGGGCCACACGATCGGACGGAGCTTGCGTTCGGAGAGAAAATCTCTACAAAACCGCAACATGTAAGAGGCACACAAAACACCTGCCGCCGGATACTCCCCAGCGCCTGCGTCCCGAGTACAACTTGCCCAATTGTTAGCCCTTATATTTAAAGAGCGACAAAATCGGGCCATTTCTATCAGGGAAATTCAAAAAAAGTTGCTGAATGAAGCGCACGGCAAAAGACCGGCTACAGTTCGGGCCGGAAATCAGGTATCCCGCACGAACGCTTAAACGTACAATTGTCATAGATTTACAAGGTATTTGCATGGCTCAGACAGAATCCCCACTGCTCGGCGCCTCCCAGCCTGACGGCGCCCCGAAACAGCCGTCGGAGATTACGCTCCTGCTTTTTCGCTGGCAATCTGGCGACGAGGCAGCTCTGGATCAGCTTGTGAGCGCGCTTTACCCGGAGCTTCGAACCCTGGCCAAACGGTTAATGCGCCAGGAGCGCGCCAACCATACTTTGAGCGCGACCGCCGTGGTGCATGAGGCATACCTGAAACTCTTTTCCGCAAAGGCGGAGTGGCAGGGATCGGCGCATTTTTTTGCAGTCGCCGCACGCGCGATGCGTCGCGTGCTGGTCGATCACGCGCGCGGGGTCGGGGCCACCAAGCGCGGAAGCTCGATGGTGAAGATATCGCTCGAAACCGCCGGCCAGACAGCGGCGGAGTCGTCACTGCTTGATTATGTGCAACTTCTCTCGCTCGACAGCGCGCTCGTCAGGCTTTCGCTCCAGGACAAGCGCAAAGCCGATCTGATTGAGATTGTGTATTTCGGCGGCTTGAACTGCGACGAAGCCGCGCTGGTGATGAAGCTCTCCGTGGCAACGGTGAACCGCGACCTGAAGCTGGCAAGGGCCTGGCTGAAGCATGAACTGCGCTCCCCCGGAGCGGCAACTCAATACGCAGGGTAGAACGGATCGATGAACGCATCTGGCGAGCCAGCACCGGACGAGTCTCCCGCGATATTGCCGGAAGAACAATGGCGGCTGCTCGAAGAGGTCTTTGAACACGCCTCGGAGCTGGACCCGGCACAGCGCGGAGCCTACCTCGACAGCAAAGCCGATCTGCCAGGCGACGTGAGGCAACGGCTGGAAGAGTTGTTGGCTACGCTGCCGGATACGACGGACGGTGGTACTCGTGATGAAACAGGTCTCGGACTCAGCGTGGGTCGCGTAGCTGCGCAGACCTTTGCCGGAGTCTCGCTGCAAGAAGGAAAGCGCATCGGCGCCTATCGGCTGCTAGGCATCATCGGCCGCGGCGGTATGGGAGTTGTCTATCGCGCCGTTCGTGACGACGACGAATATCACAAGCAGGTTGCTATCAAGGTCGCCGCCTGGACGAGCGAAGAGCTGCGCCAGCGGTTCCTTCACGAGCGGCAGATTTTGGCCACGTTTGAGCATCCGAACATTGCGCGGTTGATGGACGGCGGCACTACCGAGGACGGCTCACCCTACGTGGTGATGGAGTTTGTCATCGGCGAGCCCATTGACGAGTGGATCGCCAAGCAGAAGCCATCGCAGCGCAAGGTTCTCGAATTGCTTATCGCCGTTTGCCGCACGGTGGATTATGCGCACCGGCATCTTGTCGTCCATCGCGACCTGAAGCCGGGCAACATTCTCGTCACGGACGAAGAAGCGCCTAAGCTGCTCGACTTTGGCATTGCGAAGGCGCTGGACCCCGGCGTACTAGGAACGGGTGGGACACTGACGGTAGACGCGACTCGGCTGATGACGCCCAACTTTGCGAGTCCCGAGCAGGTGCGCGGCAAGGCGATCACCACCAGCACGGATGTCTACCAGCTCGGCGTGTTGGCGTATCAGCTGCTCACTGGGCGGCGGCTATTCAACGTGACGACGGAGCGGCTGGGCGAGTTGGAGCGGCTGATCTGCGAGACACCGCCGCCAAAGCCGAATCTCGCGGAGGACTTGGACCGCATTCTTCTCCATGCGCTCGAAAAGGAGCCGTCGCAGCGCTATGCCACGGCGGGTGAGATGGCCGACGATCTTGATCGCTATCTCTCTGGCTTGCCCGTCATGGCGCGTGGAGCCGCATGGAGCTACTATGCAAAGAAATTCGTTCTGCGACACAAGGTTGGCGCTGGCACGGTGCTGGCCGGAGTACTGCTACTGTTGGGCTTCAGCGCTGCGATGGCGGTGCAGGCGCGGCGACTGCGGCAGGAGCGTGACACGGCGGAACAGGTTTCGACGCTGCTCCAATCGGTCTTTTCCGCGAACGACCCAAACCAGGCACGCGGCAGCAAGATGACGGCCGGCGATCTGCTGGACCGCGGCACGGCAACGATCGAGAGCGAACACGGGTTGGACCCTCACGTAAAAGAGCGTCTCCTTGAAACTCTCGTCGCGGCCTATCGCAGCCAGGGACTGTACGAACGTGCGCAGACTCTCAACACGGAGTTGTTCGATCTAGAAAAGCAACTTTACGGCGGCCACTCGCCACAGGTGATCGACACGCTTGCCGTTCGAACCGGTCTCGACGGAGGGGAAGAACGCTACGATCTGCAGGAAAGGGACTCGCGAGAGTGGATTGATCTCGTCGACTCATTGCACGAGGGTCCGAGCCAGCATCTCGAAGCTGCGCTGGACATACTGGCCACCAGCGAGTTTGTGCACAGCGACATGGCGCGCGCGCAGGCCGACGCAGAGCGGGAAGTGCAGGTGGCGGCACAGCTTCACGGGACAGATTCGCCGCAGGTGTATACCCATCTGCTCCTGTTGGGCAACATCCTGTGGTATCGCGGCGATTTCGCCGCCGAGGAGAAGGTCTACCGCCGGGCATATGACTTTTTTCAGAGTCGTAACGCGGTAAGCACTCCGGAGATCGGACAACTGATGGGCTTCGGTACGCGACTCGGCTATGCGTTGGGCCGCGAAGGCAAATACGTCGAAGCAGAGACGCTGCTGCGGCGAATGCTGGAGCTGCACGAAAAGGTCAACGGTCAGAAGAGCGACGCAACGAGCCCTGTACAAGCCTATCTGGGCTTTGTACTGGGTCGCGAAGGCAAGCGTGTGGAAGCGGAATCGCTGCTCAAGCAAGCCGTGGAAACACAAAAGGCGCGGATCGGCGCGAGAATGAACTACGCCGCGTTCGAGCAACTGCTGGCCGAGTTATATGAAGACGAGGGTCGTTATGCCGAGGCTGAACCACTGCTGCAGGATCGCGCGGCGATCTGCATTGCCAGTCTGGGGCCGAAGAGCCTGGCTCTGGCGCGAACACTCACCGCACTGGGGCGCGTACAGACGGAGCGTGGAGAACTGGCCGACGCTCGCAAAACAATCGAATCCGCCACGGAGATGGAACACGAATTGAACGGCGACGGTACGGTGTATGCGGCGGCGAATCTTCTGGCACTCGGCAATCTCAGCCGCGCGGAAAGGAACCTCCCCAGAGCCGAAGAAGCATTGCGCCAGTCGCTGTCTGTCTATCGGCAGACAGGCAATCGTCCCGGCATCGCCGCGGCCCTTGATGCACTAGCGTCTTTGCTTCGCTCAGAAGGCCGCAGCACTTCCTCTTGATCGCAAGAACGTCCGAAGAGATAATCCTGCTACTAGAAGCTGAATTTGGTAGCAAGCTGTAGAAGGCGCGGGGAAGCTGCGCTTACGATTTGACCGAAGTTAGAATCTTCGATCTGTCCATTGACAGAGGCGGGACCGTAGAACTGTGCATGATTGAAGACGTTGAATCCTTCGAGGCGCAGGTCGAGCGATCGTGCGTCGCGAAAGCGCACGCTCTTTTGCAGCGTTAGATCCAAGTTTTCGATACCGGGCCCATAGAACATGCGGCGTTTGGCATTGCCTAGCTGTCCCAGAGTCTCTTCTTGAAATAGAGTTGGCCGGACTGGCCTTGAGGGGTGAAATGGAATTCGGGGGTGCGGGGCGGATGCTAATGCTCTTGCCGTCTTTCTCCGAAGGAGAAGATGAAGAAGATAATGGAATTTTCCTAGTGCTACCGGATGTTGCGGCAGAGCCGGCATTATCCGTTACATTTACATTTTCATATTCATCTTCATCTGCCTTATCCGCATCATCGGCATCAACCAATACCGCATCATCCACTATTGCATCATCATGGGGGCGACTAACTCGCGAGTATTTCGCGAGGATGTCGCGACTACCGCCATACTCCTCTTCAACCAAATCCGGAGGATTCCCGAGGAATTCCGCGAACTCCTTCTTTGGCACCATCCCGTGCTGCCATTCCTTGGCGGACTTTAGCCGGTCGGAGGGTTTCGGCAACCTGCCCTCCTTTTGGATGCCGGGGAAGAATCCGTACGTCTTGGTTCCCCTCTTGAAGCGGAACAGCATCTTGACCCGTTCGAAGTCTTCGAGCATGGCCTTGACCTTGTCCACCGACCATGAAGGGCGGAGAGCGGCATAGCAGCTTCGCCAAACCAACATGGGGCTGCACTCAAAGCAACCGTTGACTTGGCTTAGGGGAATAATCCAAGCGTATTCAACTCGGAACTCCTCCTGCACGTCAGCCAACTTCTCCGAAACCCACAAGCAATCTCCATCTACTACGCGCCTAGGCATTGATTGTCTCCTCCAATGCTTCACTCCGATTGGGGGCATCTTCAAAGAACTGAGGCTCCTCCACGAATCCATCCTCAAGCCAAGGGAACCACGGAGCTTCATAGCCCGGTGCCTTGCGGTCGATGACTGGTGAGCCAAGCTTGCGCCAGTAGAAGACAATCCGCCTATACCGGTTGGAATCTTCTTCTGCCTCCATTGAGGCGATAACGTTGCTGGCAGAGTTGTCAGCCGGAGCCTTCCCCACCCATGCGTCGAGGTTGTCCGGGTCTACATAAATCTTGTACACGGTTCCGAACTCATCTGTACCATTCTCAGCAATCCAGATGTAGCCGTACTGCCGGTCGCCGAGGTTGGTAATTTTCCATTCGTAAATTGTCATTAGTTGCTTCCGTTGCACTTTAAATTTGACCGGAAGCTTCTGTGCAGGGAGAGACGCTTCCTCGCACGGAAGCCGGGGGGGGGGTACGACCCCGCCCAACTGATACCTATGCCGGGTGGCAAGGTAAAGTAGTCTGGAAGGCCATCCATAACTACCTACCTTTAAATACTCAGTTTGAGAAATTTCGAAAAAGCGTCCACCAAATTCACTCAACGCCAGTCCGGCAGAGCGAAACGAATGCCGTTTGCTCCATTCCGCGATAGGCTGGACGTTTTAATCCCGCCACCGGCTGACGTCTACCATAACTTACGTTTGCCTGACGGTAGGTATTGGTATGGTAGCCAAGCAATCTGTCAGGCACTCAGCCGATATAAATATCTGACATGCTTTCTGTGCGAATTAAATTGAGGCCGATAGATTACACACGTTCGACTTATATTCTGGCTCTTTTTTACTTTTGGAGAGATTTCTTCGAGCGGCCTTGGCTTTGGAGTTCCCGCAAGCCATTGCGATTCCGGTTATCTGGCAAATTGAGTATTAGGAGGTAAGTGAAAGTCCTCGATAGATTAATTAAGTCGAGGCAAGTATAGGAGACAATAATGAGTATAGGTAACGAGCTTCCCTCTGTCAGGGCGCTACTCTCAGTGCGACAGACAGCTGCCATCATGGGCATCTGCATTGCCACAGTCCGACGTTATGCGGCCTCGGGAAAGCTGGTTTCGATCCGGATTGGCAACCGCCTCCGATTCGATCCCGCCGTTGTTGCGACTTTTATTGAGAGCCGGTCTACGCAGTAAATATTCAAGAGAGCCGGGGATTTCGTCCACGGCCTACCACGCAAGGTGTATCAAACGGTCATCACCTGACTCTGACCCAGCCCCGCGAATGAGTTGTTGACCTTCTGCCGAGTCTTTACGCTCCTGTCGTCACCACCAGTCAAGTAGCGGAGAGTCGTATCAAGGGAAGAATGGCGGAGCCAACGTTGAATAGTTCGCACGGGGACATCGCCCTCATGATGATGCATGGTGGCGAACGTCTTCCGAAATCGATGCAATCCCCAGTGATGGCATATCGCTTTATTTTTGCAGCACTGACCGGCACGGTTGTAACAACCTCCGCAGTTAAGACCAGATCGGAATGCCAGACGCTGGAGTATGCGAAGCATGTGACCGTTTGGTCTACCGTCAGGCTACGGGAAGATGAGGCGTGTATCGGGGTAGCGGGTACGGCGGGAATGAAGCAAAGTGACCAGCAAATCGGGAATCGGGATTGAGCCTTCTTCCTTGTCCTTCGGTGTGAAGTCCAAATCAAATTTTTCCGATACCTTGAACTTCTTGTCGTTGAAGTCTACGTCGCGCCACGTTGCATACATCGCTTCCTGTTCGCGGACACCAGTGCCAAGCAGGAACTGAAAGAGTTCAAGCTCTTCCCGATTCGCGGCAGCAAAGAGTCTCTGCAAATCCTCCGTGCTATAGGCTTCAACAGTCTTCTCCGTGAACTTCACTCGGTCAGTCTTCAGCATCGGCCATGGAAGGCCGAAATGTTTGAAAAATGTCTTGAGGAAGGCCAGTCGGTTAGCGATGGTGCGAGGCATCAGTCGAAAGTCCCTGAGCATGTCCGTGTAATTGAGAACGTCTTGACGGGTCATTGCCTCGATGGTCTGGGCTTTACAGACCTTGGAGAACCCTTCGAGAGCAACGCTGTAGGCAAGATAGGTCTTCTTCGCCTTGCCACGCTTTACCTCGGACAGGTATAGCTTGACCGAATGAGCAAATTCCCGGCCTACGATTGCGGGCTTCTCAGACTCTGGCTTAGAGATCAGTTCCGGGGTGCTTGAGGAGGCGCCGAGAGCCAGCTTCTTGAGTTCGGCTTCCTTATTGATGAGAGCAGTTTGAGCCGCATCTGCAAAGCGGCCAACGGCTTTCGCCTTCTTCGACCTTCCCTCGTACCAAGTCAGCACGAAGGTTTCGTTTTCGGGGAGGTCTGCAATCCGCTTTGGGGATTTGCGATAACCTATTTTACTTCGGATGTACAGTTTGCCTGTTGTATTCGCCATGTTCTTCTCCAGCAATCAAATACTGGGAAGTTGGCGATTTCTGCGGTGTAGTAACAGGTTTTAGTAACGGCAGACGTAAGCTCTTTAGAATCAGAATATGGCGGAGAGTGGGGGATTCGAACCCCCGATAGAACTTTTGATCCTATAACGGTTTAGCAAACCGCCGCCTTCAGCCACTCGGCCAACTCTCCTGCGGGGTACGCTGAATTATATCGTGCTCGGCGCTTCTTTTTACATCACAAGCGTCAGCCTCGGTTCTTTGCGGAATAAAAGCACGCAATCGCGCATCGATCCCTATTCCCAATCAGCTACATTCAAAATCACATCACTCGTGCAGCAAGGAGCCGTCCGCCATCGCCAGCCTCGCGCGTCACAACAAGCTCCGGCTTCTTCCGCTCATCGGCGCCACCTACTTCATGGTCGCCGGAGGACCATATGGCCTTGAAGACATCATCGGCAAAGCCGGCTACCTCCGCGCGCTCCTTATGCTCGCCATCATCCCCTTTATTTGGAGTCTGCCCACCTCCCTCATGGTCGGCGAACTAGCCAGCGCCATCCCCTGCGAAGGCGGCTTCTACGTCTGGGTCCGCCGCGCTCTCGGCCCTTTCTGGGGATTTCAGGAAGCCTGGCTCTCGCTCTCCGCCAGCGTCTTTGACATGGCCATTTACCCCACCATCTTCGTCCTCTATCTCGGACGAGTCGCACCCAACCTCACTACCGGTTACCGCAGCACTCTCTGGGCACTTGCGGTCGTGATCGGTTGCACCCTCTGGAATCTCAAAGGAGCCAAAGTCGTCGGCGAAAGCGCCGTCGTCATGTTTTGCATCCTCCTCCTACCCTTCGTCATACTCATAGTCGTAGCGCTCTATCAATGGCACGGCCACGGCACCGGAGCCCTCACTCATCCCATCTCCACCCCGGACATTGCAACGGCAATCTCTGTCACTCTGTGGAACTACATGGGCTGGGATAATGCCTCCACTGTCGCCCAGGAAGTAGATAACCCGCAACGCAACTACGGACGTGCCATGCTCGGTGCTACCGGCCTCGTCGCGGTTACATACATCCTTCCACTCCTCGCAGTTGGGCTTGCCGGCGTTGCCGCAAGTCAATTCTCCAGCGACGCCAACGGAGGCACCGGCACATGGACCGACGCAGCCCGCATCATCGTCGGCCCCGCACTCGGTCTCGCTGTTGTTCTCGGAGGCATGATCAACGGTGTCGGTATGTTCAACCCACTCATGATGAGCTTCACACGCATCCCCTACGCGATGGCGGAAGATCGCCTGCTCCCCCGCTTCTTCACCCGCCTCAACCGCTTCGGAGTTCCCTGGCCCAGCGTCATCTTTTGCGCCGCCATCTGGGCCCTCGCACTCAACTTCACCTTCGAGCGCCTCATCTCCATCGACCTTGTCCTTTATGGAGCCTCACTCATCCTCGAGTTCATCGCTCTCGCCGTCCTCCGCCGCCGCGAGCCCTCACTCAATCGTCCATTCCGTGTCCCGGGCGGCCTGCCCGGAGCCATTGCCGCAGGCATCTTCCCCACACTTCTCATCGCCTTCGCCATGTGGGCAGCACGCGACGAGCGCGTCCTCGGTCTTCCCGCCCTCCTTTTCGCCACCATAGTCGCCATCTCCGG
>Ga0302313_10001951_pt1 | contig 14917 bp, 14 predicted proteins | sample III_Palsa_N2_2_FD_200454 | JGI IMG/M metagenome (GOLD analysis project Ga0302313, IMG submission 200454) | Peat permafrost microbial communities from Stordalen Mire near Abisko, Sweden - III_Palsa_N2_2 | ecosystem: Environmental > Terrestrial > Soil > Palsa > Peat permafrost | place: Sweden...
GGGGACGCTCTCGGCCCCGCCATGCTCTCCGTCGCCACCACCGACACCGCCTCCATCCCAACACTCGCCGCCTCCGCCGAGCGCATCGCCCCAATCCTCCAAACCTGGTACGGCCCCAAACCCCTCGGCCCCCTCACCATCCTCGACAATCCCGGCGACCCCTTCGAGGACAACGCCCTCCTCGTAGCCCCCGTAACCAAACTAGCCTCCAACAGCTCCACCGCCGCCCTCGCCCACTCTCTCACCCACGCCTGGGTCGACATCGGCCAGCCCTGGTTTGACGAAGGTCTCGCCCAATTCACCAGCCTCCTTTGGGTAGAGCAGGATCAAGGCCGCCCCGCCGCGATCCTCGAGCTCAACAACCTCATGCAGCCGCTCAACATTGCGGAGGTAGGCTTCGACACCGAGCAGGAAGCCAACGCCGCCTCCGCCCCCACCGGCGAGCCCCTCATATCCGCCACCGACGAGATCTACTACCGCCGCAAAGCCGCCGCCGTCTGGTGGATGCTCCGCGGCATCGCCGGCGACAAACCCCTCCAGCAAGCCCTCACCGAATTCCGCGACGAGCCGGCCACTTCCACCGATCCCACCGTCCAGGCCGTAGCCTTCGAGAAGCTCCTCGAAAAAACCAGTGGCAAAGACCTCGCCTGGTTCTTCTCCGATTGGATCTTCCGCGACCGCGGCCTTCCCGACCTCGCTATCGTCGACGTCCAACCCCGTCTCATGGCCGCCGGCAAAGGTCACGACGCCGGCTGGCTAGTCTCCGTCACCGTCCGCAACGACGGCGCTCCCGCCGTCGACGTCCCCCTCAACGTTCTCTCCGGGGCCTTCACCACCAACACCCGCATTCACATCGCCGGCTTCTCGAACGCGACCACCCGCGTCATCGTGAACTCCCCACCCACCGAAGTCATCCTCAACGACGGCAGCACCCCCGAAGTCCGCACCGCCACCCACACCCGCGAAGTAGTCCTCCAACCCACAACCCCCGCCCCCTAGGGCCGTTGCCCCTGCTCTTGCCCGTCCCACTGGATGACCAGGGGCGTCAGCCACACCAACCCCAGCCACCAAACCCTCTTTCGAAGGGGCATGGCTTTAGCCATGCCATCATCTGCTTGGAATGATCCGGGCTTTAGCCCCCGGGGGAATCCAGCAAGCGCGCGTCGCTACGGATGCCGTCTCCGCTTCGCCACCGCCGGCGCGCCCGCCACGCACGTCTGCCCACCACCCCACATCCGCGTGCACGTCGCATCCACCTTCATCACCCGCGCCGCCCCATCCATCTTCACCGCATCGTCCAGATGATCCCCCAGCGGCGGAGCCATCCGCCGCAGCGCTTGCACCTGCGCTTCCGTCGCCGTCCCCGTCAGGTGCAACGTATAGCCAGACTTCGTCGCCACCCCACTCACCGTCAGCGCCGGCACCTTTCCCGGAGGTGTAAAGCTGAACGGCGCCAGCACCAATCCCGCTTCGCCTGTATTCATCGTCACTGTAAACGGATGCAACACGAACAAACGATCCTGCGGCGCCCATGGCATCTCGCCCTGCAGCTCGCCACGAACGTCACCCTCCCACCCCGCCGTCTTCCCCTTGCGTGCACTGGCCAGCAGCACACTCCCCGCCACCGCTCCCTCTGGGTGCTCGCCCGCCGGAATCCGTTGCGAGAACAGCCGCGCCCAATCCAGCAGCCACGCATTCGGAACATTCGTCATCCCCACGCGAAGTCCCACCAGCCCCAGCCCCGACGAATCAGCCACGTCCGACAAATCAACGCTGTCCGCAATCGCCACCACCCGTCCCGAGATCTTCAGCCCATCCGCGAACGGCGTTGCCACCGCGCAATCCGGATCCTTCACCACCGCCGTCGTCACATCCAGCGTTCCCCGACAGTCAGCCCGCACATCCATCGTTTGCAACGGCACAAACTCAGCTCGCCGCAGCTCTTCCATATGCACGATCGTCGTCAGCTTCGCCGCCCCCAGCAATCCACGCAGCGACGCCTCCACGTTCAGGCTTCCGCGCCACCCCGCATCCTGCCCGCTCAGCATCTTGCTCGCCTCGCCCATCGGCGCTCCCGTCCAACTCGCCGTCAGGTCCACCGGAACCTCTGCCATCGAGGCCGCACGCTTCAACGACCCCTCCAGCTTCACCACCCCAGGATCAGAAATATTCGTGTCCGTCCGCGTCGGTGTCCCCTTCAGCCTCACCCTCCACTCCTGCGGCGACGTCAGCCACAGCGCAAAGTCCGCATCCGTCAGCGAGAACGGCTTCTTCTCCTGGCCCAGCTTCACATTCACCCGCGCCCCGGTTGCCTCAATGTACGGAAACCGCGGCTCCGGCCCAGCCTTGCGTTGCGCCGTCGGAGCCGTATTCACGCTCGCCGCATGCATCAGTAGGCTCTGCACATTCCACTCGCCCGCCGCATTCCGCACCAGGTTCAAACTCGGCGTCTCAAACGTCATCGACGAGAACTCCACATGTCGCCGCCACAGCGAACTCGGCCGCAGCGTCACATCCACCACGTTTGCTCGAATAATCGGCTCCGACCCAAACGCCGGATCCTCGCTCACCACAAAATTCTGCAAGGTAAACCCCGGCACCGGCAGCAGGTGCAGCGACACATTGTCCAGCTGCACTGGCCTTCCCAAACTCGCGCTGATGCTGGTAGCAATCCGCCGCTTCAGTCGATTCACATTCAGCAGCGGAGGCGTTAGCAACAGCAACAACACCACCGCCACCACGCACGCCCAAACCCACCACCGCCGCCGCTTCGTCTGCGACAACCCATCTGTCTCCGTGCCCGTCTCCGTATCTCGTGCCGGCAAAGTGTTCTCTACCCTCTATCCTCTACACTCTATCCCCTGTCGTTACCGGACCACGTGGAACGTCCGCGCCCATCGCGTCCCCGTGAAAATGTGCGTCACAATGTGGAACATGAACCCGATCCGGTCGCCAATCGACGTCTTATCTTCCTGATCGGCCGGCGTCTCAAACGACCAGTACACAAACAGCGGCCGGCCCAGAATATTCTGTTGAGGCACAAATCCCCAATACCGCCCATCCAGGCTCTGCGTCCGGTTGTCGCCCATCGCAAACACATATCCCGGCGGCACTACCAGGTCATCGCCCTGGATATGCTGCGGCAACTCTTCGCGCCAGAACTCCGTTACCTGCTCCTCAGGGGCCGGCGCGACCGACGGAAAATCATCTCGATACGCCTGGTACGCCTGCTGCCCTGGCCCATCCTCGGTCGGCTGGATCGCATACGGCTCATTCTGCGCCACGCCATTCAAATACACCACGCCATGCCGAAGATGAATCCGGTCTCCCGGAATCCCAATCGTGCGCTTCACCAGAATCAAATCCGGTGACTCAGGATTCGGCTTCATGAACACGATAATGTCGCCCCGCTTCACCGCCCGATAGTGCACAAACGGAGCCCACTTCGTCTCCGGCGCCAGCGTTACCCGGTCCACCACCACGTGATCGCCAATCAGCAGCGTGTTCAGCATCGATCCCGACGGAATCTCAAAGTTCTGAAAAATAAACCCGAACGCAAACAAGCCAAGCGCCAGGATCGTGCAAATAGAGGCCAGCGCCTCCAGCGGCGTCTCAACCGGTTCGTCCTTCACCTTCGCCGGAACTGCCGCCCCGGCAACCGCGCTCGCCGCCTGCAATGGTCTATCAGTGCTCAACGAAACTCTCTCCTAACCGTCTGCGTGCCAGCGCCAACCACACGCCAGCCCCACCCACCCAGTGTACCCCGCCACCAAACCGCCTTCTCTACGCTCTACACTCTATCCCCTATCCCCTGTACTACCGCGTCACGTGGAATGTCCGCCCCCACCGCGTCTCATCGAAGAAGTGCATCGCCTCATACAACAGGAACTTCAACTTGTCGCCAGTCGACGTCTTGTCCACCTGCTCGTCCGGCGTCTTGAACGACCAATACACAAACAGCGGCCGCCCCAGAATATTCTGCTGCGGCACAAACCCCCAGAACCGCCCATCCAGGCTATTCGCCCGGTTATCTCCCATCGCGAACACCATCCCCGGCGGCACCACCAGATCTTCGCTCTGGATATGCTTCGGCAACTCATCCACCCAATCCATCACGCGGTTGTCGATCGCCTCCGACTCCACGCACTCCCGGTTTTGGCACTCCCCGCGCTGCTCCAGGTCGCCGCTCCCATACCGCTTCAACCCCACCAAATCAGAAGGGAAGTCATCGCGGTAAGGAAGCAGATTGGCCTCCGCCGGCTGGATCGCATACGGCTCCGTCTGCGCCACGCCATTCAAATACACCACGCCCTTGCGCAGATGAATCCGATCCCCAGGAATCCCAATCGCCCGCTTCACCAAAATCATGTCCGGCACTTCCGTATGCGGCTTCATGAACACGATAATGTCGCCCCGCTGCACCGGCCGATAATGCACCAAAGGCATCCACTTTGGAGCCGGAGCCAGCGTCGTCCGATCTACCAGCAGATGATCTCCCACCAGCAGCGTCCCCACCATCGACGGCGACGGAATCTCGAAGTTCTGAAACATGAACCCGATCACAAATAGGTACACCGCCATCATCACGCACAGCGAAGCGAACGCCTCCAGCGAAGTCTCCGACACCTCGGCCTGCGCCCCGTCGGCATCCTGTGCCGCGTGCCGTCGCTTCACCCGTACCACCTGCGCAGAACTCAAAAGGCCTCCCTCGAACCAAGCCCAAACCCGCCGCCACGCCAACCAAAAACGTGCTGCCAGTGTATCCCGCCCGTTCGCCCAATTGATTCGGCATCGCTGGTTTGCTACCGTCATCGTCATGTCCGAGCGTTCCACCGAACCCATCAGCGAACTGCTCGACTCCCTCTATCGCGACGACTCGCGAAGAATCCTCGCCACCCTCATCCGCCTCCTCGGTGACTTCGATCTTGCCGAGGAAGCAATGCACGAAGCCTTCGCCGCCGCCCTCACCCTCTGGCCCACCACTGGCGTCCCCGCCAGCCCGCGACCCTGGCTGATCTCCACCGCCCGCTTCAAAGCCATCGACACCCTCCGTCGCCGCGCCCGCTTCGACGCCTCGCAAGACGAGCTCGCCCGCCACCTCGAAGCCCAGTGGACCTCCGCCCAAACCTCCCGGCAGGACGACAGCCTCGAAGACGATCGTCTCCGCCTCATCTTCACCTGCTGCCATCCGTCGCTCGCGCCCGAAGCCCACGTCGCGCTCACCTTGCGCGAAGTCTGCGGCCTCACCACCGAGGAGATCGCCAAGGCCTTCCTCATCACGCCGCAATCGTTAGCGCAGCGCATCGTCCGCGCCAAGGCAAAGATCCGCGACGCGCACATCCCCTACGAGGTCCCCACCCCGCAGGAACTCCCGCAACGACTAGCCGCCGTCCTCCAGGTCATCTACCTCGTCTTCAACGAAGGCTATTCGGCCGCCGCCGGAACTGAAGTCACCCGCGCCGAGCTAACCAGCGAAGCCATCCGCCTCGGCCGTTTGCTCGCCGAACTCCAGCCCAACCCCGAAGTCCCTGGCCTGCTTGCCTTGATGCTGCTACAGGAATCCCGCCGCGCCGCCAGAACCTCTCCCGCCGGCGAGCTGATCTTGCTGGAAAATCAAGACCGCTCCCTCTGGAACCTCGCGCAGATCGCCGAGGGCGTGGCCTTACTGGAAAAATCCATCAAGTCCCGCAGTTTCGGTTCCTACACACTGCAGGCGGCGATCGCGGCCGTCCATGCGCAGGCAGAATCTGCCGCCCGCACCGACTGGCAGCAGATTGTCGCGCTGTACGATCGGCTTTTGCGCATTCAGCCGTCCCCAGTCGTCGAGCTCAATCGTGCCGTAGCCGTCGCCATGCTCGACGGCCCCGAGGCCGGCCTCGCGCTCATCGACGCCCTCCTCGAACAGGGCATCCTGGCCAACTATTACCTCGCCCACTCGGTCCGTGCAGATATGTACCGCAGGCTGGGCAAGACAGCCGAAGCTCGCGCCGCGTACGACAAGGCACTCGCCCTCACCCAACAGGAACCGGAGCAACGTTTCCTGCAAGAGCGCATCCGGCAGCTCAAATAAAAACTCCAAAACCTCAAATTTTTTTGCCCGCCCTGTCGATTTCCGGTCCCGCTGTTCGACTATCTCGTGAAGGCAGCCAACTGGCCCGCCCAAAATCAAACCAGCATCAAAGGAGAAATCATGCCCCAGTATTTGATCGCGAACTACCTCCCCGACGACTTCGACCCATCCACCGTAACCGAAGCGACCGTCCGCGCTATCAGCGACCTCAACGACGAGTTGGAAGCTGCCGGCGCCAGGCTCATGGCTTGCGGCCTCAGCCCCGCCGCTCAGGCGAAGTCCGTGCGCGGACAGCCCAACGGCCAGGTCCTCATCACCGACGGCCCGTATCTCGAAGCCAAAGAGCACATCGGTGGCTTCTGGATCTTGGAATGCGCAAACATGGACGAGGCGCTAGCGTGGGCCCGCAAGGCTTCCCTCGACCCCCGTTCGCGCGGCGAGGTCCGCGAAATCCCCTACAGCAGCCTCGCCGGCGGCACTCCTCATCCATCGCGCGCCAAGCGCTAAGCGGGCTGCACCTTCCACACAAGAGGAGGAATCCATGAAATACATCTGCCTCGGCTACCTTGAGTCGGGAAAATTCGAAGGCATGACCGACGACCAGCGCAACGCCGTGTTCGACGATTGCTTCGAACACAACGACCATCTCCGCGCCACCGGAAATCTTCTCACCGAGGTCCCTCTTCAGCCTCCCGAGACCGCAGTGACTCTCTACGGTAAAAACGGCAAAGTCACGATTACCGACGGCCCCTACGCCGAAACCAAGGAGCAGCTAGGCGGCCTTCAAATTCTTGAGGCCCGAGATCTCAATCACGCCATTCAACTCGTCTCCCAGCTTCCCGGCTTCAAGTATGGTCTTGGCCCCATCGAAATCCGCCCGGTCGCAGACATGAACGAAATCATCCAGCAGAGCCAGCAACGCCGAAAGGAGAGCGCGCCGTGAAAGCCTTCGCCTTTCGCGCACGACCTCACCGTAATACCCTCCAACTCCGCACGCCCGCACGAAACACATCCCGCAACCTCGCCAGCACCGAGCTCCCACGGAGGTCCTCAGCCAGCGGAATCGTAAAGTACACCAGCAGCGGCCGACCCACAATCGCGCTCCGCGGCACAAACCCCCAATACCGGCTGTCCTCGCTGTCATTGCGGTTGTCGCCCAGCACAAAGTATTCGTTCGGCGGCACAATCACATCCCGATCCACAACCGAACTCCGCAGCCGAATCCACCACCGCAGATCAACATTCGGATCAGCCTCCAGCAGGGAAGGGAACTCATCCCGAAATCCATTCGGCCGGCTCGGCGAGTAGAACGCATACGGCTCCTCCAACACCACGCCATTCACCAGCACGCGCCCCCCGCGCATCCGTATCCGATCCCCCGGCACCCCCACCACCCGCTTTACCAGGTGCAGCCGCGGATCAACGGGATAGTGAAACACCACCAAATCTCCTCGCTCCACCCGCGCCGGCGGCAGCACCAGCCGATCCAGTTCCCCCGAGTGCGCATACGACTGCTTATCCACCAGCAAAAAATCGCCCACCCGCAGCGTAGGCTCCATCGACCCCGAAGGAATCCGGAACGGCTGCACGATGAACGTCACAATAAAGATCGCGAAAACAATAATCTCCAGGATCGACTTCAGCGTCGTCAGCAAACCATCCTGCTCCGCCGTTGGATGATGCGCACGATGCCCCGAACTCAACGTTTGCTCCGCGTCGCAGCCTCATCCGCCACGCAAGGCGCGCTCCAATGCAGCAGTGCCAGCTCCGCCGCCCGTTGCTGCGCCTCCTTCTTGCTCGAGCCCTCAGCCGACGCCAGCACCCGCTCGCCCGCCTCGTCCTCCAGCCTTGCCTCCACCGAAAACGTACGATCATGCGGCGGCCCGTTCTGCGCCGTGTCGATGTACCGCAGCTTCCCCGCGCCCTCAGCCTGCACCCGCTCCTGCAGCAGCGTCTTGTGATCGCGCATCGCACCGCGTCCTGCCCCATCGGCCAGCGCCGCGCGCATCGCCTCCATCTCCGGCTGCACCAGGTAGCGCTCCGCAATTGCCCGCAGCTTCGCCAACCCCTCAATGCCCGCATCCAGATACACCGCGGCCAGCACCGCCTCAGCCGCATTGGCCAGCAGTGCCGGCTTGCGACGACCACCATTCTGCTCCGCGCTCTTGCCCATCAGCAGCGCGTCGCCCAACCCCAGCTCCACGCCCATATCGGCCATGCGCTTGCGGCTCACCAGGTTGGATCGCAGTCGCGTCAACTCGCCCTCGCTGCACTTCGGGAACTCCCGAAACAGCGCCTCAGTCACCACCAGTCCCAGCACCGCATCGCCCAGAAACTCCAGCTGCTCATTGTCGGTTCCCGGAGCATTCCGCTGTTCGCGTTGCTCCGGATGCGCTGGCAAGATCACCGCCGGAACTCCATGCCGCGCCTCGTATGTATGCGACCGATGTGTCAGTGCCAGGCTCAGCAGCTCCGGCTGCCCAAACCGATGCCCAAGCTTATCCTCCAGCTCGCGCCATTCAGCCCTCATCGCCGGTGCTTCAGCAGTTGGTTCCCGCTTCGTCCTCTGCTTCCTTCGCGCCGTGGTCATCGCCCTTCATCCTCAGATCCCAGCCTGCGAGTCCTGACATCTACTCTACGCGGGCGTTCGCGGGCTCTTCGCACAGGCGAACCTAAGGCGGAACACGCCCAATCCACCGCCTAATGCGGAGCCGAAGGCTTGTACGAGTCCTTCTCTGCCTTGCCCGTAGGATCGAACGGCTCATCGTCATCCGCCGGCTTCTGCCGCTGCGGGAGCAGGAACGGCTTCGAGATCCCGCTCTCCGCCGCCTTCTTGGTATCCGGCAGGCTGTCCCGCGTCACCAGCGCTGCCTTGTACTCCGCCACGGCCTTCGCCCGGTCCGGAGGATCCATCGTGTCATACAGCCGCCCCAGGTAGATGTGGCTCCATGCCACCGTCCGCGGGTCCTTGCTCATTGCCAGCGTCTGCTCGAATCCCTTCGACGCCTTCTCCGGGTCCCCATCCATCAAGTCAATCCGTGCCAGCAAGTAGGTGGCGTCCGCATGATCCCCGTGCGGATCAGCCAGCGCCTTCTCCGCAATATCGGCCGCGTCATCCTTGTCACCCTTCAGCAGGTCGAGCTCCGCAAGCTCCATGCCCTCAATCTTGTGAGGTGCCGCCTCTTGCCGCAACGGATCCGGCGGGATGCTCTTCACGAACAGAATCTGCTGTGCCGCTTTCTTCTCCCGCTGCACATCCATGCCATAGATCAGCGGCGCCATCTCATCCCGCAAACCGTCGCCGTTGTGCTGCATGTGCGTCAAGCCATTGTAGAAATACCGAGTCAACACCCAGCCCTGCCGTTCATCCAGGGTCACCAGGTTGTCGCGGGCGACATTCGTCTTGGCGTCATACGCAGCCTTCTCGATATCGTAGTTGGCATCCTCTTCACGAGACTTGTTGCCCCCCAGTTTCTTCGGCGCGGGATCCGGGATCAGATACATGTGCGCTTCGATTGCCTTGATCACGGACTCCGACATCAGCGCCACAATGTCGCTCTTGTAAAAGAATTCCAGCGGCGCGTCCTGCACGGTCTCCAGCAGCGGCTGCATCCGCTCCATGGCCGTGCCGCGGCTGTACACCAGCGGCTCCACAACGTAGTGCAGATAAATGTGCCGAATCTGCGCCATGTTCACTGGAACCCCAGACGTACTGTTGTCCGGCGACATCACAATGATGTAGTCCATCCCATAGACGCGCGCATTGGTGAGGTTCGGCGAGAGCATTGGCTCCAGCAGCACCAGGAACCGCCGCCCATCAAAGGTGCTCACCGGCTGATGCAGAAACAGGTTGGTCGCCAGGATCATGTCCGTCATCGGATCATGCACCCGCGCAGTCAACGCCTCATACTCTGGACGATGCTTCAGCCATAAATAGTGCAGTTCGATATCTTCCGCAAACGTGCGCAGCAACGGCAGCACTTCCACCACGGAAGCCGCCTGCGGTGGCAGTTGCGTCAGATCCACATTGGGCGTCAACTCCGGAGGCGGCGATAGGTACAGCGCCAGCGATACGTACTGCCCCACATCCAGCCCCATGTCATTCAGGTGATGCTTGCCAATGTACGCGCACAATTTGTCGCGGCTGTTTCGGGCATCTTCTGAAGCGGCTAACGCGGCATTCATATCCGCGCGCACCGCCGCGCGCACCGGCGCAGACTTATCCAGGTCCGCATCATAGCCGCAGGCATTCAGCGCCGACGCAATCTGGAACAGCGGCTCGCTCACTTCCAGGGTGACGGCCGCGCCGCCGCGCTCGATCTTTGCCGCCTGCGGCCGATTCATCGGGTTCACGTCAAGCTGGTGGCTTGCGGGCGCTTGTTCCTGCACGGGCGAGCTAGGCGGCGCACTCGCCGAAGAAGATGACGACGAGGAGCTGCTCTGCGCCCCCGCACGACCGCAAAGCACTGCCGCGACACCCAGCAGCAGAATGCCAGATGCACGCAGCCGCTTCCGCCCCGTCTGCTTGAAAACGGATTGCGTTATCGGGTAAGGACGAAAGGAGGGCAAGAGTTTCACGATACGGATTCGACGCACTGCTACAGTCTATGGAAGCCGATACAGCCTGCGCAATCCGCCCGGTGAGCGCAACCGCTTACCCTCTCACCGAAACCCCGGTATACGTGATCACAACATGGCCGCGCACCGGAACCCCAAAGACGGTTGCAGGCGCAAAAACGCTGCTCAGCAGGTTGTTCTCTACCCGAACCACCACCTCATTGTCCGTCGGGCCTTCGAGGATCGTATAGCGGTACACGCGTCCGCTGCTGTCCACCATCGCGTCTACCACGATTGGCACATCGCGCTTCGTGTTGATCGGCTCCGGCGGCACTTGCGAGTATATGTACCGTGGCGCCACCAGGTGCGCCATCGCATCATCATTCGCTTGCACGTCGACCGGTGCTCCAAACATCCAGAACAAGCCGCCCGCCAGCACGACAGCCACTGCGAAACCGCCGCTCAGCCGCAGGGCAAGCGGCGCGATCGAACTCCTCCAGAGCAGAAGCGCCCTCTGGAAGAACGGCAGGTGCGCCCCCCGCTCTCGTTCCGCAGCGATAGCAGCCCTCAAGCGGGCCTGAAGTCTCGCTGGCGGCAATTGAGGCCCAAGCTCTCCTAACGACCGCTGCACCTCGCGCCACACATTGAAATCCTTCGCGCAGTCATCGCAATCTCTCAGGTGACGAGAGATTGCCGCCATCTCTACGCCGCTGACCGCACCATCCAAATAACCGGAAAACCCGGACCGCACAGCCGCGCATTCATCCACTGGAACATCTGTGGCGCACGATAACGGCCGCCGCGAAATCTGACTGGGCCACTTCATCGCGTCACCAACCGCGCAGGCTCTGCCTTGCGAGTTCCCGCCGCTTTCGCCGCATCTGCGTCATCGCGCAACGCTTCCCGCAGCGCAGCGCGGCCGCGCATCAACCGGCTCTTCACTGTCCCAAGATGTACGTTCAGCATCTCGGCAATCTCCTCGTAGCCAAACCCTTCAATCTCTCTCAGCACGACAACCTCGCGGTACGCCTCAGGAAGAGTACGCAAAGCCGCGACAACTCGTTCCCCAAGCTGCGCATGAGCCGCGCACTCAAACGGGGACGCATCGCTTGCTGCCAGCGCGTCGGCCATGCAAAAGGTCTCGCCTTCGTCATTTTCCAGCTGGGCGTCGATGGTCAGTTCCTGCCGCTTGTGCCGGCTCCACCAGCGCCGCTGATTGCTCGCCTCATGCAGCGCAATCCTGTAAATCCACGTCCTCAGGCTAGCCTCGCCATGAAAGCTCGAGATATTGCGAAAGACCTTAACAAACACTTCCTGCGTCACATCCGCCGCATCGGCCGGGTCGCGCAGGCTGCGCGCCATCAAGGAATAAATTGGACGGCTGTATTGAGCTAGCAACAAGGCAAACGCCTGCTCGGATCCAGCCTTCAGCTCCGCGACGAGCTCCTGCTCGTCTGCTCGGATTCCGATCGCGCTTGCTAGATCGCTCATCGCTTGCCCCAACTGCGGAGGGAAGATTCCCGCCCGCGAATGCTATTAAAGTAGGCGCTGCCCGCATCATCTGTCCAGCTTCCCGGCCAATCCAGACGCGCCTTCCAGCCAATTTGTGAGACCCGCGAGCCTCAATCTGCAGTTCTGAGCCCAACCCACCACGTTAGACACCGTGCCGCACCCCTTTGTTCCGCGCCATTGGTTTGACTTGCCAGCGCGCATCCGCGAGAATAAAGAGGCCCCTCCAAAGAGTGGGCCTGTGGCGCAGCTGGGAGCGCGCTTCCATGGCATGGAAGAGGTCATCGGTTCGATCCCGATCAGGTCCACCAAACATCCCATCTCAGATTTCGTAACCGACAGCAGGCACCCGCGAAGCCGGGTCGTGCCCGTCCGTTCCCTAAAACTCGAAGCCCCTCCAGCAGGGCTTTCGTTTCCTAGTGACAAACCCCTCTAATTGCTTTCAAATGAACGGCACGCCCCCGATCAAGGTTGAACCGGAACTCTCGCTGGACGCAACAAAGCATGCAACGACCGCACTGCACTCGTGAAATACCGCCAGAAGTCTCTTCCTCTTCGGATCGCCGCCAGCCAATCTGGTCCCAGATCGTGCGCCTTCCAAGGTTGGCATTGTTGCTCGGGTTGACCTCAGGCCGTCCAACCTTGAGCGCGCAGAAGACCCCTCCATCGAACAATCAAGCCTTGATGTCCCAGCTTCATCAGGCCATAGTTATCGCCGACCATGGCGATGAAAACAAGGCGTTAGCTCTTACGCGGGACCTGCTCGCCCAACACCCAGCCTTCGAGCCAGCATTGAAGTTTCAGGGCGCGCTCCTGGAAGACCTCGGTCACGGGCCAGAAGCCATTGCATCCTTCCAGACAGCACTGAAGCTCGCCCCAACCGACCCCGAGCTGCTCTTCAAGGTCAGCCTCTACCAACTCCAGACCGGCCATAATGCCGAAGCAATCAGCCTCCTGTCGCGCGCCCTCAAATACACGCCCCGCGATCGCGACACCCTCTACTACCTGGCGCAGGCCTACCACCTCAACGGCGACAATGATCTTGCTCTCAAAACCATTCAGGAGTGCCTCAAGGTCGATCCAAACAACGCGTCCGTGTGGCAGAAGTACGGAGAACTCCTCTGTAGCTCAGGAGACAACCAGGCTGCCATGCAGTGGCTCCTCAAGGCGCAGCAATCCGATCCGACCCTCGCTCGCATCGACTTCGATCTCGGCGTCGCGAGCTATCGAGGCATGGATCTGGATCGCGCCCTGGAATATTCCGCGCAGGCAGCTCAACGGCAACCGAACGACCTCACTGTCCAGGCCCTGCTCGCGGCAGTATACGTAAAGCTAGGGAAGTGGCAGGACGCAGCCCCCATCTTTCAATCCATCCTTCAGGTCAAGAGCAACGACGTCCCATCCCTTCTCGGCCTGGGCCAATGCGAACTCGAACTCAAGAACTATCAGCAGTCCGCAAGTCTGCTTGAGCAACTCCTCCGTCAGGATCCCACCCAGATCCTCGCGCACTTCTATCTTTCCAGGGCATACTCTGGCCTTGGCAGGACCGCGGACGCAAAGTACGAGGCAGATCTTCATCGCACCATGCTGGAACAGACTTCCTCCTCCGGTCCGCAGGTAGATGCCGATCAGGAGAATAAAGTTTGGGATCAGGCTCGCCAGCTCCTCCTCCAAAGCAAGGAGCCGGCCGCGCTACAACTATTTCGCGAGCAGTCAAAAGGTCCGTTCGCCACACCCGCCGGCTCATATGTCCTCGTAGGATCGCTGTATTCCTCGATGAACAGGCCCAACGATGCGGAGCGATGTCTACGTAAAGCGTTGCAGATGGAACCCACGGTCCGCGGCGCCCATACCTCGCTGGGCATCCTGGCACTCCAGCAAGATAATCTCGACAAGGCAGAGAACGAATTCAAAGCAGAGCTGGCGATCCATCCCAATGATCAATCTGCGCTCGCCGAACTCGGCGCCATCCGTTATCAACAGGGTCGGTGGTCCGATGCGGCGGCCCTGCTGTCCAGCTCAAAAACCACGGATCCATCGTTCTTGTTCATCCTCTGCGACGCGTATTTCCATCTCGGCGACGTCAAAAATGCAAACCTCACCGCTGAGTTATTCGTCACGTATTCCAAAAATCAACCCGAGGCAGTGCAGGGAATCATCGACCTGCTCAATCGCAACCAGCAGCAGGATCTAGCTAGAAAGCTGCTCCACCAGCAGCCTTCATAAGCACCTTGCGCGTCGATTACTTCGAACTCTCCGCAGCCTCTCGTATCGTCAGCACCTGATCGGCCTTTACGCTGCGGAGAATCTGCTTTACCCCGGTCGGCCACGAAAGCTCAATCCGATCAATCACAGGATCCTCACTCAGCCCGAAGTGAACGCGCTTATCGCTCGACGAGTTGTAGCTGAGAGCCGTCGTCGCCTCGTTGTACTGACTCCCGTGTGCCGTCGTGATCTTAACTTTGGTCCCGAGCCCGTCGCGATTATCCTTCACGCCCACCAGCTTCAGAATGATCCAGTGATGTTCGCTCTCTGTGCGGTTCATGAAAATCTCAGGTGGCCCGTTCAGCACGGTGACCACAACATCCACCTTCCCATCATTGTTCAAGTCCCCAAACGCCGCCCCGCGATGAGCCGCAGGAGCCGCAAAGTCCACCCCCGCGAAGTCGCTTACATCCTCGAACTTAAAGTTCCCAGCATTCCGGAAAATCCTATTCGGCAGACGGTATGGCCTATGCTCTACCTCCACGGAATTATCCAGAATCGCCGCATCAGCCGTGA
>Ga0302313_10001960_pt1 | contig 14886 bp, 15 predicted proteins | sample III_Palsa_N2_2_FD_200454 | JGI IMG/M metagenome (GOLD analysis project Ga0302313, IMG submission 200454) | Peat permafrost microbial communities from Stordalen Mire near Abisko, Sweden - III_Palsa_N2_2 | ecosystem: Environmental > Terrestrial > Soil > Palsa > Peat permafrost | place: Sweden...
CCCGGATTGTGCCGGGGTGGGCGAAGAACGGGAGAGTGCCAATACTGAGATTCTTCGCTGCGCTCAGAATGACGGCGGTGGGGGGGACGGCGGTGGGGGGATGAATGACGGCGGTGGGGTGCTTGATCGTTGTGGCTATTGGGGTTTGCGGAGGTAGATGCGGTAGGAGAACGGGGGCGAGGGATGACGCCACCAGCCGATCTTGTGGGGTGGGGTGCGTTGTGCCACAAGCGTGTAGTTCTGCTGGACGAAGGATTGAAACTGCGGCCAGCGGTCGAGGCGGGAGAAGCTGCGGTTCATGGTGAAGCAGTCCTGGTCGCTGACTACGAGGACCTTGGGGTCGGCTTCGCGGACTGCGCCGAGGAAGTCTTCGCGATAGCGGTCTTGAAACGGCGAGGGTTTGGCCTGGAAGGAGTAACAGTCGTAGAGGTAGCCGGTGGCCTGAATGAGTTGCAGGTTGTAGAGCGTGTTGATGCAGCCGGCGGTGTTGTCGAAGCACTGGATCTGGTTGTTTAATGCCGGGCCACCGAGGGAGTTGAGATCGGCGGTGAGCTCGTTGTTGAACTCCTGATTGCGCCAGTCGTAGTGGTTGGCGATGGAGGCCGAGATGGGGGCGAGAAAGAAGGCGCCTAGCAGGATCGTGAGGACTGCGGGGTAGCGTAGCCAGTCTGTGCGGTAGAGCGCGCGGAAGGCCAGCAGGCTGATGAGCAGCGTGAGGAAGGCTTCCGTGGGATAGCGGTGGTAGGGGAAGCCTTTGCCTTGCAGGATGTAGCTGAGGCAGCCGAGGAGGACACCGGCGAGGATGATCTGGCCGTGCCAGTGCTTCCAGGGTTTTCTGGCGATGAAGATTGGCAGGGCGGGGATTGCGATGGCTAGCAGTACCGAGGGGAAGCTGCCGATGATGAGGTTCGGGAGCGGTGGGCGCCCTAGTGAGGCGTGGTAGGCGCCGAGGCCGCGCATGGTGCTGATGAAGGCCGTGAGGGCCTGGTAGTGCATGAGCCACGCGGCCGTGATGAGGACCGGAATGAGGAAGCCGAGGGTGGCGTCTATCAGTGGGCCGAGGGTTGGGCGGTGGAGCTTGCGGAGTTCGATCCAAAGCAGCGCGAAGAAGGCTACGGCGAAGAAGATTCCGGAGGGTTTGACGATCGCCGCCATGCCGAGAAAGAGACCGGAGAGGGTGTAGAGCCAGTTGTGGCGGCGGCGGATGGCGATGAAGAGAAGGGCGACCGCGGGCAGTAGCATCGCGGTCATCATGAGGTCGCGCTGGCCGGTGTGGGTGGGGCCGTCTCGGAAGTGGATGAGGGCGAAGATGGCGCCGGCGAAGAAGCCGGCTAGCCAGTCGGTGTCCCATGCGATGGAGATCATGGAGAGCCAGCAGAGGCCGACGAGCAGGAAGTCTGCGATGCGCCAGCCGAGTGGGCCGGAGCCGAGCGCGTGGCGGGCGGTCCACTCCAGCGCGTAGGTGCCGGGGAGGTCCATCTCGATGATCTGGGTGTAGGGGGCCTTGCCGTGGTCGAGGAGGAAGGTGGTGTAGTGCAGCAGGGGGCTATCGCCGACGATGGGCCAGTGAATGGTGCCGAGGACCGCGGAGAGCACGGAGAGTGCGAGCGCGAGGATGACGGCGGCTCGGAGAACGCGCTGGACGAGCGGGCGGCGGTGGACGGTTTCAGGCATTAGCGCTGCGGGTCTGATTCTATCGGAGGGGATGGGGGTGGGGATTTTTTTCGGCTGCGGGATTACAGGTTCTGTGGTTCGGGACTATCTTGGTTGGGTAGCTTCAGAGGAGGTGCGGGATGAGGCGAGTGATTGCTGTCGTTGCGATGGCTGCTGCTGGGTTGTGCCGTGGGCAAGCTCCGGTGCAGGAGCATCCGGTGCTGGTGGAGCTGTTTACTTCTGAAGGCTGTTCGAGCTGTCCGCCGGCTGATGAGATTTTGCGGAAGATGCACGATATGCATACCCAGGCGGGGACGCTGATTGTGACGCTGAGCGAGCATGTGACCTATTGGAACCATGATGGATGGACCGATCCGTTCTCCGATCAAGACTTTACCGACCGGCAGAGCGCTTATGGGCAGCGGCTGGGTGTGAGCGAGGTTTATACGCCGCAGGTGGTGGTGAATGGCGGGGCGCAGATGAATGGGACGGACGGGTACAACATTCTGAAGGCCGTGGATGCGGCGCGGTCGACGGCGGTGACGGTGCATATTGTTTCGGCGAAGGCTGAGGGGAAGAAGGTGGCGTTGACGTTTTCCGTGGCGGGAGAGCTGCCGAAGAAGGGTGCGGACGTTTATGCGGTCGTTGCGGACGATACCGACACGACAGACGTGCTGCGCGGGGAGAATAAGGGGCGGACGATTACGCATGTGTCTGTGGCGCGACGGCTGGCGAAGGTGGCGACGGTGAAGGATTCGGCGGCGCGGACGGTGAGCGTTACGGTGCCGAGCGAGGGGGCGGGTGGTCACCATGTGGTGCTGATTGCACAAGAACAGGGCGTTGGGAAGGTTCTGGCGGTGGCGACGGAGGCGCTGTGAGGGGATTTTGGGCGGATTTGATTGACTTGATGGGGGTATACCGGATAAACTTCTTAAGTTTGGCGATGCTGCCGGAGTCTTCCGAAAGCAGGGCCGGTTGGGTTGCGGCAGAACGACTGCTGCGGGGCCCGAATCCGGCGAGGTTAGCCGCCTCCTGACACGACATTTAGCAACTCCCTGAGGAAAGCCGAGCGTGGCGTTCTGCGCCCTGGCGATGAGGTTTCAAGTTATGTACGCAGTTATCAAGACCGGTGGTAAGCAGTACCGTGTAACTCCTGGCGAGACGCTCAGAATCGAAACGACCGCGCATGAGAATGGCGCACTCGAGTTCTCCGACATCGTTGCGGTAAGCGGCGAAGAGGGCAAGTTTGAAGAGAAGCTCGACGGCGCGAAGGTGCTGGGCGAGGTCGTTCGCGAAGGCCGCGGCGACAAGATTCTCGTGTTCCACTTCAAGCGCAAGAAGCAGTACAAGAAGATGCAGGGCCATCGCCAGAACTTCGTTGAAGTGAAGATCAACGAGATCCTCGTGAATGGCAAGAGCTTCAAGGCGTCCTAGCCGGACGGGCAGAGTTAAGTTCGTTGCCCGGATGAATAAATTTGGTAGCTGGCCGGTGACCCTGATCCCGGCGTGAAAGAGGTAGAACAGTGGCACATAAAAAAGGTCTTGGAAGCTCTAAAAATGGTCGCGATTCAAATGCTCAGCGGCTGGGCGTGAAGAAGTTCGGCGGCGAAGTCGTCACCGGCGGCTCGATCCTGGTTCGCCAGCGTGGCACACCGCTGAAGGCCGGCAAGAATGTCGGTCGCGGCAAGGATGACACTCTTTATGCTGAGATCAGCGGCGTGGTGAAGTTCGCCGACCGCGGCAAGCTGGGGCGTTTTGTCTCGATTATTGCGGCTGAAGTCGAAACCGTCGCCGCTTAGTTTTCGCAGGAAACTGCACAAAAGCCCCGCATCCTCTTGGAGGGTGCGGGGCTTTTTGTGTTTGCACTACAGATGATTCCAGAAGGCTTCTTCTTTGGACGTTTGTGGGGCGTTGGTTTGGAGCAGGGGTTGGCGGAAGCGTTCGTCGAAGTTGGGGTCTTGCTGGAAGCGGTTGTTTAGGTCGGGGTAGATGAGTTGCAGGGCTGGTGGGGGTTCGTCTTCGTAGTACCAGAGGGCGCGGCCCATGATGTGGTCTACCCACTTGGGGTCGATAGGATGGAAGGCGCAATCGCGGGAAGGAAGCAGGTTTTGCTGGAGTTTTGCGGTTAAATCGGCCCCTTCACGGAGTAGATTGGCGGCTTTATTGATGGCTGTTACTGCTGCGGCCTGGGGTAGGCCTATGGCGAGGATTTCAGGTTGGGCGCAGGTGTCGTATAGGCCGATGGAGTAGGACCAGCCGGGGGTGGTGCTGGTGCCTTTGACTTGCACGATCTGGCAGCCGAACTTTTCGATGTTGTTGATTACAGAGAGGAAGTCTTCGCCGGGGTCGGCCGCTCGCCACATGCGGGTGCGGGGGGTGGCGAAGGTTTTTGGGGTGTCGGGCACGGTGGTTTCTCCAATAGACAGAATAACGAATAAAGACGGTGCTTTTGACGGTGAGGGGCACGGTTGACACGGTGCGTTTTTACGGTCGCACGGATGGGTTTTACGGTGGCTTTCACCGTGACGGTCAGGCGGTTCGATAGACTGGAAGTTCTATGAGTCAAAACGAACAAGGTGGGTCTAATAAACCTCGCCCGACTATCAAAGCCGTCCGCGGAACCCGCGATCTTCTTCCTGACCAGACCCCGCTGTGGAATCGCGTTGAGTCTGTTGCTCGCTCTGTTTTTTCCCGCTATGGGTTTGGGGAGATTCGGACTCCGGTGTTTGAGGACACCAGCCTGTTTTCGCGGTCGGTGGGGGAGGAGACCGATATTGTCTCCAAGGAGATGTTTACGTGGGAGGACCGGGCGAGGGCCGCGAGTGAAAAGGCGCAGTCGCTGACGCTGCGGCCGGAGTCGACTGCTGGGGTGGTGCGGGCTTATATCGAGCACAAGCTGGGTGAGACGGGGCAGTTGCAGAAGCTGTATTACATTGGGCCGCAGTTTCGGCGGGAGCGGCCGCAGCGGGGACGGTACAGGCAGTTCTGGCAGATTGGGGCGGAGGTGATTGGGCCGCAGACGTCGGGGGCGGAGTCGCCGCTGCGGGATGCTGAGATTTTGGAGATGCTGGCTTCGCTGCTGGATGAGCTGGGGATTCGGGATTGGAAGCTGGAGCTGAACTCGGTGGGATCGTCGGAGGACCGGGTTCGGTATAACCAGGCGCTGCGCGAGGCGCTGGCGCCGGTGAAGGATAAGCTTTGCCCGGATAACCAGCGACGGGCGGAGACGAATCCTCTGCGGGTGCTGGACAGCAAGGATGAGGCTGACCAGGAGATTATCAACGGGCTGCCGAAGATTGCGGACTACCTGGGTGAGGACTCGCGGGAGCACTTTGCGCAGGTGCTGGCGGCGCTGGATGCCTGTGGGGTTCCGTACCATTTGAATCCGCGGCTGGTGCGGGGGCTGGACTACTACACGCGCACTACGTTTGAGTTCACCGTGACGACCGGGCTGGGTACTCAGAATGCCATGCTGGGCGGTGGGCGGTATGACGGATTGAGCGAGATGCTGGGTGGGCCTCGGGCGCCGGGGATTGGGTTCGCGATTGGCGAGGACCGGCTGATCCTGACGCTGCAGGCGCAGGCTGAGGCGGATGGGACTTCTGTGGCTGCGCCTAAACTGGATGCTTATATTGCTCCGCTGGGCGTCGGGCAGAATGCGGCGGCGCTGGCGCTGGCTAAGGAGCTTCGGCGGGAAGGGCTGACCGTGGAGGTTGGGGATGGGAGCTTTAAGCTGCGGAAAAGTTTCGATGCGGCGGATAAGGTGGCGCGGCATATTGTGTTGCTGGGTGAGGATGAGGTTGCGACTGGGGTGCTGACTGTGAAGAGCTTTGCGACGGGTGAGCAGGTGAAGGTTGAGCGGGCCGAGCTTGCGAATAGCTTGAAGAGTTCTTAGTTGCGCCCTTGACTTATGGATACATTTTGTATACATAATGTATCCATGAGCTCTTCCGCCACACTCCGTAAACCGCTTGGCGTCCGCGCTACTCCAGCAGAGCATGAACTCATTACGAGAGCTGCCCAACGCGAGCACCGTTCGGTAAATAGCTTTGTTCTGCGTGCGGCTCTGCAAGCTGCCGGAGGGCAGCAGCCAACGAAGGTGAAGCGCAGCCGCGAAGAGATTAAAGCGATTCTCCGCGCAGCGCGCGAAGCGGTACAAGCCGCCAACCCGACGAACCGCGACATCCTCGCCGAGTTCCTGGCCGAACGACGCGCGGAAGCCGACAGTGAGTGACGCAGAAGACATACTCGATGCCTCTGTGCTTCTGGCCATCTTGAACAATGAGCCCTACGAAGACTTCGTCCTCGATGTAATCGAAGGAGCCGTGATGGGCGCCGTCAACCAAGCAGAAGTCTGGACGAAGCTTCACGAATTTGGATTGACGGATGACCCCCGAGTGGCGGTCGTCTTCAGTCTTCTCTCCCATATTGAGCCTTTCACCGAGTCTCAGGCGCGCCTTACCGGCGACCTTCGTCCGGTGACGAGACATGTTGGTCTTTCGCTCGGCGACCGCGCTTGCCTTGCACTCGCGATTGAAAGTGGAGCGGAGGTCTATACCGCTGAACATAAGTGGGCATCCCTCAAGCTACCGTGCAAGATCAACCTCATCCGCTAGAATCACCGCATGTTGCGCCGTATTTTTTTGAAGACCTCTGTTGCCGCGTTGGTTTCCGCTACGCTTCCTGCTGATGCCGGGGCGCGTCTTGGGCAGGCGGCGCGCGGGCAACTGGGCGTCACCACGGGTTATGATCCACGATATATTCGGATTCCTTATCCCAATGGGGATGTTCCGCGGTCTACCGGGGTTTGTGCGGATGTTGTGGTGCGGGCTTATCGGGATGCGCTGGGGCTTGATCTGCAAAAGCTGCTGCATGAGGATATGACCCGCGACTTTGCCGCCTATCCGCGGACGTGGGGGATGCAGCATCCTGATGCCAATATCGACCAGCGGCGGGTGCTGAATCTTGAGGCGTTCTGGCGGCGGGAACATGGGGAACTTTGGCGGGCTACGGGTGCGACTGCCGGGAATGGCTTCCCTTCTCCGCTGGCGGTTGGTGATATTTTGACGTGGCGGCTCGATGCGCGGATGCCGCATATCGGGATTGTCGTTGCGGACAGTTTGTTGAGCACGCGGATTGTGCACAACTGGGGGAATGGGGCGGAGGAGTCTTCGCTGATTACGTTTGCGCCGCATCGGGCGATTGGGCATTATCGGTGGCTGGCGGCGTAACGGGCGTGCTGCATTTGGAACCCCAAAATGTTGGGGCATTATGGGGATCTACAGGTCGGGCCTTTAGAGGGTGCTGACAAACTCCGGGGAAACTGCAAACGCGGGGTTCGCAGAGTACGCGGGGTTTCGCAGCGGAACTTTGAGTACTAACCTTCGAGGCTACTTCGTGACTGGTACTTTGAAGTCGATGTCGGTGTTTTGGTTTGCCTTTTGGGTGGCGAGGATGTCGATGTCGTTGAGCGCGATGTCGCGGTGTGCCTGGTCGCGGACGTACAACATCTTCGTGGTCAGCATGTAGTTGTGTACCTGTAGCGGGGTGCGGCCGTCTTTGAAGATGATCGTCACTGCGTCTTCTTCCGGCAATGGGGCAGCGGCGACGCGATGATGCACGGGTTGTTGTGGGGGTTGATATTGGGAGGGGTCGGGAGCTACGGGGCCTTCGTATGGCGCGTATTGCTGTTGGGCATCTGGCGGGGATGGTTGGTCTACGTAGGGATATGGCGCTGAGGCTATTTCGTCGTCCGCGTTGGGATAGGTCTGATCGCTGTTATCTGAATCTGCATAGGGGCCTGAGTCGCCGTAGCTTAGATAGCCCGGGTTGATCCAACCGATGGTGCCGACGGCTGAATATCCCGAATAGCCATAGCCGTGCGGGCCGTGATAGTTGGGGCCGTATCCGTGGTCGCCGCCATGCCCTGGGGGATGCGGATATCCGCCGCCGGGATGCGAGGCTGGGGAGAAGCTTGAGTGCGCCATGCCGCCGGAGCTGTGAAATGCGGGAGAGGCGTGGCCGGAGAAACCGCCGCCGCCGTGTGAGGCTGCGCGTTGCGCAGAGGCAGGGAGAGCCAACAGGCCTGAGATGAAAGCGATGGAAGTAAGAACACGTAAGACACGCATAAGCACGCCTCTCTGTTGGTTAGACGTTGGAATGTCGGCTTACGTCGCAAGCAGTTTTGCAGGCTGAAATCCGCGATACGTGGGAGGCAAAGCACCGGGGCTTCGTTCTGCCGCCCTTCCACAACGCTCTTCGCTAAATACTCTCGACCAGACAAGGTCAGGCGGGCATGATGGTGGTAGTCCATTCGGACTCCTGAGTCGCTGGTTGTTCGCAACTTCAGGGATGTGATGGGACGGGGCGTGGGACTGGATGGGGAACTGCCGGGTGAGGCGCAGGTGGGTGGGGATTTGAGGGTTCTGGCCTTGGTTCGGGTTTGGGCTCGGGCCTTGGTTCGGTGGGTTCGTGTGCGGGAGTTGCGGTCTCCGTTGGTGGCGCTGGTCTATGCTCCGGTTCTGCCGGTTGCGGGGTCTCGGGGTGGTTGATTCGGGATTCTGTGGGCCTGGATTCTGTAGGTCTTGATTCTATGGGTTGAGGTTGGGTGGGACGTCTTTCGGTCGACAGAGCCGGAGGGCTATACCGGATGCTGGAAGAGTGCTCTGAGGATGTTGACGTGACGCTGGGGGATGCGGCGGCGGGTGCGGACTGCTGCTCCTTAATGCGCTGGTCCATCTCGGCGCGTCTGGATGCGGTTTGCTCTGCGATGCGCTGAGTGATTTCTTCGTGATGGGCCTGGATCGCTGTGCGGCGGAGTTGATCTTTCTGCTGGGCCTGCTGCACGGTTTCGGGGAGGCGCAGGCAGTCGTCGCAGGGAGGGACCCTGTGGAGGATGGGTGTGGATGCGGTGCCGTCTGTCGGGATGTTGCCGGTGCGGAGCATCATGGGAGCTCTGTGCAGGACGGCTGGTTGCGCTGGGTGTCCCTGATTCTGGCTGTATAGCGCGGCTGGATTGCGGGATGCGGCTCGGCTGCGGGCTTCCTGGATGGTGGTTGGGTTAAGGCGGGGGCCGTAGGCGACGATTTGCTCCGCTATTGTGGCGTACGCTTTGAGGCCGCCGTGGCCGCCGTTGTAGCTGGTGAAGCGATTGCTGTGCGCGCCGTAAGCGATGCCTTTGTAGACCACGGAGTGCGCGTAGATGTTGTGGACGACGGTGGCGTCTACGCTGGTGACGGTGCTGTTGTAGTAGAGATCGTGGCCGCGCCAGTAGGCACCGAAGTAGCCTGTGCCGACGTATCCGAAGCCGTAGTTGACGCCGCCGTAGAAGCCTACGTGGTCTGCCCAGTAGCCGCGGTGGAAGAGGAAGTGGGTGCCGGAGTAGCTCCAGTAGGGGGGCGTCCAGAGAGCGCCGTAGTAGGGTGCGAGCACCCATTGGCCGGGAACCCAGAAGAAGCCGTTAGCGTTGTTGGCCCAGTAGCCGGGGCACCAGAAGTAGAGTGCGCCGGGAGAGAAGGGCTGGTCGTAGTCGACGAGTGGAGGGGGAGGCTGGTCGGCCTGGTCGTCGGATCCGTCGCCGGTGGTGATGTCGTTGGTGGCGGTTTGAGGAGGAGCGTCGGGTTGGGTTTGTGGTTGGCCTGGTTGCTGGTCGGGGGTGGACTGGTCGGGGGTGGTGATGTCGACTGGAGCAAGGTTAATGAGGGCGGGATCGGGGCCGGAGTCGGTGTCGCTGGTCGTTGGTGGCGGGGTGTTGCTGGTCTGCGCGGAGGTCGCTCCGATGGTGAGGATGGTGAAGAGGCCTAGTGTGGCTAGACCGGAGGCGATGATCTTTCGAGACGGCATGACGAGCTCCGAAGAGGCGGGTGAGGCATGGTATTCGAGATGACTATAAGACGTTGGGCGGGGAGATTTGTCATTGGAATGTCACTTGAGGATGGGGTTCGTGAGAACGAGCAACGGCGGGGTCTGTGGTTGAAAGGTTCGAGCAGTGTGCGGGGGTTGGGATTTTATGTCGGGCTTACAGCCCTCTGGATTTGTGGCGGTCCTAACCCAGGGCTTCGCCCTGGGCTGGGATATGGCCGCGCCGTTGGCGCTAAACAAGGGCGAAGGCATAAGCAGATCGCCGTTCGACTTCGTTCAGGGTCAGGGTTACGAATTTGTGGAGGGGGTTGAGGAGAGCGGTCGAGCGTAGCTCGATACCCCACCCTTTCACAAAGAGCGTGAAAGGGTAGGGCACCCAGATTGTGCTGGTGCGTAGGAGAGCCAATACAGGGGTCCTTCACTCCGTTCAGGATGACGAGAGTATGGGTGGGTGTCGGGTTCCGTAAGAACAACAGGTAGCGAAAATTTGTGGGAGGCGTAGAATTCTTTGTATGCCGAGTCGCGCCGATCTTAAGCGCTTTCGTCGTGGCCGCCACGACCGTGGTTGGATTTTCTAGCCAACGCTGCTCTCTGCTACCCTCAACATGATTTTGCCGCTGGTTCTGATGTGAGTTTGCGTCAGCGCTCGTTGCGGCCCAGATGCTCAGAGCCCCCGTTTCGATCGAACCGAGATACGAGATACGAGATACGAGATACGATTCCCGGGTTCCAGAGTGATTGAAGGAGAAAGTGCCATGTCGCATCCCAATAGCTTTAATGCCGCAGCTACGTTGACTGCCGGTTCGCAGAAGGTGAACTACTTTCGTTTGAAGGCGCTTGAGGGCGCGGGCGTCGGGAATTTGGCGCGGCTGCCATTTTCGCTGCGGATTCTGCTGGAGAATTTGCTGCGTTGTGAAGATGGCAAGACGGTGACGGCGGAGGACATCAAGTTTCTGGCGTCTTGGGACCCGAAGGCGGAGCCATCGACCGAGATCGCTTATATGCCTGCGCGGGTGTTGATGCAGGACTTTACGGGTGTGCCGGCGGTGGTGGATCTGGCGGCGATGCGGGATGCGATGCGGGCGTTGGGTGGGGATCCGGAGAAGATCAATCCGCTGCAGCCGGCGGAGCTGGTGATCGACCACAGCGTGCAGGTGGATGAGTATGGGACGGCAAATGCTTATGACCTGAATGCGGCGCTGGAGTTTACGCGGAATCGCGAGCGGTATGCGTTTTTGAAGTGGGGACAGAGTGCGTTCAACAACTTCAGTGCAGTGCCGCCGGGGATGGGGATCTGTCATCAGGTGAACCTCGAATACCTGGCTCGCGTGGTGTTTACGAAGACTGAGGCTGATGGCAGTGTGACGGCTTATCCGGACACGCTGGTGGGGACGGATTCGCATACGACGATGGTGAATGGGTTGGGCGTGCTGGGATGGGGCGTCGGCGGCATTGAGGCAGAGGCGGCGATGCTGGGGCAGCCGGTGAGCATGCTGGTGCCGCAGGTGGTTGGGTTCCGGTTGACGGGCAAGTTGAAGGAAGGAACTACGGCTACCGACCTGGTGCTGACCGTGACGGAGATGTTGCGGAAGTTTGGGGTGGTTGGGAAGTTTGTGGAGTTCTTTGGGTCGGGGATCAGCGAGTTGCCGCTGGCGGACCGGGCGACGATTGCGAATATGGCTCCAGAGTATGGGGCTACTTGCGGGATTTTTCCTGTCGATGCGGAGACGTTGAAGTATCTGCGGCTGACGGGGCGGAGCGATGAGCATATTGCGCTGGCGGAGGCTTATTGCCGCGAGCAGGGGCTGTTCCATACGCCGGATGCGCCGGAGGCGGAGTATACGGCTACGTTGTCGCTGGATTTGGCGACGGTGGAACCGAGTGTGGCGGGGCCGAAGCGGCCGCAGGATCGGGTGTTGCTGTCGAAGACGCCAGAGAGCTTTGCGCAGCAACTGCCTTCGTTGCAGGGGCCGAATGCTAATAAGGCTGTGGTGCGGCAGATGGTTCGGTGGGAGGGTGAGGGTGGACATGCTTCGCTGAATGGGGATTTGGGGAGCAGCGCGGGTGCTCCGGCGCCGGTGGTGCCGGAGACTGTTGCCGTGCTGACGACGACGCATGGAGAGACGGCGGCGGCGGGTGGATCGGTGGCGGTGCAGGAGACGGCGCACTCGGTGGAGGCGCGGTTTGGGGTCGATCCGGATAAGTATCTTTGCGATGGGTCGATTGTGATTGCGGCAATTACTAGCTGCACGAATACGAGCAACCCTTATGTGATGATGGCGGCTGGTTTGCTGGCGAAGAAGGCGGTTGAAGCTGGGTTGACGACGCCGCCCTGGGTGAAGACTTCGCTGGCGCCGGGGTCGCGTGTGGTGACGGATTACTACACGAGGGCGGGGCTGTTGAAGTATCTGGATGCACTGCGGTTCCAGGTGGTGGGGTATGGCTGCACGACTTGTATTGGGAACTCGGGGCCGCTGCCTACGGATGTGTCGAAGGCGATTGAAGAGCATGGGTTGGTTGCGGTCAGCGTGCTGAGCGGCAACCGGAATTTTGAGGGTCGGATTTCGCCGGAGGTGCGGGCGAATTATCTGATGAGCCCGCCGCTGGTTGTGGCGTATGCGCTGGCTGGGCATATTGCGCATGACTTCGAGAACGATGCGCTGGGTGAGGACAAGAGCGGCAAGGCGATCTATCTGAAGGACATTTGGCCGAGCCAGAAAGAGGTGAACGATACGGTGGCTAGCTGTATCGATTCGGCGATGTTCCGGAAGCAGTACTCGACGGTGAGCGATGGCGATGCAAACTGGCAGAATTTGAAGTTCCCGGTTGGCGATACGTATGGGTGGGAGGCGGATTCCACGTATATACGGAAGGCTCCTTACTTTGATGGGATGCCGGCTACGCCGAAGGATGTTGAAGATATTCACGATGCAAGAGTGCTGGCGGTGCTGGGTGATTCGGTGACTACGGATCACATTTCTCCGGCGGGGTCGATCAAGCTGAATGGGCCGGCGGGTAAGTATCTTACGGAGCATGGTGTGAAGCCTTCGGACTTTAATTCTTATGGGTCGCGGCGTGGGAACCATGAGGTGATGGTGCGTGGGACGTTTGCCAATGTAAGGCTGCGGAACAAACTGGCGCCGGGGACTGAGGGTGGCGTGACTCGTCTGCTGCCTGAGGGTGAGGGGATGAGCATCTATGACGCGAGCGTGAAGTATGCGGAGCGTGGGGTGCCATTGGCGATTCTTGCGGGCAAGGAGTATGGGTCGGGTAGCTCACGCGACTGGGCGGCGAAGGGGCCGCGGTTGCTGGGGATTCGGTTTGTGATCGCGGAGAGCTATGAACGGATTCATCGCAGCAACCTTGTCGGGATGGGGATTCTGCCGCTACAGTTTCAACCAGGTGATAGTGCCGAAAGCCTCGGATTGACTGGCGAGGAAGTTTTCACTGTGGGTCGTCCCGGCGAGCTTCGTGAGATGCTCGACAATAAGTTTGCGAAGGGTAAGGTGTTGCAAATTTTCGCAGCATCTTCGTCTCAACCCAGCCTTCTGGAACAGAAAGAATTCCCTGTAACGGTTCGGATTGATACGCCGCAGGAGATTCTTTACTATCAGCATGGCGGGATTCTGCTATATGTGTTGAGGCAGTTGGCGGTCGGATAGTACGCCGATACTTGCAGTCTCATCGCAAATCGCGGAAAATCATTACCGATACCAACTTGCTACAGATAGGTAGAGAGGATTCCGCCGGTGAACGCTGCGTCGTCTTCGCCAATCATCCACGCTGCGTTCGTTATGCAAGTTTGTTTGGCTGCGATCATGGCATTTGGAGCTTTCAGCGCTGACAGAGATGAGCGCTTTTCTTCCGACTACATAAATCCCTTACTTGTTGGAAGAAAAGGATGGATAACTGTCGTTTTCTTCTTGGTCACGATAGTGGTGCTCGTATCCTCCGATGCGTTCTTGGACAACTGGAAAGGTTTGGCGGGGACAATTCGGATTGGAAGCTTGCATTGGCAATTTGCCCTTTTCTGCGTCTTCCTTGCGGATATAGTTTGGACGTTTGTTCTCGTGTATCTGACGGCAGGAAGCGAACGCAGCGCGTTTTCTGCAATCTATTTCGTGTTGCCGGCTTTTGCGTTTTTCTTGAAGCAAGACAGTCACCGAATTTTGTCATACGCTGCCGCCATAGTAGTCTGCTTTACAGCAGGTTTGTATTGGATAAAAGAAAATTCCAAGCCTCCTAATCGTTCGACAGGTTGGTGGATATCAATGTCTTGTTTGGGGCTTTCTTTGATCTTAGGGTTTATGACTCGTTAGTTGTTCGGCCTCACCTATAGCAGTTGGAGGGCCGACGTAGAAGCACAACACCAAGCAAAGAAAGCCTTCGCGATTAGTGGAGGCTTTCTTTGCTTAATGTGCGGTCGGTTCAGCGAACTGCGGATGGTGCTTGAGGTAGCGTTTGTGGAGCCACTTGAGTAGGCGGCGGGAGATGATGGCGGCTGCTACTCCGATCATGCCGACGTAGCGGGTCGGCAGGAACGCTGCGGCTATCAGGCAGGCGAGCAGGGAGCCGACCATGACGTAGAGGCGTCCGGAGAGGAGCCAGAGGGCGTCGCCGTGGCGAAGGTTATTTTCGCGGCGGGCGAGCAGGAGTTCCACGAGAACGACGATGCCGATGAGGACCTGGTTGAGGATGTAGAGGAAGAAGGCGAGAGAGTTGTTGAGGTAGTGGCCCCAGAGCGAGGTGGAGAACGGGAGGATCGTGATGAGCGAAAGGAAGATGAAGGTGGTGACGACGGTGCGGGGATGGACTTTTTCGAGGAGATTGAAGAGCCGGTGCTGGATGGTCCAATAGCGGGCGGCGAGGATGAAGGTGATGGCGAAGCTGGCCCAGGTGGGTGCCTCCTGCAGGAGAGCGTGGGCGAGCTGGCCGGAGGGGATGTCCAGCGGGACTTTGAGGTCCAGGACGAGGAGGGTCATGACGATGGCGAAGATGCCGTCGCTGAGGGTCTCGAGCCGTTGCTTGCTGAACATGAGTTCAATAGTGCCGTAGCATGGAAGAGATGTCTATCGAGATGAGCGAACGGACGATGTATCTGCCGGAGATTCTGGCGCACACGCGGCGCGTGGTGACGGAGCGGAAGGCTGCGGCGGATTTGCGGGCGATGGAGCGTGCAGCGGCGGCACACGAGCCGCGGGGATTTGCGCGGGCGCTACGGGCGAAGGCGCAGGCCGAGGGGCTGGCGGTGATTGCGGAGTTGAAGAAGGCGTCGCCGTCGAAGGGGTTGATACGGGCGGAGTTTGATGCCGCGGTGATTGCGCCGATGCTGGAGGCTGGTGGGGCGGCGGTGTTGTCTGTGCTGACGGATGA
>Ga0302313_10001966_pt1 | contig 14854 bp, 14 predicted proteins | sample III_Palsa_N2_2_FD_200454 | JGI IMG/M metagenome (GOLD analysis project Ga0302313, IMG submission 200454) | Peat permafrost microbial communities from Stordalen Mire near Abisko, Sweden - III_Palsa_N2_2 | ecosystem: Environmental > Terrestrial > Soil > Palsa > Peat permafrost | place: Sweden...
AAATAACTCTTGCAGTTGCTACGCTCTAGGCGTAGGGCAACATGCGTGCGACCTTCGGGGTATCCTGCTTTGAAACCATAACGATACGGCCAAGTTTGGACTTGGTCTGATTGGTTTTCGAAGTGAGGATGTGGCGCATCTTCGTCTGACCGCGCTTGAACTTACCGGAAGCGGTCTTCTTGAAGCGCTTGGCTGCGCCCGAGTGGGTTTTTAGCTTTGGCATGGTGATTCCTGATGGAACGTGCTAATTGGACAACGTCATCCAGAATAGCATGTTTTGGGCAAAATCCGTGCGATTTATGCGCTACACAGGTGGGTTTCGCGACACAAATCGACGTTTTGAGGTGGGTTTGAGGTAGCAGAATGCGCGGATAGCTGACTGGTCAGTCAGCTAAGGCGGCGGCGCGCTCGTGAGGCTGGGCGATCCGGATGGAGGCCATGCCGGCGGCGGTGGCGGCCTGGATGCCGATGTCGGCGTCCTCGAAGACGAGGCAGTTCCTGGGGTCGACGCCGAGGCGCTGGGCGGCGAGGAGGAAGGGGTCGGGTGCGGGCTTAGGGTGGGCATAGTCGCCGGCGCAGACGAGGGTGTCGAAGAGGTTGAGGATGCCGAGGGTTTCGAGGGAGCGGACGACGGACTCGCGAGTGCTGCCGGAGACGACGGCGAAGGGGATGTTGCCGTGCTGGAGGTGGATTTGTTCGAGGACTTCGGGGACGGGGCGAAGCTGGTCGATGAGGCCGTAGTAGAGGCTTTCTTTTCTATGGGCGAATTCGGCGATGGGGATGGCGAGGCCGTCGCGGCGGTTGAGTTCGATGACGACGGCTTCGACGGGGCGGCCGCCCCAGGCGTAGAAGAGTTCTTCGGTGAAGGAGGTGCAGCCGTACTCGTGGAGGGCTTGTGTCCAGGCGATGAAGTGGATGGGCATGGAGTCGGCGATGGTGCCGTCGCAGTCGAAGAGGTAGGCCTTGAAGTCGCCTGCCGGGAGGGTGAGGGTCATAGATATTAAGTTTACTAGGGAGGGTGGGTTAGGTGGGCGAGAAGCAGATTCCCAAAGGGAATGACAGAAAGAAAAGCGAGAGCAAAGGAAGAAGCAGATCCCTGCGGGATGACAGCCAGAAAAGCAAAGGCAAGTGCAAGAGCAACAGCAACGGCCAATACAGGGATCTGGACGGGAGACGGAGGTTGGTTCGATTATGAGCGGGTCAGGATGCAGGAGACGCAGTTGATGAAGAGCTCGCGGAGGACGGGGACGCGGGCGAGGACGTTGAGGCCGCGCACACAGTCGTAACGGCAGAATTCCATTCGCAGGCCTGAGCGCTTGACTGTCTGCTCGAAGCGCTTGATGGTCATCTTGCCTAAGCCGCATTCGGTGTAGGTTCTCGCTGGGTCGTTGCGGTAGTTGGAGCGTACTGCCATGATGACCGGCTCGCGGAAGAGCAGATGGACCCAGGGCAATTTTGTGAAGAAGCTCATGTGGGCTCCATAGGGGGCGAGCCAGGGCGGGGCGAAGGTGATGTAGAGTTTGCCTCCGGGACGCAGATGGTCGCGGAGGTCTGCGCAGATTTGATCGGGGTCGAGGAAGTGTTCGAAGGAATTCTGGGAGTAGATGACGTCGTAAGAGCCGTCGAGGGTTGCGGAGAATTTGACGGGGAGACCGGTGGCGGCGCCCCTGGCGATGGCGGCGGCAAGTTGGCCGGGTTCGATCTCTACGCCGGTGGCGGTCCTGGCTCCTAGTTTGGCGAGCGCGATGGTCTGATAACCGAAGCCGCAACCGAAATCGAGGACATCCGCGCCACGAATTGCGGAGTCGAAGTTGGAGAAGACGTCGGTGTGCGACAAGGCATCCGCCTCTTCGTAGTGGACGCTCTTCATTTTGTAGTCTGGTGCGCGTACGGGGCGGCAGAATAGCTGTAACGCCGCGATTTCGAGGGGTTCGAATATCAAGCGACCTCCAACGGAACAACGCGATTGGAGCAGACGTTCTTGCGGGATTATAGCTGAGAGGTCGTGGGGGTCCCTTGCGCTGATTTCCTGCTATGGGTTCATGCGAAGGTTCGAAGTTCCAGCAGGCGGAGCGCGCGATCGTTCGATCCGGGTGTCATGGGGAGGCACTCGTGGACAGGCTCACACGAAGCCAAACTCTCTTCCTTCTCTGACTTCACGATCGTTCGAAAACAGACTCTGCAAATGGAGTCAAACGTGCCATCGACATTCGGTCTGTGAGCAAATTTATCCGCTGCAACGTTGGACATGGAAGGCTCCCTGTGACGCGAAAACTGCAACGTAAAGCAGGGAGAGTATCAGAGCGTTTATTGCAAGATCTGTTCTATTTTGAACACTCATTTTGCCGTAGAAATTTTGATGAGGCACACAACCTTGTCGATTGATTTTTATTGTGAGTCTTCCAATCCAACTCTTTCGGCAGAGCGTAGTTCCTATGTCAGTGAACCGATAAGCCAACACTTCGGCTGATGAATTGATCTGGATCAGCTAACCGAACCGGCACGACACGCAGCCTTAGAGCTGCGCGCAACGTCTACGTACGCTCAACCAAAATCTGGCCGCACCAGAATGCCTCGCAGAGAGTTCTCTGCCAGGCAAACGCTATTCTGCGCGATACCGCCGAATCGTCGGCCGCACACCTAGCGGGCTCGTCCATCGAAAATAACCAGGAGACGCATGATGAAGACACTCGATTCTTTAGTAGAAAAGGCTCTATCGCGGCGAACATTTTTGGCCGGAGCGGGCGCAGTGGCAACCACCGTAGCGCTCGCTGGCTGCGGCAACAGTGCACCTACGGGTGGCGGCGGGAATACCTATACCGATGCCGATGTGCTGAACTTCGCGCTGAACCTGGAGTATCTGGAAGCGCAGTTTTATTTGTATGCGGCGACGGGCTCTGGACTGGCGAGCACGGATACGGCGGCGCCCTCTGGCTATACGGGAAAGTACACCGAAGGAACGGTTACGGTAGGCTCAGCGGCGCAGGTTGCGGGACTTTCGTCGGCGCAACAAGAGATCCTGAACGAGATTGCGTTCGAGGAACAGACGCATGTGCAGTTTCTGCGCAGCGCACTGGGATCGGCGGCGGTGCCGATGCCGGATCTTGATTTGTCCTTCTTTGGGCCGTTGGCTGTGGCTGCGACGATCACTACGGCTCCGACGGGAGAAGGGTCCTTCAATCCCTTTTCCAGCTTTGATTATTTCCTGGTGGGCGCGTTCATCTTTGAGGACGTGGGCGTGACGGCTTACTCCGGCGCTGCTCCGTTGATCACTCCGGCTGGCGTTACGGCTGGCTTCCTGACCGCGGCCGCCGGCATTCTGGCGGTGGAGGCCTATCACGCTGGCTATGTGCGGACGTCGCTGACAGGACGCGCGATTGCGGCGGGATCTGCTGCCGCGTATCCGTATCTTGCGGCGGCGAATCTGGTAGAAGCGCTTCGCGCGACGCTTACGGTTGGCAATAGTGCGGCGCCTTCGACGGAGGGTTCGGTGGAGACACTGCTGGTGCTGCCGGGTAGCGTTTCAATGCCGAGCGCGATTGTTGCGGCTGATCCGACGCACGCTGTCGGGTTCGCGCGGACAGTGAACCAGGTGCACCACATCGTGTATGGCTCGGCGACGGTTGGCGTGGCGAAGGGTGGGTTCTTCCCGAACGGGACGAACAGCATCTTCGCGACCACCACTGCATAAGCCACGACCACTGCTAGGACAGCCTAACTGCCTAATCGGCACGCAATATGCAACACCCAGTACCCAAAGGACGGGACAAATTCATGGCAAATCAAGAGACACAACTTCTGGATGAACTTATTACGACGAGCCGGCGCAAGATGATGACGTTTGGCGCGGCATCGTTGGCCGGGCTGGTAATGGCAGCGGCGGCGCCTGAGGCCAAAGCGGCGGCGGCGGCGTACAGCGATGCCGACATTCTCAACTTCGCGCTCAATCTTGAGTACCTCGAGGCGAACTTCTACTATCTCGCGGCGTTCGGGACAACGATCGACAAGTCGAATGCTGCGTCGATTGCGGCGGGCGGACCTTCGGCCGGGATTCCGATCACTGGCTCAGTCGGGACAGCGGGCACGGTGTCGGGCGGAAGCAAAGTTCCGTTTGCGACGGTGACGGTTGGATCGTATGCGACGGAGACCGCGATTGAAGAGGGCAAGCATGTTCTGTTTCTGCAGAGCGCGCTGGGTGGCTCGGCGGTTGCGCAGCCTGCCATCAACCTCGGGACTTCGTGGCAGACGCTGGCCGCAGCGGCGAACATGGTGACCCCCGCGGGGAACATTCCTGCGGGATTCAGCCCTTATGCGAATGACGACACGTTCCTGGTGGGCGCGTATGTGTTCGAGGATGTAGGCGTGACGGCGTATCACGGAGCGGCATCGCTGCTGACGACGGCGTCGAACCTGTCGGCGGCTGCTGGGATTCTCGGAGTTGAGGCTTATCATGCGGGGCTGGTCCGCACGTCGCTGAACTACCTGGATCCGACGGGAGCGGCTGGGTTGGTTGGTTACACGACCTCCATCTCGAATCTGCGCAATGCGCTGTCGCAGGCTGGGTTGCTGGGCGTACCTCCGAGTGCGACATCGTATGACGCAAATCCAGATGACTACGGCATTGCGACGTTCACGACGCCGAAGGGACTTGGCGGCGGGGGAGCGGCGACGGCTACGCGGATTGTGGATGCGAACCCGGCGAACGTTGTCGCGTTTGCGCGCAATACTACCCAGGTGCTGAACATCGTTACTGGCGGAGGCGCTGTGAATGGCACTGCGGCGGTGAGCCCTGCGATGGGAGTGTTCTTCCCGGCAGGTATGAATGCGGGCCCGAACGGATTCAAATAGACACGCGGAAATCGTAGACAGTAAGGCCGTCCTCGTGAGGGGACGGCCTTATCTTTTTGGTGAGGGCTAGTCTTCAGGGTCTTCGGTGGGGCGCTTGCTAGTGGACGTGATCTTGTCGGCGAGGGCGGTGGGGACGAAATCGTAGTGGTCCATCTCCATGCGGTGGCTGCCCTGGCCGTGGGTGAGGGCGGTGAGGGTTGTGCTGTAGGTGAGCATCTCGGCTAGCGGGACTTGGGCGCTGACGATGGCGCGGCGGCCTCGGGTGTCCATGCCCTGGACGCGGCCTCGGCGGCTGTTGAGGTCGCCTACTACGGCTCCGGCGGAGTCGTCGGGGATATCGATTTCTACGCGCATGATGGGTTCGAGGAGTGAGGGCTTCGCGTTTTCCATGCAGGCGCGGAAGGCCAGGCGACCAGCGATCTTGAAGGCCATTTCGCTGGAGTCTACGTCGTGATAGCTGCCGTCGAAGACTGTGGCGCGGAAGTCGACGAAGGGGTAGCCGGCGAGGTGGCCGCGGACGGCGGTTTCGAGGATGCCTTTCTCTATGGCCGGGACGAATTGGCGGGGGATGGCGCCGCCGAAGATCTCGTTGGCGAATTGGAAGCCGGTGCCGCGCGGGAGGGGTTCGATGCGGATCTTGCAGTCGCCGTATTGGCCGTGGCCTCCGCTCTGCTTCTTGTGGCGGCCGTGGCCGGTGGCGGTGGTGCGGATGGTTTCGCGGTAGGGGACCTTGGGGCTCTTGAGCGTGACTTCGGTGTGGTAGCGGCGGCGGAGTTTGGAGACGACCGCTTCGATGTGGAGTTGGCCGGCGCCGGCGAGGAGGAAGTCGTTGGTCTGGGGGTCGCGATAGAAGCGGAGTTGGAGATCTTCTTCCATGAGCTTGTGGAGGGCGGGGGCTAGCTTGTCTTCGTCGGCGCGTGATTTGGGTTCGATGGCGTAGGTCATGGCGGGCTCGGGCGCGGGGAGGGGATCGATGCGGAGGCCGTGGCCCTTGACGCCGAGGGTGTCGCCGGTTTGCGTGACGCGGAGCTTGGCGACGACGCCGAGGTCGCCGGCGTGGAGCTCGGGGACTTCGACTAGCTTGCGGCCTTGCATGATGCCGATGTGAGTGAGGCGTTCGGTCTCGGAACGGGTGTAGTTTTCGAGTGAGGCTTCATTGCGGATGCAGCCGCTGATGACTTTGAAGAAGGAGATGCGGCCGGCGAAGGGGTCGATGAGGGTTTTGTAGACGTAGAGGGTCGCGGGCTCGAAGTCGGAGAGGGGGCACAGGACGGTGTCGGTGGCTTCGTCTGCAGTGTGGGCGGAGGCGCCGTTGCCGTTGGACTTGGCGGGGTGGAGGGTGTGGGCGGGGATGGGCGGGCGCTCGCTGGGGGAGGGGACGTAGAGCTTGAGGAAGTCGAGGAGGTGGTCGGTGGCGATGTTGCCGAGGGCACTGGTGTAGAGGATGGGGAAGATGCGGTCGTCGCGGATGGCGTCGTGGATGGCCTGGATGAGGTGCTCTTCGGGGATGGTGCCGAGGGCGAAGAACTCTTCGAGGAGCTCGTCTTTGCCTTCGGCGACGAGTTCGACGAGGGCCTCGTGGGCGGTGCGGGCTTCGGCTTCGAGGTCGGCGGGGATGGGGCCGCGGGTGCCGCTGCCTTCGCTGGTGGGGGAATAAAGAAAGGCTTCCATGGTGACGAGGTCGATGACGCCGTGGAAGCCTTGATTGTCGATGATGGGGAGCTGGACGGGGATGACGTGGCGGCCGAAGCGCTCCTGGAGGGCTTCGGCCAACGCGACTCTGTCGGCGTTGGATTTAGCACGAGGATTGTCGGAGTGATTGATGACGAGGATGCGGGGGATGTTGAGGTCGGCGGCGTAGTTCCAGACAGTGGTGGTGACGGACTCGATGCCGGATTGCGCGTTGATGAGGAGGACGGCGGCTTCGGCGGGAAGCATGGCGGCACGGGCTTCGTGAACGAACATGTGGAAGCCGGGGGTGTCGATGAGGTTGATGCGGATGCCTGCCCACTCGGCGAAGGCTACGGCGTTGGACATGGTGATGCCGCGGGCTAGCTCTTCTTCGTCGTAGGCGGTCACGGCGTTGCCGTTGTCGGTTGGCATGCGGGCGGTTTTGAGCAGGGCGGTGATCAGGGAGGTTTTGCCGCTGTGCGAGTGGCCGGTGAGCGCAATGTTGCGGATGTCTGTGGGTGCGTAGCTTTTCATCCTCATCTCCTGGGTACCGATTGAAGGGTACGGATTGACGAGGCGCAGGTGCGTTGTCAGGGGCAGGAGCAGCGGGGGTTGGGCGCTGCCGACAGCGACAGAAGGCCTGTCTTCAACGAGGACATTCTAGACCTGCCCAAGAGCTGGTGGCAGTGAGATTTTTGGGGGGGCGGAGATCGGCAGAACGGGACGGTATCCGGTAGAGGGTGTGAGCGAAGATGACAGGTTATTCAGATCATTTTCTTGGAGCGTTTACATGGGCTGGTAGGAGGCGCGGGTAGATTTCTCTGCGGAGGTTCTTCTATGAAAATGAGTTGGATTGTGGCGCCGATTTTGTCGGCTGCCGTCGTGATTGGATTGCCGGCAACTGTAGAGGCACAGGCGCAGGGCGCGGGTTGGAATGGGAACGGCAACGGGTGGGGCCCGGGATTTGGCGATCACGATGGGCATGGGCACGGGGAGTTTCGGTTCCTGCCGGGAACGCTGGTGTTGAGCCGGAGCGTGTATGTGGGAAAGGCGTCGACGGTAACGATTGGCGAGACGCTGCCGTTTGGGTGCCAGGGCGGGCTGACCGGGGTGACGGTGCAGGTGCCGCTGTTGGCGGGTGGGACGACGGGCGTCGCGGTGCCGTGCGGAGTGGCCGCGGACAATGGCGAGGCTCCGAATTTATTTGATTCGCACAACGTGTGGAATAACGCGAATTCTGATCCGACGTTTGGCGTGACGTCGCCGGTGTTTCTCGACGACCTGACGCCGGATGGATTTGTGGTGGGAACGCTGCCGATTCCGGACGATGAGATTGTGACGAGCTTCAGCTCGAAGTCGGAGCTGGCGTTGAACCGGTCGGTGGATGGGAAGTCGCTGACGTTCATGGCGTACCGGGGCGGCGTTGGTTGCGGCGGGACGACGGTTTCGGCGACGCGGCCTAATTTGCTGGACGTGTCCAATGGCAACACGCCGGGAGTTTGTGATCCGACCAACCCGGTGTTCTCGTCGGATGTGAACAACCCGACGGTGCCGACGGCGTATTACCGCGCCGTGGCTGAGGTGACCGAGGACGGCAAGATTACGTACACGGACGGCAACGCGTATAGCGGAGACAACGGGCGCGGGGCGATTAAGGGCGGCAACGGGCTGTATTACATGGTGGGGAATGACAACAACGGCAACCTGTCGAAGTCTCAGATGAAGACGACGGTGCCCGGCATGGAGCTGGTGAATGCGACGGGAGCCGAGCTGCTGTATCCGGGTGTACCGACACCGCTGCCGCCGAACATTACGATGATTGGGAGATTGGAGTACGGCACGGACAAGCCGGGCAAGGACACCAACTTCCGCGGCCTGACGATCTACAACAACACGGTGTATGTGGCCAAGGGCAGCGGGAGCAACGGGTACAACACGGTGTACCAGGTGGGAACGGCGGGGACGCTGCCTAACGGTTCGGCTGCGGCGCTGGCGACGGTTCCGCTGACCGTACTGCCGGGGTTCCCGAACACGAATGCGAGCACGACGACGGCATTTCCATTCGGGCTGTGGTTTGCGAATCCGACGACGCTGTATGTTTGCGACGAGGGCGATGGGACGTTGGTGTCGCCAGCGGTGAATGGCAACATCGCGGACACGCAGTCGCAGCAGACGGCTGGTTTGCAGAAGTGGGTGCTGGCGGGTGGCACGTGGACGCGCGAGTACATTCTGCAGAATGGGCTGAACATTGGCGTGCCCTATAGCGTGGAGCGGTATCCGGCGGCGCTTGATCCGGCGACGGGTGGTTGCCGCAACATCACCGGGCAGAACAATGATGACGGCACGGTGACGATCTACGCGGTGACTTCGACGGTGAGCAGCAACGGCGATACGGGTGCTGATCCGAACAAGCTGGTGAAGGTGACGGATCGCGTGAGCGACACAACGCTGCCGCCGGCGAATGGTTGGCTGGGACGCTTTGAGACGGTTCGGAGCGCGCGGGCGGGCGAGGTGTTCCGCGGAATCGCGCTGGCGCCTACCGGCTCCAACGGCGGCTGGTAAAGGCTGCTGGAAGAACGCCTGGGCCGCGAGGATCTCGCGGCCCGGGATTTTTTGTGAATGCTAGAGACTGCGCTGGACTCGTTGAGAGAGGCGGAGGAAGCCGCGGATGGCGATCGTGGTGAGCATGGTGAGGCCGGCGCCGAGGAAGAGGGCGATGGGAAGGTACGCCCAGCCGAGGATCTCGTGGTTGGGGAGATGCGGCATCCTGAGTCTGGTACCGGCGCTGAGGAGATGACCGTGCGCTGCCCATACGCCCGTGGACGCGGGGAAGATGGCTTTGATGATGCCGGTGAGGAACAGCGCGGCACCAGTCGCATAACCAAAGATCGCGGCGAAGAAGACGAGGATGCCGGTGATGCCCTTGGCAGCGACACGAAATGTGGCGCGGAGCAGGAGGACAGGCGAGAGGCTGTGACTGGCGGCGCGGATGAGCTGGCTGTCGCGGTACTCGGCGGCGAGCTGGGCGGCCGTGCCGAGGCGGGTGAGGACGGTTTCGATGGGCGTGCCCATTTCGACGGAGTCGCGGATGTGCGCGGTAATCTCGCGGAGAATCTCTTCGCGCTCGGCGAGGGTGATGGGAGCAAGTTGAGAGCGGAGGTCGGTGAGGTAGGCTGCGATGAGTTGCGTGGATGGCTGGGTGGTTGTCATTGGGATTGCTCCTGCTGGGTGGAAGCGGGCTGGGTGAGGACAGGTTGGAGGAGGTTGTCGACGCCGCGGGCGAAGTCGGTCCAGGCAGCGGCCATGAGGCGGAGGCGTTGGCGGCCGGCGTCGGTGAGCGAGTAGTACTTGCGGGGGTGGCCGGCGTCGGCTTCGACCCACTCGGAGGCGAGCATGGCTTCGGCCTTGAGGCGGTTGAGGATGGGATAGACGGTGCCTTCGGCGAGAACGAGTTGGGAGTGTTGCTCGAGGAAGCGAATGATCTCGAGGCCGTAGAGGCGGCCGTTCCACAAGGCGGCGAGGGCGGCCATCTCTACCGCACCCTTGCGGAGTTGGGCCTCCCACGGGCCGGGACCTGCGCGGACGGCGAGAGTTTCTGGGAGCGATTCGTCGGGAATGAGTTTATTACGGGCCATGCACGATACCTCGTATAACTATGTATATTGCCTGGCATGGGCTTTGTCAAGTGAGGGTGCGGGAACTGTGGGGAGGCTGGTCGCGTAGCAGAGGGACACGAGGTGAAGTGGAATGAAGATGAAACGGTTGGCGGGTGTGGTTTGTTTGCTGGCGGGGTTGGCAGTTCCCTGCTGCGGGAGGGCGCAGGCGCCGGTGCCGGCGGCGGAGCAGGCGGAGTTGACGCAGACCGTGGCGGCGCTGGATACGAAGCTGTTCGACGCGTATAACCATTGCGATTTGAAGACGCTGGGGGCGATGGTGTCGGATGACCTGGAGTTTTATCACGATCAGACGGGGTTGATGGTGGGGAAGGCGCCGTTTCTGGAGGCGATTCAGAACAACATTTGCGGGAAGGTGGAGCGGACGCTGGTGCCGGGGTCGATGGAGGTCTACAGGCTGAAGGGGTATGGCGCGGTGGAGATTGGGGTGCATCGCTTCCACAAAGCCGGCGATGACAAGGACGTTGGGGGCGAGGCGAAGTTTGTGCACATTTGGCAGAACAAGGACGGCGCGTGGAGGGTGACGCGGGTGATCAGCTATAACCACGAGTCGCTGACGCAGAGATAAGAAGCAGATCCCTGCGGGATGATAGCCAGAGAGGCAACGGCAAGGGCCAGTGTGGCGACGGGGTTGGGATTGTCGTCTAGTGGATGACGTGGAAGCGGTCCAGGAGGATGATGACGGCGAGGGCGAGGAGCATGACGCCGATGCCGATGCGGGCTCCTGTGCGGCGTTGTTTTGGGGTGGGGGGTAGGCGGCGCTGCTGGTCGTCGGACTCTGAGGATGAGCTACGGCTGGTCCAGGGGCTTTGGGGAGATTCCTGCACAGCGGCCTCCAATTTTTGAATCAGCATACGCCAATTTTCGACGCAGCAGGCTCCTTTTAGGCGTAGAGGCCGGCTTCAAATTGCTGGAGGGTGGCGTCGTCCCAGGCGTGGGAGGACTTGCGCCAGGTATCGCCTTGCTCCTGAATGTAGTTGGGGAAGTCGGAGCGGCAGAAGCTGATGTGGGTGGCGAAGTCGATGAAGGCCTGGGCGGTGCCGTCGAGGTAGAGGACGCATTGCATGCCGTTGGGCGACCATTGGACGCTGGCGATGCGTTCTTTTTCGGGCTCGGGGAGCGAGCTGACGTTGTAGATGAGCATGGCGTCCATGATGCTGTGCTCCTGGGTCTCCTGAGAGCGGTCGCAGGCGTAGAAGTAGCCGGCGGGGCCTTCGTCTTCGAACACCGCGGTCCAGGGAGGGGTGGGGGAGTTGGAGGAGAGGAAGGCGCGGCCGGGGGTGAAGGTTAGGGAATCCATGGTGGTTCTAGGGTACTAGTTGTCAGTTGTTCGTTGTTAGTTCTCAGTTGTTCGTTGTTCGTGACGGCGGTGGCAGCCTTCCGACTAAGAACTGAGAACCTCTCGCTGGGGGTCGTTCGATACACTGATGACTGCATGAGATTGCGTGAGTTTAGGATTGGGCGGCCGCAACAGGTTGCTGCGTTGCTGCTGCTGGTGCTCTTTGGCGAGTGCTTGTGGATGATTGGGCGGCAGCCGCTGGACGCTACGGATTATCGGTATGCGCATTGCGGGCGGGAGATGTGGGAGAGTCCGTCGGTGCTGCAGGGATACTTTACGACTTGCGGAAATTTGAATGGGGATGGGACGCTGGCGTATCGGCTGGCGGGGTTTCCGCTGACCGTGCAGAGGGCGGTGATGCTGGGGGCGGACCACTTTCGTAAGCCGGAGAATCGGCTGTATGCGGGTGGCAGTCTGAATGGGACGACGTGGGAGGCGAGGCACGAACTGGGGTTTGTGAAGTACCTGCTGCGGGTACCGTTTGTGCTGTTTGCGGTGTGGCTGGGAGGCGGGTTGTGGTGGGTGTCGAAACGATTGTTCGGGCCGGAGGGTGGGGCGTTTGCTCTGGCGATGTATGTGTTCTGCCCGACGATTGTGAAGTATGCGACGCATCCGAATAACGAGATTCTGGCCATGTGGGGGCTGTATGGGCTGATCTATACGGCGATGGGCGTGGCGCATGCTTTGCAGGGGCCGCGGAAAAAGTGGAAGCCTCGGATTATTTTGCTGACGGTGGCGCTGGGGCTGACGGCTGCGGCGCACGTGCTGGCGGGGATTGTTGGGTTCCTGGTGGGGATGGTGTTCTTCTTCTACCTTGCAGAGCGGCGGCGCGCGTATGTGGCGCAGATTATGGTGTATGCCGCGCTGGGGGCGCTGGTGATGGTGTTTGCGAGCTTCAGCTTTAAGATCACCGCGTTTCTGTATGTGTTTACGGGCGGGAGCGCGCGGTGCTGGTTTGCGTTGGAGGCCATGCGGCGGTTTGTGAGCTCGCCGGGGAATGCGGGGATTGTGGTGGCGTCGGCGGTGGCGCTGGTGGTGTATGTGGGGAGCAGGCGCAGCCGGTATTTTGGCAATACGGCTCCGCTGCTGATGTTGCTGCTGCTGTTTCCTCTGTATACGACGCAGGTGGTGAGCGCGCCGTGGGTGTGGGCGCTGCCGTTTCTGTTTACGTTTGTGGGGGGCGTGTTTGCGGATGTGCTGGACCACCCCAACGAGGAAGTGCGCTCGTCGGGGACCCCGAGAGCGCTCTATCAGCGGAAGATGTTCCTTGTGCTGACGGGGGGCGTGGTGGTGACGCAGGCGGTGCTGTGCTGGGTGTGGATGGCGGGGCTGCTGGCAGCATCCTAGGAGTGGGGTTCGGGGTTCGAGGAGTTAACTTCCTCAGGGCTGGTTCCGTATAGGCTCTAAGTACAATCCTCGAGGCCGCGTCGCATGAAGTTTAGTAAAACCGCTGTTCGTTCCGCACTGGCTGGCGTGGTGTGTTGCTGCGTGCTGCTGGGGTTGAATGGGTGCAAGCGGCATAAACGGACCGCGACGTCGCCGCCGAATACTACGGACTATGCGGGGAATGTGCAGCGGCTGGACAAGTTCTCGACCATGCAGGGATTGCGGTGGCCGAACTATGCCGATGACCTGGGCAACGTGCAGAAGTTTTATAACGACCGCGACAATGAACTGGCGTGGACGCGCGATGGCAAGCCTACCAATGCCGCGAACGCGCTGCTGCAGATGTTTCAGGATGCGGAGACGAAGGGGCTGAATCCTGAGGACTATGATGCGGCGGCAGGGGGGCAGGGGCGGTGGGCTCCGCGACTGACGCGGCTGGAGGACATCGCGAAGAAGAAGGACACTTCGGATGCGGCGCAGGATGCTGTCGCGCAGTTTGATGTGGCGATGACGATTTCGGCGGTGCGGTATTTTCAGGATCTGCATGTGGGGCGGGTGAATCCGCAGGCGCTGAACTTTGATATCGATGCGCCACAAAAGCGGGCGGCGTTTGATGTGGCGACGCTGCTGAATGACAAGGTCGTGGATAAGGACGATGTGGCGCAGGTGGCGGCGGGCGTGGAGCCGACGAACCCGATGTACAAGGCGACGGAGCAGGCGCTGGCGGCGTATCGAGAGCTCGCGTTGCAGCAGAGTGCGGCGCCGTCGGCTGCGTTGCCGGCGTTGCCCAGTGGGGCCAAGCCTGTGGGGGTTGGTGGATACTATGCGGCGGTGCCGGCGTTGTGGACGCGGCTGCAGCTTGAGGGCGATGCGGTGGCGGGTGATGCTGGGGTGACCAGTCCGCAGAGTTATAACGCGGCGGTTGCGGCGGCGGTGAAGAGCTACCAGGGGCGGCATGGGTTGCAGGATGATGGCAAGCTGGGGCAGGCGACGATCGACAGTCTGAATGTGCCGGTGAGCTTACGCGTGCAGCAGCTGGAGAATTCGCTGGAGCGTTGGCGCTGGCTGCCGGATAACTATATGCAGCCGCGGGTGCTGGCGAATCTGCCAGAGTTCATGCTGCGGGCGTATGAGGCGGACCACACGCTGGCGTTCAAGATGAAGGTGATTGACGGCGAGGCGAAGGGCTATCACGACACGCCAATGTTTGTGCGGCTGATGCGGTACGTGGTGTTTCGGCCTTACTGGAATCTGCCGGCTTCGATCATCAAGAAGGAGATTGTGCCGCACCTGGAGAAGAGTGGGCTGGGGTATCTCGCGGCTAATGATTACCAGGTGTACAAGAACGATGGCACGGTGGTGACGGATTTTACGGTGCATGATATCGAGCACCTTAAGTACAACGTGCGGCAGCTGCCGGGGCCGAAGAATTCGCTGGGGCTGGTGAAGTTTTTGTTTCCGAACGAGTATGACGTGTACATGCATTCGACGCCGGAGCTTTATTTGTTTGGGCTGTACAAGCGGGACAGGTCGCATGGATGCGTGCGGCTGCAGCATGCGGACCAGATGGCGCTTTGGGTGTTGCATGGGGATCAGAGCGATCCGGATGCGGAGAATGGGTGGGACGCCGACAAGGTTGACCTGGCGATGACGGGCGACATGAATAATCGCACGTACAACCTGAAGACTCCGCTGCCGGTGGTGATTGCGTACTTTACGGCGATGCCGGATGAGGATGGCACGACGCACTTCTTCAACGACGTGTATGGGTATGACAAGGACCTGCAGGCGGCGCTGGCGAAGGGGCGGCCGTATGAGCGCGACGAAGTGAAGATCAATCCGAAGCTTGTGCCTGGGGAAACAGAGTAGAGGATTCGCCGGCGGCGAGGCGGGCGTTGGCTGCTGCGTATTCTGCGTGCTTGACCTTGAGGTAGTC
>Ga0302313_10001967_pt1 | contig 14853 bp, 18 predicted proteins | sample III_Palsa_N2_2_FD_200454 | JGI IMG/M metagenome (GOLD analysis project Ga0302313, IMG submission 200454) | Peat permafrost microbial communities from Stordalen Mire near Abisko, Sweden - III_Palsa_N2_2 | ecosystem: Environmental > Terrestrial > Soil > Palsa > Peat permafrost | place: Sweden...
CACCGACCGTCCCGTCCACGAGACCATTGCGTTCGATGGCAGCCTCGAAACCCTCAACGGCGACCTCATCCACCACGCCTACCCCACCATCGAAAGCTACATCGAGCACATGGACCGCTACAGCACCCTTGGCGCGCAAACCATCGTCGAAAAGGGAAAAACCAGCCAATCCTGGCTCGCCTTCTACTACAACGTCCTCGTCATCCCCGCCCTCACCTTCCTCCGCGACTACATCTTCCGCCTCGGCTTCCTCGATGGCCGCGAAGGATTCCTCCTCCATCTCTACTACTCCACCTACAACAGCTGGATGTACGCCAAAGCCTGGCAAACCACCCGCAAGCAGTAACCCTCTCCGCACACAAAACAGAAAAGCCCACCTTTGCTCTTGTTTTTGACCTGCGCGAAACCCTACCCAAAAAGCCTGTCAACCCCCAAACCCACAAAGACCGCGTCAAACAGGCAAAATCGCGTGGCGTAGTAGTTCTATCCCACACGCTATACTGGATATAGAAGATAAAGAAGCCCCGGAATCGTTCCGGGGCTTTTGCATTTACACCGACAACCTGTTCAAAATGAATACTTTACACATAAACCATCTAAAATGAATACTTTACCCACCAAGTACACCCGTAAGTCGAATAAAATGAACACTTTGACACAAACAGCAGGGGGGAGGGGGATACCCACTACCACCACCACCCGATATACTCACACCTCGATGGCAAATCCCATACCAATCCGCGTTCTCGTCGCCAAACCCGGCCTTGACGGCCACGACCGCGGCGCAAAAATCATCGCCCGCGCCCTCCGCGACGCCGGCATGGAGGTCATCTACACCGGCCTCCGCCAGACCCCCGAGATGATCGTCTCCGCAGCCATCCAGGAGGACGTCGACTGCATCGGCCTCTCCATCCTCTCCGGCGCCCACAACGTCATCGTCCCGCGCATCGCCGCTCTCCTCCGCGAACAGCACGCCGAAGACATCCTCCTCGTCCTCGGCGGCACGATCCCCGACGAGGACCAGCCGAAATTAAAAGAAAGCGGCGTCTCGGCCATCTTCGGACCGGGAACGCCGCTTGAAACCACCATCACCTTCATCCGCGAAAACGTAAAACCCCGCGGCCTGCTGACTCACTGACTTACCAGGGCAGCTTCTCGCCCAGATGGAAGTATCCACCCGTAGGACCATCTTCGGGCAGCGTCGCAAGTTCTACTTCGGTCTTTGCCCCATCGACGATCTCCATCGGAGCCGCATCCGTGCCCATCTCCGTCTTCACCCAACCCGGATGAGCCGAGTTCACCTTGATCTTCGTTCCCTTCAGCGCATGAGCCAGATGGATCGTAAATGAGTTCAAAGCAGATTTCGATGCGTTATAAGCAAACGCCTTCGACTCATAGATCGGCGAACCTTCGGTAGCGTGCAACGTAAGCGACCCAAGAATGCTCGACACATTCACGATGCGTCCCGCCGCGCTCTTCTTCACAAGAGGCAACAGAGCCTGCGTCACACTCACCACGGCAAAGAGGTTCGTATCAAACGTTTGCCGCAGAATCTCGTCCGATACGGTGAGCGCATCATTACCGAAGAAATTCTCCAGCGCAATGCCTGCGTTATTAATCAGAATGTCGAGTACGCCAAACTCTTTTTCGATCTTCGCTGCTACTGCCTTCACATCCGCGGGATTGACCACGTCGATCTTCACGGCCCGAACATCAAGCCCCTCACCCTGCAGCGTCTTCGCCGCAGCCTCGCCACGAGCCGCATCACGCGACCCCAGCAGCACCGTAATGCCAAGCTTTCCAAGCTGGCGCGCCGTCTCGAACCCTATCCCTTTGTTAGCGCCGGTAATCAGCGCAACCTTCTTCGTCGCTTCACTCATACTTCACCTCATTGCCCGTTCAGGGTTGTAGATGAGATGAGCTGCGTGGCAAAACGTTCCGCATATTTTGCCGGCAGCGACCGCTTCTTCATATCCTTATCGACGACCACATGCACCGTCTCGCCCTCGCACAACAGCACCCCATCCTCAACCCGCAGCACCTTATACCCAAACCGGATCACCGCTCCGCGCGCAGCCAGCAGCGTCGTCTGCACCACCAGCTCATCGTCATACCTCGCCGGAGCCCGATACCGCGCCATCGCCTGCACTACGGCAATCCCGCAGCCTTCTTCCGCCTCCATCCGTTTATAGTCCAGCCCAAGCTGACGGATGAACTCCACCCTTCCTACCTCGAACCACACCAGATAGTTCGAGTGATACACCACACCCATCTGGTCCGTCTCGGCATACCGCACCCGAACATGTGCTTCACTCACAGGCCTCACAACCCCAACATCATTCATCCAGACAGTCTACCGAACATAACTATCTTCTGAATCACCAGTCCTCCGTGAGACCTGCTGTTACACCTTCCACACCGGCTTCCTCTTCTCCAGAAACGCCGCCACACCCTCACGAAAGTCATGCGTCGCCCTCGCCTCGGCATTCGCCGCCAGCGCCTGTGCAATCGCTGCATCCAGCCACGCCTTGTTCTGCGCCGCCAGCAACCGCTTCGTCGCCGCCATCGACTCCGGACTATTCCCCTTCAACATCTCCGCCAGCTCCAGCGTCCGCGCCGCCAGCCGCCCAATCTCCACCACCTCACTCACCAGCCCCAGCCGCAGCGCCTCCTCACTCGTAAATATCCTTCCCGTCAGCAGCAGATCCCGCGCGCGCTTATCCCCAACCTGCAACGTCAGAAACGCCGACACCAGCGCCGGCACAAAACCGATCCTTACCTCCGTATACCCAAACTTCACCCCCGGCACCGCCAGCGTAAAGTCGCACATCGTCGCCAACCCCGTCCCACCGGCGATCGCTGCTCCATGCACCACCGCAATCGTCGGCTTCGGCAGCTCATGCAACGTCCGAAACAGCCGCGCAACCCGTTCCGCATCCGCCGTATGCTCTACCGCCGACTCGTCGTTCATCACCTGCAGCGCACTCAGATCCAGCCCCGCGCAAAACGCCTCACCCGCTCCTGCGAACACCACCACCCGACAATCTCCGGCCGCGGCCTCCTCCATCGCCGCAATCAGCTCTTCCTGCATCTCCGGCGTCATTGCATTACGCCGCTCCGGGCGATTCAGAGTAATCCTCAGAACCCCATCTAATTCCGTAACCAACACCGTTACATAACTCAAGCCAACCTCCGCGAATACCGAATCACTGCACTCTATCCCCATACTTCCGTAAAATCTCCGCACTCGCCGCCAACAAACCATCCAGCGGACGCAGCGGCTCCAGCTCCGCGCCCAGCGCTTTCAACTCCGCCAGCAAAACCTCGGTGGCCACATTCCCGACCAGCGCATCCTGCGCAAACGGACACCCACCCAACCCACCAATCGCCGCATCGAACCGCCGACACCCCGCCTCATACGCCGCGCGTATCTTCGCCGCTGCCTGATCCGGCCTCGCATGAAGATGCACTCCAATCTCCACCCCATCATGCACCGCCAGCACATCGGCCACCAGATCACCCACCTGCTTCGGCGTCGCCAGCCCCACCGTATCCGCCAGCGAAATCTGCGTCACGCCGTTATCCGCCAGCAGATCGCACGCCGCCACCACCTCATCGATATCCCAGGCCTCGCCATAAGGATTCCCAAACGCCATCGAGATATACGCGACCACATCCATCCCCGCCTTATACGCCAGCGTGCCAACCTTTTCCAGCTCCTCCAGCGACTCCTCCGGCGTCTGGTTCTGATTCCTCTGCAAGAACGTCGGCGACACCGAATAAGGAAACCCCAGCGTCTGCACGCTTCCCGTCTTCACCGCCCGCTCCGCGCCTTTGGCATTCACCACAATCCCGATAATCTCCACATCATCCGGCGGATCGAGATACTCCAGCACCAGCTCCGAGTCCGCCATCTGCGGCACCGCCGACCGCGAAACAAAGCTCACCGCATCAATATGCTTAAACCCCGCCGCAACCAACACCCGCAGATAATCCGCCTTCACCTCCGCCGGCATATTCTTCGGCAATCCCTGCCAGGCATCCCGCGGACACTCGATGATTTTCACTTGATCAGACATCTTTCTTAATCCTCTGCCGTATGAAGGCCGCACCAACGCGCACAGTCACAAATAAGTACGTGAGAAACAATAGTACGGAAAACCAGCTCACCGAATAGAGTCTGGACGGCATCGCTGTCCCAGCGAAACCCAATCCCCAAAAACCAATTAGGGCCTCGCCCGCTAAGACCGATCCAGGAACGGCCCAGAGAATCACCGCCAACCATCCGTAATTCGACAAGACCTCCACTCCTTTGGAAATCACGTCTGCAAAACCCCAGGATTAAACTTCGGCACCTCCGGATTCAAACTCGCCGCCTCCAGTGCCGTCATCAACACCTCCCTTGTCTTCACCGGATCAATAATCGAATCAATCCAAAGCCTCGCCGCCCCATACCTTGGATCGGCCTGCGCATCATACGATGACTTAATCTCGTCATACAGCGCCTTCTTCTCTTCCTCCGAGAGCACCTTCCCCCCACGCTCCATCTGCTTTGCCCTCACCTCTGCCAGCGTATTCGCCGCGCTCGCCCCACTCATCACCGCATACCGTGCCGTCGGCCACGCAAACAGAAACCGCGGATCATAAGCCTTCCCGCACATCGCATAGTGCCCCGCCCCAAAGCTCCCGCCTACAATCACCGTAATCTTCGGCACCACACTCGTACTCACCGCGCTTACCATCTTCGCCCCTGCGCGAATAATCCCACTCCACTCCGCATCCTTCCCCACCATGAATCCATTCACATCATGCAGAAAAATCAGCGGCACCAGACTCTGATTGCAATCCATAATGAACCGCGCCGCCTTCTGCGCACTCTCCGTATAGATCACCCCGCCAAACTCCGTCCGCTTCTCCCCCGCCTGCGGCCCCACCGCAACCGTCTGCGACTGATGCATCTTCTGGTTCGCCACAATCCCCACGGCCCGCCCGCCAATCCGAGCATACCCACACAACACCGTCCGCCCAAAATCCACCTTGTACTCATCGAACTCGCTGCGATCGACGATCCGCGCAATCACCTCCCGCATGTCGTACACATTACTCGCAGCCTTCGCCGGATCGGGATCAATCAACCCATACAACTCCTCCGCCGCAAACTTAGGCGCATCCTTCACCGCGTCATACCCTATAACGCTGAACGGCGCCTTCGCCCGCTCGCCAATCTTCCCCACCAAAGAACGTAACCGTGCAAGGCACAAATGGTCGTTCGGCTCTTTAAAGTCCACCGTCCCCGAGATCTCCGCGTGCATCGAAGCCCCACCCAGCTCCTCGGCCTCCGTCTTCTGCCCAATCGCCGCCTGCACCAGCGACGGTCCCGCCAGAAACAACCCCGAGCCCTCCGTCATCAGCACCGTATCCGTCATCACCGGCAGATACGCCCCACCCGCCACACACATGCCCATAATCGCCGTAATCTGCGGCACCCCCAGCGAGCTCATCACCGCGTTATTCCGAAACACCCTGCCAAAGTCATCCGTATCCGGAAACACATCCTCCTGCAGCGGCAGAAACACCCCCGCCGAGTCCACCAGATAAAGCGTCGGAATCCGATTCTCCAGCGCAATCGTCTGCGCCCGCAGCACCTTCTTCGCCGTCATCGGAAAGAACGCCCCCGCCTTCACCGTCGCATCGTTCGCCACGATCATGCACAGCCGCCCGCTCACCCTCCCCAGGCCAGTCACCACCCCAGCCGCAGGCGCGCCGCCATACTCCCCATACATCCCATGCGCAGCCCAAAGCCCCAGCTCCAGAAACTCCGTGCCCTCATCCAGCAGCAGCGCCAGCCGCTCCCGCACCGTCAGTCGCCCCTTCGCCCGCTGCGCCTCCGCTGCCTTCGCGCCCCCACCCAGCCGAATCTCATCCTCCGAGGCCCGCAACGCCGCCATCAACACCCGCAGCGCCTCGCGATTCGCCCCAAACCGCACCGCCTTCACATCCAGCTTCGTCGCCAATACATTCTCCAAACTCAAACCCTCCGCGATCCCATCATGCAATCAAAACTCGTCAGCATAGCATCATAGTCAAACATTGTGCTCCACACTTACCTCGACACGTGTAGCCTATTCCTCGACGTTTCGAATGGAGATGAAATGAACCTCCGCATATCACCTGCAACTCTGCTCCTTATCGCCGGCACGCTCCTCATCCCAACCTTTGGCGCCGCACAAACCAGCCCCGCCGAACTCGACAAGTCCCTCGACATGCTGGTCGGAGATCACGTCAAAGTCCAGCATCTCCTCGCCAATCTCCAGCAATCCGTCTCTCAGCACGATCCCGTCGCCGTCGCCGCACTCGTTCACTATCCCCTCAGGGTCAACCCCGGCAACCATCCCTTCACCGTCAAAAGCCCAAAGGCCTTCATCAAAGATTACGACCGTATCGTCACCCCCGATATCGCCGCCGCCATCCAGAAACAGAAGTACGAAACCCTCTTCGTCAACTCTCAGGGAGCCATGCTCGGCGACGGCGAGGTCTGGATCACCAGCTTCTGCCTCGACAAAGCCTGCAAACAATCCGACATCAAAGTCGGCACCATCCAGGACGCAATGAAACTGAAGCCATAATCCTCGCCACAAAACCGGGTGCCCATATCTCAATTTGAGATATGGGCATCGTCCGAAGAACGACCGCACTCCTCTTCAGCCCAATACCATCACAATAATCAATGCCCATCCCCCTCCAACCCACCGACGCCCTCCTCGTCATCGATCTCCAGAACGACTTCTGTCCCGGCGGCGCCTTAGCCGTTGCAGACGGCGACGCCGTAGTCCCCCTCATCAATACCCTCGCCAAAAAGTTCGACCACGTCCTCCTCACTCAGGACTGGCACACGCCCCATCACATCTCCTTCGCCAGCACCCACGCAAACAAGCGGCCCTACGAGCTCATCCAGGCCCCTTACGGCCCCCAGACCCTCTGGCCCGATCACTGCCTCCAGTACACCCCCGGCGCAGCCTTCCACCCCGGCCTCACCATCCCCCACGCCGAACTCATCCTCCGCAAAGGCTTCCACCCGGAGATCGACTCTTACTCCGCGTTCCTCGAAAACGATCACTTCACTCCCACCGGTCTCGCCGGCTACCTTCGCGAGCGCAACCTGCAGCGCCTCTTCCTCTGCGGCCTCGCCTACGACTTCTGCGTCCGCTACTCCGCCATCGACGGCAAACGCCTCGGCTTCGAAACCATCGTCATCGAAGACGCCACCCGCCCCGTCAACCTGCCCGGCTCCGTCCAAGAAACCAACGCCACCCTCGCCACCGACGGCATTCCGCGCATCGCATCGAGCACCCTGTGACCGAACCAGCCTGGGTCGCCGTCGAAGCCACCGTCACCACCTGCCGCTACCAGTCTCCCGGCCTCAGTATCCTCGCCTTCGGCTTCCAGACCGGCGAAAAATTCCGCATCACCTTCGACTACTACGCTCACGGCCAGCTCTACTCCGGCGAGTTCCAATCCCCCACCGCGATTCCGCAGAATGAGCACATCCCCATCACCTACAATCCGCTCCATCCCGAGCAAAACAGCCGCACCCACGGCCCCACAGCCAGCCCGGCAACAACCCGCACCCCAATCATCGCCATCGGCATCACCGGCTCCATTATCCTCTCGCTTCTCTGGCTCGCGATCCTTCGCGGTTGTCACTAGACGGACAACCCTCTGCGACGTACACTCGCCGAATGCCAGCCTCCTGCAAGCAAACCGTCGCCGAATACTTCGCCGCAATTCGCGCCATGGACGTAGAGCGGTGGGTCAACACCTTCGATGCCAATGCCGTCAGCCACGACCCGGTCGGCACGCCTCCACTGCATGGCCACGAAGCTCTGCGCCAGTTTCTGACCCAGGTCAACAGCGGATTCGAGACCATAGGCCTCACCGAAGACAGCGTCTTCGTCAACGGCAACTCGGCAGCCGCCAAATGGACCGGCAAAGGCAAAGGCCGCAACGGCAAATCCGTCACCTTCGAAGGCATCGATGTTATTGAGTGCAACGACGAAGGGAAGATCGTCTCTGTCCACGCCTACTGGGATCCAGGACCGGTGATGGCCGTCATTCAGAGCTAAGCCTCACCGACCTTCCCTCCAGACCCAGCTCCCCCGCCCTCGCCTGCATCGCCCGCAGACAATTCCCCACATGTTCCTCCACGCTCAACCCCAGCAGCTCCGCCCCACCCGTAATATCCTCCCGCAGCACCGCCCGCGCGAACGCCTTATCCTTCATCTTCTTCTTCACGCCCGCGACCTCCACCTCGTGAATCGACTTGCTCGGCTTCACCAGCGCACAGGCCGTCAAAAAACCCGCGAGCTCATCGCACGCAAACAGCGCCTTATCCAGATGCGTTTCCCGCGGCGTCCCCGAGTAATCTGCATGCGCCAGAATCGCATGAAGCACACTCTCCGGCCATCCCAGTTCCCGGAGCCGACCCACTCCCACAAACGGATGCTCCTCCCGCGTTGGATGCCGCTCATAGTCCATGTCATGCAGCAGCCCCGCGCTGGCATACATCTCGACAAACGCCTCAGCCTCTGCGCCGTTTAACTCCAGCCGCGAAGCCTCCATCACTCCGTACGCCTCCGTGCAAACCGACACCGCCAGCCCATGCTTCCTCAGGCTCTCCCCCTGCGTCCACTCCTGCAGCAGCGCCGAAGCCTCTGCTCGTCCAAATCCCTCACTCATTCCGAAATCCTCCTCTTACAATCCCGAGCCCTAAGCCCTATACGCTGCCTTTTACAAGTTACCAACTTGGTTCATCTTCGGTTTTTTTAGGCATTTAGGCAAGAATCAGCGGGTTTCCCCTTGACGCACAAGGAACACCAGTGTCAATCTAGGCACATCACACGCTCCGTTATCGGACATGTGCCGGGTCCTTGCTCTGGGTCCCTTCGCTACACACAACTTATGGCAACCATGATGGCACCCGTCGAACAACGTGAGGTGTTACGTTGCGACCACTGCAGTTTGGTGCAGTTCCGCACAGCCAACGCGCTATGCCGTCGCTGCCACAAATGCCTCGAGGTCGAAGAGCCCGAACCGGCTCCAGCCCCGTTAGCACTCGTCCCACCCGCCCCCGCCCAGGAAGGCGGACTCCAGGTAGCCACCGCCGTTCGGGATCTGCGCCACGTGCGTAATCTCTCGCAGCGTCAGCTCGCCGCCCGCATGGGCGTACCCCGCACCTACATCTCCAAGATCGAGAACGGCAAGGCCATGCCGACCCTGTCCTCGCTCGACCGCCTCGCCCGCGCCCTTCAGGTGGACATCTCCACCCTCCTGCGCGACGCCAACACCCGCCATCGCGACGAGACCGCCGTCCTCACCGCCGACCCCTTCCTCGCCGAGATCGCCCTCTACACCTCGCAGCTGGACGCTCTGCAGCGCTCCATCTTCCTCAACCATGTCCGCGAACTCGCCGCTGGACGCCGTCGTTCGGCTTAGAGTTCGCCGCACCCTCCGGTCGCATCCTCCTCCGGCGAGCGCCTCGCCATCACCGCCTGGCGCTCGCAATCAGACGCCGCAGCTCCTCCTCGGCTAAACTGAGGACAGCCGTTCATTGCGCACCCCCTGGGGGTATGCTAGCGTCAATGTCTGCGAGGTTGCTTTGCGCGCATCAACACCCCTATCGGTTCCCCCAATGGCTCGCAGCCGCATCCATGAGCTCTCTCCCGAAGAGCAGAGCGTCTACCGGCAGCTCGACCCCGCCAGAAGCCCCCAGCACGTCGCCATCATCATGGACGGCAATGGCCGCTGGGCGGGAAAACGGTCCCTCAAGCGTTTCCTCGGCCACCAGAAGGGTGCCGAGTCCGTCCAGTACGTCGTAGAGACCGCCTCCCGCATCAATCTTCCCTGGCTCACCCTCTACGCCTTCTCGCTTGAAAACAACCTCCGCCGCCCCAAATCCGAGGTCAGCTTCCTCATGAAGCTCCTCAAGAGCTACCTCGTCGGCAACGTCAAGCGCATGAACGACAACAACGTCCGCATGGCCTACATCGGCCGCACCCACGAGCTTCCCGCCGAGGTGCAGGACACCATGCAGTGGGCCAGCGAAGCCACCGCACAAAACACCGGCACCACCCTCACCCTCGCGCTCAACTACGGCTCCCGCTCCGAGATCGCCGACGCCGTCCGCCGCATCCTCACCGATCTCACCACCGAGGCCCACTCCCGCGGCTGCTCCGTCGACGACCTCCTCGGCGCCGGCGCCCTCGAAGCCATCGACGAGTCCAGCATCTCCCGCGCCCTCTACACCGCGCACATGCCCGACCCCGACCTCGTCATCCGCACCTCCGGCGAGCAGCGCATCTCCAACTTCCTCCTCTGGCAGATCGCCTACTCCGAGATCTTTGTCACCGACCGCCTCTGGCCCGACTTCAACGGCCTGCATCTCCTTGAAGCCATCGCCGCCTATCAGCGCCGCGAACGCCGTTTCGGTGGCCTCGGTGAAAGCTTCACCGACGAAGACCTCAACAACCTCGAGCCCGCCGAAGAGGTCGCCGCCGAAATCAAGGACCACCTCATCCCCCAGCCCGACCCCGTCCTCACCCGCCGCTAGCACAGCAAAGCAAGTGTCTTGCCGTTGTTCGTTTTTCGTCATCCCCTGAACAACGCTCCTGCCGCAGCCCCGTCAGGAACCCCGCATTTCGCCGTTGCTTTTGCCTGTTCTTAAATCCGTCTCATCTGTGCCAATCCGTGTTAAGCCTTCAGTTTCAGCCAGATCCTTACAACAGGCTCCCCAGGCTCGCAGGCGGCTCCGCAGCCGATCTCTGCTTCAATCCGCGCACAAACTCACTCAGCGCCGGCCGAATCATCGCAAACATCGGATCGTTCCGCTGCATCAACGCCACCTCTGAGAACAGCTTCAGTCCAATCCCCAGCGAAGCGACCGTATCGCCATCAAACGGCAACCGGGCCCGCATCCGTTCCACGATCCCCAGAATGTCGTCATGATTCGCTGCTTCAAAGGTCAAAGCCTCTTTTTCCACCGGCTCGCCCTTTGCTCCCGTCAGCGCCTCCACCGTAATCCGATACCGATACGAATTCATCAGACCCTCTCAATCTGCTTCGCCGCGGCATCGATGATGTCGGTGATCGCGTGAATCTGTTCTGTGGTCAGCGGTCCGGCTTTCATCCGCAGCGCCATGCGAAAGTTCTCGACCGCACGTTCAATCTGTGGCGCTCGATCGTTCGCCTGCTCCGACCGCGCCCGAGCCATCTTTGCAAACAGCGCATCGACCAGAGCTTTATTCTCAGCCAGCGACTTCGCCCCCTCCTCCGTAATCGTGTACAGCTTCCGTGTGCCTTCCGAGACGACCGTTGCATGGCCCATCTCCTCCAGCATCGTCAGCATCGGATACACCACGCCCGGACTCGGAGCATACGCCCCTCCCAATCGCTCCTGAATCGACTTGATGATCTCGTAGCCATGGCTGGGCTTCTCTGCAATCTCCTGCAGAATCACATAGCGCAGATCGCCTGCTCCAAAGAACCGCATCGGCCCTCCGCGTCCACCGCGAAATCCTCGCCGTCCCTCTCCAAAATCGCCGTAGCCGCCATGGCCACCACGCCCGCTAAAACCGTCGCGATGACGGTCGTCCCTGTGTCTCTCTCCACGGCCATCTTCCCTGCCGCAGAAACCTCTGAAATGTTCATGTAGTTTTCTCATAGCAGAATAGTATCACGATATATCTTGACTGTTTTAAATAATTACAAAATATTCCTCACCCCCACCGTACATATATCCTGTCTGAACCTTCATGAAACGCATCCTCACTGCCACAGTTCTCATTCTTGCCGTCTTCGCCCTCGTCTTCTTTGGCCAGCTCTGGATGATCACCCTCTTCGCCGCCATCGTCGCCGAACTGGCCGCCTACGAGTACCTCCGTCTCGCCGCGGTCGGCGCCGACGCCCACGGCGCGAAGCTCCGCATCCCCGTCTGGTGGATGTTCCTCGGCACCGCCCTCACCTTCGTCGTCACCCTGCCCAACTTCCCCGTCGAAGAGCAGCTCCCCGTTCTCAGCGCGCTCACCCTCGTCCTCTTCGCCTGGAACGGCTTCCGCGCCCCTCTCATTCAGGTCCTCCCAGACACCGCACAGGGCCTCTTCGGCCTCATCTACATCGCTTATCCCCTCACCCTCGTGCCTCTGCTCTGGAAGCAGGAGGACGGCCCCGCGCTCGTCCTCTTCCTCATGGTCTGCGTCTGGGCCGGCGACATCGCCGCGCTCTACATCGGCCGCGCCTTTGGCAAACACAAGCTCGCCCCTCGCCTCAGCCCCGGCAAAACCTGGGAAGGCTCCATCGCCTCCATCGCCGGCAGCATGATCGCCGCCGGCCTGGTCATCTACATCGCCGACGCCCTCACCGCCCGCGGCAACATGCTCCTCCACATCTCCGAGCCCGTCTGGCAGTCCCTCCTCATCGCCGCGATCCTCAACATCGCCGCCCAGCTCGGCGACCTTCTCGAATCGGCCATCAAGCGCGGCGCTGGCGTCAAAGACTCCGGCACCATGCTCCCCGGTCACGGCGGCATCCTCGACCGCATCGACGCCCTCCTCCTCGCCGCCCCTGTCCTCTGGTTCATCCTCATCCTCAAGGATCACTTCGACCTCGGCCGCTTCTAGACGCCTCCCACACCTGTCCTAACCCCTCCAGAGGTGTAAGCCCCAGCGCATCGGTTTTTCCTGTCAAGCCCCCAAACGAGAAATCCCCGCGCCAATCAAAGAGAAACGCGTGGCGTAGTAGTTCCCTGCAAACAGCTAGAATAGAAGTAGCTCTAAAATTTGCGATGCACCTTCAACGGCCAATTCAGCCGTAACTCATTTGAATGGAATAATTTACCAATAACCCGTTTGAATAGAATAATTTACAGCTAAGCCGTTTGAATGGAATATTTTACCCGTAAGCCCTTTAGATAGAATATTTTGGCGAGAGTCAAATTCGTATACTACTGTAAATAAGCCACTTATCCTGGGGTACCCCCTGGGGGGGTTACCCCCAAAAAAGCACAATGGCCCAGTCCGATCTGACTCTGCGAAAATGAAGACCGTGAAAAAGTTAGCGATTTTAGGTTCCACCGGCTCCATAGGCCACAGCACACTCTCGATCTGCGAATCGTTCCCCGACCGTTACCAGGTCGTCTCCCTCGCCGCAGGCAGCAACATCGACGTCGCCTACGCCCAGTGCCTTCGCTGGCGACCCAGGGTCATCTCTCTGGCGACAGAAGAACTGGCCGCCACGCTGACCACTCGCCTGAAGCAGGCAGGCGTCACCGGCATTGAAGTCCTCCACGGCACCGCAGGAAGCATTCACGTCGCCACCCTCCCCGAGGTAGACTTCGTCGTCTCCGCCATCGTCGGCGTAGCCGGCCTCGAGGCCACCTACGCGGCAGTCTGCGCCGGCAAGACCATCGGCCTCGCCAACAAGGAGTGTCTCGTCGCCGCCGGCGAGCTCATCATCGCCGCCGCCAAAGAGCACAACGTGGCCCTGCTCCCCATCGACTCCGAGCACAACGCCGTTCACCAGTGCATGCGCGGCGGCACACCCGCCGAGGTCAGGCAGATCTGGCTCACCGCCTCCGGTGGCCCCTTCCGCAACACCCCGCTCGCCGACTTCGACCACATCACCCCCGCCCAGGCCCTCAAACACCCCACCTGGGTCATGGGCCAGCGCATCACCATCGACTCCGCCACCATGATGAACAAAGGCTTCGAGGTCATCGAAGCCTGCCGCCTCTTCAACCTGCCTGCAAAACAGGTCCAGACCACCATCCACCCCCAGTCCACGGTCCACTCTCTGGTCGAGTTCGTCGACGGCAGCATCCTCGCCCAGATCTCCGTCACCGACATGCGCCTCCCCATCCTCTACGCCCTCGCCTACCCCGAGCGCGTCCCGTCTGACCTCACCTTCGACCTCAAAGCTTTGAGCCAGCTCGACTTCTCCCAACCGGATCTAACCCGCTTCCCTTGCCTCCGCCTGGCCTACGAGGCAGCCGAAACCGGCGGCAACGCCTGCATCGCCCTCAACGCCGCAGACGAGATCGCCGTCGCCGCCTTCCTCGAAGGTCGTATTCCATTCCTCGGCATTCCGCGTACAATTGAGGCAGTGCTGCAGCTAACATCCGGTCAACATCCGGCGTCTATCCTCGATGTGCTTGAAGCAGATCTTGCCGCGCGTGCCTGTGCGCGCGAAGTGATTGCCAGCCAGTTCACCGGCGCCCGAAGGTAGCAACATCCGAAGCAAAGTAACGAGGTACTGAGTCTCCCCATGTCGACAATCATCCAGCTTGCCATCGTTCTTGGCATCATGGTCCTGGTCCACGAGTTCGGCCACTTCGCCGTCGCAAAGCTCTGCGGCATCCGCGTGGAGGTCTTCTCCATCGGCTTTGGCAAACGCCTCTTCGGCTTCCGCCGCGGCGATACCGAATACCAGATCGCCATCGTCCCACTCGGCGGCTACGTCAAGATGGCCGGCGAAATGGCCTTCCCCACGAACGAGCCTGGCGAAGCCCCCATCAACGATCCCGGCGACTTCAACGCCCATCCCCGCTGGCAGCGCATCCTGGTCGCCCTCGCGGGTCCCATCGCCAACTTCATCCTCGCCCTCGGCCTCATGACCGGCGTCTCCATGCTGCACAACGAGGTGCAGGAGTTCATCGACGGCCCGGCCCATACGGACTACATCCCCGTCAACACGCCCGCCGCCAGAACCGGCATCCACAGCGGCGATACCATCGTCCACTACGACACGATCGAAAATCCCACCTGGGATCAGGTTGGCATCCGCTCCCTTCTCAACCTCAACCAG
>Ga0302313_10001971_pt1 | contig 14833 bp, 15 predicted proteins | sample III_Palsa_N2_2_FD_200454 | JGI IMG/M metagenome (GOLD analysis project Ga0302313, IMG submission 200454) | Peat permafrost microbial communities from Stordalen Mire near Abisko, Sweden - III_Palsa_N2_2 | ecosystem: Environmental > Terrestrial > Soil > Palsa > Peat permafrost | place: Sweden...
AGCCAATCAGCGAAAAAGGGCCCGCAGGCCAGAAGGTGATCGCCTGATGAAAGACATCGCCACAGCGAATTTCGACAAAATGACCACCGCGGAATTCGAAGAGTATCTTCCTGAGCTCTTCGAAAACGGCGGCGGCTCCATCAGCAAAGACCCCCGTTTTGCCACCTTCTTCAAGGCGAATCCAGACTGCGCCGCCCTCGTTCGCGATCTAGAAACCATCGCCGAGCAAGCCAGGAGCCTCTTCGAGCCCGGCGCCGGCACCGAACCCAGCGACGCCGTCTGGTCCAACATCGCCAGCAAGCTCAAAGACGAACCGCCCACCAAGCAAAACTAACCGGCCCACTCAAAACAATTCCCTTCGTACCTCCTGGCATGCGCCGTCGGATACGAAGGGAATTTTCTTTTGCCGGTTGCCGCCTTAGTTGCCGGTATCAACCACAGGAATGTTCTCCGCCAGCTGCAAATTGATCAGAAGATCAAGCCGCCGATCGATCTGGAACCACAACGCGGTCTTCTTTGCCGAAACAACCTTCTCAAACATCGGCACGTACTTGAGGCGAGTGGCCCCAAATTGCTGATCGATAGACGACGCCTTCTTCATGAAGGCATTCGCCTGCGCATCGGTCATCGTGTCATAGCTCCCCGCATACTCTTTGATCAGCGCCACGCGAGCATCACCGATCTTGGCAACTTCCGCCGAATACTGGTCATAAATCGGCCAGAACTTCGTAGCTTCGTCCGCCGTCAACGTCAGGTTCTCCGCAGTGATCTGCTTCTTGCCTGCCCGAACGTCGGACCGCAGCATCTTGACATCCTGGTCAAGACTCGTCTGCTGTGTTGCGCTCGCCGCGGGTGCCGCAGCCTGGGCAAAGATCGGTTGGCTAACAAAGGACATCGTGCCCAGCAACGCTAGAACTACCAGGGCTTTCTGCTTCTGCATTTTTAATTCTCCTGTTTGGATGTTCGTTGATTCGCTCACGGCGCCACAGTCAAAGGCGCGGAGTGTCATAGAAATTGTTTGGCTTCCCGTCCGCAAACGGCTCGCACGTAAGTAGATGAATCTACCCTCAAGCAATACGCCCCCAGGCCCGCCGCCGTAACTGTCCGAACTGACAGGTACATCCACAATCGACTTGCCGGCACGCGAAGCCTCTCGCCGTCCGCGCAGGACCCCTGTCAAGCCCCCGCCGAGCCCCAAATCGCACGAAACCCGCGTCAACACTGGCGATATATATTTCCAAAACCTGGCATAGTTACCCCACCCAACTTGCTACACTTGAAGTAGAGCCCAAATCAAACTTCAAAAGACTGCACCGGCAATCGCCGCTGCAGCTTTCTCATTTACACCCCTAACTCCCATAGAAACAATTAGATACCCGTAACCCGTTTACAATGAGGCGCTTGAAGGCAGCGTTCACTCACTAACCAACACATTCCAAAAGACTTCGCGAAGCAAAAAGTGAAAGGTGGGGGAGGGGGGTGCCATCGATCATCGCACACCCCGAAATCGCGCCTTGCCATCCCTTCGGCTCCGCGCTACGATAAACCCCGATGAACCTGCGCCCCACCACCGGCCGATTTACCTACTGCTACTGGTATCCCCAGCGGCCCGGCGGCATTGTGCGCTTCTCTGATCACCCCTAAAGAGAGAACCCAAGTCATCCACCGAGCCGCAGCCCACAAGGTCTGCGGTTTTTCTTTTGCCCGCAACAAACTTTGTTTCACCGAAACCCTTACGGAGACGACAATGAGTACAGCAGCCCTCACCGCCCCAACCCAGGCCATGCCCACCAAACCCAAACCCCATCCAAGCCTCGCCAAACCCGACACTCTGGACCGCATCGTTCTCACCGGCTTCATGGGCTCCGGCAAAACCACCGCCGGCACGCTCCTCGCCGACCGCCTCGGTTGGCGCTTCCTCGATCTCGACCGCGAGATCGAAGCCCGCCACCAGCGCTCCGTTCCCGACATCTTCGCCGAGTACGGCGAACCCCACTTCCGCCACCTCGAGTCCGCCACCCTTGCCTCTCTGCTCGGCCAGCGCCGCGCCGTCATCGCCCTCGGCGGCGGCGCCCCCGAAGAGCTCGGCAACCGCCTCCTCCTCGAACAAACGCCCCACACCGCCGTCGTCTACCTCGCCGCAAACTTCGATATCCTCACCGCCCGCTGCGCCGCCCAGGCCGCCGACCCCTCCGCCACTGCCCGCCCCAACCTAGCCGACCTCAACCTCGCCGAGCGCCGCTTCCGCCTCCGCCGTCCCCACTACGAACGCATCGCCGCCCACACCATCCACACCACCAACCTCTCCCTCAACCAGACCGTCGAAGCCATCCTCACCGCCATCAAGAGCCCCCGCTAACTCCGGGGCTTTTAGCCTCTTTGTAAGAGGGGGGCCTCCAGGCCCTTGCCGCGTAGCAGCCGTCGTTGCTGTTGCCTTTCTGTCATTCCCCCTAGGAATCTGCTTCTCGCCAGCAGACCCTCTACCGCGGACCCTCGCCGTTCAACGTGTTCTTATAAATCGTTCCGTCCTTCATAATCACCAAAAAGTTCTTCTCCGGATCTTCGATCAGCTTAATATTCGCCACCGGATCGCCATCCACCAGCAGCAGATCCGCCAGCGCTCCTTCTTCGACCACCCCCAGTTTCCCGGGATAAGGATTGCGTGGCCCCGACAGCGCCAGCAACTCAGCATTATCCGCCGTCGCCATCGTCAACACTTCCGACGGCGTGTACCACCGCACCAGCGACGCCAGTTGCGTACCCTGCTGCGTTGCCAGCTTGGCATTGAACAGCGTGTCCGTTCCCCACGCGGTCTTCACCTTGTACTTCTTCGCGAGCTTGTAAGCCGTATCGATCCCCGCCCGCATCTGCGCCCTCTTCTGCTGGGTCGCCGCATTCGCCGGTGCAGCACTCCCACCCTCGTCCTCAAGGAAAGGCTGCAGACTCCACCAGATTCCCTTGTCCGCCATCAGCTTCGCGCTCGCCTCATCCGCAAGCTGCCCATGTTCGATGCACTTCACCCCCGCCGCAATCGCCATCTGGATCGCCTTCGGCGTATAAGCATGCACCGTCACGTAGGTTCCCCAGTTATCCGCCGCCAGCACCGCCGCGTGAATCTCCGGCTCCGTATACTGCGCCACATCCAGCGGATCATACGTAGACGTCACGCCGCCGCCGGCCATCAGCTTGATCTGCGACGCTCCCTTCATCAGCTGTTCGCGCGTGCGCAGCAGTACCTCGTCAGGACCATCCGCAATCGCCGCCACTCCCATCACCTCAGCATGGCTCAACGGCCCGCCAATCACGCGCGGAATCTCATAAGGCATGCGGAAATCACCATGCCCGCTAGTCTGCGAGATGAAAGCCCCCGAAGGGTAGATCCGAGGCCCCGGCAACAACCCCTGGTCAATCGCCAACTTCAGTCCAAACGTCGGTCCACCCAGATCGCGAATGCTCGTAAACCCACGCATCAACGTGTCCGTCGCCGCCCTGCCCGCGACCAGCGTGATATATCCAATGTCCGCCATCATCGCCACCGACATCGGAATTTCCTGCATCATGATGTGCGTATGCGCGTCGATCAGCCCCGGCATCAGCGTCCGACCGCCACCCTCGATAATCTTCGTCGTCGCCATCCGGTCCGTCGGAATCGGAGACGTCGTGATCCGCTCAATCACATTGCCCCGCACCAGCACATTCGTAGGCGCCGTAAGCTCTCCGCTCCTGTTCAACACGCGCACATTATTGAACAGCGTCACAGAGTCTGGTCGCGCCGGTGCTTGCGCGAAAACCTGAAACGCAAAAAGCCCGCAGGAGAGAAGTACGAGAAGCCGATAAATCCTTATGTTCATAATCACCTCGATACACGTGCCCACGCGAAGAAGCACCCCGGGGTCGGGTTAGTTAGAGGGAAAAGTTTCAACATACTCCCCGATCCTCAGAGTGTCGACTCAGCACAACAGCATTTTGCTACCATCCACTTCCATCGAGCAAAGTTTCGCACCAGCCGCTCCCGCCCGCTGCGATATCCTCACCTTCATGCGCCGCGCCATCTTCCTCGCCCTCACCCTGCTCTTTGTGCTCCCAACCGCGCATGCCCAGAAAACCCCCACCCCCGTCTACAGCTACAAAGTCGTCGCCACCTTCCCCCACGCCACCACCTCCTACACCGAAGGCTTCTTCTACCTCAACGGCCTCTTCTACGAGGGCACCGGCCTCAAGGGCCACTCGCAAATCCTCGTCACCGACCCCGCCACCGGCCGCATCACCCAGCACACCGACCTCGCCCCGCAATACTTCGGCGAAGGCATCGTCGACTGGGGCTCCAACCTCTACCAGTGGACCTGGCAAACCAACACCGGCTTCGTCTACAACCGCACCACCCTCCACAAGCTCGCCAACTTCACCTACACCGGCGAAGGCTGGGGCATGACCCACGATGCCACTCATATCATCACCTCCGACGGCACCGCCACCCTCCGCTTCCGCGACCCCAAAGACTTCCAAGAAGTCCGCAACATCACCGTCACCGACCAGGGCTCGCCCGTAACCCTCCTCAACGAACTCGAGTACATCCATGGCGAAATCTACGCCAACGTCTGGCACACCAACCGCATCGCCCGCATCTCTCCGCACGACGGCCACGTCATCGCCTGGATCGATCTCACCGGCCTCCTCTCGCCCATGCTCCAGCTAGACGACGAAGCCGTCCTCAACGGCATCGCCTACGACGCCCAGCACGACCGCCTCTTCGTCACCGGCAAAGAGTGGCCCACAATCTTCCAGATCAAGCTCATCCCTCCCGCACCCCATCAGTAAACACGCACACTAACTAACGGTAGCCAGCCAGGTTGCGTCTCACCGCATCCAAGTGAGAGCATCCGTTACAACCGAACCAGGGAGCGTGCCCGCTGTCGCTAGAGCCCTACAATTCCAATGCTGTCGACGACCGCTCCTCGCAAGTCTCCACCGTCCGCGGCTACATCCTCTTCGTGTTCGCCATCGCGCTCGGCCTTGCACTCGCCTGGCGCCTTCGCCAGGTCCTCGAGATCGTCTACGTCAGCGCCCTCTTCGCGGTAGTCCTCATGCCGCTCGTGCAAAAGATCATGTGCCTCCGCATCGGCAAATGGTCTCCCTCGCGCCCCGTCGCCATCGTCGCTCTCGTACTCTCCGTCTTCTCTGTCCTCACCCTCTTTCTCATCTTCGCGCTCCCGCCCGTAATGCACGACATCCAGCACTTCGCCGAAGACCTCCCCGCCCGCATCCCCGCCGTCATCGCCCGCATCAAGCACCTTCCTCTTGCCGATAAATTCGGCGTCGACTCCATCGCCCAGAAAAGTGAAGGCGCCCTCGCCTCCACCGCGCAGTACCTCTTCGCCACCGCGCCCCTCTGGATCGCCCGCATCTTCGATCTCTTCACCGCCCTCATCCTCTGCATCTACTTCATGCTCGAAGGCGAGTTCGTCTACTTCTACTTCCTCTCCTTCTTCACCGACGGCTCCCGCGATCGCCTCGCCAAAACCCTCGTCGTCGCCGAAGTCCGCATGAGCAGCTGGTTCGTCGGACAAGTCGCGCTCATGGTCATCCTCGGCGTCTGCAGCACCGCTGCCTTCGGCCTCCTGCGTGTCCGCTACTTCTTCCTCCTCGGCGTCCTCATGGGCCTGTTCAACATCATCCCCGTCGTCGGCGGCATCGTCACCATCGTCCTCGCCGCCGCGGTCGCCGCAACCGACTCCTGGACCAAGATGATCGGCGTGCTCGTCTTCTACCTCGTCTACGCCCAGGTCGAAAACGTCTTCCTCACCCCACGCATCATGCGCAGCCGCGTCAACATGATGGGCCTCTCGGTCATCATCGCCCTGCTTGCCGGCACCGCCCTCGCCGGTGTCGTCGGCGCGCTCGTCGCCATCCCCACCGCCGCCATGGTCGCCGTACTCATCGACGAATACTTCATCCAGAAGGACGCCGCCGAAGCCGCCCAGGCCACCGCCCAGGCCGCCGCCGTCGCTTACACGGAATCCCAGGCCGCCGCACAGGCTGCTGCCCACGCCGAGGCTGCCGCCGACAAAGCAGCCCAGGAGGCCGAAGCCTCCGCCACCTCCGCTGCCGACTCCGCCGCCCAGGCCGCCGAAGCCGCCGAGAAGGCCTCCAGCTAGCCGTCATCGCGAGCAAAGCGCGCACCCCACCCCACCCGCCGTCATCCTGAGCGAAGGGCGCACCCCACCCCACCCGCCGTCATCCTGAGCGAAGGGCGCAGCCCGCAGCCGAAGGATCCCTGTATTTCGAGCCGCGCAGCGGCTCCCGCGAGCGCAGCGAGCCAATCGTCCAAAGGACGATGCCCCAAACCTGAAACTTCCCCCCGAATTCCCTCATCTTTTATGTAACCTTGTGAGGAGGCCCGCACGTCTCCAACCATATGCAGCTAGCGCTCGATGCATCCATCGCGAACGTCCCCGCCGCCGAGCGCACCGCCTCGGAGCTGGACGACCTGGACACCCTGGTCCGCACCTACCGGCCAAGACTCCTGCGCTTCGTTGCCTTCTCCGTCGGCGACGCCGACCTAGCCGAGTCCATCACCCAGGATTGCTTCCTCAAGGCCTACAACGCCCGCGACCGTTTCCGCGGCGACTGCTCCATCAGCACTTGGCTCACCAGCATCGCCGTCAACCTCATCCGCGACCAGCAGCGCCTCCACAAGTTCCGCTTCTGGCGCCAGGCCCGCGCCACCGCCATCGACATCACCGAAGCCGCCAACTTCCTCCCCAGCCACGAGAGCTCCCCCGAATCCCGTCTCCTCGTTAAAGAAAAGGCCACCCAGGTCTACGCCGCCCTCCAGAACCTCTCGCCCAACCAGCGCACCGTCTTCCTCATGCGCTTCTCTGAAGAGCTCGAGCTCTCCGAGATCGCCTCCATCACAAAAATCCCCGTCAACACCGTCAAAACCCACCTCCACCGCGCCCTCAAATCCGTGCGCAACCAGGTTCGCCTCGCCCAATCCGCCGCACCCGACGACGCGCGCAACCCCAAACCGCGCCGCCGAGCTCGCAACCCGCAACCCCCTGCAGCCTCTGCCTCACCTGAAACCATTCCATCCCATCCTGCCGGAGAAACCCTATGAACACCCATCCGGACCAACTCGCCTCCATCCCCGCCGAGTTTCTTTCCGACCACCTCACCCCCGACCAGATCGACGACCACCTCATCGGCGACCTCGCCCCCACCCCCACCGCTCACCTCGCCGCCTGCTCCCTCTGCGCCGAGCGCGTCGCCCTCGCCCGCTCCCCCATCACCAGCTTCCAGCAAGTCTCCACCGCCTGGACTGAGCGCCACTCCGCCACCCTACCCATCCCCATTCCCGCTCAGCAGGCCCCCGTCTGGCAGCGCCACATGGCCTGGGCCACTGCCACGCTCTCCATGGCCCTTGGCTTCGCCTTCATCAACGCCACCCACCAGTTCTCCATCCTGAACACACCGCAGCCCGCCCCCGTCTCAACGACATCGGCGCAGTTGACTCCCGTTCAGCAGCCAATCGTCAAGGCCCCCGCACTCACAGAAGCCGGCAGCATCTCCCGTGCACCCCGCGCCGTCCAAATCGCCGCCGACAATCACATGCTGCAGGCCATCGATGCCTCGCTGGCTCCCTCCACCGACTCACCCGCAGCCCTTGGCCTCCAGTCCGCGGCCACACCCAACTCCGGGCCCCCAGCTTCCCTTCAAGATTAATTTAGGAAACCGAGGACGCTTGACCCCAAACCTCACATCTCGACGCACCGTCGCCGGGCGCTTTGCCCTGCTGGCCCTTGCGCAGGTGTGTCTTCTGCTATGCCTCATCTCCGCCCCGGCCCTCGCTCAGCACGGAGGCGGCGGCGCTCATCCCATGGGAACCGGTGCCCCCGGCGGCATGATGCCTCCCCGCGGTCCCGCCTCCAACTCCTCCGCGCCCGGCACCCCCGGCCACTTCGATCGCCCCGCCCTCGACTCCCGCGGCCAGCCCCGCATGGGCCTCCAGCTCGGTCCCACCGGCCGCTGGTGGGACGACCACGGTACCGCCAAAAAGCTCAACCTCTCCTCCGATCAGCAGCGCCGCATGGATACCGTCTTCGAGGCCAACTGGCCCACCATCACCAACCTCTACACCAACCTCCAGCACGAACAGATGAACCTCGGCAGCCTCTCCAACGCCGACCTTCGAGACGAGACCAAAGTCTTCGCAGCCATCGACCGCGTCTCCCACGCCCGCAACGATCTCGAAAAGGAATACGCCCACACGTTCCTTCAGATCCGCCAGCAACTAGACCCCCAACAGCTCGAAGCCCTCGACAAAGAAATCGCCAGCTCTCACTAGCACCGTCGCCTTCGCTCTTGCCGTTGCCGTTGCCTTTCTGGCTGTCATCCCGTAGGGATCTGCTTCTTCTTTGCTTTTGCCAGGAGCTACAAGCTAGGAGCTAGAAGCCAAGAGCTAAAAGCTAAAACCCCCTCCCGCCCCACCTACTCCACACCAAACTCCCAAGTAGTCACGCTCGTATACGCCTCCCCCGCCTTCAACGTCGCGCTCGGAAAATTCGCATGATTCGGCGCATCCGGAAACGCCTGCGTCTCCAAACAAAATCCGCTCCGCTGCACATACGCCACGCCACTCTTCCCCACCAGCGTCCCATCCAGAAAATTCCCCGAATAAAACTGGATCGCCGGCTCCGTAGTCTCCACCACCAGCACGCGTCCACTCTTCGGCGCATAAACCTTCGCCGCCGGCCTCAACTCTCCAGCCTTCCCCCGCACCACCCAGTTGTGGTCGTACCCGCGACCAAACGTTAGCTGGTCATGCGTCCCCCCAATCCGCGAGCCGATCACCGTAGCCTCGCGAAAATCAAACGGCGTCCCCTCCACGCTCGCAATCTCTCCCGTAGGAATCGCCGCCGCATCCGTCACCGGCGTATATGCATCCGCCTCCAGCGTCAGCTCCTCGTCCAGAATCGTCCCCGAACCCTCCCCATCCAAATTGAAGTACGCATGATTCGTCAGGTTCACCACCGTCGTCTTGTCGCTCTTACCCGAGTACTCTATCCGCACCCCACTCCCCCGCAGCGTATACCGAACCAGCACCGTCAGCGTCCCCGGATACCCCTGGTCCCCATCCGGACTCACCAGCGAAAATTCCACGCCCTCCGGAACCACCTCGCCCTTCCAGTTGCGCTTGTCAAATCCCTCCACGCCGCCATGCAGCATGTTCACACCGTCGTTGATCGTCGTCTGCACGGTCTTGCCCTCGAGCGCAAACTGCCCCTTCTCAATCCGGTTTGCATACCGTCCCGCAATCACGCCGAAGTACGCATTCGTGTTCTCGACATAAGGCTTCAACTCGCCATATCCCAGCGTCACATCACCCCAAACTCCGTCCCGATCTTTCGTCTTCAGCACCAACACCCGCGCGCCATACGAGATCAGCTCCAGTTCCACCTCGGCACTCGTCAGCGTGTACTTCTGCACAACGCCGCTATCCGCCAGCGTCCCAAATAACTCAGCCTTTACCTGCGTTCCCAAACCGTCGATTCCCATAGCTTCCCAGCATAAACCCACCCTCCGCACACGCCTCCCCAAGCGTGCGCGGCACGATGGGGCGATACTTCTCCCAAACCCGCCCCATGGACCAGGCCCGCGCCGAAGCCCGCCGCTTCGGCTCCCCCTACCCTTTACAAACTGCTACAGCAGATGCGAGACCATGTCCTTGATAAACACCACAAGAATCACAGCCGTCAGTGCACCAATCGCCCATACCATGGCGACCAGGGCCGGCCGGATCTTCAGCAGCTTCCGCTGAATGTCGCTCTGTTGCTGAGACTCCATGCTGACCGCATCACTTAGAAAGATCTGGTCCTCTTCATACCGTGTCAACGTTCCACGATACCCAAGCAGCACCAACAACGCGGCCCCAACAGCTCCCCATGCAATGACCAATACACGTAGTACGCCCATACAACACCTCAAGACTCAAATTGAGCCGTCCTGATACCGAGCAAGTCAGGTCTTCCCGGGCTCGGAGGGTAGGAGAGGCGGTTCGACAGCATAATAGTCCTGCCGGACAACACTTGGCAGTGATTTCGTTCACTTTTTTCAACCCGGAAGGCTACCACCCTAAACTCCTCAAACCGCAGGCGCCGTCCCCGCTCCCGATGCCCCCGGTTCTGGACCAATCGCCGGCCCCGCCGCCCCGCACCACGAGCAGAATCGCTGATCCAACGTCACCGGCTGCCCACACTTCGGACACCGCGGCGTCATCGGCTGGCGCAGCGCAAAGTACAGCAGAAACCCGAACAGATGCGGAAACAGCGCCGCAATCAGCGTCCACAGCACCGGCCGCATCCCCCGCCGCTTCGCATCCTCATACACATACCCCACGCAAAGCAACCACGCCGCCATGAACAAGCCCATCGCCAGACCGCCCAGCGCACCAACTGCCGCGCTCGCAACCACCGGCATCTGCCAGCCATTTCCCCAGTGCGGGAACATACCTCCAGCCACCGTCCCCAGCACCACAATCGCGCACATCCAAACCACCGCAGCAACCTTCACGCCCTTCGGCACCACATCCATAAATTTGTTCATATCGACCTTCCCTTCTCCTGCCTCTTCGCCGCCAACAGCGGCAACACCGGAAACAACACCAGCAACCCAAACGACGGCACAATCCAAAGCGCCATCAACCCGTGCTGCACCTCTACCGGGCGCAGATCAAAGAACCCCGCCGCCCATCGCCCTACACTCAAATCAACAACCGTTCCCAGCACCGTCAACACCAGCGCCACAACGCTCAACCTCATCCATCGACGTCGAGCCTCCATTTGCTCCGCGCGCGCCCGAACCGCCGCCATCACCTTGGCATTCAGCCCCAACCCCGCCTCAAACGAAAACCCCTTCAACCCTGCAACCGCCCTCCGACTCGCACTCAAATACTCTCCGCACGCCGCGCACCCGCGCACATGCTCCTCAACCAAACGCTCATCCTCAGGCGTCCCCGCTCCCGCCAAACTGCGATCGATCCTCTGCTCAAACTCCTCATGCCTAGCGCTCATGCTTCTCCTCCATCTGCGACCGCAACGCCGCCAACCCGCGATAAATCCTCGCCGCCACCGTAGGCACCGGCGCATGCACTACTGCCGCAATCTCCTGCAGCGACATGTCCTCCAGAAACCGCAACACCAGCGCCTCTCTCTGAACTCCCTGCAGCCCCTGCAAGCCAGCAGCCAACCGCTCCGCATCTTCGGTCCGCGCCGCCATCGCAAACGGAGACATCCCCTGCGACACCGGCGCCGCCACCAACGGCCGCCCATCATCCTCAGCATCGAGACTCACCTCGCGCCGCCGCCTCAAAAAATCAATCGCCAGGTGCCGAGCCACCGTAAACAACCAAGGCTCAAACCGCGACTGCCCGTCATAGCTCTTGCCGCGTTCCATCACTCGCAGCCAAGTCTCCTGCACCAGGTCATCGACCCCATCCCGACGCCCCAACACATACACCAAATACCGCACCAGCCGATCCTGATACTCCTCCACCAGCATCTGCACCACGGCGACATCCCGCTCGCGCAGGCCGCGTGCAATCTCTCGCGTATCCCCATGCACCGTGCTCGCCAATGCCATATCGTATCCGTACATACCCGGTGTATACGCACTAACCCCACCAAATTACGCATCCCCCAACAATTCTCCGGGTGCCCCATCCGTACGCGCTCTCGCGGACGGGTGGGAAAGCAAGCATCGTATGCTGGTACGCGACGCGAAATCGCGACCATCGCCAACTCGCCAACCCACCCAGGAGTCCCCGCCGTGCGCCTCACCCTACGCTCCCTTCTCCTAGCTGCCGCCCTCCCCCTCACCACCATCAACACCCCCGCCCAAACCGCTCAGCCCCACTGGGTCGCCACTTGGGGCACCGCTCCCTTCCCCCGTGCCAACGACCACAAAGCCTTCCTCATGCCCACCACCCTCCGCCAGATCGTCCACGTCTCTCTCGGCGGCTCCACCCTCCGCGTCGTCCTCACCAACGAGCACGGCACCACCCCTCTCATCCTCGACGAAGCCGCCGCCGCCCTCCCAGCAGCCCTCCCTAACGCCGCCAGCTCCATCCAACCCGGCTCCTCCGTCTCCCTAACCTTCAACGGCCATCCCAGCATCACCATCCCCGCCGGCTCCATCGCCGTCAGCGACCCCATCGCCTTCAACCTCGCCCCCCTCTCCGACCTCGCCCTCAGCATCTCCGTCGCCGGCCAGGCCATCCCCACCCTCACCACCCACGACCTCTCTCTTGAAACCAACTACATCGCCAGCTTCGACCAGGTCACCGCCACCACCCTCAAAGACCCCGCCCCCACCGAAGTCTGGCTCTTCCTCAAAGGCGTAGAAATCGAAGCCCCGCCCACCACCACTCCCCTGGCCGCCACCATCGTAGCCTTCGGCGACAGCATCACCGACGGCTGGCACTCCACCTCCGGCACCCACAACACCTGGCCCGACCTCCTCGCCGCCCGTCTCCAAGCCAACCCTGCCACCCGCAACCTCGCCGTCATCAACGAAGGCATAGGCGGCAACCGCGTCCTCCACGACGGCTGGGGCCCCAACGCCCTAGCCCGCTTCGATTCCGACGTCCTCGCCCCCTCCGGCGTCAAGTACGTCATCCTGTTCGAAAGCATTAACGACATCGGCCACGCCTACGACCCCAAGAAGCAATACGACATCATCTCCGCAGACGACCTCATCACCGGCTTCACCCAGCTCATCACCCGAGCCCACACCCACAATCTCAAAGTCTACGGAGCCACCCTAACCCCCTACATGGGCGCCGGCTACTCCTCCCCCGTCGGCGACGCTGTCCGCAACGCCGTCAACCAATGGATCCGCACCACCCCTCTCTTCGACGGTGTCATCGACTTCGACAAAGCCACCCGCGACCCCGCCAACCCCTCCGTCTTCGCCCCCGCCGCCGACTCCGGCGACCACCTCCACCCAGGCGACGCCGGCTTCCACACCATGGCCAACTCCATCGACCTAACCCTCTTCACCAAATAGCGCCACCGTCGTCCCCTTTGCTTTTGCCTTTGCCTTTACCTTTACCTTTACCTAGACCCACCCAAAATCTCGTCATCCTAGAGCGAAGCGAAGGATCCCTGTATCTGCTTTTGCTTTTGCTTTTGCCTTTGCCTTTGCCTTTCGCTAAAAGCTAAAACGCTAGACGTCCTAAAGTTCCCCCGCATTCCTCCGATAAAGCAGTTGTAATCCCCAGAAGAAGAGATAGGGGCGAACCGAATATCCTCCTCGGTCCGCCCCTGATTTTTTCTCTACGTCTGGCTAGCGCTTACTTCAGCTCAAGACCCGCAAAGAAGTATCCAATCTCGAACGCCGCTGTATCCTCCGCGTCCGATCCATGAATCGCATTCTCGCCAATCGATGCCGCAAACATCTTGCGAATCGTCCCCGCCTCAGCCTTAGCTGGATCGGTAGCGCCCATCAGCTTGCGCAGATCAGCAATTGCATTGTCCTTCTCCAGAACCATCGGAACAATCGGCCCCGAGCTCATGAACTCGGTCAGCTCGCCAAAGAACGGCCGCGCAGAATGCACGTGATAAAACCCTTCGGCCTGGCTCTTCGAAATCGAAATCTTCTTAATCGAAACAATCTTGAATCCCGCCTTCACAATCTCCGCGAGAATAGCGCCGGCATCGCCCTTCTTCACGGCGTCCGGCTTGATGATGCTAAAAGTGCGCTCTGACACGTAAATCTCCTTAAGTAGACTGCCCAACCAGTGTACCGCCCCCACGCCCTTGCCGCCTTTGCCCTTGCCTTTCTGGCTGTCATCCCTCAGGGATCTGCTTCTGCCGTTGCCCTTGCTTTTCTTTCTGTCATTCCCCATGGGAATCTGCTTCTTCTTTTTCCCTTGCCTTTGCCACCGCCTTTAGCTAAAAGCTAAAAGCGAGAAGCCAAAATGGCCGCCCAACGGAGCCCCCATGCCCCCCACCAACAAAGCCCTCCTCCACCACGCCATCCCCATCTTCCGCGTCGCCAACCTGGCCACCAGTCTCGACTACTACACCCGCATCCTCGGCTTCACCATCCCCTGGCAGCTCCCCTACTACGCCTCCGTAAAACGCGGCACCTGCTCCCTCATGCTCTGCGAAGGAGGCCAGGGAAACCCCGGCACCTGGATCTGGGCCCATCTCCGACGCCGACGCCCTCTACGAAGAATGGAAAGCCGCCGGCGCCAACATCCTGCAAGGCCCCACCAACTTCCCCTGGGGCTCCCGCGAAATCCAAGTCCTCGACCCCGACAACCACCGCCTCCGCTTCGCCGCCGACCTAAAAGAAGGCGAACCCATGGGCGAGTTCATCGACTAATCCGTCTGCAATACTCACCCCGCGATATGGGACTGATACCAAGTAGGCTTTTTGACGAACAGAGTCACCTGTCCCGGCACAGGCTTGAGGCCCTTGCTCACTTTCGTAGGACACCAGATTCCCCCTGCCGAATCTGGATGGCTTAGGAACCCACCGGACAGAACGTCGCTGAAAGACATTCCGGCATCACCACCGCACTGCTCTTTCTTGTCACTCGGAAATAACAAAATTTCGACCTTCTGCTGGTCGCTGCAGAAGTTTGAGATGCTTGCTAACCCTTTATCGTCCGTCAAGACTGCCTTCGACGTTGAATTACTTGGAGGCCCCACACAAAAGTACTCGACCTTAACGTTTGCCTGAGGCTTTCCGTTCAAAGCATCCAGCACCAGCACCTTCAAGTCCTGAGCCACAACTCCTCCACTACAAAAGAGGAAGCACCCGAACAGCA
>Ga0302313_10001972_pt1 | contig 14825 bp, 10 predicted proteins | sample III_Palsa_N2_2_FD_200454 | JGI IMG/M metagenome (GOLD analysis project Ga0302313, IMG submission 200454) | Peat permafrost microbial communities from Stordalen Mire near Abisko, Sweden - III_Palsa_N2_2 | ecosystem: Environmental > Terrestrial > Soil > Palsa > Peat permafrost | place: Sweden...
GCTTTCGCCGACTCGCGCGGCAAGGGCTTCCTGATGGGAGGCACCGCTGGCCGCACCACCATGCTCGGCGAAGGTCTCCAGCATCAGGACGGCCACTCACCCGTGCTCGCCGGCACCATCCCCACCTGCCTCACCTACGACCCCGCCTACGTCTACGAGATGGCAGTCATCGTGCAGAACGGCATGGAGCGCATGTATGAGAAGGGTGAAAACTGCTTCTACTACATCACCATGTACAACGAGGACTACAACAACCCCCCGATGCCTGAAGGCGAAGGCATCCGCGAAGGCATCCTCCGCGGCATCTACAAGTTCAAAGCAAGCGAAAAACCTGTGCAGGTTCAGCTTTTCGGCTCCGGCCCCATCCTCAATGAAGCCGTCAAAGCACAGGCTATTCTCGCCGAGAAGTACAACATCGCCGCCGATGTATGGTCGGTCACCAGCTACAACGAGCTGCGCCGCGACTGCCTCGATGTAGAACGCTACAATCGCCTGCACCCCGCCGAAAAAGAGAAGACGCCCTACGTTGTGCAAGCCCTCGGCAAAGCCGCCGGCCCGATCATCGCCGCCAGCGACTACATGAAGTCTCTGCCCGATACGCTCTCTCCATGGCTCGGCTCGCGCCTTGTCTCACTAGGAACCGACGGTTTCGGACGCAGCGATAATCGGGAGCATCTCCGCCGCCACTTCGAGGTCGATGCGCCCTCCATCGTCGCCGCTGCACTCTCCAAACTGGCCCGCGAAGGTGTCATCAAACCCAAGGTCGCAGAAAAAGCATTCGTCGATCTCGGTCTCACCACCGACGGCGCTGGCGCGGCCAGGGCATAACCATCTTCATCCCTTCTAAATCGTAGAAACCCGCCTTTGCGACAACTCAACATCGCGAAGGTGGGCTTCTCTTGCTACATTGTCCTTACACCATTCGTTAGAGGTTTGCCTGTTTGCCTGAAAATCCGCTGCTGCCCAACAAGCGCCTGAAAGAACTCCTCGAACTGATGCGGCGCTGCCAAGCGCTCGATCACCGCAGCCCAAAGCGGTTCGCGCGCGAGGCTTTGCTTGCCGGCACAGCCATTCACCTCGTCGCCGGCGACATCCTCAGTGGTGAAAGCTCTGACAGCACCGCAGCCGCCATCGCACCGGCGCAAAAAGACAATCCGCTTGTCACCTGGAAAGCTGTCGTCAAGCCGGACAATAACGTGACCCTGCCCAAAGTTTCGCGCCTGGCTCTCTGCGCTGCGATGGCCCAGGGACTTCGCGCCTCCGGAACCGGCGGTATCGTCCTCACCCTGACCACCAATTCCGCGGACCCCGGCTGGGCTGACGCCCTCGCCTATGCCCAGCAAGCCCGCGTGCCACTGCTGGTCGCCGTAGCTGACCCCACCGCAGGAAGCGCCGCTCGCAATCCGAAAGCCCTCAGCCTTCCGGCACTCACGAGGATTGCGAAGAAGCTGAAACTTCCCGTCCTACCGGTGGACGGTGAAGACGCCGTAGCGGTCTATCGCGTCATGCAGGAGTGCACCCTGCGCGCCCGTCTCGGCGAAGGCCCGGCGGTCATCTGGGGTATTCTCGCCTCCGGTGGTAAGCCCAGCCGCGCAGCCCAGCCTATCGCACGCATGGAAAACTACCTCTCAGTGCGAGGACTCCTGCCGGGCAAAACAACCCGCAGGCCTCGCTCCTGAATCACACCCGTTGTGATCCATTCCACAACGGGTACACTTAGCACTATGAGTTGTCCACGCTTCCGAAGCCGGATGCCCGGGTTTGTTTGCCTGCTAGCTTCCTTCGCCTTTATCTCCCTCGCGCGAGCGCAGTCGCAACAAACCCAGCCGCTACCGTCCATACCTGCCGCAACTCCGGCCCCAGCTAACAGCGTGCCTTCCATACCTGCTGCGACACCAGACACAAGCGGCAACTATCCATCCATACCTGCCGCAACTCCGGCCCCAGCTAACAGCGTGCCTTCCATACCTGCTGCAACTCCCATGAAACCGAACTATGGCCCAGCCCCAGTTCCGGCGCCACAATCCTCGCCGCCTCCGAAGCCGCAAGCCGGTTACCGTGACCCGCTGGAACAACCGCTTCCCGCCTCTGTAACCCAATCTCCAGCTCCTGAAACAGCACCACCACCTACACCGATCCCCACTACAGCATCAATCCTCCCATACGATCCCGGCATCGCCCCCACTCACACCAGCCATCTAGGTTCCACTTACATCCCAGTAGACAGCCCTGTCTACCCGGCGGTCCTTCGTCTCTACTCGCTCGGCTATCTCAACACAGCTTTCATTGGTATGCGCCCCTATACGCGACTCAGCCTCCTGCACATACTTCAGCAGTCGTCTGACGAAATCGTTTCCGACGGCAACCAGCAGGCCATGGATATCCTCGCCTGGCTCGATGACTATCTCGCTGACGAGACTCCCGCCAAGGGTTTCGACCGTGGCCGCGTCAATGGTGTCGAAACCGCCTACACACGCCTGATGGGCATCGGCGGACAGAGTCTGCGTGACAGCTACCATCTCGGCCAGACCGTTGTGAACGACTATGGCCGCCCCTACGAACCCGGCTTCAACAACATCACGGGCCTTTCTACAGTGAATGAGATGGGCCGCTTCTCTCTTTATGTCCGCGGTGAGTACCAGCACTCCGCAACCGGCTCCGGATACTCACTGGCGCTGGCTAGCCAGCTCTCCTGCACTGATGCCATCTGTCCGTTCGCACCACCCAACGATCGGCAAGCCACCATCCCCTATGGAACGCAGTTCGCGCAGAACCCGTTTCGACTGCAGGAAGCCACGCTTTCCTTTCATTTGCTGGGCCACGAAATCTCAGGAGGCAAATCGGATGCGTGGAACGGTCCCGGCATGGGAGGCGCCATGTCCTGGAGCAACAATGCCGAAAATATCTACTCGTTCCGCATCAACCGCATCGAACCGATGCACATCCCCTACTTCTCCCGCATTCTCGGCCCTCTGCGTTACGACTTCTTCGTCGGTTCGCTCAAGGGGCACACGGCGCCGAACTCGCCCTGGATCCACTCAGAAATTTTCAGTTTAAAGCCCACTTCGAACTTTGAGTTCGCATTTCAACGCTCGGTCATCTGGGGTGGCGAAGGCCATCAGCCCGTTACGTTGCACACCTTCCTGAAGAGCTTCTTCTCTTTCAGCGATACCACCGATGACCCATCGGTAAAGTCCAGCCCACAGGATCCCGGCTACCGCCTTAGCGATTTCACCTTTTCCTGGCGGCTGCCTTTCCTCACTCACTCCGTCACTCTCTACCTCGACTCGATCACCCACGACGATGTCTCGCCGATCAGCGCTCCTCGCCGCGCCTCCTACCGACCCGGCGTCTATATCTCTCACCTGCCCGGCATGCCGAAGATGGACTTTCGCATCGAAGGCTCCAGCACCGACTCTTCGACCTTGCGCAGCATGAACGGCCAGTTTCTCTACTTCGAAAGCCAGGATCTCCAGGGCTACACCAACAAAGGCTTCATCATCGGCGATTGGATGGGTCGCGAAGCCAAAGGCGGACAGGCATGGCTAACCTACAATCTCGCGCCCGGACAATGGATCCAGGCCGAATATCTGACCAAGGAAACCGCCAAGGACTTCGTCGCCGGCGGTGTGACTCAGAGCGAATTCAAGATCGACGCCGTCAAACGCATCCGCCGCGACGTGGAACTGAATGCCTGGGTGCAGTTCGAACGCTGGAAAGCGCCTGTGCCGCTGAGCGGTCCGACCGGAGCATTGCAGATCGTCGGCGCACCGCTCTACTTCCCCAACGCGCAGCGCGACACCACCGTCGCAGCGCAGGTAACCTGGTATCCGAAGCTGCGAACGGCACGATCGCTGAATGGCAAGTGAAGAGAGTAGAGATGGCCGCTGGGCCTTTTCTATTCTTTACTCTCTGCACGCACACAGGCTTTGAAATATTCCAGCGACTTCCCCAGCCCTTCACGAAGCATCACTTTTGGCTCCCACCCAAGCAGTGTTTTTGCTTTCGTAATATCGGGCTTGCGTTGCTTTGGATCATCCTGTGGCAACGGTTTGAACACGATCTCGCTCTTAGAGCCAACCAAGTCCAACACTTCTTTCGCACACTCCAGAATCGTCCACTCCACCGGGTTGCCGATATTGGTCGGCAGCAGCTCGTCCGATTTCGACAGCCGCACAATCCCATCAATCAAATCCGAGCAGTAACAGAAGCTTCGTGTTTGTGATCCATCGCCATAGATCGTCAACGGATCGCCGCGCAACGCCTGCATCATCAGGTTTGAAATCACGCGTCCATCATTGGCCTGCAACCGCGGCCCGTATGTATTGAAAATCCGCACCAGGTGCGTGTTCACACCGTGATAACGGTTGTAGGCCATCACCGCGGCCTCGGAAAATCTCTTGGCCTCGTCATACACAGAACGCGGCCCGATCGGATTTACATTTCCCCAATAGGTCTCAACCTGCGGATGCACTTCCGGATCGCCGTAGCACTCTGAAGTCGACGCATGCAGATAGCCCGCGCCATACTTCTTCGCCACTTCCAGCGAATTTATCGTCCCTGCCGAACCCACCAGCAGCGTCTCGACACCCAGCCGCATATAGTCCACCGGGCTCGCCGGTGAAGCGAAGTTGAACACATAATCCACATGCCCCAGATCAAAGGGCGTGCATATATCGAGCTGCTCGAAAGCAAACTTCGACTCCGTCTTCAGGTGTGCCAGATTCGCCAGGCTCCCGGTACATAGGTTGTCGACACCCAAAACCTCATTGCCTTCAGCCAGCAAAGCGTCACACAGGTGGGAGCCGAGAAATCCAGCGGCTCCAGTTACAAGAATCTTCTTTGACGCCATGTCGTTGCCTTCGCTTTGTTTTTCTTATTGTCATTCCCCCGAGCGATAGTCGAATGGGAAATCTGCTTCTTGTCGCCTAGGCGTCCGCCGTCACCGTATCGCGCACCGGCATAGCCGCTGGGCGTCCGACGCTCATATACGTAAAGCCATGCTCCGCCATCACCCGCGGATCGTAAAGATTGCGTCCGTCGATGACGATCGGATATCGCAAGTTCGCATGCAGCTTATCGAGATCGAGCTCCGCAAATTCCGCCCAGTCAGTGAGAATCAGCAGCGCATCCGCATCCTTCGTCGCATCGGTCACGTTATCCGCATACTGCATCTGCGCCGAAGGCGGCAGCTCCTCCTGCGTCCGCTTCATCGCAGCTGGATCATAGGCAACGATAGAGCAGCCTTCAGCCAGCAGCATCTCCACCAGATCGATTGCCGGCGACTCACGAATATCATCCGTCTCACCCTTGAACGCCAGCCCCAACACCGCGAGCTTCTTGCCGCGCAGGGTCCACAACGCCGCCCGCACCTTACTTAGAAAACGCTTCTTCTGGCCAACATTGATCTTTTCTACTTCACTCAGCAGGTTGAAGTCCACGCCCATCTGCTCAGCCACGGAACGGAACGCCGCCACATCTTTCGGAAAGCACGATCCGCCATAACCGATGCCTGGTCGCAAAAACTTCGGCCCAATGCGCGAGTCCAGTCCAATCCCATGCGCCACCTGCTCGACATTCGCGTCTGCGGCCTCACAAAGGTTCGACACCGCATTGATAAACGAAATCTTCAACGCCAGGAACGCATTCGACGCGTGCTTGATGATCTCAGCACTCTTTGTCGAGGTCAGCAACAGCGGCGGCCGTGACGTATCCGAGCAAACACCCACAATCGCATCGGCCTTCTTGTAATAATCGCCCTCGGTCAACGGCGCATAGATCGCGCTCAGCACCTGCGCCGCATGTTCACTGTCCGCGCCCACTACGATCCGGTCTGGATGCAGAAAATCGGCTACCGCCGTGCCTTCACGCAGAAACTCGGGGTTCGACACCACATCGAACATCTCCCGGCTCACACCATTGCGCTCGATCACCCGCCGGATCCACTCGTTTGTATACACCGGCACCGTGCTCTTTTCCACGATGACTTTGTAGCTCGTAATATGTCGTGCAATTTCGCTCGCAACTGCCTCGACATACGACAGATCTGCGTCACCCGTATCGGATTGCGGCGTGCCGACAGCGATAAAAATCGCATCGCACTCCCGCGTCGCCTCAGCCAGATCGGTGGTGAACGTAACTCGCGTATTGCGATACCGCTCCAGCAGTGCGGGTAGATGATTTTCGTGAATGAGCGTATCACCACTCCGAAGTGCGGCGACCTTGCGCTCATCGTTGTCGACGCACATCACGGTATGGCCCATTTCCGCGAAACACATCGCGGCCACAAGGCCAACATATCCGGAACCGACAACAGCTATCGGGATAGCTTGACTCATAACAGTTGGTTTCCCTGAGATACTGCTCACTGGAGACTTTCCTTCATTGTACTGCCTGTAACTTCCCGTCCCTCAAGGCAAACAATTGGCAAATCCGGCATCAAACACACAATAGCGGCTATTCCTTTGTTCGCGTAGACTGGAAGAGATGGCTCCTCCCATACCGGAAAAATCTCCCGCCGAGTCAGGCGGTTATCTGGCACCTGTGCCAACGGAAGCGGCTACGGCTGCCGATGTAACTCTGGGCGATGCATTCGCAACAATTCGCAAGCGCAAATATATAATTCTGGCCCTTGCGCTTCTCGGTGTTGCTTATGGGTTTTACAAGGGCGGTACGCAGCCTCGTCTCTTTTCCGCATACGGTCGCATAGAAATTCGCAGCGGTTCCTCCAATCAATACCGCATAGGGCTCTCTGGAGGCGCTGGGGGTGGCATCCCCACAGAAGTCGTAATTCTCAAGTCGGACACCCTGCTCTTCACTGTGGTTCAGGATCTGGATCTGGCCAACAACCCGGACTTTCTAGGACTCAAGCAGCGGCCCTCCCACCGTGCCAATACGGACGATCCCGCTGTCCGCCAGAGCCTCATTGGTCAACTGAACGGCATGCTTACCGTCGCCCAGTTACCCAAAACGGATCTCATTCAAATCACCTGCCAAAGTTCGAACCCAAAGCTCTCCGCCGACATTGTCAATAAACTTATTGACGAATACATCATCCGCAGCGTCGAATCGCGCGTCGAATCCCAAAAACGAGCTTCCAATTTTCTTACCGGAACCCTTGAGAACTTGAAACACAAGGTCGAAATCGCCCAGGGACAAGTGATCGACCTGCAGAAGAAACTGGGCATGCTCGCAATTGATCCCTCTCACAATGAAATTGCCGCCAGTCTAGAGGCGTTGACCACCGCTGCCGACACCGCCGAAGTCGCCCGCATTCTGGCCGGATCCCGTTATCGCGTCCTCAGTGAGATGGATCCTGAGGCGCTCGATCAAAACGTTGCCAATTTTCCTACCAGCAGTGGAGGCTCCAATTCCGCCTCCACCGAGCTTCAGAGCTTGCGCACGCAGCTCGCAACGGAACAGTCGAATCTAGCTTTACTTACGTCAAAACTTGGGCCCAAACATCCTCAGGTAATAGCCTCGCGGACGCAAATCGCAGAAATCCAAAAACAGATCAAGGTGTCGCAGAATCGGGTCGTCGCCCAGGCTAAAGAAACCCTCATCGCAGCTCAGGCAGACGAAGCCCAGACCAGGGCTGCCTTGGAAGCCGAGAAGAGTGAAGCCTATAAACTGCGCGACGATCTGGTCGAATACCAAATTCGGCAGCGTGAGTTCGATTCCAATCGCAACCTCTATGAAGGACTAGTCTCACGACTGGAAACTGCCAGTGTTGAAGCCGGTCTCGAATCCACCGAAATCGATATTGTCGATCAGGCCATGCCCCCTCCGGGCCCTTCCATGCAGCCGCGCTCCAGCTTCATAATCGTCAATGGAGCGATTGCTGCTCTCCTTGGCATCGTTCTCGCCTTTATCCTGGAAAGTCTGGATAACGGTCTGCGAAGTGTGGCAGAGATTGAAACCGTCACGGGTCTGCACTCTCTCGCGCTCATCCCGCGGTCCCGCCGGACAGGCGTCGACCTTTCGAACCTCAGTATCGCGCAGCGAAATGTCGGCGCGCTTTCCAACCCCAAATCGCAATTTACGGAAGCGTTCCGTGCTCTCCGGACCTCGTTGCTGTTGTCCACCGCGGGCAGCCTGCCCAAGGTCATTCTGCTCACCAGCGCCACACCGTCGGAAGGCAAGACAACGATCGCGACAAACCTCGCCTGCGTTCTTGCTCAGAACAACGTTCGGGTGCTGATGATTGACGGTGACCTCCGGCGCCCCACTGTGCATCATCGCCTTGGCCTCAACGGCAAGATCGGCCTAACCTCGGTGCTCACCGGCAGCGCCACACTTGAGCAGGCTGTTCAGCGGTTGGACGAGCTTCCTAACCTGGATATCCTCGTCAGCGGCCCCGTGCCACCCTTCCCCACCGAAATGCTCGGTTCCGAAACAATGACAAAATTGCTCGAGCAGTGCCGTGGCATCTATACCCACATCATCATTGATTCTCCGCCACTACTCTCGGTCACCGACGGTGTGGTGCTGGCTCGCGATGCCGACGCCGTAGTCCTGATTGTGCGGCATGGCCGCTCAGGCAAACAAACTGTACGTCGCGGACGCGACCTCCTGGTTCGCGCCGGTGCGCGTATCACTGGTATCGCGATCAACGCTGTCGATCTCAGCAGCCCTGAATACTACGGCTACTATGGCTACTCTGTTTACGCCGGCTATGGCTCCGCCAGCGTCGATACAGCCGCCTGGGAATCGCAATCCGGTTCCGAAAACCCGAGACATGGAGACAAGCGATGATACGTTTCTCTCTTCTTCGCTACATCTTTTCAGCCGCACTGCTCGGCATTGTGCTTCCTGTGTCCGCACAGTTCAACGGGCCAGCCATTCAGACCGGCGGTCAAATCAATCAGCCCACGCCCATCACTGTAGACAAAACACTACTCCAACCGAATCCACGTGACATCCGGCTTATACAGGGAGATCAAATTTCGATCAAACTCTTCGAGCAGGAGGATTACAGCCCTTCGGTTCGTATTGGTGTCGACGGAAACGTGCTTCTGCCATTGATTGGCATCGTTTCGCTGAACCACCTAACCATTACCGAAGCTGAGAACTTGATCCGCGCCAAGCTCATAGAAGCAGGCATGTATACAGACCCACAAGTCACTATCACCGTCACCGACGGCCCAGGCGCCCAAGTCACGATCATCGGGGAAATGCATGGCGTCCTTTCCATCATCGGATCGCGCGGCCTGCTGGACGTACTGTCAACCGCTGGCGGTCTGCCGGGAACCGCTAGTCATGTCATCACGATCAATCGTCCCGGCGTACCGAAACCCATTGTCGTCGATCTCGGCACCGACCCGGCTACCAGTTCCCTGGCGAACATTCCGATATTCCCCGGAGATACCATTGTCGTATCACGAATCGGTGTGGTTTACCTTCTTGGATCTTTCGGCCATGTCGGTGCAATTCCTCTCCAGTCCAACACTCCGCTCACGCTGCTTGAGGTTGTGTCGCTGGGCGGTGGTCCGACTTTCGTCGCCAAATATAGCAACCTGCGTCTCATCAGGACCGTCGGCGATCATCGTACGGTGGTCAAGCTCGACCTTAAAAAGGTGATGTTCGGAAAGGATCCGGACCCTATCCTCCAGACCAACGACATCCTTTTCCTGCCCGACAGTTTCATCAAGTCCGCTGTAGCTAACGGCACCCTGGGCACTGCTCTTGGCCTCGTAAGTTTTTCGCTCTCCACTCTCGCCTACATCAAATCTCAATAGCTGAGCGGGGTCGAACGATGAAGACAACCCTCAACGTCTCCCCGGCCAGCCGCAAAGTACGGCTGGCCTACATAGTCAGTCATCCCATCCAATATCAGGCTCCCCTTCTGCGCCGCATCGCACAGGAGCCTGATATCGACCTCACTGTCCTGTTCGGCTCGGACTTTTCGGTACGCAGCTACAAGGACGAAGGCTTTGGCGTAGAAGTCGCCTGGGACACTCCTTTACTCGAAGGCTACAAATCCGAGTTCCTACCCAAGCTTCGCGACACCGGCGGCGTTTCCCCACTGAGTCCTATCAATCGCGGCATCTACCGCCGCCTCCGCAACATCGACGGCAGCCCCGCCTTCGATGCCCTCTGGGTTCACGGTTACGCGAGCATCAACGCCCTTCAGGCAATCCTCGCGGCCAACGCTCTCGGCATTCCTGTACTGCTCCGTGCCGAGTCCTGGCTTGCAGACCGCGCTCGAAGCCCCCTCAAACTCTTCGCAAAATCGCTCTTCCTCCATGACCTCCGCCACCTGATCGCCGCCACACTTCCCATCGGCACGGTCAACGCTGCTTACTGGAGTCACTACTTCGGCCGCAATTTCCCGCAGTTTCCCATGCCCTATGCGGTTGACAACGCCTACTTCAGCCTTCGCGCAGAAGAGGCCGCAGCTACTGAACCGGCGCTGCGAGCCAAGCTCAACCTCGAGCCCCACCGCCCTATCATCCTCTTCGCCTCCAAGCTACAGACACGCAAGCACGCCGACCATCTCGTCGAAGCCTACAGCGCCCTCCTTAAGATGACCACCTCCGACCCCTATCTGGTTATTGTCGGCGACGGCGAAGAACGCGAAAACCTCCAGTCCCGTTGCCAGGCCCTCGGTCTAAAGGATGTCCGCTTCGCCGGCTTCCAGAACCAATCCGTTCTTCCCCAATACTTCCGCCTCGCGGACGTCTTCGTTCTTCCCTCCCGCCACGAACCCTGGGGCCTCATTGTCAACGAGTCTATGGCCGCCGGCTGCCCCGTCATCGTCTCCACTGACGTAGGCTCCGGAGCCGATCTCGTCACCAATGGAGTCGAAGGTTTCATCTATCCCGTCGGCGACATCCCTGCCCTCACCCACGCGCTCGCCCGTGTCCTTGCCAGCCCGGAAATCGCCGCCGCCATGGGCGAAGCCGCTCGCCGCCGCATCGCCACATGGGGCTTCGAGGAAGACATCCAGGGCCTGCGCCAGGCTCTCGCCTACACCACCCGCAAAATCCGCGCCTGATGCCGACAACCTGCCGCAAACTCGCCCTTCTGCTCACCCTGATCCCCACAGCCGCGATCGCGCAAGCCCGTCCGCATCACATCACACCAGCCACAAAGCCCGACCCAATCCCTACCGGCCCAACCGTCCTCATCGACACCACGCTCGGCCGTGTCACCTGCAAGCTCTTCTCGCAGCAAACTCCCGTCACCGCCGCCAACTTCATCGCCCTGGCCAGCGGCGCCAAAGACTGGCCCGACGCCTTCGGCAAACCCGTCCACAGCACACCTTTTTACGACGGCCTTGAGCTCGGCGGCGTCAGCAACGGCATCGTCGCCGGCGCACGCTTCGGCGGAGGCATCGGCGTCGCCGGCCCTGGCTTCCCCGCCGAAAAAAGCGCCCTCAGCTTCGACCACACCGGCCTGCTGGTCATGAAGAAGAACCCACCCGCAAACCCCGACGACAAGACCGAGCCAGCACTAACCAGCAGCTCCATCTTTTACGTCTTCGCACACTCCGACTACGAGCACGAAAACAGCGGCACCGCCTTCGGCCAATGCGACGACGCCTCGCTCCCCACCATCGCCGCGCTCTCACACGCGCTGCTCACCGTCGACAACCACCCCGCCACGCCGATCGCCATCAACCACATCAGCGTCGTCCACCCTGGCGATCCAACACCACCCCTCGCCGCCAATGTCCCGCCCGCCTCGGTTACACCACAGCCCTCGCCCATGCCCGTCGATCCCATCGCCTCCCCCGAACCCACCGGCCCGACCGCGATCATCGACACCACCATGGGCCAGCTCACCTGCAAGCTCTTCAAAGAAACGCCCATCGGCACCGCCAACTTCATCAACCTCGCTAACGGCACCAGGGACTGGAAACTCCCCACCACGCAAGCAGTCCAGCACAACCGCCGCTTCTACGACGGCCTAAGTTTCGCCCGCGTCATCCCCGACTTCATGATCCAGAACGCCGATCTCCCCAGCGACCCCGGTGGCGACGGGGACATCGGCTTCGTTTTCGGTGTCGAATCCATCCCCGGGCTCACCTTCGATCGCCCGGGCCGCCTGGCCTACGCCAACGCCGGCCCCAACACCAACGAGAGCGAGTTCTTCATCACCGAACATCCCGTCCACCGCCTCGACACCAACTACACCATCTTCGGCCAGTGCGACGACGCCTCCGTCAAGATCGTCGAAGCCATCGCCCGCGTCCCCCGCGACGCCCACAACAAGCCCCTCAAACCCGTCGTCATCCGCCACATCACCATCCAGTAACGCTGCTATCCTGAAGCCTCAGACGCCTTCATGAGAATCCTGCACATCGTCGGCTCGATCAGTCCCGCCGCCGGTGGCCCAACCGAAGCCATCCGCATGCTCATCGAGCATGCACCCACCGGCTACGCCTCCGAAGTCGTCACCCTCAACAACCCCGCCGAGCCGTTCCTCGCCAGCTTCCCCTTCAATATCACCGCCCTCGGCAGCGCAAAGAAAAGCTGGTATGTCCCCGCTCTCACACGCTGGCTCAAAGCCAACCGCGACCGCTTCGACGGCGTCATGCTCCACGGCCTGTGGGAGTACACCGGCGTCGCTGTCCTGCGCGCTATCTCCGGCCACAAACCCTACGTCGTCTTCCCCCACGGCATGCTCGACCCCTACTTTAAGCGCGCCTTCCCCGCCAAGCACGCCAAAAAGTGGCTCTACTGGCTGCTCAACGACTACTGGCTACTCCGCTCAGCCTTCCGCGTCCTCTTCACGACGCAAATCGAAGCCGACCTCGCCCGCCAAAGCTTTTGGCTCTCCCAATGGCAACCGATGGTCGTAGCCCTCGGCGCCGAGCCGCCACACCTCGCACCTCATATCTCCAACTCTCAATCCTCTACAGAAGCCTTCTACAGCCGCTGCCCAACAGTGCGCGGCAAGCAGTTCTTGCTTTTCCTCGGCAGGATTCATCCCAAGAAAGGTCCCGACCTACTTCTGAAAGCGTTCGCGGCAGTTGCGCGAGACGCTCCTGGCCTTCATCTCGTCATGGCGGGTCCCGCCGACAAGAAGTATCAGGGCGAGGTGGAAGTGCAGTCGTTTGATTTCTACGCAGAGGGTCGAGTCCACTGGCCCGGCATGCTCCTCGGTGAAGCCAAGTGGGGAGCACTCGCCGCCTGCGAAGCCTTCGTCCTCACCTCGCACCAGGAAAACTTCGGCATTGCCGTAGTCGAAGCCCTTGCCTGCGGCAAACCCGTCTTGATCTCCAACCAGATCAACATCGCACCCGACATAGAATCCGACGGCTGCGGTCTCGTCGAACCCGACACATCCGAAGGCGCAACCCGACTCCTCCACCGCTGGCTAACCCTCACTCCCGAGCAACGCGCTGCCATGTCCCAACAAGCCCTCATCACCTTCGCAACTCGCTACGACATGCGTAAGAACGCCGAGACCATTCTCCGCGTCTTTGAGCAAGTCCCGCACACCGCATCCCAATCCCTCGCGGAGGCTCGCTAATGCCCCGTCAGGTCGATTACCGCGTTCCCGAAACACGCACCGGCGAAGACGCCTACACCCGCCCCGCGTTCTCCTTAGGCAACCGCGCCCGGCGCCTGCTCTGGAACACCACTTGGCTGCTCCTCTTCCGCTTCTCACCGCGTCCCTTCCACGCCTGGCGAGCCATGCTCCTCCGCCTCTTCGGTGCAACCATCGGCTCCGACTGCCACTTCTACCCCGCCGCCAAAATCTGGGCTCCGTGGAACCTCATCTGCGCCGACCACGTCGCCGCCGGCAATGGCGTCGAAATCTATAACCCGTCTCCGATGCACTTCGGCTCGCACGTCATCCTCTCGCAGGACTGTTACCTCTGCGGCGCGACGCACGACTACAACGACCCCACCTTCCCACTGCTCGCCTACCAAATGTCCTTCGGCCAATACTCCTGGATCTGCGCCCGCGCTTCGGTCGGCCCCGGCGCCAATGTTGGCGAAGGCGCCGTGCTCGGCCTTGGCTCAGTCGCTACTCGCGACCTAGCCCCCTGGACCGTTTACGGTGGCAACCCGGCAATAGCGATTCGTGAACGTGAGCGGCATCCCGATGCCACACCCACCGAACCAGGAGACCCTGCGTGAGCATCCCGCTCTCCATCCTCATCCTCACCAAAAACGAGGAGCAAAACCTCCCCGGCTGCCTCGACTCCGTCGCTTTTTCTGACGACATCCACGTCTTCGACTCCGAATCCACCGACCGCACCGCTGAAATCGCCCACGCCCGCGGCGCCCATGTCACGGTCCGCCACTTCGACGGCTACGCCAAGCAGCGCAACGCCGCCGTCCAGCTCCCATTCAAATACCCCTGGCTTCTCGTCCTCGACGCCGACGAACGCCCAACTCCCGCTCTCATCGCCGAAATCGCCCGCACACTCCCCACCACACCCGATACCACCGCTGCCTATCGCATCCGCCGTCGCGACTTCCTCTGGGGCACATGGCTCAAGCATGCGCAAATGTCCTCGTTTTACGTCCGTCTCATCCGCGTCGGTCACGTTCACTACACCCGCGACGTCAACGAAGTCGCCGAAATTACAGGCGACACCGCCGAGCTCACCGAGCCCTTCGATCACTTGCCCTTTTCAAAGGGTCTCACCCACTGGGTAGCGAAGCACAACAACTACTCCACCCGCGAAGCCGAACTGCTCGCCAATCGCGATTTCGTCGGCGACGCCTCGCTTCGCCAGGCCTTCTTCGGCGCCGACTTCCACACCCGCCGCATCGCCCAGAAGGCCATTTTCTACCAGCTACCCGGACGCCCCATCATCAAATGGCTTTATATGATGTTTTTTCGCGGCGCCATCCTCGACGGCT
>Ga0302313_10001973_pt1 | contig 14821 bp, 4 predicted proteins | sample III_Palsa_N2_2_FD_200454 | JGI IMG/M metagenome (GOLD analysis project Ga0302313, IMG submission 200454) | Peat permafrost microbial communities from Stordalen Mire near Abisko, Sweden - III_Palsa_N2_2 | ecosystem: Environmental > Terrestrial > Soil > Palsa > Peat permafrost | place: Sweden...
ATCGAAAGTCACTCGATCGCCGAGCGCAAAGCCGTGAACATCCGGTCCCACAGCCTCGACAGTCCCAGCAGCTTCATGTCCCATTACGATAGGCGGAATTCGCCGGCCCGACGACCCGTCGTAACCGTGTACATCGCTGCCGCAAATGCCGCATGCCGCAACCCGAATCAGCAACTCATCCCCGCCAGGAATAGGAGCCTGCATCTCCGCCACCTGGAGATCGTTATAGCTCGAGAGCAGCAGTGCTTTCATAGGCCAGACTCAACCATTATTTATGTCGGAGGATCTACGATTTTAGAAAATATGGCGGAGAGTGAGGGATTCGAACCCCCGATAGCCTTGCGACTATGTCTGATTTCGAGTCAGGTGCATTCAACCGGGCTCTGCCAACTCTCCGCTTTGTTATCAACGACCTGCCGGAAGCCCTAAATCCGGTGTCAGTTCTGGTGCCAGTCTCAATGGAGAGCCGGAATCAGCCTGCCCACAACGAACCCGTTATGCGCTGGTGCAAGTGCGCATTCCGCAAGGTTATGGACAGAGACTTGTACCCGTACAGCTCTCCAACAGTTCGAAGATCCGCACCGGCCATTACCAGTCTACCGGCGAAGGTGTGCCTATTGCAATGCCATGTGTTTTCATTCTGCTAGCCGCTCCCTTCACTTTGCTTCAGGTGATTGCCATTGTTTCACGAGCTTTGGATCCATCAGGGCCTTGATGAACACGCCCCCTACCACCGACCTTGCCTGAAAACCCATTTGTCTGCCGCTGATCGTGTCGTAGAAATCGGTTGTCGGAACGCGTGAGGTCGTAGTGTCGGCCCAGGTGACCAAACGGTGCATGAGGTCCTGATACTGCGCGTCATTGGTCGCGAGCGTCGCCGTCCAGACTTCCCAATCGAGCTTGGTGATGCTCTTACGGTTATCGAGTGGCAGGCCGTAGGGCTGCATCTGCTTCGAGTAATATGCCCATTCGGTCTGCATCACTTTGCTTGGGAAGAGGTGCAAGTCCAGGATGTTGTCCCACACCAGGTTGTACTTTTGGCTCCATGTACCGGGCTGGTCGAAAGCAAGCTTGTAGTGGTCGCCGTCGATAGCCATACGCTCCCACTCTGCCGGCAGCTTCTTAACGACAGCTTCGTAATGGCCGGCGAGCTTTTCGTCACCGACGCCACGGGCAATTTGAACGAATGCGCCCAGGGCCTCGATCGCTTTGATTGAAAGGTTCGCATTGTGTGCGAGGTGACCGGCGAAGTCATCCGTGCTGAGTTGATTTTCCGGATCCATTCCCTTGGCTTCGAGATAAGAGGCCCACTTGGTGAGCTCCGGCATGTAATGGCGGGCAAAATCCCAGTTGCCTTCCGCACGGCCAAGAGCGGCAATCATCAGCAGCAGGTTGCCGCTTTCTTCCACGGGCATCTGATTGTCTTCATTCACTTCTCCGCCGCCATACACCTGGCCGTTGGCCAACGGGAACGTGCCGAGGTCGTGTGGAGCGAACGGAAACTTCCACCGCGGAAGTGCTGCGTAACGCATCAGGGGTTCAAGTTGGGCTTTCAAAAGCTGAGGATTGAAGAACAGGAAGAACGGTGATGATGGATAAGTGACATCGACCGTGTCGATACAACCATTGCTGTCATTCTCCTTGGAGAACAGCATTGGAGTGCCGTCTACATCGGCAACTAACTGGTGAGCGGCAATGGTCTGGCGAAAGAGCAGCGCGGTAAGGTATGCGTAATCGTCACCACCCGCTTTGCGCATATCAGCCGTAAGATCGGCATCGAACTTTACTCCGCGCACCTCCAGCGAGGAGTATTCCTTTTCAGCGGTGGTAAGAAGTTCTGACTCCGTCATACCGTTACGCTGCCAGTAGCCCCGGAGTCGGCGACCGAGGTATTCGATATCGTAAGTTTCCGTATAGGCCAGCAACACATGGCGCTCGACAGGGCTTGCACCGACTTGACCAAGCGGAAGTTTGACGGCCAGATGCGGAGCACGAAGACTCGTGCCACCTGCAGGGCGAGGCATGCCAAGATCGTCGGCATCGCTGAGGTTTCCGCTGTCCACGAACTGCGCAATAGCAGTGGCGGAAAGTTCACTGGATACCGCTTCCGAGTCAGGAGCGGCGAGATGAAAATACCCCCAGTCGACACGAATCCGATCGCCGGAGCGATTGAGAATGGCTTGATCGCGTGTGCCAGTGCTGAGCACGGTGAGACCACCCGTGTGAGCGCGCGACCATGTCACTTGCTCGGACACATCATTTACGGCAACCGACGGGTCAATGTCGAGAAGAAGATCAACCTGGTGTGGCTTGCCATCAGTGGACACTGCGCTCCAGGTGAGATAAGTGACGGGCCTGGATAGAACGTCAAGATCCTGCGGGAAGAGAGGTGTGAAAAAAGTAACGCCAAGCTCTATTCCTGCCGCAGTGAAGCGATACCGCGAATGCAGGGGTGTTACTTCGACGGAAGTTTGCTGCATAGCCTTGGCTTCGGGCATCCGGAAACCGCGAACAGGACTGCCCATCCAGCGAAACGTCTGGCCATCGATACGCGCCAAACCAGTCATGGGTTCTATCGCTTCTGACCAGTGCTTTGTGGGGATGTCCGTGAGACTGTTGCCCATCGACCAGATACTAAAGTACGGATCATTTGTCACAAGAGGAACTGCAGGAGCGCGGTGCTGTTGCGCAAAAGACGGTGCAACGAGCGGCAACAGCGCGGAGAAAACCAGCAAAGACTTCAACGGAAAATGCATCAAAATACCTTTCTATAGCGGGTGTTCGACAACGCCCGGCTTACCGCTTGGAAGTCCACACAATCTTTCCAAAGATGCTACGCCGAACTCCAAGTGTCGCAACAGTGCTGTCATCAGCGCTGAACTCCTCATGCCCTTGGTCGAGAAGATCACGCCCGTCCACGGAAAGATCAAAACCCTTGTGCTGCCAGCCTAACCGCAGGTTGGCCGTTGTATAGGCGGCGACCTGTTGAGCTGGAAGCGAACCTTCATGCCGCAGCGACTGATCGAACTCGAGCCCCTTCCCAATATCGATCCGAGATTCAAGACCGACCTGGTTCAGCGGTGTCGAACCAACATAACCAGTAACGGTGCTTGGATCGCTATAGCCCGGTCGCGACTTCAAGTCGTAGCGGAGCAGCGAATACGTTCCCTTCAAACGCCATACCGATGTCACCTTCCAATCTGGAGCAAACTCGATCCCTCGTGTACTACCCTCAACCGTATTTCCATACATAGTCGTGAGCGCCGGCTCCGGAGGCTTTGCCAACAGATCTGTCTGCACGACAGTAGGCAAAAATCCTTGAAGCTGGCCATATTGGTTGAAGAAGCCAGCCACATCCAGAAAGAAATTTTTCGTCACCAATCGACGATAACCCGCCTCATACCCCACCAGGACTTCCGACTGAAAATTTTTATTGCCTTCCACCAAAATCTCAAGAGGAGGCTTGAAGCTGATCGGCACAGCCAGTCGATACTCTGTTTCCAACAGCGACGGCATCCGGACAGCCCGGGTTATCGATGCCCAGAACGTCTCATGCTCACTCGCACGGTATGAAATCCGTCCCGCCGGTTCCACTTCCCATGCCGTAAAGGGGTTATGCTCTGCCTTCATGCCGAGAGTAAGTCGGATTCTTTGTCCCCATAGCGCGATCTCATCCTGTGCATAGCCGCTGTATAGCCTGTAGTTCTCCTGGCTGGGGATAAGACTGACGTAAGGATTGTGCGGTGTGAACTGATTCGGATTGTCCCGATAGTCTGCACCCAGAATGATCGAGTTCCGCGGGCCGGCATGTATCTGGTACACGGCATCCAGGTTGTACGTGTATTGCTTTATCCCACCGGCCCAGCCTTCGCGAATAGTTCGATCGATATAGCCCTGCAAATAGAAATTGGTTGAGTCATCTTTCTGCTTCGAAAGATCCCGCGACCACCTTGCCAGCACATCTCCACCGGAAACCGGATCTTCCGTGTTGATTCCCAGCGCCTCTCGGGGACTGTTCCCTTTGTAGATGTCCCCCTGCACCGTGATCTGGTCCCGCGAGCTAACCGTCCAATCAGTCCGAAATCCGCCGCGCTCCATGTGCCACTCATCCGGGTCTTCCGTATTCGGATGAATCTCAGGCCCCCGCACAAAGCCTTTCGCAAAGAGGCGATACGAAAAGCCCGTTCCAGTTCCAGCCCCAAACCGCACCTCGCCGTTATACCGTTCGAGATTCCCGGCGACATTCGTAGAAAGGCCCCCATGGGTCTGTGCACTCTTCTTGGTAATGATGTTGATGACACCATTAACAGCGTTCTCTCCCCACACCACCCCACCAGGCCCACGAATAACCTCAATCCGGTCGATATCTTCGAGCAGCGTATCCTGAACAGCCCAGTACACCCCACCAAACAGCGGCGTATAGACGCTTCGTCCATCGATCAACACCAGCAGCGACTTGGAAAATGTGCTCGTGAACCCTCGAACACCGACTGCCCAATTACTCGAATTCACCGTCCCAACAAACACGCCCGGCAACATCCGCAGCAAGTCGGGGATATTATTCGCGCCCAACCGGCGAATATCCTCCTGGGTCAGCACAGATATAGCAGCCGGCGTCGTCCATATCTCTTCCGGCTCTTTGCTCTGCGTGGTGATCTGTATATTGCCGAGTTCTTCAAGGCTCAGACTCTTCAAAGACTGCCCATACGAAACTCCAACAAAACATAGAGCAAGCAAAGCTCCGCCCGGCAGCAAAAATTGCCGCCTCGAAGAAGTTCTGTGAGATTCTTGCTTCAGTAAATCGATCTGTTCATCCAAACGGATCAAGCCCGCTTCGCACCTCGGCAAGGCGGCGGCGGCATGGTGGCCGTCAACTAACTTCGTCCAGAACTTTCGAAAGGCCACTGGCTATCAGATCGACCAAACATTGGCTATCGCTGGTCAGGCGCGAACAATGAGCGTTTGCCTGCTGTAGCCGCATTCACGGACAGCTAAAGCGGAGAAATTCTTGCAAATTGGGCCCATATTCGAAAAATCGCCAACAACCTTGCCTGCCTGATCAGGCATACGCCCAAAACTAACAGGCGATCGACGGCGTTTTCGCATTTGGACTTGGATGCAAAGAGATCCATTTAGGTTGACTCGTCTTTCTCAATTGATTCCCGACCGACCGATGGGCATGCCAAGGGACACCGGGCTTACACACACGCTATCCAATTCGGCGGGAACCTCGGAGACATGTCCGGAAAAAGCGTGTACTGCAAGTCCGACATCGATACGGACGTACCCCGAAGATGAGAAACCTCTTCGCGTGCCGCTTCGAATGACGAATCTCCATGGAACCGCAGCTTGGGCAATCCAGCGGAAGAAAAGTCGCAAGCACTCTTCGTACCGTTAGCCTTCGCACTGACGAAGATATCTTCATGACCAAGTTCATCGCCTACTTCTGCGGCAGGGTTTTCCTCGCCGCCAGCTTCCGATGCGAGCCTGCCAATGGGGCTCGGGGTTCGGGTTTGAGTTGAGACTGATCAACCAGCAGCGTCCCTGGGACATCCTGGTTGAAGTTGGCGCCCGGCGGCAGAAGATAATCATCCACCTGCATCATGCCCGCCTGACCCAGCCGGTATTCAATCCGGGCCGGGTCGATTCCCTGCTGGTGGACAAGGTAGTCTCCCGCATTCGCTGCGCGCTGCACGGCGGCAATCTCACCCTTCTGCTCGCACGCCGCACTCTGGCCCACGATCACCAGCTTGGCACTGCTGAAATGTTGCATGCTTAGCGCAATGTCATCCAGGCAGGCCTTCGCTTCGTTATCCACCCGCGTCGGACGCCTCGGATCGCGTGTGAAGTTCAAGCTGCAAAGCCGCTGTGTCTTCGGAGCGGGTGGAACCGGCGGTGGCTCAACTGCGGCAACAGCCAGCGCGGACGCAGATTGCCCCGCTTCGTCCGTAGCTACGCAAGTCACTCGAACAATCCCAACATCCGCACCAGACGTTTGTATCGTCGCAGTGTCTCCGTTTTCCGTTAGCGTGCCTTTGGTCGTCTTATAGCTGTACTTAATCTTGTAAGGCGAATCCTCCTTCGCCCCACTATGAATCGTCAAAACTTCCCCGGCGATCACTCGCTCAGGATCGGCCGAGCAGATAATAGTTGGCCCCGGATATTGCCGCACGATGAAGCTACTCCGGCACACCGCGGTCTCATTCGGCTTTGCTCCCTGCCGCACGCGCCCACGAATCTCATAAGCCCCGCTCGCAAGCTGCGTCGTATCGATCGTCGCAGTATTGTTCTTGCCCGAAATCTTTCCGCCTGTAACCGCCCAGGCATAGGTCGGCGTCTTATTCGGCTCCGGATTCCCAAGGGTGCCGACGATATGAATCAAATCGCCCGGGTACACAATCCCCGGGTTGGCATCGCACGTGTAATTCACCCTGGGCTCCGGCGTCCTGTTTCCAAAGTGAGCCACCAGACCGGCGCTAAGACGGACGACGTTCAACTTTGCATCGCCACCACTTGTTGGGCCGTATGCGCCAAAATCCTTTTGAATATTCTCGTAATCCGCTTCGAAGAGTCGGATTCCAAATCCATGCCGCTTCCATGAAGTTTCATAGTCGAGTCCCCCACCCGCCATCGCAAGCGAACCATACCCGGCATGGTTGTAAAAGTACGATGACGTCCCAATCGTTGGAACGTTTGCGCCTGTAACGTCCGTTATGCCGCCAAGCACATGAACGAAAGGCGTGAAGTGCGATAACGGCACTCGATAGATGATGCCGCCCGCATAAGTTCCAGCTCCATCGTTGCTCGTCTCCGGATGGATTCCAATGTCGGCATTGATTCCAAAATGCCTGCTGAAGTAATATGCTCCACCGAATGTAAACCCGGCATTGATCGGCTCAAATTTATTCCCGTTGCTGAGCGAACCGGAAGGCTTCCAATACGCGAAGCCGGCAGAAAGATCGAGCCTCGGCGCAGGAGGCACCAGCCAGGGGTTCGGCACACTCTTCTTTACCGGCGCAGCAGCAGGCGGCGGGGCTTGCGCGTGCTTACCGGCATGCTTCCTGCCCCAGGCGTGAGGGCTGCACAGCATCATAGCGACAAAGAGACAAAATCCCGCCCGCTGGAGTCGGCGTCCGCAAAGTTTGCTGCGCTTGATGTCCAACGTTGAAGGCTCCTCGCGTTGTGCCGCACCATTGTCGTGTCGGATCATGGCTGGACCTGCAGCGTGAATGTAGCAGTCTGCGGTGTGCCACCGGAAGCCACCGCAGAGACAGTCACCTGATAGCTACCGGCAGTAGCTTGTGGAACGCTACAACAGTTCACGGATCCGCAACCCGTAACCGACATCAACGCACCGGCCAGCAACAACATGAGTATCAGCTTTCTCGCTACGGCTCTCTTGCGCCTGCCAACGCCCATCAGCAGCAGGCTCACAAACCCAAGAGGCAGCCAAATCTCCGCCAGCATCACTGCGCTACGACTTCCCGGTGCTGAATCCATCGCTGTGATCACGCCCGACCCATTCCCAAGCGTTGTAATCGTCATCTTCGATGAAACCGCCGTTCCGCTTCCACCAGCCGTCAGGCTGGCCGGCGCAAACGTGCAGCCCGCCCAGTCCGGTAACCCCACGCAGCTCAGACTTACGGTACCTGTATACGCACCATAGGAACTCAGCGTAATAGTCGTTAGAGCACTCTGCCCGGCCTGGATCGTCAGCGTTGATGGAGATGCGGCAATCGAATATCCCGCCGTCAATATGTCAACAACCTTTGCCGCCGTGGTGAAGCCCGTATAGTCAGGGTCACCGATATAGACCGCAGTAATCGAATGATTGCCCCCGGTAGTAAATGTCACAGGCAGACTCGCGATATTGCCCACGCCAATTGGAGCCGAGCCAAGCGAAGCCGTCCCGTCAAAGAAGGAGATCGATCCCGTAGGAACGATCGTTGTGGATGGAGACATCGTGGCCGTCAAGGTCACCGGCGCCACAAGATTGCCAGTCGCCGGAGCGCCAAGGATGATCGAAACGGTACCCTTCGCGATCGTCAGTGTGCCATTGACGAATTGAAAACTATAGTTAGCCGCCGCCAGCGTTCCAGGCCCGGCAACAATGGGATAGGAGTTTGGTACGCTCGGCGAAGCAGGCGTCAACGTGAGCGACGGTGCGCCGGATACCGAACTAAAGAGCACATCGCTATTCACAAAGCCGCTGATAGCCGCTGTAAGGGTGGGAATCGGTTGCGCCAACCCAATCGAGAAGGAGTTGGCAGCAACGCTCAACACCGCCTTGTTCACCATCAAAGGAACGGTGGCAGTAGCCGTGGCATTGTCCGTCGAATCGGTTGGGTTAAACGTAACTGTCAGCGTCTGCACTCCCGCTCCAGGCACGGTTCCCGCCGCTGGAGAGTACGAGAAACTGCCTGCAGTCGTCGAAGTCGCATCAAGCTGTACGCCGCTGAGCGCAGTTCCATAAATAATCGCACTCGGTGTCGGCCAGTTCACCACCGGACCCGCTTTGACCACCTGCAACGTAACGCTCCCGGTCGCAGTCGCATAGTCGACCGTATCGGTTGGCGTGAACGTCACATTCAATGTATGCGGCCCCACGGCAAATATCACACCCGCAACAGGAGAATACGAGAAGCTGCCGGCTACATTCGCCACCGCATTCTGCTGCGTCCCGCTGAGTGCAGTCCCATAGGTAATTGACGCCGGCGTCGCCCACGCAATCACCGGCGTCGCTGGGTTCACCACCAGAGTGACGCTCGCGGTCTGTGTTGTGTAATCGGTCGTATCGGTTGGAGTGAACGTCGCGTTCAACACCTGAGGTCCGGCCGTCAATATCGCACCGGTAGCGAACGAGTAAGAGAAGCTGCCCGCAACATTCGCCGTAGCGTTCATTTGTGTTCCGCTAAGCGCAGTTCCGTAGGTGATCGCCGCAGGCGTCGCCCAGGTAATAACCGGCGTCGTCTTATTTATCATGAGCGTAACGGACCCAGTGGCGGTCGAGTAATCGGACGTGTCCGTTGGAGTAAAGGTAACGTTCAGCGCATGCGGTCCGAACCCGAGCACAATACCCGCGACAGGGGAATACACGAAGGTGCCTGCAACGCTTGCCGTCGCATCAAGTTGCGTGCCGCTTAGTGCGGTGCCATAGATGATCGCGGCTGGTGTCGCCCATGTGATCACAGGCGTCGCCCGGCTCACCACCAGCGAAACCTGCGTCGTCGCTTGCGTGTAATTGGTTGTGTCGGTTGGGGTGAAGGTTACAGCCAGCGTTTGCGCTCCCGCTCCCAGCACAGTGCCTGCGGGAGGAAGATACGCGAAGGTGCCCGGCACATTTGCAGTCGCATTCAGCTGCGTGCTGCTAAGTGGAGTTCCATATGTGATCCCCGCAGGCGTCGCCCACGTAATCACCGGCGTCGCCTGATTTACCACCAGGGTAACGTTCGCCGTCGACGTCGTATAGTCGGTCGCATCGGTTGGAGTGAACGTAACGTTCAACATATGCGGCCCGACGCCAAGTACCGTACCCGCAACAGGAGAATACGAGAAGCTCCCCGGCACATTTGCACTCGCATCAAGCTGTGCCCCGCTGAGCGCTGTTCCGTAGGCAATTGCCGTTGGCGTCGTCCACGTAATCACCGGCGTCGCCTGATTCACCACCAACGAAACCTGCGGCTGCACTGTTGAATAATCTGTTGTATCGGCGGGAGTGAACGTCGCGGTCAGCGTTTGCGTCCCCGCTCCCAACACAGCACCCGCAGCGGGGGAATACGCGAAGCTGCCAGGGACATTTGCACTCGCATCAAGCTGCGTGCCGCTAAGCGGAGTTCCATAGGTGATCGCCGCAGGCGTTGCCCACGTAATCACTGGCATCGCCTTGTTGACCACGAGGGTAACGGACGCCGTTGCATTCGAGTAATCGGTTGTGTCCGTTGGAACAAACGTCACCTTCAACGTTTGTCCTGTTGACGCTCTCAACCTGGCGCCCGCTGCAGGAGAGTACACAAAGCTGCCAGGGACATTTGCAGTCGCATCAAGCTGAGTTCCACTCAGAAGGGTCCCGTAGGTAATCGCCACAGGCGTCGACCATGTAATCGCCGGCGTCGCCTGGTTCACCGTGAGGGTAACGGATGCCGTAGCGGTCGTGTAATTCGTGGTGTCGGTGGGAGTAAAGGTCACCGACAACGTCTGTGGCCCCGCGCCCAGCGTGGCGCCCGCGGCAGGAGAATACGAGAAACTGCCCGGCACATTTGCAGACGCATCAAGCTGGGCGCCGCTCAGAAGGGTCCCGTAGGTGATCGCCGCGGGCGTTGCCCACGTAATTACCGGCGTCAGTTGCGGAATTGTTCCACTAAGGCTTGGAGTCGCAGTGCTTCCGGCAAAGTTTGGAATCGTCGCCGAATCCGAATAAGTCGCACTTGCAGTCCAGGCACCGGCGGTCAACGTACCGGTCGGGCAGGATGCCATTCCGGAGCTATTGATCGACGCCGCCACGCAGATCGTCGTGCCATTGAACACAAATTGCACAGTGCCGCTGCCACTTTCCGTAACAACATAATTTTCATAAGTGTACGGAGAAATGGTCGCCGTAAGAGTTGAACTGGCGAGCGCCACCAACGCCGGATTAACACTCAGCGTCGTGGTCGTCGGGATCAGATTACCCTGCAAAATAACTTGCGGCGCAGGCGGCGATGGTGGCAAGACAGCAGCAAAGTTCGTGTCGCCGGCATACGTCGCAATAACGGTATGCGAGCCCCCACCGTAGACGGTCACCGGGCTCACCGAGACGATATCGGCAAGCGAGTACTGGACCTGGGCGATATCGACAACACCAGGAGTAGGAGCGGTCCCGGGCAGAACGATGCCGAAATCGGGAATACCATTCAAGGCAAAATCGCCGCTCACCATAGCGGCCGCCACACCGCCAATCGTATAAGACAAGGGCCCTCCAAACGTCCCATTGCCCAGGTTCGGAACTCCCACCAGTTTGGACGTCGAAGTCGCCACGACAACATCTTCGAGCCCATCGCCATTGAAATCGCCGATCGCCAGTACGTTTGGGTCGCTCCCTACGCTAATAGCTCCCGGTCCCGTCGGAAAGTGCGCCGCGCCATCCCCGTAGAGTATGTTGACAGTGCCGCCAGTGTAGTTGGTATAGATCAGATCGAGATTGCCATCGTTATTTAGATCTTGAAGAGCAACCGAAAGAGCTTCAGCTCCCGACGCGATCGTAGTGGTTGCTGTTGAGGAGAAGCCCGATGACAGCGTGCCACAGTAAATACCGATCGCACCGCTGCTATCCGGCACCACCAGGTCCGGAATGCCGTCTCCATTGACATCTCCGGTCGCGATAGAAAGCGGTGACGCGCCATCGGCAAGGTTCAGCGGCGTCCCCGCCGTGAAGCCTCCGTTCCCATTGCCATACAAGATGCTCACGGAGCTATCGAAATAGTTGGCAACAGCTAGATCCAGATAACCATCATTATTGAAGTCAGCCGTAACGATTGCGGTCGGGGTAGCCCCGGTCGCAATCGGCGAACCCGTGCTCGTGAAATTACCGGTTCCATCTCCGAGAAAAATCGTTACGCTATTGCCAATCGCGTTGGCTACGGCAATGTCCTGATTTCCATCCCGATTAAAATCGCCAACAGCAATGGCGTATGGCGAACCGCCCACATTCACCGTCGAGGTAACACTAAAACTCCCCGAACCGTTATTGAGCAGGATGCTGAGGGTTCCATCGGTAGCGTTAGCAACCACAAGATCGGGATAGCCATCCCCATTGAAATCCGCGGTAGCAATCGCATCCGGCTGATTCCCTACCGTCACGCTCTGCGCACTGTCCCCCAACCCGACAGTATTCACAGGAGACGCGAGCGCTCCCGAGGTAAGAACAAAGTTGCCGTTAGGGTTACTCGTATCGACGAACCGTATCGGTCCCGTAGGTACCTGGTTGGTCGAAGCCGAGAGCGTACTCGTCAGCTGATACTCCGTAAGCGTCGGATCGCTGATGAATGCGCTGCTCAACGACAAACTGTCCGCAATCAGGCTCACCCGCGCGATCTGTAGCTGCGACGTGCTTGAGCTCGCAGCAGATACTAACTGTGTTGCCAGAAAGTACGCTTGAATATTGTAGGTACCCGGCTGCAGACGAACCTTAATCGAAGCGGAACTGGTTGCCGCTACGATCTGTGCTGTACCCAGCAACGCGACGCCCGTGCAGGGTGATCCGGTGCAGAAATTGACCGTGCCGGAAGTCACTGCACCCCCTCCAGAGCCGGGGGCTGGTGAAACCGTCGCGGTCAACGTAATAACGTTGTTTGAAGTCAACGTTGCCGGCGGCGTTGGGGTCGGAGAAGTTGTGAGCGTCACTGTCGACGCATACGCCCCATAAGTCGTCACGGAGTTAGATAAAGGGCTCGAATTGAAGTTGGAATCGCCGTTAACTATGCCACCGTTATATTGCGCGGTGAATGTATGCGCCCCCGACACAAGAGAATAGCCTCCCGGATAGGTAGCGACACCGTTGGCAGGTGTAACGCTACCTGCAAGCGGATTTCCGTCAACAAAGAAGGTCACATTCCCTGTGAGAGCCTCGGCACCTATCGCCGCCGGAACAACCGTGGCAGTAAGCGTGATCGCGACCGGATTTCCTGGACTAACCGCAACCTCTCCGTCTGGAGTAGCAACAAGCGTTGTAACTGTGTTGGTCGGCGTAGCCGTTGCCGATATATTCGCCGAGATGCTGCCTGCATATACCGCGTCACCGGCATAAGAAGCATAGATATTGTGCAAGCCTGAGCCGGGCACCGTCACCGGACTGGTCGATGAACTCGACGTGTACGTCACTTGGCCGTCGCTGACATCCACCCCCGCAGAAGTCGCGCTCACGATATCCCTGACGCCATCCCCGTTGATATCCGCGACAGCAACTTCTCCTGCCGCGCTGGAACTGATCGTAAAAGTGGCTGTCGGCGTAAGCGCACTCAACCCCGAAGAAGCAGTGCCGAGATACACCGTTTCCTGAGTCCCGGTGTTCACAAATAGATCGGCGAGGCCGTCTCCGTTCAAGTCGTAAACACTCAAATTGGTAACGGTGCCCGGGGCAGTATAGGTAGCTGGACTACTGAAGCCACCGGATCCATTACCCGGAAGCACGCTTACCGTCGTTCCGCTGGCCGTCGCCAGATCGATCTTCCCATCGAACGCCCCGGCAACAAGAAGTCCCGAAGAATCGCCTGCGGAACTGATCGTACTGGCCGTCATCGTAAAACTGCTGCCTGGCCCCGAAAACGAACTCATTAGGACCGTGATCGAGTTATCGCCACTATTGGCAACCGCGAGATCGGCGTACCCATCACCATTGAAATCCGCAGCAACCAGTCCTATCGGCGAGTTGCCTACAGTAATCGGTGATGACGCATACTCCGTAAAGGTTCCCGCGCCCGACCCAAGCAACACTCTTACCGTGTTGGCGCTGGAGACGGAAACCGCGAGATCCAGTATGCCGTCGCCATTGAAGTCACCTTTGACGATCCGTGTCGGCGTAACCCCCGATAAATATGAAGCCCCCGCAGTAAATGCTCCGCCACCTGTACCGAGAAAAATCTGCATGCCACTGCTGGAAGCAACAGCCAGATCAATGATCCCGTCGCCATTGAAGTCCCCAGTAACTACTCCCGTAACGCCCGTCACTCCCAACGAGGTAGAAGAAGTAGAAAAAGAACCTGAGCCATTTCCATAAAGGATCGCAACCGCGCCTGTCGAAGACACCACGACCAAGTCGGGAAATCCATCCTGATTTACATCCGCAACCACCAACGGCGCCCCCGTATTGCTGCTGTAAGTCGACCCGTTCACCATCGCGGCATAACCGTATGCTGTCGTCGATCCACTCAGCGTCGCAGTCGCAAACTTATAACTGGCATTAGATCTATCCAGGTAATTGACGGTGCCGGTAGGTGCAAGCCCACCTATACCCGCGACCGTACTTGAGAACGTGTACCCACTTGGGCTCCCAGTCTCGGCGATGGTCGTCGTAGTCGTCCCACCACCATGGCTCGAAACCTTCACCGTTACGACGTCGGATTCACTCGCCGCCTCCGTCGTAGCCCCACTCATGGTCCCACTGTAAAAGGCCTTGATAGCGTTGCTGCCCGCGCCAAGCCGTATCCTGATAGTCGCTATCCCCATCGCCGATCCGGACGACACGACTTGCGCCGATCCTAGCCGATTCGCTTCCGTGCAGGTCGTAGCGGTAGCAAAACACACACTCACCGTACCCACACCTACGGGGCCGCTTGAATTTGCAACCGATGCATCTACCGTAAGGACGCTGCCAGGATATATGCCCGAACCTAGAGGCGCCGGCGGCGCAATTGCCATTGTCGTCGTTGTTGAGACTGCAAATGCAGCCGTCGTGCAGAGGGAAGCGGCAGACAAGCACGCCAGCCAACCTATCGTCCTGATAAGACTCGATTTAACGATGGAGCCGGTGGAAGATTTCACGGGGAGCTCCTGAGATACAGCTAGTGACACAAATCCTGCAGGGACGCGAGTACACCAACGCTTGTTTAGCTATTTTTTTGGAAGGGGGCCTACATGCTTTATACGCAACAAAAGTTGTATTGTCAAAATTAGACATTTGGGATAAACGACCCTTCAACCGATTGATCAATCGGTTCTCAGCAGCTATTGGGTCGCTGTTGCCCGTGCCCCCAAACGCAACAAGACCGCAGCCAACCATCGGCTGCGGTCTTGTTGCGTTGCAGGCAAACTAACCTCGGCGAGACTTTACAACTTCTACGGCTTTCTC